>Ga0123328_1001180_pt1 | contig 25923 bp, 24 predicted proteins | sample BioC12SIPDNA_2_FD_89702 | JGI IMG/M metagenome (GOLD analysis project Ga0123328, IMG submission 89702) | Anaerobic biogas reactor microbial communites from Washington, USA - Biogas_R1_A C12 SIP DNA | ecosystem: Engineered > Bioreactor > Anaerobic > Unclassified | place: Washington, USA...
AAGGCCAGGATGGGCAGGTTCTCCTTCTGCTCCAGCATGTCCCCCTTGTAGTCGTAGAGGCCGGTGACGAAGTCGCGGGCCTCGCACAGGATGGGGGACCGCGTGGTCCGCACCATGGCGATGTTCATCTCTTCCGTGATGCTCTTCAGCCGCTTCTGGAGGATGGAAACCAGGATGCGGTCGATGGGGATACTCTTGTCGACTTGATACTGCTTCATCCTTGCTCCTCTTCGTCGGCAGGGTGAGAGGTGCGTCCGATCGCAGACGGGCCGAACGCCATCCCAGAGGAACCGCGCAGGATCTTCTCCGGGGTGATGGGCAAATCCTGGCAACGGTACCCCGTGGCCTGACACACGGCGTCTGCGATAGCCGGGGCCGTGGGAGAGACGAGGCCTTCGCCCGCCTCCTTGGCCCCGAAGGGGCCTTCCGGCTCGTAGGTTTCGATGGTGACCGACTCACCCGGAGGCATGTCCAACGTGCTGGGCAGCTTGTAGTCTAGGAAGGAGGCGTTGGCCATGCGACCGTTGACGGTCACCACTTCCTCCGAGAGCGCGTAGCCCAACCCCATGTGGATGGATCCTTCCAGCTGTCCCTCCACGCCGGCCGGGTTGATCGGCACGCCACAGTCGTGCGCGGTCCACATGCGCTCCACCTTGGCCACGCCCGTGTCCGTGTCCACTTCGACTTCCGCCACTTGGGCGCCGAAGCTGAAGGCCGGCGTCACCAGACCCTTGCCGCGCGGCGTGTAGTAGCCCCGGGCCACGAGCGGCTTGCCGCGGTTGGCGCGCTGTACCAGCGCCACAGCCTCGCCAAAGCTGAGGCTCTTGTCCTTCTTGCCGCCCTTGATCTGCACGCGGCCGCCGCGGCATTCCAGATCGTAGATGACGTTGAGATCGTAACGTGCCGATAGGGCGCCGAACAGCTCCTCCTTGATCTGCCGCGCGGCATCCAGGGTGGCGTTCCCCGCCATGAGGGTGACCCGGCTGCCCCACGTGCCCAGATCGGCCTGAGGGGTGATGGCGGTGTCGGCCGCCGTCACGCGCACATCTTCCATGCGCAGCCCCAGCTCGCCGGCCAGGATCTGGGCCAGCACCCCGTCCGACCCCTGCCCTATGTCAGAGGCCATGGTAAGCAGGTGGACGGTCCCGTCGGCGAAGGCACGCACCTCCACCGCCGTGAAAGGGTACTGCGTGTTGAACCAGTTGAAGACACCCCCGCTTATGAAGCTGTAGCAGCCCACGCCGATGCCCCGTCCGGGCCGACAGTCGGCCTGTTTCTCCTTCCACCTGCTCATCTCCGCCACCTTCTCCAGCGACTCGATGAAGCCACAGCTGGATATGGTGGCCACGTCCGGGATCACGTCGCCGGTGCGCATGGCGTTCTTGATGCGCAACTCGATAGGATCGATCCCCAGTTCTCCTGCCGCCATGTTCATCTGCGACTCGGAGACGAACAGCGATTGCGGCGCCCCGAAGCCGCGCATAGCGCTGGCCGGGGGCTTGTTGGTGTAGACGTGCCGACCCCAGAAACGGTAGGCCGGGTAGCGGTAGAGCATGGCCCCGAAGTTGCCGCACAGAAACGTGGCCGTGGGACCCATGGCGTTGTAGGCGCCGCCGTCCAGCAGGATCTGCAGGTCCTTGGCCACGAGCGTGCCGTCCTTGCGGAATCCCACTTTGGAACGCAGCTTCATGGGGTGGCGACGGCGGGCAAGGATGAACTCCTCCTCCCGGGTCAGCGTGAACTTCACGGGGCGGCCGGTGAGGCGGGAAAGGAAAGCGGCGCATAGTTCCCAGGAGCGCAGCTCCATCTTGCCGCCGAAGCCCCCGCCCACCGCCGGTTTGATGACGCGGACATCATTCTCCCGCAGCCCCAGCGTGGAGGCCAGATGGCACTGCACTATGTACGGGGTCTGCGTGGAGGTCCACACGGTGAGACGCCCATCCGGCTCCCAGCGAGCCAGAGCCGAGCATGGCTCCATGTATCCGTGCAGTTGCGCCTGAACGGTGAAGGTGTCCTCGCGAACGTAGTCCGCTGCGGCCAGGCCCTTATCCACCTCGCCGTAGTCAATGCGTCGCTCCACGCTGACGTTGCCGGCGCAGTCGTGAAGCAGAGGAGCCCCTTCCGCCATGGCCGCGTCCACGTCGAACACGGCGGGCAGTTCCTCGTACTCCACCTGGATCAGCGCCGCCGCCTCCACCGCCGTGTCGCGATCGATGGCCGCCACCGCCGCCACCTCATCGCCTACGAACCTGACCCGGTCAAGGGCGAGCCCGTACTCGTCCTGCGTCTCGGGGAACAGGCGCCAGTTGCCGTAGGAGACGCGCGGCAGATCACTGCCGGTGATGACTGCTTTCACACCGGGGAGACGAGAGGCCTTCGAGGTATCGATACTCAAGATGCGCGCATGCGGAAGAGGGCTGAGCAAGAGGCGCCCATGAAGCATCCCGGGCAGCGTCATGTCATCTGTGAAGAGTGCCGCTCCGCGGGCCTTGGCTGCGGCCCCCGGGTGAGAAACGCTGGTGCCGATCAGGTCGCTCACGATGCCCTCCCCGCATTCGCCTGTGCTCGCTCCAGCGCCTGGGCCAGCGCCCGCCGCGTCAGGACTTCCACCACGTGGCGCCGATACTCCGCGGAGGCCCGCACGTCAGAAATGGGAGTGCAGGCGGCGGCCGCCCGGGCGGCCGCCGCCACAATGCGGTCCGCAGCAGGCTCCGTGCCTTCCAGCACCTGGGCCGCCTCCGGCACCGGCAACGGCACCGGCGCCACACCTCCCAGCACCACTCTGACTTTGCAGCAGACCCCATCGGCCAGTTCCACCAGCGCCGCCGCGCCCGCCGCCGCGATGTCCACCCTCCCCCGCGCAGAAAGGCTGCGATAGGAGAGCCCGCTTGCCCGGCCGACCTTGGGCACCACCACCCGCGTTACGATTTCTCCGCAGCTCAGTGCCGTCAGCCCCGGGCCTTTGAAGAACTCGGCCAAGGGGAGTTCGCGCAAGGAGGAAGGTCCCTGAATGGAGACACTGCCCTCCAGTGCCAGGAGGCAGGGCGCATTGTCTGCCGAAGGTGCCGCGTTGCAGAGGTTGCCCACCACGGTGCCCATGTTGCGTATCTGAGGAGTGGCCGTGTCGGCTGCGGCCTCCGCCACCGCCGGCAACTCGTACGCGATGCGCTCGTTGCCGGCCACGTCGGCCAGGCGGGTTGTTGCCCCGATGGACACGTCTCCCTGCTCCGAGAATGCGATCCGGTCCAAGCCCGGCACCCGACCCAGCGCCACCACCAATCTGGGTACCACCCCTCCGGCCTTCATCTTCACCAGCAGGTCGGTACCCCCGGCCATGACCACTCCACCGTCACCCGCCTCGGCCAGCAGGCGGCAGGCCTCCTCCAGGGTCTCCGGCAGCAGGTATTCGATGTGCGGCAGCATCACGCGCCCCCCTCGCCCGCATCGGCCGGTCCATCCTTGCATCCCGGTGCGTTCCCCAGAGGCACCGCCCCCCTGCCGCCCGCGCCTTCCCCCGCGGACGAACCAGTACCTCGGCCCCCCGGCCCCCCGGCCCCTTCCACCATCCAGCCCGCGGCCGTATTCACCGCTTCGATGATCTTGTTGTAGCCCGTGCAGCGACAGAGATTCCCGCTCAGCCCTTTGCGGATCTCTTCCTCGGAAGGTTGGGGGTTGGCCTGCAGCAGCGCGTAGGCGGACATCTCCATGCCCGGGGTGCAGAAACCGCACTGGATGGCGGCCCCTTCCACAAATGCCTTCTGGATGGGGTGGAGCTCATCGCCGGCCGGAGCCAGGCCCTCCACAGTGAGCACCTGCCGCCCGTTGGCATCCATGGCCATGGTGAGGCAGGAGACCACGGGACGGCCGTCCAGGATGACGGTGCAGGCACCACAATCCCCGTGCCCGCAGCCCACCTTGGTCCCGGTGAGCCCAAGGTCTTCCCGCAGCACCTCCGCGAGCGTCCGCCAGGGATCCACCGCCAAATCGTACGTGTCGCCGTTGACTGTGAGCGAGATGGGGACCTTCACGCCGCTCTCCCCTCGAAAGGTATTGTTATCAGACCTTTTCGCTCATTCTAGTCTCGTTGCGCGGCGTGTCAAGCCCCAATTTGGATTTCGGGGCGGAACCCGCCCCCCGGCGGGTTCCGCCCCGTTCCCCCGTCCCCCCGTCAAGCCACGCCCCCCGGCGCCTCCCCACTTATCGCTGCTGAGACTCCTGTAGCGCGGTGAGTATCCGCTCCGGAGTGATACAGAGCTCGCACATGCGGACACCGATAGCATCGTGCACGGCATTGGCAATGGCAGCGGCACTGCTGATCATGGTGGCTTCCCCCAAGCCCTTGGCCCCGAAAGGACCCGTGGGCTCGTGGCTCTCCACCAATACCGGGATCAACTCCGGCACGTCATCGGCGCGAAGCACCTTGTAGTCTCGGAAGCCGGGATTGACCACCCGCCCCTCCTCAATGATGAGGCCCTCTGTCAACGCGTACCCCACTCCCATGGTGAGGCCGCCGGTGATCTGGCCCTCGCAATGCGCAGGATTGATGGCAGCACCTATGTCAAAGGCCCCCACCATCTTCACCACTTTCACCTGCCCCGTCTCCGTGTCCACCTCGACTTCAGCGAAGGTGGCTCCGAACACAGGCGGCTGGGCCTCAGTCACCCCGGACTCACTGCCGATGACCTGATGGCACCGCGAGAAGTCCCCCACCTGGAAATGGCGCATGAGCGTGGGGAGATCCACAGACGTGTCCGGCGCCTCCGCATCCCTCACCGCGCCGTCCGTGATCGTCAACCGGCTTGCCGACGTCCCCAGATACTCGGCCGCCAGGTCCAGCACCTTTGCGCGGGCGTCGGCCGCGGCCCGCATGACCGCCACCCCACCGCAGTAGGTCTGACGGCTGCCGTGGGTACCGGCATCCAGCGGGGCCACCGCCGTGTCAGTATCGGAGACCGTGACGTCCTCCAAGCGAACGCCCAACACCTCGGCCGCTATCTGCGCCAGCACCGTGCGGTTGCCCTGACCGTCGTCCGCGCAGGCCGTGAGGAGATCGATGGAGCCATCCACGTTGACCATGACAATGGCGGACGATGGATCCGGCAGCCCAAAGCGGGCACCCGTGCCGTGCTGATGGGCGGCCAGCCCTATGCCCCGCTTGATGCCGGACACACCACTCGGAGTGGCATTACCGGCCGTCTCCAGCGCGGCAGGCGCCGGCTTCCGCTCACGCCACCCTTTCCAACCGATCGCCTCCGCGCCCCGCCACAGGCACTCCTTGAAACCGTCGCTTCCTACCTGAACCCCGAACACCGGGTCCACTTCTCCCGCACCCCGATAGTTCTTGATGCGCAGTTCTATGGGATCCATGCCGATTGCTTCGGCCAGAGCATCGATCTGCTGTTCCTGCGCGAAGTTGAATTGCGGGTTGCCATAGCCACGGAAGGCACCGCCCAGCACCTTGTTGGTGAAGACGCAGGTGCCCTCGAAACGGTAGTTGGGGACACGGTAGAAACCCACGCCGGTGCCCAGGGCGTCCGCCAGCACGCTCACGAAGTGCGTGCCGTAGCCACCCACGTCCATGACGATGTGGGCATCCGCTGCCACCAGAAGGCCGTCACGCGTGACGCCCGATCTCATGTCTATGGTGAAGGGATGGCGGGATTCCGTGGTGGAGAAGTCCTCTTCTCGACTGAAGGCCAGCCGCACCGGGCGCCCCGCCTTGCGGGCCAGGAAGGTGCACATCAGTTCCGAGCCCGGCACCACGCCGGCGCGGCTACCGAAAGCGCCCCCCACGTAAGGCCGGATCACGCGGATGCGGGATACCGGCAGATTGTGCGTCAGCCCCAAGTACATCAGCACCCAGTGCGGTACCTGCGACGCCGACCACAGGGTGAGGCGTCCGCTGCTGTAGTCCGCGATGCAGGTGGCACAGGGCTCCAGGCTGGCATGCTTCTGCTTGGAGGTGACGTAGCGATGCTCCACCACCACGTCCGCCTGCGCGAAACCCTGCTCAAGGTCCCCATACTCTTTGAGCACATGGAACCCCACGTTGCCGCGGGCATGGATCTTGATATCGTCACGTGCCAAGGCCTCGAACGGGTCAAATACGTGCGGCAGCACCTCGTACTCCACGTTGATCACGTCGAGCGCTTCTGCCGCAGCTTCCTCGTTCTCCGCCGCCACAGCCAGGACCGGGTCGCCGACGAAACGGACCTTGTCATCCTGCATGAAGAGCTTCTTGATCTCTTTCTCGCTGCGCAGGTTGAACCAGGTGCCCACCACCCGCGGCACTTCGCCCGCCGGGAGAATGACGCGCACCCCAGGTACCTTCCAGGCTCGAGATGCATCAATGGATATCACCCGCGCGTGCGGGTGAGGACTGCGCAGAATTCGAGCGTGCAGCATGCCCTCCAGGTTCAGATCGGGTGCGAAGCGAGCATGGCCGGTAGCCTTGTCCACGGCATCAATGCGCACCGCCCGGGTGCCGACGACCTTGAGAGGGGCGATAGTGGTTTCCAGGGGGGTCATCTCGCATCCTCCCGCATCTGTCGGGCCGCGGCCAGAATGGCTTTGACCGGTTTGTCGTAGCCGGTGCACCGACAGATGTTGCCGGAGATGGCCCGTCGCACCGCTCCTTCACTGGGATCGAGCTCCCGGTCCAGCAACGCCTTGGCGGCCAGGATCATGCCGGGAGTACAGTACCCGCATTGGATGGCGGCTTCACGGATGAAGGCCTCCTGCAGTGGGTGAAGCGTGCCCTCCGCGGAAAGGCCTTCGATAGTAAGGATCTCGCAGCCGTCAGCCTGTGCCGCCAGCATCAGACAGGAGGAGACCGCTTTGCCGTCTAGGAGCACGGTGCAGGTACCGCACTCCCCTTCGCCGCAGCCCTCCTTCACACCCAGCAGCCCCAGACGCCCGCGTAGGATGTCAACCAAGCGCTCGTGAGGCTCAACCAGGAGTTCCCTGCGGGCACCGTTCACAACCATGCTCACCCTGCTCGCCGTCATGCCCGGCACCTCCCCCACGCAGTCTCCAGAGCCCGCCGCACCAGCACCGCCACCATCTGCCGCCGATAGGAGGCAGAGGCGCGGATATCGTCAATGGGCCGTGCCTCGCGCGCGGCTATCTCCCCCGCCTGCCTCACCACGTCCGCCGTGAGTTCCTTGCCGGTCAAGAAGGAGGCCGCTTCCGTGGCCAACATGGGAGTACCCGCCACCGCTCCCAGCGCAATCCGCGCGTGACGGCACTCGCCTCCCTCCATCCGGACCACCACAGCGGTGCTCACCGTGGCGATATCCACGGCGGTCTGGTGGCGCCGCAGCTTCAGGAACGCACCCGCTTCCCCCACCTGCGGTGGCGGCAGGTGAACGGCAACCACGATCTCATCGGGGTGGAGACACGTCTGCCCGGGCCCGCGGAACAGCTTCTCGATGGGGATGAAGCGACGGATACCGGAGCCCGCCGTCTCCACCTTGCCCTCTGCGGCAAGAACCGCCACGGCCAGATCAGCGGCCGGCGAACCGTTGCTGAGGTTCCCGCCCAACGTGGCCCGGTTCCGCACCGTGGGCGTGCCCAGGGCCGCTGCGGCTTCACTCAGCACGCCCCAGCACCCACGTCCCACCACGCGCACGTCCTCTTCCAAAGCAGCCGCGGTGACGCAGGCCCCCACGCGCAGGCCCCCACGCTCTTCCTCCTCTACACCATCGAGGCCCAGGCGGGAGACATCCACCAGCAACTCCAGCTCTTCCGGTCTGCGCACCAGAAGATCGGTTCCGCCCGCTATCACACCTGCGCCCGGCCCGTGGTCGACAAGCAGGCGCACCGCCTCCTCCACCGACTGCGGCGCCGCATACTCTTCCGGCGCAAATCCCCTGGTCACCGCCGCACCTCCCGCCTAACGAATGCCCCTCAGCATGCCACCGCTTCCGCGCCGGCCCCGGCGCGCCTCCGCCCACACAACAGCAAACCGTTGAACTATAGATGATCTATATACAGACTAAATCGCGCACCCTCCCCATGTCAAGAGGAAAGGGCATCCGGAGGCGAAGATGTGACACCCACTGGAGGCGAAGGTCTCCACTGTTGACACCGGGTTTCGATATTATTGTGATATCATACGAGTAGCTGTGAGCCCGAGGAACCGCACGAAGAAGGAGGAAGCCACATGGCCGAGAATGGTACACAGCCCAACAGAGAGGTCCCGCGGAAGACACTGAGCGGATGGCTGGCCCTGCCGCTGACCCTCGTGCTGCTCCTCGGCGGCCTGGCGCTGGGCATCCTGGCCTTTGTGACGGGCACGGCCGAGGATATTGTCTGGTGGATGCTCGCCGTGGGCATGGTGGGAATGATCCTGGGGTTCATCAGTTTTGGAGGTTACTTCACCCTGCAGCCGAATGAGGCGCGCGTGCTCCTCCTCTTCGGCGAGTACAAGGGGACAGTGCGGGAGCACGGCTTCCACTTCGCCAACCCCTTCTACTCCAACGGGCCGGCCGGCACACAGGGTGAGGAGGCGGCGGCAAAGGCCCGACAGATGAGCGGCATCCCGGGAGCATCCGGCAAGCAGGCACCACGCGCACAGCGGCAGGGACCCAGACGCTACAAGATCTCCCTGCGGGCACGCACGCTCAACATGGAGAAGATCAAGGTCAACGACAAGCGGGGGAACCCCATCGAGATAGCGGCCGTGGTGGTGTGGAGGGTCGGCGATACGGCCCAAGCCATGTTTGATGTGGACGACTACGAGAACTACGTGGCCACACAGAGCGAGACCGCGCTGCGCCATTTGGCCGGCAACTACGCGTATGACCACGGGGAGGAGACGGAGGGCGCGCATGAGATCACTCTGCGCAGCGATCTGGAAGAGGTCTCCGTGGCACTGCGGCACGAGCTGCAGGACAGGCTGGCCAAGGCAGGCGTGATCGTGGAGGAGGCACGCCTCACTCACCTGGCCTACTCACCGGAGATAGCACAGGCCATGCTGCGCCGGCAACAGGCGGAAGCGGTGATAGCGGCCCGGCAGAAGATCGTGCACGGCGCGGTCAGCATGGTGGACATGGCCCTGCGCGAATTGTCCGAGCGCTCTGTGGTGGAACTGGACGACGAACGCAAGGCTTCCATGGTCAGCAACCTCATGGTGGTGCTCTGCGGGGAGTCTGAGGTTCACCCGGTCGTGAACACGGGTACTCTGTACGCGTAACCGTGGCAGGCCGGAAGCATTTCGCGCTGCGCATTGACCCCACGTTGTGGGACGAGTTGGAGGCGTGGGCGCAGGACGAGTTGCGTAGCGTCAACGGCCAGATTGAATACATCCTGCGCGAGGCGGTCAAGAAACGTCGCTCCCGCTGCACGCCGTCAGGTTCCGGGGCCGTTCAGGCGCCGGAACCGCGGACCACGCGGAAACGCAACGGCAGCGCCTGAGGAAAGGTGGCAGCTAGTGGCTGGAGAATTCGTCATCAAGGACTGCGCCTTGGCCACCATTTCCGTGGGGCGCCGGGTCCAGACCCTGCGGGAGCTTCGCAACGCCGTGCGCGATGTCCCCGCGGATTCCATCTACCACCACTTCTGGGGAACACTGCTCCGTCCCAGCTACTCGGAGAGAGAGTACAACAACGACTTCGCCGCCTGGGCAAAGCGCTCCCTCCACGATCAGCAACTGGCGGAGCGGCTGGCCGTGATCGATCCCACGGGCTTCCCGGACATCGAGGCACTGCGGGCGGCTCTGGTGGAGGAGCTGGAAGAGTGCCTGGACGAATGCACGGTTATCCCCACGGCGGCGCTGACAGAGCAGCTCTATTTCCTGCGCGGGCTTCTGGTGGTCTTCGACACCCACCGGCGGCTGGCCGCTCCGGAGGAACTCCCGGCCGCTGCGGCGCAGATGTCGACCGCCAGCATCTTCTACCACTTCATCGACGCCCGCGGACGAACGGAGGCCGGCGTGGATGACTTCCGCGCCTGGCTGACCTGCCTTGAAGACCCCCACGAGGAGTTGCAGTCCCGGTTGGCTTCTCTCGATCCCTACTTCGGCTCGCTCGCCTCACTGCGCACCCGCCTCACCCGGCTCTTCGCACAGTACTTCCAGGTCCCGACCACCGTGGTGCACCCGTGAGCCCCCGGCTGGAGTCCTACGTGCCCGTGGTGGGTCGGTCCGTGATCGACCAGCTGGAGCAGTTGGCCCGCCCGCTGCACGGCGCGCGCGTGGTCCATGTCAATAGCACCCGGGTGGGAGGCGGGGTGGCCGAGATCCTGGAGAAGATGGTCCCCTTCATGAATGAGTTGGGCATGGAGGCCTCGTGGGAGGTGATCGAAGGCGACCAGACTTTCTACGCTACCACCAAGACCTTCCACAACGCGCTGCAGGGTGAGCCGGTGGCTCCCGTGAACCGGGAGTTGCAGCACTACGAGGACATGAATGCCGCCAACGCCCAAAGACTGGGCACCACCCTGCGCCAGGCCGACTTCGTCTTCATCCACGATCCACAACCCGCCGCCCTGCTCAGCCGGTTCCCCGATCGCCGCGGACGATGGATATGGCGCTGCCACATCGATCTCAGCCATCCCTCCCGTCCCGTGTGGAAGTACCTGCGCGGGCAGGTGGCCGGCTACGACGCCAGCGTCTTCTCCTTGCCGGACTTCGCTCAGGTGCTGCCGCACCCGGTATTCATCATCCCACCCAGTATCGATCCCCTGAGCGAGAAGAACATTGAGCTCTCCCAGGAGGAGGTCCGGGCCACGGGGGCCGGTGTGGGCATCAACCCCGATCGGCCGCTGGTGGTGCAGATCTCGCGCTTCGACCGTTTCAAGGACCCGCTGGGGGTCATCAACTCGTATCTGCTGGCGAGTCGCTTCGCCCCGGAACTGCAGCTGGTGCTGGCCGGAGGCGGGGCCAGTGACGACCCGGAGGGTGAGACCGTGCTGGAGGAGGTGAATCGCACCGCCGCGGACCTACCGGGAGTCTGCGTCCTGCCTCTCCCCACCACCGAAACATCGCCCCGGATCGTGAACGCACTGCAGCGGGCTGCGGACATCATCATGCAGAAGTCGCTGCGAGAGGGCTTCGGCCTCACCGTCACCGAAGGCATGTGGAAAGGACGACCGGTCATCGGCGGCAACGCCGGTGGTATCCGGCTGCAGGTCGTCAACCATCAGACCGGGTTCTTGGTGGATACCCCGGAAGGGGCGGCCCTGCGCATCCGCTACCTGCTGTTCAACGAGGAGGAGCGCCTGCGAATGGGCGAACGCGCTCGGGAATTCGTAAGGGAGAACTTCTTGATAACCCGTCACCTGCGAGAGTACCTCACGCTGATGGTCGCGCTTCATCATAAGACGGTTCAAGGGCGTATTGAGTTGTAGCAACCGCTCGCCCACTCGCCCACTGCCAAGCTCTCCCCTCAGGGGAATCCAAAAGGAGAGAACGTGACCAGTACCCGGCGAAACAGGCTCATCGTAGTCTCCAACCGGCTGCCCTTCGCGCTCAGCCACTCGCCCGACGGAAGCCCCAGCGTCAGACCCGGCTCCGGGGGGCTGGTCACGGCTCTGCTGCCTGTATTGCGCAACCGGGGTGGAACCTGGCTGGGCTGGCCGGGAACCTCGGAGGAGATCCCGCGGCTGCGCACGGCAGTGGCGAGAGCCAGCCGGGACTTGGGTTGCACCTTCGTGCCCATCACCATCTCCCGGAGCGAGTACGAGCAGTACTACCTGGGGTATTCCAACGAGAGCATCTGGCCCCTGTTCCATGATCTGCCTTCGCAGTGCCGCTTTGACCCCCCGTATTGGCAGGCCTACGGTGAGGTCAACCGTCGCTTCGCCGAGCAGACAGCCCGCATCGCCTCTCCCGACGATTTCATTTGGGTCCACGACTACCAACTGATGATGGTGGGTGCAGAACTGCGTCGCCTCGGCCGCTTCCAGACGCTGGCCTTCTTCCTGCACATACCCTTCCCAGCACCCGACATCTTCATGAAGCTCCCGGAACGGCTGACTCTCTTGCGCGGCCTGCTGGAATTCGATCTGCTCGGCTTCCAGACCCAGCGGGACCGCCGCAACTTCATCCAGTGCGTGCGCCAGCTCATCCGGGGAACGAAAGTGCGCGCTGTGGGCTCCCTGCACCGGGTGTGGCTGGACGAACGGGAAGTGCACCTGGGGGCTTTCCCCATCAGCATTGACTACGCTTGGTTCAGCCGCCGCGCCAGCGAGCGCGACACGCGACGCGAGGCCGCCAAGATTCGCCAGAACCTGGCCGGACGCCACATCATCCTGGGAGTTGACCGTCTGGACACGACCAAGGGCATCCCCCATCGCCTGGAAGCCTTCCATCGCTTCCTGATACAGCACCCCGAGATACACGGCAAGGTCAATCTCATCCAGGTGGTTGTGCCCAGTCGCACGGGTATCCCCACATACGACGCGCTCAAGGAGGAGATCGAGCGCTTGGTGGGCCGCATCAACGGCGAGTTCACGCGCTGCGGCTGGGTGCCGGTGCACTACATGTTCCGCGGCCTCCCCGCCACCGACCTCCTGGCCTACTACCGCGCCAGCCACGCCGCTCTGGTCACGCCCCTCAAGGACGGGATGAACCTGGTGGCTAAGGAGTACTGCACCTGCAACGAAAAGGCCCGCGGCGTACTCATCCTCAGCCAATTCGCCGGAGTGTCGGCCGAGCTGGGTCGCCAGAGCCTGGTGGTCAACCCCAACGACGTGCAGCAAACCGCCGATGCGATCTGGCAGGCCATCACCATGCCGGAAGACGAGCGGCACGAGCGCATGCGGCGCATGAGACGGGTGATCCGCACCCACGACATCTTCTGGTGGGTGGATTCCTTCATGCGCGCGGCCATCGACCGACAGTTGCATGACTTCCCCGTGCTGGACGACTACATCCCGGAGTTGGAGGACACGGGCAACGATGCGTGGGGGGGGATCTCCCCCGATCAGTTCGGGCCCGTGCCCGAGATGAGCGAACGGTAGCGGGCGGCCGATTCCTCGGGGGAGATGCGGAGCACGGAGAAACCCGTGGCCAGCTCGAACCCCGCTTTCACCGCCCCCGAGGAATGAGGCGCTATCTCCAGGTGGAGATGGAAGTCCCGGCCGGGAGGCCCGCTGAACAGCATGAGGTTGTAGCAGGGGGTGAGCTGCTCCACTGCAGAGGCCACGTCTCGCACCATCCGGGCCAGCGAGCGGCCGGCGGCTTCGCCCAGCGCATCGAGACGGGCGACGTGCCGCAGGGCAAGGATCCACACCTCGTTCTCCCATTGCGGAGCGAAGGGGCAGAAGGCCACGAAATGATCGTTGACCGCCACCATGCGCGGCCCTGCCATCTCACTTGCCACCACCCGGCAGAAACCGCACTCCGCGGCAGCCGTCTGCCTGCACTTCACCTTCATCGGCGCCGGCACCAACGGCAGCGCAACTATCTGCGAATGGCTATGCTCCCGCGACGCGCCCGCCAGAGCGCCCTGGTTCTTGAACACCTCCACCCATGCCGTTCCCGGCTCCGCCTCCAGCGCGGCGATGCGCGCGCGGTAGGCTCGGAAGGCATCCGCCCACTCCGCCGTGCTGAAACTCCCAGGGGTGAGGTCGTGCCGGGCCGACTCCACCACCACCTCGTGGCCGCCCCGGGAAGGTCGCACCCGGTAGAGCGGCGGCGCCGCGGCGGCCTCAGCCGCCGCGGCATCCGCATCACCGGGCAGGATGGGGAAGCGGTTGCGAAAGACTCGCAACCTCCAAGAGGATCCACCCGCGGGGGCGTGCGGGTCGGCCCCGCCGAATTCCAGCAGGGAGGGGGGCGTACGATCCTCGTTGCCGGGACAGAAGTCGCAGGCTTCTGACCACCTGCCCGGCGTCACGCCGGCCGAAGCCTCTGCACCGGCCACATCGTGGCCGCGGCTATTGCGGCGGGAAGCGATGAGCGACCACCGATCGAAGAAGTAATCCCGGCGCATGGACCCCTCGACCCCTTTCGACAGACTACAACCACACGTTTCGTGCCCACTCTACGCCATTTCCCCGGTGGGCTCAGGCACCTGCCGAAGAGGTAGACTGGGTGTCATGGAGCCGACAGCCCCTGATACCCCAAAGGTGGTTCGAACCGTCTGTGCCTTCGCGCGACACCCGGGGCCGGATACGGTGTCCAAGCTGCAGCGCGTCTCCCAACGCTTGGTGGAAGCCGGTTACCAGGTACAAACGCTGCGCATCTGCTCACCCGGCAAAGACGTCACCTCCCTGCAGAAGGCGGTGGGCGACCCGTGCGTCATGCTGGGAGCGGGGACTCTGGACTTCGCAGCCGCACTGGAGATCCTGCCCCACTTCCTCCTCACGGATCGCGTTTCCTTCAACCTGGATCTGGGGAACACGCCGGTTACCCTGGACCACGCCCGTGTCCTCTTCCGGATCATAGAGGATTACCCGGGCAACACCTTCCGCTTCGCCTATACCTTCAACAATCCACCCTCCAGCCCTTACTTCCCCTCCGCCCGCTTCGAACGCGAGGGCTTCGCCGTGGGCCTCCAGCCCACCAACCTGGCCGCCGGCCAGAGCACGCTGGAGGGATGGCTGCAGAATGTGGAAAAGGCCTGGTGGGAAGTGGAGTCGTTGCTGAAGGATGAGCCCGGCTACTTGGGGCTCGACTCCTCGGTAGCCCCGCTGTTCCGAGGCGCAGGCAGCCTGATAGGGCTCGCCCGCCGCCTGGAGGGCAGCTTCGACCGCTCCGTCACCTCGGACTTCTACCTGCGCATCACCGATTTCCTGCGCCGGCGCAACCCCCGCCCCGTGGGGCTCTGCGGGCTCATGTTGCCCTGCTTGGAGGACTTCGAGTTGGCCGACGAGTACCAAGCCGGGCGGTTCCCCCTGGAGCGCAACCTGTTTCTCTCCATGCATTGTGGGCTGGGGGTGGACACCTACCCCGTGGGCGTGGACGAGGACCCGGAACGCGTGGCCCAGGTGCTGCGCCTGGTCCAAGGGCTGTCTCACCGGCACGGCAAGCCCCTTTCGGTGCGCTTGGTGTCAGACGGCTCCGCAGGGATTGGGCAGACGACGGATTTCCGAAACCAGTACCTGGCGAACGTGGTAATCCGGCCACTCTGATCTCCCACCAAGAGAAAGGTCAAGGCACGCGAGTGACCACGCGGGGATGGACTCATACCGATCGCTGGCACCGGGGAGAGGGAAGCCCCACCCCGCTGGGTGCCGCGTACCTGGAGCAAGAACAGGCCATCAACTTCGCCCTCTACTCCAAGTTCGCCCACGGGGTCACGCTGCTACTCTACCGGGAGTCCGACCCCGTCCACCCTTGCCTCACCTTCCAGCTGGATCCCGCCCGCCACAAAAGCGGCCGCATCTGGCACTGCCGGTTGCCACTGGAGGACGTGCAAGGCGCCACACTCTACGCCTACGCGGTCAGCGGCCCCTGGACACCGACGGCAGGTCATCGTTTCGACCGGGAGAAGGTGCTACTGGACCCTTTCGCGCGCAGCGTCTTCTTCCCGCCCAACTACGACCGCCGGGCCTGCGCCCGGCCGGGTCCCACCGCGGGGAAGGCGCCCCTCGGCCGGCTTCCCGAGCCGGACGAACGCTTTGACTGGGGAGCCACCCCCTGCCCGCGGCACGGTCACGATGCCATCGTCTACGAGATGCACGTCAAGGGCTTCACCGCTTCGCCCACCTCTGAGTTGCCCGCGAGCCTACGCGGAACCTACCTGGGGGTTATCGAGAAGATCCCCTACTTACAGCACCTAGGCATCACGGTGGTGGAGTTGCTGCCTGTTCAACAGTATGACCCGCAGGAAGGCAACTACTGGGGCTATATGACCCTCAACTTCTTCGCACCCCACGCCGGCTACGCCGCCGGAGATCCGGTGCCCGAGTTCAAGCAGATGGTTCGCACGCTCCACGAGGCCGGCATTGAGGTCTGGTTGGACGTGGTCTACAACCACACGTCCGAGTTTGGCGAGGCCGGCCCCACGTACTGCTACCGCGGCTTGGACAACAAGAGCTACTACCTCATGGATCCCGCCACCGGCGAGTACCGTGACTTCGCCGGGTGCGGCAACGTGCTGCGCACAGCTCACCCTGTGGTACGCGGCTTGGTGGAGCAGAGCGTCCGCCACTGGGCGCGGGACATGCGCGTGGACGGCTTCCGCTTTGACCTGGCCTCGGTCTTCACCCGCGACCTCAAGGGGGATGTGGAATCGGACGATCCTGCCATCATCGCGGAACTCAGCACGCTCGGCTACCATAGGGACTTGGTCATGGTGGCCGAAGCCTGGGACCTGGAGGCATACCAACTGGGACGCGGCTTCCCCGGTTTCAGCTGGCGTCAGTGGAACGGGCGCTTCCAAGACGACGTGCGGGCCTTCGTCCGCGGGGATCCGGGGCAGGTACCCAACGTCATGCGCCGTCTCTACGGCAGCGATGACCTTTTCCCCGACACCCTGCAGGACTGTTTCCACCCCTTCCAGAGCATCAACTACGTCACGTCTCACGACGGCTTCACGCTATACGATCTCGTCTCCTACAACCGCAGGCACAATGAAGCCAACGGCCTGGGCAACAGCGATGGGCGGGAGGACAACCTGAGCTGGAACTGCGGCTGGGAAGGCAACGAGGATGTTCCGCCCGCTGTGGCCACTCTACGTCGGAGGCAGGCACGCAATCTCTTCGCGCTGCTCATGCTGGCGGCGGGCACTCCCATGTTCGTGGCCGGCGATGAGTTCCTGCGCACGCAACACGGCAACAACAACCCCTTCAACCAGGACAACGAGACGTCCTGGCTAGATTGGGGTCGCCTGCAGACCGAGGCCGATTTCTTTCGCTTTGCCCGACTCATGATCGCCTTCCGCAAAGCCCATCCCTCCCTGGGACGCAACAGATTCTGGCGCGAGGACGTCCATTGGCACGGAGTGGCTCCGGAACCCGATCTGAGTTGGGACTCGCACAGCTTTGCCTTCTACCTGGACGGCACTTCCCACCACGACGACGATCTCTACGTCATCGTCAACGGCTGGAGCGAACCACTGGCCTTCCCCCTCCACCAGGGAACACCCCAAGAATGGCTGCGGGTGGTGGACACGGCGCAGCCGTCGCCGGAGGACATCACCGAAGCGGGCAGCGAACGCCGCCTGGCTGCGCCCACCCTGCAGACGGCACCTCGTTCCGTGGTGGTCCTGCGCCGGCCCCGGTAGCCACTCGGGGAGCCATCAAGCCGGCAGCACCGGCAGCCCAACTTCCGCCGGGCACTGGCCGCCAAGCAGTCGCGGTTCATGGGCCTGGACTTGGATGCGGAGGCGCACCTGGTGCACCTGGTGGTGACCTGCGGCAGCACTGAGGCCATGATGAGCGCGCTGCTCACGGCCTGCGCGCCTGGAGACCGCGTCATTGTGTTCTCGCCCTTCTACGAGAACCACGGGGCCGACAGCATCCTGAGCGGAGCGGTGCCCCTCTCTGTGGAGTTGCGCCCCCCGGACTTCCGTTTTGACCCGGATGAGCTACGGCGCGCCTTCCAGCAGCGACCCAAGGCCCTGGCGCTCTGCAACCCCTCCAACCCTTCCGGTCACGTGTTCTCGCCGGAGGAGTTGCAGCAGATCGCCGACCTGGCCCAGGATGCTCACATGTCACCCGGGCGACCGCGTCGCAGCTTCCGGCACAGTTCACTCAGCGTTTGGATCTCATCCAAGGTGAGCGCGCAGAGCTCTTCCGCGATGTGATTCATGTGCCGGGGAAGGAAGTTGCTGATGAGAGCCTCCCCGGTCAGTGTGAGCCGGACCTCGATCATACGACGATCCACGCGACCCGGTATGCGCTCCACCAGCCCACGCTGCTCCAGGTGGTCGATGACCAGTGTCATGTTGCCGCTGCTGTGCGCCAGAATGCGCTGAGCGATGTCACGCTGGCAACTGGGCCCCCTGTTGTAGAGCACCTCAAGCGCGGCAAACTGGCTGAAGGTGAGGCCCACGGCCACCAGGTCCTCGTTGACACGCGCCTGCACGTCACTGCCGGCTCTGGTCAACTCAACATAGGCCCGGCAGGCCTGGCCTACGATGTCTTCCGAATCGGACGGGTCCTCAGCTTGATAGCCGGGTACTTCCATTTCCGCCATGATGCAGGCCACCTGGGAAGCAGTCTCTGACTTCCCGTCACTATAGACAACCTAGTCTCTCCAGGTCAAGCTAGCACTACCTGAACTAGTCGATACTCAACGAACTTGAGGCATCCTACTGCACCCAGCCGACGCCGCCACCATCTCCTCGCCCGCCGTCTCCTGGTTCACAGAGCCCCTCAGCACGCTACAGAGATGCCTGTATGACCTCTGCCACCCGCTCCGCCACCGGTTGCCCGTAACTGGGGGAGAGGGGCAACGTCAGAATACGCGGTGCCACAGACTCCACTGTCTCCAGACCGTCTATCCTCACGCGCCCGGAGCGAGCCTCCTCCTGTATGTTGCTGAAGGAGTGCGCCGGAGGATAGTGGATCGATGACTGGATCCGATGCTCGCGCAATCCCTCTATCACCCGGCCACGAACCTCATCGTCAGGAAGCAGGATCACCATGAGGTGATGCGAAGAGCGGGCCGGAAAAGGCCACTGGTCCGGCTCTCCGAAGCCACTGAAGGGGATCTCTACTCCGGGCACACCGGCCAGGAAGGCCCGATAGTACTCCACCAGCTGCGCCCGAGCCTGATTGAACTCCGCCAGTTTCCGGAGTTGGACCGCCGCCAAAGCCGCCTCGATCTCGGTCAGACGGTAGTTGTACCCCAACAACACCACGTCATAGGAATGGGCGTGCCCTTTGTGCCGATCCAGCGTCTGCGCCGTCATCCCGTGCGACCGCATAAGCCGGGCGGCGCGGGCGATCTCCTCATCATTGGTGGTCAGCATGCCTCCTTCGCCACTGGCCATGTTCTTGTTGGAGAAGAAGCTGAACGCAGCCACGTCCCCCAGGCTGCCGGCCGGCCGGCCCCGGTACTCCGCCCCCGGGGCGTGGGCCCCGTCCTCTACTACGGCCAGCCCATGCGCCTGCGCGATGCGGTGCACGGCATCCATGTTGCAGGGGTAGCCACCGTAATGCATGACCATGACGGCTTTGGTGCGCGGCGTAATCTTGGCCTCCACGTCGGCCGGGGAGATGGTGAGATCCTGCGGGGAGGTCACGTCTGCCAGCACAGGGACCGCCCCCGTGTAGCGCACGGCATTGACTCCGGCGATGAACGTGAGGTCCGGAACGATGACCTCATCCCCCGGTCCCACGCCCACGCCCAGCAGAGCCAGGTGCAGGGCCACCGTGCAGTTGGCCACCGCCACCGCGTGACGGGTGCCGGCCAGCTCAGCAAAAGCCTCTTCGAAGGTGGCGGTGCGCTCTCCCATGGTCAACCAGCGGGAGTGCAACACCTCCAGCACCGCCCTCTCCTCCTCCGGTCCGTACTCCAGTTCGGATAGCGGAATATCCCACATCATGCGTCCTCTCCCAGGAAATCGGCCCGGTGGGCCTCCAGTTCCTCCTGTGCGCGGGCCAGATCATCGTGGCGACCGATGTCCAGCCAGTATCCGCTGAACGGCACGGACCGCACCCGGCTGCCCGCCGCCAGCAGGCGGAGCACCAGGTCTGGGAAGTCAAGGCGCTCTCCCGGCGTAATGAAGGTCAGCACTTCCGGCGAGAAGGCATATACCCCCATACTGACCAGGTAGCGGTGAACGGGCTTCTCCGCGTACCCGGTGACGTATCCCGCCTCGTTGGACTGCACCACCCCAAAGTCCACCTGGTTGGTGCGTTCATAGGTAGCGATGGAGGCCGGCGCGCCGGCCACGCTGTGCGCGTCAAGAAAGGCGCCAAGGTCCAGGGAGGTGAGCACATCCCCGTTCATGACCAGGAAATCCCGGTCCAACCCGGAGATCAGCGCCAGCGGCCCGGCGGTGCCCAAGGGCTCACGTTCGCGCGCGTAGACCAACTCCACGCCCAATGAGCTTCCGTCACCAAAGTAGGCCTCGATGAGTTGGGACAGGTGGCCAACAGCCAGCACCACCTGCCGGAACCCGTACCGCCGCAGTTGCCGCAGGACCAACTCCAGTATGGGCATGTCCCCCAGCGGCATGAGCGGCTTGGGCATAACCACCGTATAGGGAGCCAGGCGAGTCCCACGCCCTCCCGCCAGCACCACGGCCAGCCGGGACCCCCGCACTGCCGGGGTGCTCATACCTGGTATCCCTCCCGGTAGCGATCCTGATGCTCACGAATCCAATCCACCGTGCAACGCAGCCCTTCCTCCAGAGGCACCTGGGGGCGCCACCCCATGCGCTCGCGGGCCAAGCTGTTGTCGCATAGGAGGCGCTCGACCTCGGAGCCGGCCGGCCGGGTACGCGCCTCCTCGCTCACGATGGGCAGATCCTCCCGGCCCATGACACGCAGGATGGTTCGCGCCAGATCCCCGATGCTGATCTCTGCTCCCGACCCCACGTTGGTAACCTGGCCCAGGCAGGCGTCACATCCGGCCACGGCCAGGAAGCCGGACACGGTGTCCTCCACGAATGTGAGATCCCGCCTGGGATGGAGGCTGCCCAAGTGAACCGGGCCCTCCCTCAGAGCCTGGGTGATGATGGTGGGGATGACCGCGCGCGCGGACTGACGTGGGCCATACGTGTTGAAAGGTCGAATGGTGGCCACCGGAGTGCCGAAGGCTAAGAAAAAGCTCTCGGCTATCTTGTCCGCCCCAATCTTGGAAGCCGAATAGGGCGACTGACCCTGCAGAGGATGCGTCTCCGGGATGGGAGCGATGCGGGCCGTTCCGTACACCTCGCTGGTGGAGGTGTGCACCATGCGCTCCACCTGGAACTCGCGCACCGCGGACAAGACATTGTAGGTGCCCATGACATTTGTCTCCACCACTTCCCGCGGGTGCAGATAGCTATAGGGAATGGCGATGAGGGCCGCCAGGTGGAATACCAGATCCACACCCCGCACCACCTCTCTCACCGCTTCCCCATCGCGGAGGTCACCGGCTACCACTCTGATGTGTTGGAGGATGCCCGGCGCCAGCTCATCGAGTAGGCCCCAAGCGCCACTCGACGTATAGCGGACCAGAGCTACGACATCATGGCCTTCACGGACCAAGCGCTGGGCCAGATGCGACCCGATGAACCCTCCCGCTCCGGTGAGCGCTACTTTCATGACGGACCAGCCTTTCTGAGGTCCGCGTTATGATAGCCGACCCTCCCCGGCAGCGGACGCCTATGGCCGCTAGGCTTTGGCCGGCCGGCGGCGCCCGCCTCTCCCGGCCAGGCCCAGCATTCTCAGAACCAGCGCCACGGTGACGCCCAGTACGATGGCTTCCTTGGTGCCAAGCAGCACGCGAGCTCCCTCTCCCAGTGTGGCCTTGCCGGCCACCAGCAACCCCAGGTGGCTGTGCCTCACCTCCGCTTTGCCGGTCAGCAACGCCACACCACCCCCCGTGGTGAGATTCAACCTATTCCCAGCGGCTACCAAGACCCCTCCACCCTGTTCCACCGTCATATCGTTCCCGGTGGCCACCACGCCGGCGCCCACCCGCCGCAGCGAGGCGTTTTCGCCCGCCAGAGACCACCGGCAGTACCCGTTGGCCAGAGAGGCGTCCTCGCTCGCCAGTAGAGCCACCGCTCCCCCGTTCTTCAAGCTGATATTGCCGCCTCGAACCAAGCCCATGACGCCGTTGGCCACGCTCACCTCGTCCGCGTGCACCAACCCGGCCAGGCTGACCCCTTTGGAGCTCGTACTCATCATCGGATACCCACCTCCCGCCTACCGCTGGTTCTCGGCCATGCCGCCCGATTGCCCAGCCCCTGGACGTAGTCTGCTCGCAGGTGTATATCACAAGCCCGTCACCGAACAAGGCACGGGTGGCTGCTGCTACGAATTCAACTCCACACGCAGGAATACGCAACGCAAGGAAGTACAGAGATTGAGACGCCCTCTGGGGGATGGGCTCCAGAGGGCGCAAGGAGAAAGGGAGGGGGCTGAGGGACAGGTAGTCTGAGCTTCCTGAACGGGGCCGCTCCCCTGTCATGGAGTATCGGCCTTCTCGCGCCGATACTTGAGCAATCAGTCCCACTCTTTCTCCATATCTACCGCGATGTCCGTCCATCCCAAACTGCACCGCCTCAGAAGAAGCCGTTCCCGCATGTCGCCGGCCAGAAAGGCCATCACCTCAGCCAAGCCGGTCACACCCCCCGGGAGCACCAGATGCCGGACCAGGGCCTCCGCCACGTGGCGGGTGATGGCCGGCAGATCACGGCTCATGGTACCCGGGGACCCGCACCATGCAGACCGCCAGCGCGGCACACCTGTCCGGCGGCGCGCCGCAATCCACGGCCACCAACCTGGCGCCCTCGTCCTCCTGGGGCGGCTCGAAGGCCGCCCTCTGTGCCGCGTAGATCTCCCAGCGCCCGTCCGACGGCTCGCCCTCCTGCTCCAGCCTCTGCTCCAACCGCCGCCTCACCACCTGCTCTGCGGCCCTGGCCTCTATGAACACGGTCTCGACACCTGTCCGCCGCGCCGCGTCGATCGTGTGCAGGCGGTCGGCGCGGCGGCTCCAAGAGGCGTCGATGATAACGGAGCGCCCGGCCTGCAGCATGGCCACGGCCCGGCGGACAGCCTCGGCATACGTGCGGGCGGTGGTCTCCGCGGAGTAGAGCCCTGCTCCGAACTCCTCGAAATGGTGCTCGTCCGGGGGCACGCCCGCCAACTCCTTTCGGATGACATCCATCTGCAGCACTTCCGCTCCCAGGGACTGGGCAATGCGGCGGGAGAGAACGCTCTTCCCCGTGCCCATCAGGCCGCCCACCAGCAGCAAGGTGGGCCTTTCGAGGCGGGCAGCGTAGCGGAAGGCCAGAGCAAAGTAGCGGGTGGCAGTGCCGGCGGCAGCGGCGCGGTCGGCCGCGGAGATGGCAGGATCGTCCAACCGGAAGCTGACAACCTTCCCCCTCACGTAGGCCCGATAGCAGGCGAAGAAGTTGAGGAGGCGCGGAAGTTCCCCATCACCCGAGGCATCGACGTAAGCGAGCACGAACCTCCGCGCCAACTCCTCGTAGCCGTTGAACTCCAGGTCCATGGCCAGGAAGGCCACCTCCAGCCCCACATCGCCGTAGCGAAAACGCTTGTTGAACTCGATGCAGTCGAAGATAGTGATGTCATCGGCCGCCACGGTGGGGCCGGTCCCAGTCAGGCAGATGTGCTCCAAGTGCAGATCTCCGTGGCAGTCACGTATGCGGTGCTCCTTCACGCGACGCTCCAACAGAGACCTGTTGGCCTCAAAAAACTGCTCGTCGTACAGAGAGAGGAACCGGCGCTGCCAGGCAGGGATGGTAACCCCGACGTAGCGCTCTGTCTGCTCGAAGTTCTCCCGGCTGTTGTGGCGCACTGAGGCGGGGCCGCCTATCTCGTCTACCTCTCCCCCCGTATCCGCTTCAGCATGGAAGGCGGCGACCTTGCGTGCGATGGCCTCCATAACCTCCGGCCCCACCTGTCCTCTCGGCAGAAGGTTCTTGAGCATGCGCTCCTCGGGCAGACGGGCCATCTTCAGAACATACTCAACCACCCGGCCTTCAGCTACCGCTGTCCCAGCCACCGCCGGAAATGTCGCCCCCAACGAATGCGCGTCTCCCAACCTGAGGCCTTCCACAACCGGGGCGCCGCCACGGACCGGCGGACCGGCCCCGGCCGGGGCGCGGCCGGCGTTGGTCGGCTCAGTCTCCAGGATGGGCAGCACGGCCAGATAGGCGTGCGGGGCCAACCGGCGGTTGAGCCGCATCTCCTCCAAGCAGTAGAAGCGGCGCCTCGCTAGGCTGGCAAAGTCCAAGAAACCGAAATCCACAGGCTTTTTCACCTTGTAGACGTAGTCTCCCGCCAGGAATATGTAGGAGATGTGGGTCTGGATCAGTTCGACCGACGCCGCCGCCTCCGGGTAGAAGCCCGGAGTCATCATGGAGGGAATCAAGCGGGGGTCGGTCTCAGCCGGAACCGCCGGCCCGGGTGGCTCCGACGCTTGAGGAACGGGCACGGCGGTCCGGCCGCTGCCCCCCGCCCTCGCCACGCCGCTCACGGGCGCACCTCACCCATGACGAACTCCCCCAGCGCGTCCACGATCAACTCGTGCACGTGACCGTCATCCCGACTGCGTGTCCTCCCCAGCAACCCTTTCCTCCATCTCTCCGGGAGACTGCGTTCCCCGTGAAGTGCACCCACAACCGCATCCACCAGCGCTGCCACCGAGTCATTGTCCTCACAATCGTTGACCGCCCGCACAATCGCTTCCCCCGGATCCCCCCGTGCCGCCACAGGATGTACAAGACCGAGAGGATGGTCTCCCGTAGATCCGACCCCGATCCCCACCAGTGGCAGGCCTGCTCCGCAACCGGCATCCTCTGCAACACCACGGGGATGACCCGCTGAACCATGCGGCACAGCCCCCGCCCTCCGAGACGCCGGGCACCCAGATCGTCGACCTCCACATCATCGTCATGCTCGAGGCAGGAAGCGCAGCAAGGATTCCAGCGTCCAGAAGGCCAGTTGCGTCTCGTCCGAGGGCATGCCCACCCCACGGTTGCCGGCACTCAAGCTGGGCAGATAGCTGCGGATTTCTCCATAGAGACTGCGCCGCCACTCGGGGCGGATGCCCTCCAAGCCGTTGCCCAAGGCATCGCCGACGGCCAGGCCCAGAAGCATGCCCCCCACGCGCGAGACGGCCGGCGCAGAGCGCGCTGTCGGCGGTGGCAGCGGGATCGTGCTGCGATCCCACTCCGAAAAAAGCATCTCCTTGTCGGCCTTGAGGAAATCTCGCGGTTCCATACCCTGAGTCTACATTTCCCGAGCCTCACGGGTGGAACAGCCGGCCAAGCCCTTACTTCGCCCCTTTCAGCTCCGCCCCGATCCTTTTCAGCCCAAGCGCCTTGTAGGTGAGCAGGGTGTCCGTCCTCACCAGCCTCCCGGCCAGGAGAACGAACAGGTAGGCGGTCACCGCCAGCGCCGCCAGACCCCCCAAAAGCTGCAGAAGGGGAACCGGCGTTGCCGCCAACCGGGTGGGCATACTCACCGGCGAGGTGAGGGGGAAGAGGCTGAGGAAGGTGGTCAGGGAGCCGTTGGGATCCCGTATGAGCGCGTTGCTCATGAAAAGGGGTACCAGAAGCGGCAGTATGGCCACCATCACGAACTGATTGCCTTCGCGGGCACCCGGCGCCAGAGCACCCAGGGCTCCCAGCACCGATGCATAGAGAATGAAGCCGAAGACGAAGTAGCCCGCCGCCCACGCGGCGAATGACGCGGGAAGGCGGACAGGCGTACCCGCCGCGGCCAACGAGTCCCCGTAGGCCGATAGCGCAAGCAGGCCACCCCCCACCCAGAGAGCCACCTGGAACAGCGAGATGGCGCACAGGCCCAGGATCTTGCCGGTCATGAGCTCGCGCGGCCGCACGCTGAGCAACAGCACCTCCGCCGTGCGGTTCTCCTTCTCCTTCGCCATGCTCTGCAGCATGTACGTTCCGCTCATGATGAGCACGAAGTAGAAGATGAGCAGCGCCGCGTACGGCACGTAGAAGGCAAGTGGATTGTCGTCCGCGGCGCCGGCGCCGGCGCCGGCGCCGCCTTCGGCCAAGGAGGTGGATTCCAAGTCAGGTAGGGGGTTGAAGATCAACCGGGCCCTGTCGGCGTCGCGGCCCAGCAGATTGTAGTCGAGAGCGTACAACAACACTGTGGGGAGGGCGGCGGGGTCGAGCGGGCGGTAGCGCTCGGACACGATGCGCACCGTGCCACCCTGCAGGTAGTCCGCGGGGATAACCACATAGCGTTCGATCCGCCCCGAGCCGATGGCCTCCTGCGCCGATGGCTCATCCGGCAAGGAGAGCAGCATGGCCTCAGTCACCTGGGGAGGCAACTCCTCCACCAGGCCGCTCTGGTCCACGTAGCCCACCGGGC
>Ga0123328_1001181_pt1 | contig 25919 bp, 21 predicted proteins | sample BioC12SIPDNA_2_FD_89702 | JGI IMG/M metagenome (GOLD analysis project Ga0123328, IMG submission 89702) | Anaerobic biogas reactor microbial communites from Washington, USA - Biogas_R1_A C12 SIP DNA | ecosystem: Engineered > Bioreactor > Anaerobic > Unclassified | place: Washington, USA...
ACCGGGGGGCGGCTGCACGTCTCCGGCGGCTGGGCCGTCACCCAGATGATCGAGGCGATGGACCGCGGGGTCCACGCGTTCATGCCCACGGGCCTCCACGAGGTCTATGTGCGGATCTGGAACCTGCACGCCGCGGGGCGGCGTGACGAGGCGCGCGCGCTGTTCGCCCGGCTGGCGCCCGTGCTGGGATTCTCCAACCAGCATCTGGACATCTCCCTCCACTTCTTCAAGCGCCTGCTCCACCGCCAGGGAATCTACCCCACCGCGCGGGTCCGTCAGGCGGGGGCGCCCTTCGACGCCTTCCACGCGCGCGTGGCCGACGAGCTGATAGACCTCGCGCTGGGCCTCATCCGGGAATGCCGCGACGCCGGGGACTGACCGCCCGCTCAGTCGTCCATGCGGAAGGCGTCGGGAAAATGGGTGATTTGGGCCTTGCCGCGGGCCGGGCAGAGGACGCCGATGATGTCGAAGCGGTAGCTCAGCGCGGGGTCGGGGTTGCGGGCGAGGTACTGGCGCGCGGCGGAGCGGAGGTGCCGCTGTTTCGGCGGGGTGACGGTCTGCTCCGGGGGCACGGGGTCCGCCGCGGCGCGGGTGCGCACCTCCACGAAGGCGACGATGCCGCCGCGCTTCGCCACGATGTCAATCTCCCCATGGGGATAGCGCAGGTTGCGGCCCAGGATGCGGTAGCCGCGCAGGCGCAGGAACCAGGCGGCGGCCCGCTCCCCCCGGCGGCCCAGGGCGGCGCGGTCGTCAGGCGGCCGGGGCATCGGCCGCGTCCCCGGCGGCGGGCTCTTTTTCGGGGCCGTTTTCGGGCCGGGCGAAGAGGCGGAGGTCGCCGAAGGCGGCGTGCTGGTGGACCCGGATGCGGCGCATGCGGCACAGCTCCAGGATGGCGAGGAGGCAGCAGACCAGCTCGACCCGGGTGGTGCATTCGGCGCAGAGTTCCGCCCACGACAGCCCCGGCTTCTCGCGGAGGATGTCCTCGATGCGGACAATCTTGTCGTCCACCGACGCCTCGTCGAGGCTGACCTTGTGGAACAGGTCGTCGGCAAGGAAGCGCAAAACGGCGCGCACGGCCTTCACGAGGTCGTACAGTTCCACCTCGATGGCCCCGTCCTCCTCGGGCTCGTCATCGAAGACCGGGCGGACCGTGCGCCCGAAACAGTCCGCGCGGGTCTGCTCCAGGTCGCCCACCGCGGCGGCCAGATCGCGGAACCGCCGGTACTCCAGCAGTTTTTCGACCAGCTCCAGGCGCGGATCCTCCTCCTCGACCCCCTCCTCGTCCTCCGTGTCCGTCTCCACGGGCAGGAGCATGCGCGACTTGATCTGGATAAGCGTGGCCGCCATCACCAGGAACTCCCCGGCAATGTCCAGGTTCTCCGTCCGCAACAGGTCCAGGAAATGCAGGTACTGCTCCGTGACCTTCAGGATCGGGATGTCGAAGATGTCAATCTCCTGCGACCGGATGAGGTAGAGCAGCACCTCGAAGGGCCCCTCAAACTGCTCCAGCTGCAGGCGCAGCGCGTCGTCCGACAGGTCGTCCGCCGCGCTGTCCGCCGCCGCCAGCGGGGCGCCTTCCGGTGTCGGGTCCGTACCCTGCGCGTCCTGCGCGTCTTTTTTTCGCTTTTCGGCCACGAAAACACTCCCGGAATGGGGGTTGGGTTCGACCCCCCGCCCGCAGATGGTACCGTTCCGGACGGGGCGGGTGCAACCGGAGGAGGCGGGAATCACTGGACAGGTCGGACCGTCCCGAACGGTCAGAACGGCCAGACGACGGGGATGATGAACTGTGCGCAGGCGGCCAGCACGACGGACAGGGGCAGGCCGAGGCGGAGATAGTCGGTGAAGCGGTAGCCGCCCGCGGCGTAAACCATCAGGTTGGTCTGGTAGCCGATGGGCGTGAGGAAGCTGGCCGAGGCGGCGAAGGTCACGGCGATGGCGAAGGGCCGGGGGTCCACGCCGAGCTGCCCGGCGATCCCTATGGCGAAGGGGAACACCAGCGCGGCGGCCGCGTTGTTGGTGATAAGCTCCGTGACCAGGGCGGTGAACACATAGACGCCGAGCAGCACGGCCCCCGGACCAAACACGCCCGCGTTCGACGCGATGACCCGCGCCACCATCTCCACGCACCCCGAGTTCACCAGCGCCTTCCCCAGCCCGAAGGCCCCCCCGATCGTGATCAGCGTCTGCCAGTCCACCCCGTGGCGCGCCGCCGATGTGGAGATGCACCGCGTCAGCACCATCAGCCCCGCCACCAGAAACGCCGCCGTGACGGTGCGCATGAGGCCCGTGGCCATCAGCACCACCAGCAGCCCCAGCAGCGCCGCCGAAATCAGGGTCTTGTCCGTCCGGAGGGGCCGCGAATCCTCCACGCCGCTCACCAGCAGAAAGTCCGGGTTGTTATGGTGCACCCGCTCGAAGTGCGGGTCCGTCTGGAGGAGCAGCGTGTCCCCCGGACGCAGCGAGAGGTCCCCCACCTTCCCCCCCAGGCGCTCGCCCCCCCGGTGCACCGCGATGATCGCCGCGTTGTACGCCGCCCGGAAATTCGACTCCCGCACCGTTTTCCCCAGGCACGGGGACGCCCCCGAAACCACCGCCTCGCACAGCACCCGGTCGCGCCGGCTCACGGCCCCCCCCTCGTAGCCCTCGCCGCCCACGGGCACAAAGCCCGGAATCTTCTCCAGGTCCACAATCGTCGCCGCCACACCGGTGAAGGTGAGCACATCCCCCGCCGAAAGCACCCGCGTCGGCGCCACCGGCGTGATGACACGCTCCCCGCGCGTGATCTCCACCAGGAAAAGCCCCGGCAGGCGGCGCAGCCCGGCGTCCTCCACCGTCTGCCCCGCCAGACGGCACCCCGGCTGAATCTCCAGATTCACCAGGTACTCCCGCGAGGCGTCGCGCATCCGCTCGAAGAAGTCCTTGCGCTCCGGCAGCAGGCGCCGGCTGAAGAGGACCAGGAACAGCGCCCCCGCCGCCGCCGTGGGCAGCCCGAGCCACGAAAGTTCGAAGAGGCCCATCGGGCGCAGGGACTCGGCCAGTGCCGGGTCCGCCGCGGCCGCCTGGCGCATCATGCCGTTCACCACGAGGTTGGTGCTGGTGCCGATGAGCGTGCAGGTGCCGCCGAGGATCGTCAGGAAGGACAGGGGCATCAGCAGCCGCGACGGGGCCACGCCGTGCTTGCGGCACCATCCCGTGACAATGGGAATGAACATGGCCACGATCGGGGTGTTGTTCAAAAAGGCCGAGAGCGAGGTGGTCCACAGGGACATGCGCAGCAGCGCCCCCCGCTCGGTGCGCGCCCGGCCAAACACCCACCGCCCGAGGATTTCCAGGGCGCCGGTCTCGCGCAGCCCCGCCGCCACCACGAACAGCGCGGCCACGGTGAGCATCTCGGGGTTGGCGAAGCCGGAGAAGGCCTCCTCCGGCGTCACGATCTTCGCGAGCATCGTCAGCACCACCGCCCCCACGAGCAGGGCGTCGGGGGCCCGGTTCGCCGCAAGCCCCGCAAACACCACCGCCACGGTGGCGAGACAAAAGTACCCTTCCCACGTCATGAGGCAGTCTCCCAAAGGCCGCGCGCGGAAGGGCGGCGGACCCGCTCAGGCCATTATATTCCCCCCTTCCCGCCGCCTTCCATTCCGCGGGCGCCTCAGCCGAGGCGGCGAAGCACCTCGGCGACATCGGCGGCGCTGGTGCCGATTTCGAGGACGCAGCGGAAGCCGAGGGTGGCCGCGCGGGTCTCATAGGCGACCTGCCGGTCGGTGCGCAGGGGCGCGGGGGCGTCGGCGAAGTTTCCGCCGCAGACGAGCAGGAGGTCGCCGAAATCGGGGAGGCGGCCGGTGACGGCGGGGTCGGCGGGGGAGAGGGTCCACTCGCTGACGTTGCCGGCGAGGTCGGCCACGCCGCACCAGGAGCGGTCGCGGTCGAAGGCGGCGACGGGGGAGAGTTTCTGGGTCTGGCAGCTGCACGCGCCGGACTGCCAGTCGCCGCCCCAGGGGTACATGTCGGAGGTGTCCTTTCCGCCGTGTGCGGCGAGGGCCCACTGGGCGCGGCTGGGGAGGGTCTTGCCGAAGTGGGCGGCGCAGGCCTGGGCGTCGAAGAGGGAGATCCAGGTCATGGGGTAGTCGGGGTAGGTCTCCATCATGTCGCGGACCTCGGCGGGGACGCGCCATCCGCCGGTGATCTCGGCGGCGAATTTGGCGTAGCTTCCCATGGTGACCTCGGTGGCGTCCATGAGGAAGCCCGGCACGACGACGGGGGCGCCGTTGACGGTGACGGGGCCGCCGGGCACGAAGACCATGCCGGGGCGGGCGAGGGCGAGGGCGAGGTAGCACCGGAGCACCTCCTCGGCGTCGGACACGGGGGCGCCGGCCCCGGCGGCGTCCAGCAGGCCGCGCCGCCGCTCCGCCTCGGTGAACAGTCCGCGGTTGGCCTCGGAGGCGCCGGCAAGGGGCTCCACGCGCGCGCGGACCTTGCCGATCAGGCCGCGGACCTCGCCGAGACGTCCGCCGACGGCGGGGGCGGCCGCCCCGGGGACGGCGCCGGCGGCGGCGCTCCAGGAGCGCCCCAGCCCGGCGAGACCGACCAGAAGGCCCCCGGCGATGACGACCGCGAGGGCCCATCCGGCGGCCTTTCTCCAGGGGAAGGCGCGGCCGCCGCGGGCCTGCCGGCGCGAGACCTTGGTGATGTCCCTCCCCTTGGACACCAGCTCGATGACCGGCTGCAGCGCGGCGCGGAGCTCCGCGGCGTTCTGGTAGCGGCGGTCGGGGCTGGGGTCCACGCATTTCGCCACGATCTCGTCCATGGCGGGCGGGATGTCCTCGAGCATCTGCGAGGCGGGGCGGGGGACGCCGGAGGGCATGTTTCCGGTGAGCACCTCGTAGAGGACGACGCCGACGCTGTAGATGTCCGCGCGGGCGTCCACGTCGTGGCTCGTGCGCAGCTGCTCCGGCGACATGTAGTACGGCGTGCCCATGACGACGGCGGTGCCGGTCATGCGCGGGTTGTCCATGAGCTTCGAGATGCCGAAGTCCATCAGCTTGACGCGCCGGTCGCGGTCAATCATGACGTTTTCCGGCTTGATGTCCCGGTGGATCGTGTACTGGTGGGCGTACTCCAGGGCCACGCAGAGCTGGTCAATGATCCGGAGCACCTCGGCCACGGGGAGCCGCTTGCCCGGCGGCAGCTTCTCGATCATGTTGCGCAGGGACTCGCCCTGCACATACTCCATGGAGATGAAGACGCCCTTGCCCGCGCTGCCGATGTCGTGGACGCGCACGATGTTCGGGTGGGCCAGCTTCCGGGCGATGCGCGCCTCGTTGAAGAACCGCTCCACCACCATCTTGTCCCGCAGGAACTGCGGCAGCAGCGTCTTCAGCGCCACGTCCTCGCCCAGCACGTTGTCATGGACCTTGTAGATGCAGCCCATCCCGCCCCGGCCGATCATGTCGAGGACCGTGTAGCGGCCGTTGACCACCTGGCCCCGGCGGAACTGCATGTCCTCGGCGGGCGGGGTGGCGAGGCGGGTGGCCTCCTCGCTGGTCGCGTTGGCCAGCGGTTTGGCGCACCGGGCGCATATTCTCACCCCGGGCGGGTTCTGATGCCTGCAATGGGGGCACATCGCCATGTGTCGGTCTTCCCGTGAGGGGCGGACGCGCCAAGGCGCGCGCCCCCGCAAGACTATAGCACAAACCCCGTGAAACGGCGGAAATGGGAAGGTGTGGACGGTATGGACGAAGTGGACGGCATGGACCAGGAGAGGCGGGCGTGTGTTCAGGCCGTCTCCCCCCATCCGCTCTGTCCACCCCGTCCACTTCGTCCACCCCGTCCAACCCGTCCGTGCTATACTCGAAACGGGCCTGTAGCCCGCACAACGAGGAGGACCTGAGACATGCTGAAGGACTACATGGTGCGCGTGAAGCTGCTGAAACACTACCGCGAGCAGCGGGCCCTGTCCTATGTGGGCAAGGTCAAGACCCAGAGCGAGGGGTGGATTGTTCTGGAGGCCAAGGGCGTGATGGTGGGGCGCAACCTGCCCGGCGGCGCCCAGGTGGACGCGCTGGCGGCCAACGTGCTGGTGCCGCGCGAGAACATTGAGAGCATCGCCGTGCTTCCCGACACCTTCGACCTGAACGCGATCCAGGTGGCCATTGAGGGGCAGCAGATCCGCCTGGTGGTCAAGGGCGGCGCGGACTGCCTGCTCGGGGAGATGGGCGAGGGCTGAGGCTCAGACCTTCCCCCCCTCGGCGACGGCGCGCAGGGCCTTGGTGTCCAGCACGGTGACGGTGCGCCCCTCGACGAGGATCACGCCGCGCTGCTGCATCCGGGCGAGGGTGCGGCTCAGGGTCTCCGGCACGGTGCCGATCTGGGCCGCCAGCGTCGCCTTGGACACGCGCAGGGGCACGCCCCCGCCCCCGGCGCCCGCCTCCCCGGCCAGCTCCAGCAGCCGCAGGGCCAGCCGCGCCGACACCTCCTTCAGCGACAGGTCGTCTATGAGGTCCACAAAGCGCCGCAGGCGCAGGGACAGCACCCCCAGCATGGTCAGGAGCAGCTCCGGCCGCCGCCGCGCGGCGTCCAGGAAATCGGTCCGCGACAGGTAGAGCGTGCGCGCGGCGGTCATGGCCTGCGCGGTGGCGGGGTAGGCGCCGCCGTGGAACACGGCCACCTCGCCGCAGGGCTCGCCCCGGCCGAAAAGGTGCAGCACCTGCTCGCGCCCCTCCGCCCCCGTGCGGAACACCTTCACCAGCCCGTCCGCCACCACGTGAAACCCCTCGGCGGGGGCCTTCGCGTGGAAGAGGATCTCCCCCTGGTCATACTGCCGGGTCTCGGCGAAGGCCGCCACCGACGCCAGGTCGGCGGGGTCGAGGTCCGCAAACAGCGGGCAGTGGGCGAGGCGCTGCGCCCGCTCCGCGGGCGGCGAGGCCAGTCGTTTCATGGCGTGTTCCTCCGGGCGGCGCCGCGGCCGCGCATTACTCCGAAAACCACGGCGCGGGGATGGACCGCAGCCACAGCGTGTGGCCGCCGGTGTAGCTGAAGTACGTGAGCAGGGCGCGGCCTTCCAGCCAGGTGACGGCGGGATAGGCCCACGAGTCGCCGGTGCCCTCCTCGATGTTGCGTATATGGGTCCAGGTCTCGCCCTCGTCGCGGGAGACGGCGGCGGTGAGGGGGTTCCGTTTGCCCGTCGCCGGGTCGTGGTTCCACACCGCCAGCAGCGTGTTGCCGTCGGGCATGCGGGAGATGGACACGGGGGAGCCGGAGCCCTTGAGTGCCGTCGGCTCGGGGACGGACCAGGTTTCGCCGCCGTCGGTGGACAGGCTCCGGTACTGGCCGCCCAGGGTGGTCCGCATGAGCATCATGACCCGGTCGTCCTTCAGCTCGACGCAGGCGGGCTCCCAGCAGCCGCCGTCGGCGGGCTTCACGCGCGCCGAGTCGCGCCACGTCTCCCCGTCGTCGTCGGAGAGGCAGCAGTAGCTGTCGTTGTTCTCCCACGCCTCCAGGAGAATCCGGCCCGTGCGCAGGCGGATGGCCCGGCCGTTGGTGAGGCCGGTGTACTTGCCGGCGGGGCTGAGCTGTTTCGGGTTGCCGAAGGTCTTTCCCTCGTCGGCGCTGGTCCGCATCATGACGCGGCAGTCCTTGTCCTCGCTGTTCTTCTGGCAGTAGAACAGGGCGATGCGCCCGTCCTTCAGCCGCAGGAAGTTCACCTCCATCACATTGCACCCGCCGTCATTCTCCACCAGCACGCGCCGCTCGCCCCAGGTGCGGCCGCCGTCGCGCGAGACCAGCCCCGGGATGCGCGCCGGGCCGTGGTCCGCGCCGTTGCCCGCGTAGAACTCCGTCCACCCCAGGAGCAGCGACCCGTCCTTCAGCGGAATGATGGCCGCCTCGCTGTTGCGCGGGGTGTCCGGCCCCACGGGGGCCACGGCCGTCTTGAACGCCGCCTCTTCGCCGAACGCGCCCGCCGCCAGCAGCAGCCCGGCGGCCATCAGGAGGAAACTCCGTGTCATGTGCCTGTCCTTTCCCTGTCCATGCGTCGCGGGCCGCCGCACCCCGCGGCGCGCCCGGGAGGCATTATGCCCCCGCGCACAGGGGCGGGGCCAGAACGGCGGAAGAGGGCGCGGCAAGCGGCGCCCCTACGATCGTGCTCCCCGGATCCGCGCATGTGGGGGCGGGGCCAGACCGGCGGAAGAGGGCGCGGCAAGCGGCGCCCCTACGATCGTGCTCCCCGGATCCGCGCATGTAGGGGCGCCGCTTGCCGCGCCCTCTTCCTTCACGGCCTGACCGTCTCCCCCGGCGGGGGAATTGACAGGACCGGGCCGCCTCCCCATAATCCTGGGATCCGGCGCGCGGTCGCCGAAATCACCAAAACCTTTTCCAGCGAGGGGAGTCCAATAGGCATGAGCACGCAGCGTTCCGAGACGGGAAGGGCCGTCCGACGGCATGGGTGGGCGGTCCTGGCCGCGTTGGCGGGGTGGGCGGCGGGGGGCTGGGCGGCGGAAGGCGACCTGCCCGCGGTGCACATGACGCACCGCGCGATGGGGGCGGAGTTCGACTTTGTCCTCGTGGGGGACTCGCCGCAGACGACGCCCGACCAGCTCACCTATGCGGGCGAGGCGGCCTTTGAGGCGATAGACCGGCTGGAGCGCCGCATCAGCAACTGGATCGAGGAGAGCCCCGTGTCGGTGATGAACCGCCGGGCGTCGGAGGGGCCGGTGGTGGTGGACCCGGACCTCTTCGGCCTGATGGAGACGTCGCGCCGGTTTTACGACGACACGGGCGGCGTGTTCGATGTGACGGTCGGGCCGCTGCTGGCGCTGTGGGGGTTCTACAGGGAGAAAGGCGTGCTGCCCACGCCGGAGCAGCTCGCCGCCGCGCGGGAGAGCGTGGGCATGAACCGCGTGGAGCTGGACCCGGCGACGCGCGCGGTGCGCTTCACGCGGCCGGGGATGCGGGTGGATTTCGGGGGGATCGGCAAGGGCCTCGCGCTGGACCGCGCGGCGGAGATCCTGCGGCAGAACGGGGTGAACCGCGCGCGGCTCCACTCGAGCACGAGCACCATTGTGGTGATGGGGACGCCGCCCGCCTCGAAGACCTGGGGCGTCGAGATCACCTGGCCCTTCGAGGACCCCGAAAAGAAGCACCCGCCCGTGGCCGAGGTGGAGATCGCCCCGGGCGAGTCCCTCTCGACCTCCGGCGCGAGCGAGCGCTATGTCGAGATTGACGGGAAACGCTACGCGCACATCTTCGACCCGAGGACCGGCCGGCCCGTGGACACGAACATCCGCAGCGCCTCGGCCGTCGCCCCCACGGGCACGGAGAGCGACGCGCTGAGCACGGCCTTCTTCATCCTGGGCGAGGACGGGGCGCGCGCCTACTGCGCGAAGCACCCGGCTGTGCGCGCCCTGCTGGTGGTGGAGCGGGAGGGGCGCCTGGACATCGTGCGGATCAACTTCCCGGAATAGGGAAGGCGCGCACGGACGGACACGGACGTGCACAGACCCGCACGGACGAGGAGAACTCCCGCCGGGTGCCCCGGTCCGTGGCCGTCCGTGTTCGTCCGTGTTGGTCCGTGCGCCCGGGGGTGGCGGCGCCTCCGCTCAGACGTCGCCGACGGCGCCGATGACCGCGGCGACGGTTGCGAGGACGGGCTCGTTGGCCCCCTGGAGGGCCTGCTCGGCCTGCTGGGGCGTCATGGTGTCCAGTCCCGGAATGGGGATGTAGCGCAAAAACTCCACGTGGCCGTCGAGGAAGAGCACATTGGATCCGCCGAAGAATGGCCGGGAATCGGAGCGGGCGCAGCCGCCGAAGACTTTTTGGAAACGTGTTTTCTCCGGGGGAACGTGGTTCAAACGCATCCCGTCGCCGCCCATGGTCATCCGGTCGGACATGATCCAGATGACGCTCTGCGCCATGTTGGAAGCGCCGGGGTTGTTGATGTCGGTGATGATGAACCGCTCAACGCCCTCATGAAGGCGGTGAATCTTGGCCTCCCCGCGGTTGCCGGACGTGGGAAACGCCGTGCTGGAGAGGTCGGCGTCCCGGTCCACATCGGCGGCCACGGCGAGGGCGTCCTCTGCCGCCAAGTGGGCCGGGTCGAGGACGGCGTCCAGCAGCGCCCCCATCTGGACCGGGATCAGGGTGTTCCCGTCGGGCACCGTGCCGATATCCGACAGGGCGGCCAGACGGGGGAAGGTGCTGGCCGGGGCGCAGGGCTTGAGGTTGTCCAGCATCCACCCCAGATACTGATAGCCTGACGCCACCAGCCGGGGCGACTGGGCCAGCCCCTCCTCCTGGATCCGTTTGGCATGCTCCTCTGCCATGGGGGAGTTGGGGCAAAGGCAGATTTTGACATCCGTCAGATACGCTGGATACACCGCGCAGACCGACGGCCCCGCCGCCATCTGGAGGTCCAAGGTGCTGTCAGGGCGCCGGCACAGCACCTGCATCGGGGGAAAGGCCCCCTCATGCTCGCTGCTGTACATCTTCATCACCAGGCTCCACTGCTTCAGGTTGTTCTGGCAGGGGGGCCGGCGGGCGGCCGGAGAGGACCCAAATATCGGAAGCAGGATCAACGCCAAGATGGTGATCAGGGCCAACACCGCGCACAGTTCCAACGTAGTAAGACCGCGTTGCCGCATGTCCAGTCCTCCTCCCGTCGCCGGGGCGCCGCACCCTGCGGGGAGCAGCCATGCCCCCACCGGCAGGCGCCACGTGCTGACGCCGACTTTCCTAGTGTCAGGGTACACCATCCCTCGCGGAACCGCAAGGCCCTCCAGTCCGGCACCGACGAACACAGACTCGCACGGACGAGGAGAACTCCCGCCGGGTGCCCCGGTCCGTGGCCGTCCGTGTTCGTCCGTGTTGGTCTGTGCGCCTCGCGCGGTCGCTGCGCGGCGTTCCCCGGGGCGGCTGTGCTAGGATAACCGCCCCATGGGCACTTCGGACGCGGACATCCTGATCACGGTGAGCGACCTGTGCAAGGTGTACAGGATGGGGACGGATTCCCTTCACGCGCTGGACGGGGTGTCTCTGGAGATCCGGCGGGGGTCGTATGTGGCCATCATGGGCCCGTCGGGGTCGGGGAAGACGACGTTTCTGGACATTCTGGGGTGCCTCTCGCGGCCGACGTCGGGCCGCTACTGGCTGGCGGGGCAGGAGGTGAGCGGCCTGTCGGAGCGGCGGCTGGCGGAGGTGCGCAACCGCGAGATCGGGTTCGTCTTCCAGAACTTCAATCTTCTGCCGCGCAGCAGCGCCGTGGGAAACGTGGAGCTGCCGCTGGTCTACGCGGGGGTGCCCCGGAGGGAGCGGGTGAAGCGCGCGCGGGAGGCGCTGGCGGCGGTGGGGCTGGGGGACCGGATGGGGCACCGGCCCATGGAGCTTTCGGGGGGGCAGCGGCAGCGGGTGGCCATCGCGCGGGCGCTGATCAACAACCCGAGCATCATTTTCGCCGACGAGCCGACGGGGAACCTCGACACGCACAGCGGGGAGAGCATATTGGCGATTCTGGACGAGCTGCACGGGCAGGGCCACACCATCGTCATGGTGACCCACGAACCGGATGTGGCCGCGCGCGCGCAGCGGGCGGTCAGCTTCCGCGACGGAAAGATTGTGAGCGACACATGGCAAACCCCTCAAAAGCCGGCGTGATTATCCGGACGCTTCTCCTGCTCGCGCTGCTGGGCGCGGGGGGGACCGCGGCCTACCTCCACTTCTCGGCGGAGAAGCCCCTGGACGTGACGGTGGCCCAGGCGCGGCGCGGCCCGGTCACGGAGACGGTGGCCTCGATCACCACGGGCGTCGTCACCTCGCCCATGTCCTCCAAGATCGCCGCGGGCACCCTCGGCATCATCGCGGGGGTTCTCGTGTCCGACGGCGACCGGGTGGAGGCGGGGCAGCCGCTGGTGGAACTGGTGAAGGACGAGCTGGAGGCGCAGGTGCGCGCGGCGGCGGCGGGGCTGGAGGTGGGGAGGACGCGGGTGGCCCAGGCGAAGATCGCGGCGCGCACGGCGCGCGAGGGCGGGGAGATCCGCCTGCGCCAGGCGAAGGACGCCCTGTCCCAGGCCGAGGCCGACGTGCGGCGCGTGCGCGCGCTGGCGGAGCGCAAGGCGGTCTCCGACAGCGACCTGGAGAAGGCCGAGCTGGCCCTGCGCCAGGCCGGGGAGCTGAAGAGCACGGCGGAGGTCGGGCTGGCCGAGGCCGACGTGCGCGACGAGGACGTGCGCACGGCGGAGGCCGCCGTGGCCCAGCTCGAGGCGGCACTGGCCGCCGCCGAGACCATGCGCGACAAGGCGACGGTCCGCGCGCCGTTCAAGGGCGTGGTGGCCAAGGTGCTGACGCAGGCGGGCGAGGCGGTGGTCATGGGGATGCCGCTGCTGTTCCTCGTGCAGGAGGAGGGGCTGTACATCGAGGCGCCCTTCGACGAGGCGAACCTCTCCACGCTGAATACGGGGCAGCGGGTCCAGATCGAGATAGACGCCGTGCCCGGGCGGGAGTTCAAGGGCACGCTCACCCACATCTCCCCCGTGGTGACGGCCGTCGAGCAGCTCGCCCGCAACGTCCTGTGCAAGATCAGCGTGGACGAGGGGGCCGAGGCCTTCCGGCCCGGCATGTCCGCCGACGTCTCCGTGGTGGTGCAGGAGAAGGCCGACGTCCTCGTGGTGCCGAGCGAGTCCCTCATCCGCGACGAGTACGTCTACGTCATCGAAGGCGGGCGGGTCATCCGCCGCGACGTGGAGGCGGGCATCGGCAACTGGGACCACCGCGAGATCCTGTCGGGCCTGCGCGAGGGCGAGGAGGTCATCACCTCGGTCTCCGTGCTGGGGCTGAAGGAGGGCGCGCTGGTGCGGGTGGTGGAGGCGCTGGAGGACTGATGCACGGACTGGACCACCTGACCTCGGCCCTCGCCTCGATCGCGCAGAACAAGGTGCGGTCGCTGCTGACCACGCTCGGCGTGATCATCGGCGTCATGTCCGTCATCCTGCTGATCGCCCTCGGCGAGTCCGCCCAGGCCTACGTCCAGAAGGAGTTCGCCATCCTCGGCTCCAACATCCTGATCATCACGCCGGGCAAGCAGGAGACCACGGGCCTGTTCCCCATCACGGCGGGGAGCAACCGCAAGCTGACCCACGAGATCGCCCAGAGCATCAAGCGCAAGGTGCCCGGCGTCAGCGGCGTCGCGTCGAACATCATCGGCCTCTCGGCGGTGCGCTACGGCAAGCGCACGCGCAGCGTGCTCACCATCGGCACCACGCCCGACTTCGACTCCGTGCGCCAGCTCCGCACGCAGATCGGCCGCTTCATCACGGACCGCGACATCGAGCGGAACAACCGGGTCTGCATCATCGGCACGACGCTCAAGCGCGAGATCTTCGGCGACGAGCCGGCGCTCCACAAGCGGGTGACGGTGAACGGGTCGAAGCACATGGTGGTGGGCATCCTCGAGGAGCGCGGCATGGCCATGGGCATAGACCTGGGCGACCTGTGCATCATCCCGCTGCCCAGCGCGCAGGAGATCTTCAACCGCAAGGAGCTCTTCGAGATCCTCGTCGGCACGACGAACCAGGAGGAGATCCCCATTGTGGAGAAGGAGCTGCACAAGCTCATGATGGCGGCTTTCGACAACAACGAGGACTTCACCGTCACGGACCAGGAGGGCATGCTCGACACCTTCCAGCGCATCTTCGACATGCTGCGCCTGCTCCTCGTCGGCATCGCCTCCATCTCCCTGCTCGTCGGCGGCATCGGCATCATGAACATCATGCTCGTGTCCGTGCGCGAGCGCACCCGCGAGGTCGGCGTCCGCATGGCCATCGGCGCGCGCCGCTTCGACATCGCCCTCCAGTTCCTCATCGAGTCCGTCACCCTCAGCGTCATGGGCGGCCTTCTTGGCATCGGCCTGGGGGCGCTGGGTTCCTTCGTCATCCGCACGCTCTACCCCACCCTCCCCATCGGGCTCTCCCTCTGGTCCACCGCCCTCTCCTTCTCCTTCAGCCTCGCCGTCGGCGTCTTCTTCGGCGTCTACCCCGCCGTCAAGGCCGCCGGCGTGGACCCCGTCGAGGCGCTGCGCTACGAGTAGACAGAGCCCGGGCCCCGGCACAGAAGCCTTCCGCGCATGTGCCGCGCTTTCAGCGCTCTGTTGGGGGGATTGTCCCCTTTTCCGGGGCTCACGCCCCGGGCTGTTCAGTGCCGCGCCTTCGGCGCTCCGAACGGTGCAATGGCGGGTTTTCCTGAAGGCATGGCGGGAATAGGCCCCCAACACGTCATTGCACTGCCGGCGGAATTCCTGGCCTGAGTCGGCCGCCAGCCCCCCCCCCAGGAAACCGCGCACCGACTGCGGCAAAACCTCTGAAACCTCAAATTTGAGATTTTCGATGAACTGCCGCGCCCGCCGGGGGCCGCCGCAAACCCCGCCCCGCGCCATGCCGCCGTTCCGCCCCCCTGCCGGGTGCCCCCCGTGTCAGGCCGTGAAGTGGTCAAACCCGAGGTGGGCGGCCTCCTGGCCGTCGAGGCGGACGCCGCGCCAGCCCTCCTCCACGCGGCCGACGACGGTGAGGGGCATGCCGAATTCGGCGGCGAAGTCGGCGCAGAGGCCCGCGGCCTCGCCCGGGTCGAGGGCGACGGCGAGCTCGTAGTCCTCGCCGCCGGAAAGGGTGAGGCTTTCGAGGGACTGGCTGATGGCGCTCTCAAAGCCGTTGAGCGCCGGGGCCAGGGGTACGAGGTCGGAGTCCACGTTGACGCCCAGGCCGCTGCGCTGGCCGATGTGGCCGAGGTCCTGCAGGAGCCCGTCGCTCAGGTCTATCATGGCGTGCACGGCGTCGCGCCGGGCCATCCAGCGGCCTGCGGCGAGCCGCGGCTCGGGCCGCAGATGGGACTGGATCAGCATGGGCGCGTCCACCCCGTTCACCAGCGCCAGCAGGCCCGCGGCGGACTGCCCGGGGTAGCCCGTGACGGCGACCAGGTCGCCGGGGCGCGCGCCGTCCCGGGTGACATAGCGGCCCTCGGTCACGGCGCCCACGACGGACAGGTCGAGCATCGTGCCGGAGGGGGAGCAGGTCATGTCGCCGCCGACGAGGGCGGCGCCGCAGTGCTCCACGGCTTCGGCGATGCCCGCGCAGACGCGGGCCATGTAATCGGCGTCGGCGTCCCTGGGGCAGGAAATGGTGGCCAGTGCGAAGAGGGCGGAGCCGCCCATGGCGGCGATGTCGCTCAGCGCGGCGGCGGCGGCCTTCCAGCCGATGTCCTCCGGCCCGGCCCATTCGCGGCGGAAATGGATGTTTTCCACAAAACCGTCGCAGCTGGCCAGGAGCAGCATGCCTCCCGCGCGCAGGACGGCGCAGTCGTCGCCGGGCCCCAGCACCACGCAGTCCGCCCCCTTGAGGGGCCCGGTGACGCGGTCAATAAAGCCGAACTCGCCCAGGTCGCAGATGGTGCGCATGTCTCAGCCCTCCAGTTCGCGCCAGGCCTCCGACAGCCCGCGGACGAGGTCGCCCGCCGTCAGGGCGCGGGGCGACACCCCGCGCACCGCAATGTCGCCCGCCAGCCCGTGGACGTACACGGCCGCGCAGGCCGCCTCCCACGGGTCCATGCCCTGGGCCAGCAGCCCGCCGAGCAGGCCCGCCAGCACGTCGCCCGACCCGCCGGAGGCCATCCCCTGGTTCCCCGTCGGGTTCACCGCCGCACGGCCGTCCGGCGCCGCGATCACGGTGTGCCAGCCCTTAAGCACGACGACGGCGTTCCATTTCTCGGCGTAATGCAGCGCCGCCGTCTCGCGCGTCTCCTGGATTTCCGCCGTTGAAAGCCCGGTCAGGCGCGCCATCTCCCCCGGATGCGGCGTGAGCACCGGCGGCGGCAGCGTCTGCGCGCGGCAGGGCCCGGACAGGGGCCGGTCCCACGCCAGGGCGTGCAGCGCGTCGGCGTCCACCGCCAGCGGCCCGTCCCAGCCGCGAATGAACCGCCGCGCAAAGGAGATGGTCTTCGGGTGGCGCGAGAGCCCCGGCCCGATGAGGGCCGCGCCGCGGTCCCCGGCGGCCTCCAGCGCGGGGGCTGCGGCCTCGCGGGAAAAGGATGCGGCCTCTGTGGCGGGCAGCGGCAGTGTCATCGTCTCCACCAGCGCGGCCTCCAGGATGTCCGCCAGGGGCGCGGGCACGCCCAGGGTGACCAGGCCCGCCCCGCTGCGGCAGGCCGCCCCGCAGGCGAGCCGGGCCGCGCCGGTCATCCCGCGGGACCCCGCCAGGACCAGCAGGTGCCCGAACACGCCCTTGTGCGCGTCGCGGGGACGCGGCGGCAGCCACTGCGCCACCCGGGAATGTGTCAGCATGTCCGCCATGATCCGCTCCTGCACCCATGGTACCGCCGGACGCACCCCGTGTCAACCCGGGAACGCCCGGACGAGGCCGGATTTCCGGCGTTCCCCGTCCCATGCGGGAAAGGGCGGGCCGGGATTTGCTAAAGTAGGGGGATTCCCGGGTTGTTGGACGGAACACAGAAAGAGCCTCCCCATGCCACGAACCGCCTTCTTCAAGATTTCAGGGTGCCTGTTTCTCTGCCTGACGCTGCTCGCGGCGGGCTGCGCCACCACTTCCGCCGCCGCGCGGCCGGGAAAGGACGACTTCTCCGTGCGCCGGGGCGCGATTTTCCGGGGCAGCAAGGACTGGACCCTCCGCGCGGTGCATGTGCCGGGGCTCATCGCGAAGGGCGGGCCGGTGGACATGGCGGCCGTTGCGCGGCTGGCGGACGTGGGCGGCAACACGCTCTCCACGGACCTGTGCGGCCTCAGCGCCGACGGCGCCTCCCTCGACCCGAAGGCCGTGGAGACCGTCGCGCTCTACGCCGAGGAGTGCAAGGACACCTGGATGGGCCTCATGGTGCGCGTGCTGGCGGGCGTGCCCGACGACCCGGCGGTCCGTGCGAAGGCCGCGGTGACCGCCGCGAAGGCGCTCAAGGGAGAGGGCAAGGCCGTCTACTGGATTGACGGCCCCGGCGCCGCCGCGCTGGCGAAGAAGTTCAAGAAGGCCGCGCCGAACCTCATCGTGGCGGCGCCGGGCAACGCCGACATTCTGACGGCGGACGCCGCGCCGGAGAAGGCGGGCGGGCAGCCCGTCCTGGCGGTGAACCTCCGCCCGGCGGACATCCGCCCGGAGACCCATTTCGTCGTCGCCCACTCCGACGAGATTTATCCGGCGCTGGACCAGGCCTTCGCGGACCCGGTGGAGGGCGCGCCCTGGACGCCGGACAACAGCCTCCTGAGCGAGGCGGAGCGCGCCGAGGGCTTCGTCTCCCTGTTCGACGGCAAGACGCTGAACGGATGGTTTCCGCGCACGCCGGGCGTGGAGTCCTTTGAGGTGAGGGACGGGTGCATCGAGTGGGTGCGCAAGGGCGCGGACGCCCTCCTCTCCCGCGACCGCTACGACAACTTCGTCCTCCGCCTGGAGTGGAAGATCGAGAAGGGCGGCAACAACGGCGTCTGGCTGCGCGGCCCGCGCGCGGCGCGCTCCTCGAAACTCGGCTTCGAGTTCCAGATGATGGGCGACAGCGACATCCCCGAGCCCACGGCGGAAAGCACGGGGTCCGTGTACCGGGTGCTGCCCGCGAAGGCCCTGGCCGCCCGCCCCGAGGGCGAGTGGAACGAGGTGGAGATCATGCTCAACGGCCCGCACTACCAGGCGACGCTGAACGGCGTGCAGATCCAGGATGTGAACTTTGACGAGCACCCGGAGCTGGTTTGGCGCCTGCGCAGGGGGTTCATCTGCCTTTCCGACCACGGGTCGCCCGCCTGGTTCCGCAATATCCGCGTCAAGAAGCTGTAGAAGGACGTTTGGCCCATGGGATCACTCGCCCGCATCACCGGAGTCCGTCTCTCCTCTTCTTCTCCGGGGAACGCGCAAACGGGCGGCTTCTTGCCGGCGTGCGACTCCTCGATGCAGAGAAGCCCCCATCCGTCATTCCCGCGAACGCGGGAACCCATCTTGGGTCAGCGGGTTGCGCCGCGCGCCGAAGGCATGGACCCCCGCGTTCGCGGGGGTGACGGGCAGAGCGGTGGACAGGAGGGGGATAGACAGGGTGAACCGCTCTCACGCGATGCTGACATCTATTGGAGAAAGCCTTCCATGAACCGAACTTGTTCTCCGCGTCGCTTTGCACGAACGGCCCTTCTGGCCCTGCTGCTTTCCGCCGTGCTGGCGATGCCGGCCTGCGCGGGGTTTGTCGAGGGGGTGGTTCCGACGGAGTCCGGATTCGCGGGCGCGGTGACCGTCGTCTCCGAGGAGGCGGACGGGCCCTGCGGGGTGGTGACGGTGCGCGTGCCCTATCTGGGCGTGCTGGGCGACGAGAAGACCGGGCTGGCCCGCGTAGTCTTCCCCCGCAAGGCCGCCGTGCCCGGCACGCGGCTGCCCGCGTTCTGCCATGTCCACTACGAGAAGGACACCGGCGGCGCGAAGCAGTGGGCGGGCAAGGGCTGGGCCGTCTTCACGGCGGCCTACACCGGCGCGGACGGCGAGTCGCCCATTGACGTGTCGGTGGGCAACGGCAACAACCTCGCGCGCGCCGTCATCCAGTGGGCGCGGCGCTGCCCCTTCGTGGACCCGGCGCGGATGCACATTGACGGCGGCAGCCAGGGCGGCTACATGGCCCTGGCCATGAGCGCCGACATGTTCCCCGTCACTTCCACCACCGCCGACGTGCCCGTCGTGAACTGGTGCTACAACATCGGCTATCTGGAGGCGAACCGCGCCTTCAGCGGGTTCCCCGGGCACGAGGCGGAGTCCCCGCTGCCGGTGGCGGGCATGGTCACCGGCCTCGCCGAGATGGCCTACGCCTATTTCCCCCGCGACCTCTCGGCGGACGCGTGGTACTGGCTCAGCCCCGTCTCCATGCTCGACCGCATCGCCAACCCCGTGCTGGTCACCAGCGCCACGGGCGACATGCTGGTGCCCATGGAGCAGATGTCGCGCACGCACTTCCGCGCGCCGGACGCCGCGCTGTTCCCGGAGGGCTACCGGCGCGACTTCGAGGGGCTCACGGCGAACGACAAGGCCCGGAAGGTCTTCGAGGAGTGCCTGCCGCCGGAGAAGGTCTTCATCCACGTGGAGCCCCGGCCGGAGGACGGCTTCGCCTACACGCGGGAAATGGTCCTCGACCCGAAGCAGATGCCCAAGAAGAAGCAGAAGCACATTGACAAGACTTGGAGCCCGGACCACCAGTGGTCGCTGTTCTACATGGACGAGGGCGGCCCGCTGCCCTTCGCCGGGCACAATTCCTGGAACTGGAACGCCGGGCCCGACTCGTTCACGAGGCATTACCGCGACGCGGTGCCGGACCCGTCGGTGCTGAACGCGGCAAAGCTGCTGCGGCTCATGGAGCGCCACGAGGGAAAACTCTCGAACCTGCCCCTGCTGAACTCGGGCGTCCCCGCCAACCGGTGCAACCACGCCGACGCGGAGCGGCGCGACGTGCGCGCGGGGCTGGCGGCCTACGCCGCCCTGGGCGCGGACCACGCCGCCCGCCTGAAGGCGCTCTATGCCGAGTGCCCGCTGAAGGCGCTGGGCGAGACGCTCCCGGCGGACCTCGCCCCGTGAGAAACCCCCGGGCGCTCAGGGAGCGGCTGCTGGCCTGGTTCCAGGCCGAGGCCCGCGACCTGCCCTTCCGGGGCACCACCGACCCCTACGCCGTCTGGGTCTCCGAGATCATCCTCCAGCAGACGCGGGTGGACCAGGGCACGCCCTACTACAACCGCTTTGTGGCCGCCTTCCCCACGGTGGAGGCGTTGGCCGCCGCGCCGGAGGAGGCCGTGCTGAAACTCTGGGAGGGGCTCGGCTACTACTCCCGCGCGCGCAACCTCCACGCCGCCGCCCGCATGGTCTGCGAGCAGCACGGCGGCCGCTTCCCCGAGACCGCCGCGCAGCTCCGCATGCTCCCCGGCATCGGCCCCTACACCGCCGCCGCCGTCGCCAGCATCGCCTTCGGCGAGCGGGTCGCCGTGCTCGACGGCAACGTCAAGCGCGTGCTCGCGCGGCTCTTCGCGCTGGACGACTGCATAGACGACCCGGCCACGGAGCGGGAGCTGTGGCGGCTGGCCCAGACCCTCGTGCCGCCGCGCGGCCCCGGCGACTTCAACCAGGCCATGATGGAGCTGGGCGCGCGCGTGTGCACGCCCCGCGCCCCGGCCTGCATGGCCTGCCCCGTGGCCTCCGAATGCCGCGCCCATGCGGAGGGCCGCGAGGCCGAACTGCCCGTGCGCAAGCCCAAGGCCGCCACGCCCCTCCATGAGATCGTCACCGCCGTCATCGAGCGCGACGGATGCTTTCTGGTGGGGCGCCGGCCGCACGGCGGCATGCTGGGCGGCCTCTGGGAGTTCCCCGGCGGCAAGGTGGAGAAGGGGGAGGACCACGCCCTCGCCCTCGCGCGCGAATGCCGCGAGGAACTGGGCGTCGAAGTGTGTGCCGGCGGACTCGTCGCCTGCGTCCGCCACGCCTACACCCACTTCCGCATCGTCATGTCCGTCTACCGCTGCGCGATCACGGCGGGCGAGCCCGCCGCCCTGGCCCACACGGAGCTGCGCTGGGTGTCCCCGGAGGCCTTCGACACCCTCGCCTTCCCCAAGGCCAACCACAAGTTCCTGCCCCTGCTCCGGGGGGACGCGGAGCAGGAGGGGCCCTGTTCCCGGGGCGTCTCAAAATGAACCGTGACCGCTCTTGTGTGTGCCCGCATTTTCCCCCTTTGGGGACGCCCGCCGTGGAACGCCTCACAGAGGACATCAAAAGCGTTTCCAAGCTTTCGAGCGGCCCGGGAAGCCGGCCGCAGCTCTTCGCTGTCTGATCGGGGCGCCACCGGGTCAGCCGCCGGGGAAGAGGGCCATGAGCGCGTCGGCGAAGAGGGCCTGGCCGCGCGCGTCGGGATGGTTGATGGCGTTGGCGAGCAGGGTGATGTACGGGAGCCCCTGCGCGTGCAGGCGGCACCACAGGCGCGACGCGTCGGCAAGGGCGACATGGTTCTCCGCGGCGAAGCGGCGCAGCCCGCGCACGTAGGGCCGGGGATCCTCCGCCACCTTGAGCGTGTCCGTCTCGAGCCAGTCGGGCCGGACGAGGTGCGGGGTGATGAGGATGACCTCCGCGCCCGCGCCGTGGAGCCGGGCGAGGAGGCCCGCGTAATGGGCCTGCACGGCCTCCTCGTCGAGGTAGGCGTCGTTCACAAACTCGATGGTGACGAGGTCGGGCTTCCGGTCTAGCACGTCGCGCTGGAAGTCATAGGTGCCCCCGGCGGGGGCCTCCAGATAGCCCCTGCTGTGGCCGCCGGGCCACGCCGCGTTGTGCAGGGTGATCTGCGCCTTTGGGAACCGCTCTTTCAGCCGCGCAACGAAGACGTTCTGGTACCACAACTCTGTGCGGTCGCCCACGCCGCCGCCGTTGGTGACGCTGTCGCCGAAGGCCACCACCGTGAGCGGCTCGCCGTTCCGCAGTTTCGCCAGAGTCCTGGGGAGCAGCGTCTCCGCCGTCGGCGCGGCGGGCGCGGACGGCGGGGCGAAGTCCACGGGGTAGAGGTTTTCGTCCGTGAGGGCGGCGCAGCCCGCGGGGACAAACACGTTCACCACGGCCGTCTCGCCGGGGTTCAGCGCGGGCGGCAGGGCCAGCGCGGGCGCGGGCGCGCCCGGCACCAGCCGCAGCGCGCCGGTGGCGTCCGCGGCGATGCTGTCGAGGCGGCTGAGCTCGTAGGCGTAGTCCGCGTAGACCGTCTGCCCCTCGCGGATCGCGCCGCCCTCCAGCCGCCCGAAAGTGCCCCAGAAGGGGTCCAGGTCGTAGTCCACGCCGGGGGTGAACACCGTGTCCGCGTCGGGCGCGGGCCTCAGCCGCAGGCTGTCCGGCACGAGCGCGCCCGTGGCGGTGCACTCCTCGGCGATGAGGGGCTTCAGACGCGCGCCCTTCACCCACCCCCCGGCCTTCGGGTTGAACACGGGAATGCCCGCGTACGCCTCGCCGCGCATGGTTTCCCGCTTCGGCGGGGCAATCTCAAACGCAGCAGGCCCAGTGACGTCGAGGGTCGTGCCGCCGACAGTCACCGTTGCGGCCCCGGTTTCCACGGCCCAGGGGCCGGTCACGGTGACCGGCAGGACGGTGGCCGACAGCAATGTCATTCCCAACAAGGCAAGTGTGGTCATGGAAACCTCTCCGGTTGTCTCTGCCGGTTCCGGCGCCGACAGTCAGGCGGGCGCGCCGCCGCCCTCCCGCCGCGATTCGTAGATTTCGGCGGGCGTCACCCGCCCCTTGACGGAGACCGACCCGCGCGCGACGAACCGGTCCCGGAGCCCCGGGGACAGCCGGGCGTGGCAGGCGTCCGACACGACCACCTCGCCCGGGGTGCACAGGCTTTCCAGGCGGCTGGCGAGGTTGACCACGTCGCCGATCACCGTGAGGTCCTTGCGGTCCCCGGTGCCGATGACGCCCTGCACCACCTGGCCGCTGTGCACGCCCATCCGCACCCGGACGGGCGGAAGCCCCTCCCGCAGACGCGCGGCGTTGAGCGCGGGCAGGGCCTCGTGGGCGATCCGCAGCGCCGCGCGAACGGCGTCCTCCGGGTCCTGGAAAACCGCCACGATGGCGTCGCCGATGAACTTGTCTATGTCGCCCCGGTGCTCCCGGGTGATGAGGCCGCACATGCCGAAGACGTCGTTGAGCAGGCGCACCGCGGCCAGGGGGCCGTTCGTCTCGGAAAAGGCCGTAAACCCGGCCACGTCAAGGTAGAAGACCGTCAGGTCGCGCAACTCGGCGGAGGCCGCGTCCCCGCTGCGGGCCTGCGCCAGGACGCGCTCATAGGTGGACTTGGAGACGAAGGACTGCATGAGCTCGTCGAATTTCTTCTGGAGCGTCTCCAGCGCCTCTTCCGCCGAGACGTCGCGGAAGACCTCGACGGCGGCCACGATCCCGCTCCCCGGGGCGCGCAGGGCGGATATGTGCGTGACCACGGGGAAACGCCGGCCGGACTTGTGCCTCGGATAAACCTTCTCGCGCACGTTTTCCCCCGTGGCAAGACAGCGCACAATCGGACACCTGTCCCGGCAAAGGGGGCAGTTTTCCCCGTCCACATGGTCCAGAACGGCATCGTGGCAGAACCGCCCAACGACCTCTTCGGCGGAGTAGCCGGTGATGGCCTCGGCGCCCCGGTTCCAGAAGACAATCCGCCTCGCATTGTCCGTGATGTACACGCCGTCGAAAAGGCTGTCCATCACCGTGCTGAGCACGGTGTCCCGGCGGGCGAGTTCCTCTATGGTGATGTCTTCGTTCATGGGTGCGCTTTTTCCATGATACCACACCGGGTTTTGGGGCACGGCGGCGGCCGCCGTGATGAAAATGGAATGCGCGGGTACTGTTTGGGATAATCTTCCCTGACGCGGGGCGGAAGGTTGAGTCCGGCCCGCGGCCGTGTTCGGCTTGGCGCCCCGCCCTGACGGGGACGCCGGGAGAGGACCCGTGCCAAAGAGAACCGCTTTCCCCCTGGTGTGTGCGGCACTGTGCGCGCTGGCGCCCTGCGCCTGCAAGCCCATGCAGGACGCCCGCATCGCCGTCACCGGGCAGATCCGGGGCAAGGGGGTGGACGTCGGGTCGCGCGTGGGCGGCCGCGTGGCGGAGGTGACGGCGCGCGAGGGGGACGCGGTGCGCGCGGGCGACGTGCTGCTCCGGCTGGAGGATTCGGACGCGGCGGCGCTGGTGCGGGCGGCGGAGGCGGACCTGGCGCGCACGGAGGCGATGGCGGCGAAACTGGACAGGGGCGCGACGGAGGAGCAGCTCCGCCAGGCGGAGTCGGCGGCGAAGGCCGCGGAGGAGCGGCTGCGCCTGCTGGAGAACGGCGCGCGGGCCGAGGAGAAGCGCGCGGCCCAGGCGGCCGTGGACGCGGCGGCGTCGGCGGACGCCACCGCCTCGGCCGATTTCGGGCGGATCACCACGCTGCACGCGCGCGGCGCGGTGTCCAAGAGCGATTTCGACCGGGCGCGGACGGCGGCGGACGCGGCGGCGGCGCAGCTCCGCATCGCCCGGGAGAAGCTGGACGCGCTGGTCACCGGGGCGCGGGACGAGGAAATCGGCATGGCCCGCGCCGACCGCGACCGGGCCGCCGCGGCGCTGGACGAGGTGCGGCGCGGCCCGCGCGACGAGGACAAGGCGGCGGCGGGGGCCGCGCGCGACGCGGCGGCGGCGGCGCTGGAGCGCGCGCGGGTGAACCTGGGGGAGATGACGGTGACCGCGCCCTCGCCGGGCGTGGTGGAGTCGCTGGACCTGCGCCCGGGCGACCTGGTGAAGCCGGGGGCCGTGGCGCGGATCGTGGACCCCGAGGACCTGGAGGTGACGGTGTATGCGGGCGCCGCGCTGCTGGGCGGCCTGCGCGTGGGCCAGAAAATCCCGCTGACCGCGGACGCCCACGGAGCGGAGCGGTTCGAGGGGGAGGTGACCCGCATCGCCTCGGAGGGCGAATACACGCCGCGCAACCTCCAGACGGAGGAGGAGCGGGTGCAGCAGGTGTTCGCCGTCAAGCTGCGGCTGCACTCCCACGGCGGCAAGCTGCGCGCCGGCATGACCGTGACCGCCCACATGCCCGACCCTCCGGAGAAATAAGCCCGTGGCCGCCCCCATGCCCGAAAACCGGCCGCTCATCATTCATGCCGACGGGGTGACGCGCCGCTTCGGGGCCTTCACGGCGGTGGACCGGGTGAGCCTCGACGTGCTGGAGGGGGACATCTTCGGGTTTCTCGGCCCGAACGGCTCGGGCAAGACCACGCTCATCCGCATCCTGTGCGGGCTCCTGCGCCCGACCGGCGGCCGGGCCACCGTGCTGGGCCGCGACGTGCACACGGAGAGCGAGGCCGTCAAGCGCAGCATCGGGTACATGTCCCAGCAGTTCAGCCTGTACAGGGACCTGTCGGTCATGGAGAACCTGCGGTTCTACGCGGGCGTCTACGGCATCCCCCGGCGCGAGCGCGCGGCGCGGATGGAGGAGGTCATCGGCATCGTCGGCATCGGCGACCACCGCCGCAAGCAGGCGGGCGCGCTGTCGGGCGGGTGGAAGCAGCGGCTGGCGCTGGCCTGCGCGCTGGTGCACCGGCCCCGGCTCATGTTCCTCGACGAGCCGACGGCGGGCATTGACCCGGTGGCGCGGCGGGACCTGTGGAACCTGCTCTTCGACCTGGCGGGCCGCGGCGTCACCTTCTTCGTGACGACGCACTACATGGACGAGGCGGAGCGGTGCAGCCACATCGGCTACATCTACTACTCGAAACTGATTGTCTACGGCACGCCCGCCGAGCTGAAACGGCTGCCCGACGTGACGCCCGGGGGCGCGGAGCGGCTCGAGGTGCGCGTGCCCGGCGTGGCCGCGGCCATGCGCGCCCTCACCGCCTTCGGCTATGTCCACGACGCGACCATTTTCGCCGACGTGCTGCACGTGCTGGCCGACCGGGGCTGCTCGGGCCGCCTCATCAACGACCTGGACCGCGCCGGGTTCCCCGGGGCGGGGATCAAGCCCATCCCGGCCACGCTGGAGGACGTGTTTGTGACGCTGACGCGCCGGCGGGCGCTGGAGCGGGCGGAGGGCCGCGACGATGTTTAGGGGGCTCGCCGCCATCGTCTACAAGGAGACGCACCACATCCTGCGCGACCCGCGCACCCTCTTCCTGATCCTGCTGATCCCCTGCCTGGAGCTCGTCATCTTCGGCTACGCGGTCAACCTCGACGTCAAGCACATCCCCACGGTGGTCTACGACCTGGACGGGCGCCGGGGCGCCCGGGAGCTGCTGGAGGCCTACACGGGCTCGGGCTGCTTCCGCATCGTCGGGCATGTCGGGTCGGACCAGGCGGTGAACCAGGAGATCGTGGCCGGGCGCGCCAAGGTGGGCATCAAGATCCCGGAGGACTACACCGACCGCCTGCTGGAGGGGCGCGGCG
>Ga0123328_1001189_pt1 | contig 25841 bp, 21 predicted proteins | sample BioC12SIPDNA_2_FD_89702 | JGI IMG/M metagenome (GOLD analysis project Ga0123328, IMG submission 89702) | Anaerobic biogas reactor microbial communites from Washington, USA - Biogas_R1_A C12 SIP DNA | ecosystem: Engineered > Bioreactor > Anaerobic > Unclassified | place: Washington, USA...
ACACCCGGGCTCTCCTCGCTGGACTCGAACAGGAGCTGCTGGCCCAGACACACGCCCAGGAAAGGCACGCCCGCCTCCACCCGCTCCCGGATGACCTCCGCCAGCCCCCGCCGCTCCAATTCCTCCATGGCAGATCCGAAGGCTCCCACGCCGGGCAGCACTAAGCCGCGGGCGTCACGGATACCCGCCACGTCCCCGCCCACCTCCGCCTGCACGCCCACGCGCTCAAAGGCCTTCTGCACCGAACGCAGGTTGCCCGAGCCGTAGTCGATGATGTAGAGCGGTGCAGTCACCCGACTGTTCCTTCCTAGATGCGTCCCACGCGGCGGAACCAGTGGACGGCATCCTCTAGTGATTCGGCCACCGGCCGGCCGCGAAAGCCCAGCTCATGCCACGCCGGGCCCAGGGCTCCGAGGCGCCTACAGCATACCTTTGGTGGAGGGCACGCCGCCCTGCCGCGCGTCCACCACCAGCGCCGCGCTCAGGGCGCGCGCAAAGGCCTTGAACACGGCCTCCACCATGTGGTGCGGGTTTGAGCCGGTCAGCAGGCGAACATGCAGCGTGAGCCGGCCGTTGCCGACGACCGCCTGGAAGAACTCCTCCGCCAAGTCCGTGGTGAACCCGCCGATCTCCACGCCGGGAAGCTCCGCTCCCCAGGCCAAGTACGGGCGGCCGCTCAGGTCCACCACCACCTGGGCCAGTGACTCGTCCATGGGGACGTGCGCTTCACCGTAGCGGCGAATGCCGGCCTTGTCACCCAAGGCTGCCTCCAACGCCAAACCCAAGCAGATACCGACGTCCTCCACCGTGTGGTGGGCGCCGGTCTCAAGATCACCTTCAGCCCTAAGGTTGAGATCGAAATGCCCGTGTCGACCCAACAGTGTCAGCATGTGGTCGAAGAAGCCGATGCCCGTGGCCACCCGGACGTCACCGCTTCCATCCAGCACGAGATCCAAGCCTACGTTGGTCTCCGCCGTGCACCGCTCCACCAGCGCGCGCCGCCCTCCCGCTTCCACCCGCAACGACGGTTTCTGCGGCGTTCCTTCCACCTATGACCTCCGAGCGTCCGTTGTGCAACGAGCATAGCACAGGACCCCGACGGCACCTGGGGCCGGGCAGCGGAGGCCGGGACAGGTTGGGGTCGTCGGTTTCAAGGGGTAGGTACTCCAAGTGGGGCAGCTCCCACGCGCGTTCGCGGAACGTGTAGTAGTGCTCCACGTACTTCTTGAGCAGCGCCGCAGCGATCTCTTGCCAGAGGGTCACCTTGCTCATTGAATCGAAGGCGAGTTGGGCCCGGGGAATCTGCAGCCGGTACCAGGCGTGATCGCCGAGGAGGGCGCGGATGCCGGCGCGGGTGAGATTGAGGTTGTACCAGCCCCGCTCCGCCTTGAAGCGTTCAAGCTCAGAGAAGAGCCGGTCGAACTCGAGGAGTGCGATGTGCACAGCGAAGAAGTGCCCCTCGCCCGGCGCGCCCAGCTCCCTCCTCCGTCTCGGCGCGCGACTTCAGCGCCTGGATCTTCGGGTACCAGCTGAGGACCACCGGGTTATCCTGAAGCCACCGCTCCTGCTCGCGTTCCTCGGGGTCCGGAGGCACCACCGTGGGGATCGGCCCCAGTCTGCGGAAGGCGTCACCGAAGTCGGTGTGAACACCGCCGATCTCCTCCTTGAGCCGCACCGTCTTGAGTCGTCCATCGCCGAGGTCAGAAACCACCTACAACACGAACACGGCTGGGCCCTCGGTCGGAAGCCCCTCTTCCCGCAGGTAGTCCTGGAACTGCGCCATGAAGTCGGCACGGACACCGGAAATGGAGAGCGTCTCCAGATCAGCGATGTGCCGCGGAGGATTGACCTCTGACGGTAATGCCGCGCGTATGCTGCGCTTGAGGCTCATGTCGTAGCCTCTGAGGCGCACACCCCGGCCAAAGAGCCGGATGATCTGCGCTCCCTCCCCGGCCGATATCCACGAGCCCCATGGTGCTCACCCGCCAGCTGTTCCAGCCCTTGGTGAACGCTCGGAGTCGTCCTGCAGGTTGGCGATGTGGTGGTCCTTGCCGAAGCCGTCGTTGTAGAAGTAGCGGTAGGAGTAGTCGAAGAGGATGCTCTTGGCATACGTGTCCGAGAGGGACGCGTTGCCCTTGACGGCTTGTGCGAAGGTGAGGGTTGAGGTCCACGGCGGCGTCGAACAGCGCCGTCGAAGCCGGTCCAGACTATCCGTGGAGCGGCGGGTGAGATCGTGCGCGTAGTACGCGGCGTGGTAGTCGGTGAGGTCCATGCGGCGCCCTGAAGTCCGTTGCCGTCGCGGCCAAACGCCTACCCCTCCCCCTCCACCAGCTCCACCGAGGCCGGCGCGCCGTCCGTCTCGGCCGCAGCCATGGCATGCTCCCGGGTGGCGCTCCTCCACGTCCCGTACAGCCCCGGCGACACCGCCAGCAGGCCCACCAGCGCGATGGAGCCCGCATAGGCCAGCACCCGCCCGCCGACGTGCTGGTAGACGAGCGGGGCCACCAACGTCCCCACCAGGGCCGCCAGTTGCCCGGACGCATGCTCCATGCCCTGCACCGCCCCGATCCAGGGCGGCGGCGCCACCTGCACCAGGAAGGCGGTTTTGGCTGGGAAGGAGAGCGCCACGCACAGCCCTTCCACCACGTTGAAGACCAGCAGCAGCGGCAACACGTCCAGCGTGCCGTAGGCCATCCAGCACAGCGTAGACAGCCCGAAACCGATGAACACCAGCCAGAACCGGCTGTAACGGTCGGCCAAACGCCCGCCCACGAACGCCAGCAACATGGGCAGGCTGAACGCCACCCAGGTGGCGCCCACGAAGGCCATGGATGCCCCCAGGTGTCGTAGCCACAGGCTCCAAATGACCTCGAAGGCCCCGCTGGCGAAGTTGAAGGAGGCGGCCAACACCAGGAAGTAGAGGACGGGGCGGCCGGCCAGTACACGGAAGGACGGCCGCGCCTGGATCTCACGTGCCGGGTGCCGGACGGTCCGGACCGGCTCCCGCAACACAGCAGCCATGGCCACCACCACCACCGCCGTGAGAGCGCTCCCGAAGAGGAAGATGGAGTAGAAAGCCCACTTCCCCTGACCTCCGCCCAGTTGATAGAGGGGAACGGCCAGCGCCGGCCCCAGGACCAATCCGGCAAACTGCGCCGTGGTCAGCCAGCCGAAGGCCCGGCTGCGGTTGGATTGGTCGGTGATGTCGGCGATGAAGCCGATTCCCGCCGGGTAGATGGCGGCCGCTCCCATTCCCTCCAGGAACCGGAACAGCACGAACCAACCGGGGCGCGTAGTGGTGATGAATAGGAGGGTGGCCGTCAAATAGAGGCAGGCGCCCAGGATGAGCAGCGGCTTGCGGCCGAAGCGGTCGCTGGCCAGCCCGAAGAGCGAGGAGAACCCCACCACGCCCACGTAGTAGGCCGCGGCCACCAGCCCAATGAGCGCCACCGAGGCATGCCCCTCTTCCTGTAGAAAGACGGGTAGGTAGGGGAGGATGGCGCCGAAGCCGGTCCAGACCACGAAGAGCGAAGCGGCGATGACGAGAAGCTGTAAGGGTAGGCGGGAAGTGGGTGTTGTGGTCACAATCAACTCGGGTCGGCGGGTCAGCTTCACCACGATACGCCGCTCCCGCCGTTTCGCCCAGTCGGAGGCGCTCGACTCCCAGCTGCCGGCGCCCCTTGCGGCCGCAATTCTCCGCGCGCGGACCCCGAGCCGCGGGCGGATGCATCCGGCGATCAGGCCGCCCGTGCCGCGGGCTATTCCGCGGCATCCTCCGCCCGCATCTCCGCCGATATGCGGTGGAAGCAGAACCCCTCGCTCTCCGCCAAGCGGGCCAACGGCGGCGCCAGACGGCCGGCGGCGGCCGCGTCCAACTCAATGAGCGACTGCCGGCGCAGAAAGGTATGCACGGACAGGGCGGAAGCGAAGCGGGCCGAGCCCCCGGTGGGCAGCACGTGATTGGAGCCGGCCACGTAGTCGCCAAAGGCCGTGGGCGTATGTTTCCCTACGAATATGGCACCGGCCGAGGCTACGCCGGAGAGGAAGGCACGGGCGTCCTGCAGGTGGAGCTCCAAGTGCTCGGGGCCGTAGGCGTTCACCAACGCCGCCGCCAGCGGGGCGAACTCCTGGCCCAGAGCCGGGTAGAAGGCGTGGAGGTTGCCACCAACTGGACGTGCGACACAGGACCCCGTGGACGCGGGCCCCGGCACAGCGGAGTGGGCGGCGAGCGTGTCGGACAGTGCGCACCGCTCGGCGCGCAGCACCTCGATGGCCTTGCCCACCGCTCGGCAGAAGTCCTCGTCCGGCGCCATGAGCAGGGCTTGAGCACCGCTGCCGTGTTCCTCCTGAGCCAGGAGATCGGCGGCCACCCAGCGCGGCTCCGCCTGCCCGTCCGCCACCACCAGCACCTCGCTGGGCCCGGCCAAGCTGTCGATGCCCACCAGCCCGAACACCTGCCGCTTGGCCTCGTTTACGTACGCGTTGCCCGGTCCGGTGATGACGTCTACCCGGGGCACCGTCCCTGTGCCGTACGCCAGCGCCGCCACCGCCTGCGCCCCGCCCAGACGGTAGACCTCACGTACGCCCAGCAGCCAGGCCGCAGCCAGCACCGACTCGTTCACCGCGCCATCCCGCCCCGGCGGCGTGCAGATGGCCAACTCCGCCACTCCCGCCACCTGCGCCGGCACCACGTTCATGATGACCGAGGACGCGTAGGAGCCCAGCCCGCCCGGCACGTACAGCCCCGCCCGCCCCACCGGCCGCTGGCGGATGCCCAGGCGCTGACCGTCCGGCCCCTGCTCCTCCCAGTCGGCGGGGAGCTCGTGACGGTGGAACCAAGTGCAGTTGTCGCGCGCCTTTTCCAGCGCCCGGCGCAGATCCGCCGGGAGCCGCTCACTGGCGGCGCGCAGTTCCTCCTCCGGCACGCGCAGGCGTGCGGCCGTCACCTGGGGCCAGTCCAGCCGGGCGGTGACCTCGACCAGGGCGGCGTCGCCGCGGGCGCGCACGCCGGCCAGAATCCCCTCCACCACCCGCGCGATCGCCTCACTGCTTGCCGGGCGAGGGCGGACACCGTCAACGGCACTGGGGACAGATGCGAGCGTGAGCGCCTGAATGAGCACCTTGGCCTCCGAGTCAGAGCGAGGGACTACCGCGCGCCCCGCGCCGGCGGGGTCGCGAGCACAGGTTACCAGCCCGCGGACGGTCGCAGCCGAAGACTACAGGCCGGAGACCGCGCCCACCAGCGGCGCGCCCTGCCAGCTCACGGCTGCCTCACCCAACAAGACCTTGAGCTCCGCAAAGAGACTCGTCTGCGGGTCCACGCGGTAGCCTTCGCCGAAGCGCAGCAGGAAGCGATCCGCACTGGTCACCACTTCCACCTGCACCGGGCAAGGCCCAGGGAAGTGGTGCAGCACCAGCTTGAGATCATCAATGACGGTGGCGGGCACGCCCTCCCCATCCAGGGTCAGGAGAACCGGCTCGTCGCCGGTGCGGGCCACGAAGGGCTCCACGGCGAAGGGAATGAGCTTGGTCTCCACTTCGTCCTTGTGGTCCACCTTGCCCCGCACCTTGACCACGCGGTCCTCCTGCAGGATCTCCCTGTTGTCCGAGTACATGCGCGGGAAGCACAGCATTTCCACCGACCCCTCGACGCCGTCCAGGGTCACGAAGGCCATGGTCTCGTGGTTCTTCTTGGTGGTGATGCGCTTCACGGATGACACCATGCCCACGATGGTGACCTCCTGGCCATCCGCCACCTCGCTCAGATGCGAGATGAGATGGGTGGTTTCCGCCTGGATCTGGTGGCGCAGCCCCCGTAGCGGATGGGAGGACAGAAACAGCCCCAATGTCTCCTTCTCCTGCGCCAGCCGCTCCTCCTTGCTGAAGTCATCCTCGGGGATGGGCACGGGCAACGACTGCGGGCCCCGTCCCGTGCCGGCCGCCGCTGCCCCCGCGGGGGCCTTCTTGCCCTCGGGGGCCACACTCAACAGGTCGAAAATGGATCCCTGCCCCAGCGTGGCGTCAGCCTGCGTCTTCTTGGCGAAGGACATGGCCTGGGGCAGCACCTGCAGCATGCCCAATCGAGAATAGCCGGTGGAATCCAGCCCGCCGGCCTTGATGAGACTCTCGATGGCGCGCTGGTTGACCGTGGTCAGATCCACGCGGGCGCAGAAGTCGAAGATGTCGCTGAAGCCGCCCGCCTCCTCGCGCGCGGCCAGGATGCACTTGATGGCCGTCTCCCCCACGTTCTTCACCGCGTTGAGCCCGAAGCGGATACGGCCCTCCACCACCCGAAAGTTGATGGCGGATTCGTTGATGTCCGGCGGCAGAACCTCGATGCCCATCTCGTTGGCCACCGTCACATAGAAGGGCACTTTGTCCTTGGTGTTCATGACGCTGGAGATGAGGGCCGCCATGTATTCCACCGGGTAGTTCGCTTTGAGATAGGCGGTCTGGTAAGCGATGAGCGCGTAGCAGGCGGCGTGCGACTTGTTGAAGGAGTAGTCGCCCGCCTTCTCCATCAGCGACCACAGGTGGTCCACCACACCCGGCGCCGCGCCCCCCGCCAGGGCGCCCTCACGGAACTTGGGCTGCAGCCGGTCCAGGATGGCGCGGTTCTTCTTGCCGATGGCCTTGCGCAGGTCGTCTGCCTCCGAGGGCGTGAAGCCGCCGATGCGCTTGGAGATGTCCATCAACTGTTCCTGGTAGATGGCCACGCCGTAGGTGGGCTTGAGCACCGGCTCCAGGCGCGGGTCCACATAGGTGACCAGCGCGGGATCGCGCTTGTTGCGGGCGAAGGTGGGGATGAACTCCATGGGACCCGGCCGATAGAGGGCCACCAGGGCGATGAGGTCGTCGAAGGTGGTGGGGCCCACCTCACGCAGAGCGGCCTGCATGCCCGTGGACTCAAACTGGAAGACCCCCTCCGAGTCCCCCCGGGTCAGCATGCGGTAGGTCTTGCCGTCGTCGAAGGGGATGGCCGCCAGGTCGAAGGCCGGGTCCTGCTCGCGGATGATACGCACGGCCTCGGCCAGCACATCCAAGTTGCGTAGGCCCAGGAAGTCCATCTTGAGCAGCCCCAGCTTCTCCACATCGCCCATGGCGAACTGCGTGACCACCTCGGCGTCGCCCTTCTGCTGCAGCGGCAGGTAGTCGGTGAGGGGTCGGTCGGAGATGACCACGCCGGCGGCGTGGATGGACTCCTGCCGGATCAGCCCTTCGATGGGCCTGGCCACGTCCACCACTCGGCGAACTTCCTCGTCCTTGTCGTACTCGGCGCGCAGGTCCTGCTTGTCGGCCAGCGCATCGGCCAGAGTCACCTTGGGCCCTTCCGGCACCAGCTTGGCGATGCGGTCCGCCACACCGTAGGGCACGTCCATCACCCGGGCGGCATCGCGGATGGCCTGCCGCGCCTTGATCGTGCCGAAGGTGCCGATCTGCGCCACCCGGTCCCGCCCGTACTTCTCAGCCACGTACTCGATGACCCGGTCCCGCCCCTCCACGGAGAAGTCGATGTCGATATCGGGCATGCTCACCCGGCCGGGGTTGAGAAAACGCTCGAAGAGCAGGTCGTGCTTGAGCGGGTCCAACTCGGTAATGCCCAGCAGGTAGGCCACCAGCGACCCCGCCGCCGAGCCGCGGCCCGGTCCCACGGGGATGCCCGCCCGTTTGGAAAAGGAGACGAAGTCCCAGACGATCAGGAAGTAGGCGGGGAAGCCCATCTGACCGATGGTGGCCAGCTCCATCTCCAGACGCTCGCGGACCTCGGGCCCTGGGTCGGCGCCGAAACGGCGGCTGATGCCCTCCTCGCACAGGTGGCGCAGGTAGGCGGCCTCGTCGGCGAAGCCTCCAGGCACCTCGTAGCTGGGGAGCAGGATGCGGTCGAACTCCAGGTTGACGTTGCAGCGCTCCGCCACCAGCAGCGTGTTGTCCACCGCCTCCGGGTACTTGGCGAAGGCCTGCCGCATCTCCTCTTCCGACTTGAAGTAGAACTCCTCGCTGCTGAAGCGCAGCCGCTTCTCCTCCGAGAGCCGGGAGCCGGTCTGGATGCAGAGCAGCACGTCGTGCGCCGGGGCGTCCTTGTGCTCCAGGTAGTGGATGTCGTTGGTGGCCACCAGGGGCAGGCCCACTTCCCGCGCCAGTTCGGCGACGGCCTCGGGCACTCCCTCCAGATCCGGGACACCGGTCTCCTGGATCTCGATGTACACGTTCTCCCGGCCGAAGAGGCCGCACAGCCGCTCCACTTCCCGCCTGGCGTCTTCCTTCTGCCCCCGCTCCAACGATTTGGACAGCCGCCCGGTAGGGCAACCGGAGAGGCAGATAAGGCCGTCGGCGTACTGCTGCAGGAGCTCGTAGTCCACTCGGGGTTTGATGTAGTAGCCCTCCAGGAAGGCGCGGCTGCCCAAGCGCAGCAGGTTCTGGTAGCCCTCGTTGGTGCTGGCCAGCAGAGTGAGATGCCAGCGCTCCTCCGACTGGCGATCCTTGTGCAACCGGTCCTCCACCACGTAGGCCTCCAGGCCCAGGATGGGCTTGACCCCGGCCTTGACCGCCTTCTGGTAGAACTGCACGGCACCGGACAGCACCCCGTGATCCGTGAGGGCCAGTGCCGGCATGCCGTAGGCGGCGGCCTTCTCCACCAGATCGCCCACCTTGCAGGCACCGTCGAGGGCGGAGTAATCGCTGTGGACATGGAGATGTACGAAGCCGGACATGGGCGCAGCGACTCCCCTGGAGGTAGACGGGCTGGGTGGCAATCCCCCGTGACGGGTCAGGTTACAGGCTCGATTCTACCCCGAACGCCTCTTTGCCTCAACCAGAATGTGTGGCCCATGGCGGACGCTGTACGCCGGAGGCGGACGAAGGGCGAGATCACAAGCCTTCCACAAGCCTCCCTATTGAAGCCGCCTTAACAAGACGATCCGGTCCGGCCCGGCGCTGGTGAAGATGACAGACGAACCAAGCAGAGCGAACCCGTCGGACAGCCAGGATGCGAGGCCTTTGGCTCTTGGCGCGGTCCTTGACGCCCAGTGACATCCACCCATACTGGGGTGACGGGGGAGTGCTCAGTCTCCCCATGCGGCACGAAGGGGTCGGAAGGACAGAGGTCCTGCACAAGATGCTGGCTCCCCGCCACCGGGGGATCGAGGCCGGCCCACGGGCCACCGGCCGGCTCTGCGAGGAGGTCGTCATGGTCGTGCACGCCGATATCTCCGCCCATACCGACTACTCCTATGCCGGCTTCGTCGCCTACGTCAGAGAGCGCGGCGCAGAGTAACCCCTGCCGCCCGAGGCCAACCGCTCCTGCCGCGCCACCAAAGAGCACGATGCATGTCCCGGGCTTCCTTCATCGCGCGAGATGAGACGCGTGTCATGCGCGTCGACGGCGAAGCCGGCGTCATCCCCGAGCCGGCCGGCCGGCGCCCCCTCCGCCGCGCTTCTTGGGCAGCAAAGCACTGATGATCCCCACAAGTGCCACCGCCCCCATGATGAGGTAGGTGGTGGTGGGAGCCAGGTGGAAGAGCCATACGCACACGGCGTAGATGACCCCCAGTCAGACCACCAACCCCACAAGACTGCCGATGATCCTGCCGGCCATGGTGACCTCCCCGCGTGCGGGCGGCGCCCCCAGGGCGCGCCGCCTCCCACACCCGCTGCGCTTCGCCCATCTCCCTTCTACCTACCGAAAGCCGGCCCCCGGCAAACGCGGTACGCGAACACGCCGGACGGCACACGCCACCGGTGGCGGAACTACCCCGGCTTCACAGCGCAGATGGCCGCGGAGAGCACGCAGTCCTCCAGCCTGGCCTCCGGCTGCCACTCCTTGATGAAGGTGCGGCTCTCCTCGCTGGGCCGGATGCTGATGTCGGTGAAGCCGGCCCGGGACAGCATGGAGGTGAGGTTGTCGATATCGGTGGCCCCGGAGATGCAGGCAGAGAGCAGGCGCATGTCCTCCCGCCAGGCTTCGGGGATGGCGGCAATGGCCACCACGTCACTCACGGCCAGTCGCCCTCCCGGCTTGAGCACCCGAAAGGCGTCGGTGAACACCGCCGGCTTGTCCGGCGACAGATTGATGACGCAGTTGGAGATGATGACGTCCGCCGTGGCGTCGGCCACCGGCAGGTGCTCGATCTCCCCCAGCCGGAACTCTACGTTGCCCAGGTTGGCCTCGCGGGCGTTCTCACGCGCCTTGGCCACCATCTCCGGCGTCATGTCCACGCCTATCACCCGCCCCGAGGGCCCCACGCGGTGGGCGGCCAGGAAGCAGTCGAAACCGGCCCCGCTCCCCAGATCCACCACCACCTCCCCGGGCTGGAGGGCGGCGATGGCCTGAGGGTTGCCGCACCCCAGCCCCAGATTGGCGCCCTCGGGCGCCAGGGCCAGCTCCTCGGCCGTGTAGCCGACCTGCCGAGAGATCTCGTCGAAGCCGGCCGCCTGCCCCCCGCAGCAGGACGACCCACCGCAGCACGAAGACCCCTGCATCGCGAACCCCGCGTAACGCGCGCGCACAGCGTCGCGCACGGCATCGTGGTCCTTGCTTTCAGACATCGTCCTTCCTCCTAATGTCCCCTCTCGCCTTCAGTTCCGGCGAGGTCTCCCGACCGAACACGCCGCGCGCCTCACCATCATCCTCCCGAGCCACCCCAGTACGGCATCGCTGCCCTCGGGCGACAGAGCACAGATCGAGGGAGAGAACCCCCTCCAGCAGGGCTCTGTCCCGCTCGATGGTGGCGTCATCCTCCAGAGCCTCCTGCAACCACTGCTGGAGAGGCCGGCTGAACTCCCCGGTGGGCCCCTCAGGCAGGCGGTAGTAGGCCCAGCGGCCCTCCTTGCGCATCTCCACCAATCCGGCCGCGCTCAGGAGCGAGAGGTGCTTGGATACGGTGGAAGGGGCCAGCGCCAGCACCTCCACGATCTGGCACACGCACAGCTCGCCCCTGTCCAGCAGCTGCAGGATGCGCACCCGCTGCGTGTCGGCCAGGGCCTTGGTCACTCGAATGGTCGATGCCAGCCCGCGACCGGCCGCGTTCCACCGGCTCCATTCCCCGGGCTCAGACCCGGCGACACATTCGCAGGCGCGTTTATGATTCGTCATATGGCGAAATATAGAAGCACAACCGCCCAAGGTCAAGCGAAGACTGTCGCGTGGGACACAACGCCAGGGCGGAGGCCGGCGGTGTCCATGCACACTCTCCCCGGGTCGCCCTCGCCCTCGGCAGTACGACCCGGGGAGCGCTTGGCCCCGCGGCTACCGCTGGGCCACGTAGTCTCGCACTGCGGTGATCTCGAATCCGTACTTCCCGGCCAGCTGCTTCAGCGTGACGCCGTCCGCCTCGTCGGGGGAGATGCCAAATGCCGCCAGGAAGGCGTCGAAATCCCGCACCTTGGCCCTGATCTCACCCAGCGTGGTCGTGCCCTTGATGTCCGGCGTGGTCTCCGAGGTGCTGCCCGTCCCGCCGCCGGTGCCCGTACCGCCCCCGGTGCCGAGGGCCTTGGTCGTGCTGGTGGCGGGCCCCACGCTGGTAGTGGTGGTGGCCGGGGTGGGCGAGGTGGTGCCGCCATCACCCGGCTGTCCGCCTCCACCGGCCTCCCCGGGCCACAACCCGGTCAGGAGGTAGGCGATGGACCCGGGCACGCCCGCCTTCATGTGCTCACGCGCGAGCGCCGTGGCGGGCAGGCCATTGAGCCGGGCTACCTCGGCCACGCGTTCCGCGGGGATCCCGGCCTGCTCCCCCATAGCCAGGAGGGATTGGTCGATGTAACGGATGGCCTCCCGGATGGTCTCCGGCGACACGATCTCCGCTCCGGCGATGCCCATGTCCGTCTGCACGTCCTTGAGCTTGGTCGATGCCGCCACCGACTGGGGGATGACGAAGCCGTTGTGCAGCTCCTGGGCACTGACGTTGTAGTTGTCGACGACATCGGAGACCGTGCTCGAGCCCCGGATATCCTCCACCACGCCGAAGGTCCGCGCAGCGGTGATGCCGAAGTTGCCCGAGGTCATGGCCTCCACGATGGGGATGACGAAGGCGGCCAGCGCCACCGACCAGAGCACCGGTGTGGCCATCGCCCGCCCACTCTTGCCACCGGCCGGTCTGTCAAACCAGGTGCGCACCTTGAGCGTGCTGCCCGTCTTCTTGCTGACCGGGCAGGAGTCAACGCACTTCAGGCAGCGGGTGCACTCCACGTCCCGCACCACGTTCACCTTGCTGACCCGAATCTTCACAGGGCAGGCGCGGTCGCAGCGGCCACAGTCGATGCAGGTGGAAGCTTCCCGCTTGATGTTGAGGAAGGAGAAGGAGTTGAACAGCCCGTTCAGGGCACCCAGCGGACAGGCGAAACGACAGAAAGGCCGCGGGATGAAGAGCGCCGCCAGCACCGTGGCCGCCAGCACCGCGTAGCCGCTCCAGGCGATCTCATCCGTCCAAATGTTGAAGGGGTTGTAGTAGGGGTCCCAGTCCTGGAAGACAATCTTGCCGGAACGGGCGGTCTGGATGAGGAGCCAGGCCAGGATGACGAACTTGGCGTAACGGAGCACGGACTCCAGCTTGTGCGGGAGCTTGTCGTAAGCGGAGGCCCACAGCCTGCGCCCCACAGCGTTCAGCCCGTCCTGCATGGTGCCCAGCGGGCAGATCCACCCACAGAAGGATTTCCCGGTGAGAACCAGGCCGATGGCCAGAGCCAGCAGCATGATAAAGACCGCCGAGTGCACCTTGTTGACGCAGTTGCCGGTGCTGAAGTAGGTGTAGAGGTTGGCAACGCCGCCGAAGGGACAGATGGTGTGGAGATTGGCCGCCCACGACCAGGTCAGCGTGTGCGCGATGCCGATGAGAAGCACGTAGGCCACTATCAGCCGGCGCACGGCGTCACGAAAGATCTGCGTCCGCGTGCGCCGCGGAGGCAGCTTCCCGCGGCGCCCACCTACCGACGTCTCGAATCGCTCCCCGGCGGTTGCCGGACTACTGCTCTTCTCCATCACGGCTACCGGCTGAACGCGCGCAAGTGATTCTGCGAGCCGCGCAGGAGGTTGGAGTAGACCTGATCGATATCGGCATTGTCCGACCGGGCTATGGCCTGCTCCAGATCCTCGATGTCCGCCTCTTCGATCAGCCGCCCCACGTCCCTGGCCGCCCATAGGGATCCACTCCCTTGCCCCACCAGGTCATCGTAGAGCTTCTGGAGCTCGGCATCGTGGAAGACGCCGTTCTCCTCGCTGAAACCGGGATCCGGCACGGCATACGCATCCAGCAGCGTCTCCACGGCGTCCATGTGGCGCTGTTCCGAGGCCGCGATATTCGCGAAGATCCTGGCACCCCACAGGTGGTAGAAGCTCAGGTAGACGTCGCGGGCCATCTTCTCCTCTTCGTACATGAAGAGGAGTCTGGCCTTCTCCTCAACGCTGAGCTCGCCCTGGAACAGGGCCTGCAGGTGACCCTCCACTCTTGCGCCGACCGAGGCGGCGCCATCCCCTCCGCCACCACCGGCCGCCGCGTCCGTTGCCGGCTGCGAGCGCAGTGCCCGCCATCACCAACGTCAGACCGACGGCGACCACCGTCACCACCCACTTCTTGCTCAACCTCCTCATCACACGCCTCCTCGGCCGCCGGGTTTCCCTTGCCTCCGTTTCAGCCTAGGGCCCAAATGTGAGGAAAATGCGAACAATTATCGCGTATCCATGCAATGAACCGGCCATAGTGGTGGAAGCGGAGAGAGATGCCGGCCAGGGCCGGAGCAACCCGGCCCGCAGGAGTCAGCGGTCAGGAGAAGCGGAGACCGTGCCCGTGGAGTTGTGCGGCCCCTAGGAGAGCCACCGTTTCGCCTACTCCCTTCACCACCCGCAGCCGCCCTCCACCCAGCGGCTCCGCCATGCCTTCCCGCCCCTCCCGATTCCACGGCCGGTCCAGGAGCACTCCCACGCCGTTGCCGCGCACCACGAAGTCGCACACATTGGGAAGGTGATCATCCACCAGCACGTCTATGGCCTGCGCGGGCTTGTCTGCGTTCTCACAGCGGATGAATTCGTCGAAGGCAAGCTGGTTGCCCTCCAGCCAGGCCAGAGTGGCCTGCACAGCGCCCTCCGGCCGCGCCGTCACGATAGACACTCGGCCGAGCTCCCGCAGCCCGGCCAGCCCCTGGGCCACTCCCTCATACACCGGCAGGGCGGTCACCCACTCCGGGTCCTCCATGGCCTCCATGATCTCGAGCAGCATATCGGACTCACCCACGGCATAGCGCCAGGCAGAGAGGTCCTCGTAGTTGAGCCGTAGGCCGTACTTCGCCTCAATGCGGGGCAAGATGCCCCGCACATGGTCCGCGAGCACCCCATCAATGTCGACACCAATTCGCACCTGGGGGGCCTCCTTTCGCACCCTCAACGGATCAGCACGTGGCCCTGGGCCAGCAACTCCTCGCTCAGCATATGGTACTCGACCTCACCGAGGGCTGATCCCTCAGCCAGGGCCAAGGCGATGAGGGCGCCGCAAGCGGCGCCGGCATTGGCCCGCACCGGTTCCATACGCAGGGCGGAGTTGTAGGCCTTCCAGTCCACCGAATAAGCGGAGGAGACCAGCAGGTAGGGGTGATCCACCGGCTGCACCGCCCGCAGAGGCAGCATGACCATGGCGGCGGTATCCGGCTGCTGGGCTCCGTTGATGGTGTCGTGGCGATCAAAGGCCGCATACTTGCCACAGGAGATGGGGTCCTCCTGGTTGGACTCCAATTGCGCCAAGCCGAACACGTTCTCGGACAGCACCATGATCTCGCCCCGTACGTAGGGCCACGTGGGCAGCCGCGCCACGCCGATCTGCGGGAATGCGTCCTGAATGGCGGCCACCTGGGTCAGCGCCCGCTGCTGCAGTCGCGCCAAGATGAGGGGACGATTCTCAGGCTCCATGTACCACGAGTAAGAGAGGTCGGGGTCGGGGCAATCGCTCCAGGCCTCGTTCAACTCCCTCTTGTCACCGGGAAGCACGTGGCGCATTGACCAGCTCCCCTCGAAGGTACTGGCGATGTTTCGCGGCACCTTGGCGGGGAGGGCCGGCTCCGGGGCAGGGTCTCGCCACAGCTCGTGGCTCTCCACGGCCTCAGCAATGCCCTCCGCGGCTACCTTCAACGTCACCAGGAGAGTGAGGGATTGCGGCGAGGTGGTATATAGATTGGTGCGGGTGGGTGGCACCGCCTGCCGGCCCCGCAGGTCATTCTGGCGCAGGGGGCTGCGACCGATGGTATACGTGCAGCCCAAGGCCCGAGCCAGGTCCGCCTCCACGGAGGCATCGATGAAGTAGGTGGTCTCCAGGCGCAGACGGCTCCCGGCCTCGTCCTGCACGATGACGTAGCGGTCGCCCTCGGCATCGGAGGCGCCGCGCAGCACGCCCCACAGCCTGAGCATCTCCACTCTGCCCCGGGCCCCCTCCGGCACCTGCTCGTCAGTGAAGGCCAGTCTCTCCAACACCGCCTGGGCCACCTCCGGCTCGTACACCATACGGCCGTTGCGCTCCAGGGGCCACACACCCAGTGCCTCATAGTGCTCGAGCATCGTCTGGCGAAACTCGCGGTAGAAGCCACCCAGCGTCCCCGGCTCGTAGTCGTCCTCCAGGCAAAGCCCCTGAGCCAACGGGGACTCCAGAGCCGCCGTGTTGCTGACGAGGACTACGCGCACCGGGCCGGTCAGCCTCTCAGCGGCCAGCCTCAGCCCTCGCAACGCCCCCAGCCCGGAGCTGGTGGCGCCGTACACCACCACGTCCACGCGCTCCACCGCGTCCCACTCCGCACTGATCCCATCGTTCGGCGAAACGGAGATGGTGGAGGTGGCCACACTACCGAGCTGCGTTGGGCCGGGATTGCCGCGCCCCGCGCCCTGGGCCAGACCCAGCCACAGCAGAGAGCAGGCGACCAGCACAACCGCCGTGACGGCCGTGATCTGCCATCGGCCGGGCAGCGACCGTCGCAGCAGCGAAGCCCCGCCCGAAGCCCGCCGAACCTCCCCATCCCGCGATGGCTCTTGAACGCTACGCATGGACACACCTCGTTGCCGCTGAAATGAGCCTCACGCCCTATACGGGGGGAGTCTCACCCCCTACCTGGGTGCGGCGCAGTATAGCTTACGTAAGCGAACCACGCGGCCGACAGGCACAGCGGCGACAGTCGCCGTCACACCCAAGCGGCAGCGGTTCTCGGCACCGAGGGCACAGCAGCACCGGCGTGCTCACCACCAAGCCACAGCGCGGGCAGGTCCACTCTGCCGGGCAACACCTCCCGTCCTTCGGGGGCCGGCCTTCGCCCACCGTGCCCATCACCATCCCGCCAGACGCGCCACCTGCGCCACCACACCCCCCACCAGGAAGGCCAAGCCCACGCTCCCCACCCACACCAGGGCGGTGAAGGTACGGCCCCTCTCTTTGAGGATGACCAGCACCGACGCCAGGCAGGGGACGAATAGCGTCACCGTGACCATGGCCACCAGCACGCTGCTGCCGGACAGTGCCAGGTCATATAGCCTTACCGCCGCGAACTCCCGGCGAACCATGCCCAGCATGAAGGCTTCCGCCGACTCGGGCGGCAGCCGCAGCCAGCCCGTCACCAGCGGTGCCAACGCGCGCTGGATGGCAGCCAGTCCCCCGCTCACGTCCAGGATGCTGAGGACCGCCGAGCCAGCCAGGAAATACACCGCTGCTTCTTTGAGGAACGACCAAGTCTTACGAAAGGTTTTGTTGAACACGTTGCCGGGACGGGGCAAACGCAACGGCGGAAGGTCCAAGAGCAGGTCGCTGGCCCGGCCAGGTGAGAACCGGTCCAGCAGCCGCCCGATGCCCCCCAACAGCACTATCATGATGGCCAGGTAGGCTGCAGTCACCCAGGCGCCCCCCTGGCCGGCCAGCACGGCCGCAATGATGCCCAGTTGAGCCGAGCAGGGGATGGTGAGCGCCATGAGCGCCGTGGCGATCTTGCGCTCCCGTTCCGACCCCAGCATGCGCGTGCTCATAGCGGCCATGGTCACGCAGCCCAGGCCCAGGATCATGGGGATCACCGCCAGCCCATTCAGCCCTATGCTTCCCATCAGGCGGTCAGTCAGCGCAGCGAGGCGTGGGAGATAGCCGCAATCCTCCAGCAGGGCCATGAGGAAGTAGAAGCCCAGCACCAGCGGCAACAACAGTCCCAGCAGGTAGGTGATGGTCAGGGTGATCACGCCGTATGACCCGGCGAAGAGCTGGAAGATGGTGCCGGAATCACCGGCCACGGAGGCCACCAGTCGGCGCAGGAAGGGCTCCACGTACCCCCCCATGACCGTGCCCTCCGTGAACCCCACCAGTGTCTGCGCCACCAACACGCCCAGGAAGAAGTAGATACAGGCCAGGACGAGCAGCAGGATGGGGAAGCCGGTGAGCGGCCTCATGAGAACGCCGCCCAAGCGAGAACGGAAGGCCCCCGCCCCGGTCCCCTGCCGGATCACGCGGGCGGCCAGCCGGTTGACCCGCACACGTCGTGCCCGATAGAGCTCGTCGCGAGCGCCACCGGGTTCCAAGCCGTATTCCGCCGCCACTTCCTGGTCACCTTCCAGGACCAGCAACGCGTCCCCACGGCGGGCCACGCGCGTCTCCCAACGTGCCAAGCGCGGCTCCAGGTCCGGATTCGGCCGCCCAGGGCGCGCCCGGCGCAGCGCTTCCCTGACCTCCCCGAAACCCGCCCGCTTCACGGCCACCGTGGAAATGACCTCCACCCCCAATTCCTCGACCAGAGCCTTGGCGTCCACCTTGACCCCGCGCCGGTCCGCCTCATCCATGAGGTTGAGCGCCACCACCATAGGCAGTCCCATATCGCACAGTTGTTGGGTGAGGAAGAGATCGCGCTCCAGGTTGGAGGCATCCACCACGTTGAGAACCACGTCCGCCCGCCGGATGACCTCCCGCGCCACTCGCTCCTCGGCGGTGAAGGCCGAGACGCCATAGATGCCCGGCGTATCAACCACCGTCACGTCGCCGGCCGTCCCCCGTGCGATCTCGATGGTGGTGCCCGGGTAGTTGGACACGTCCACGTACTGCCCGGTGAAGGCGTTGAAGAAGAGCGACTTGCCCACGTTGGGATTGCCCACCAGGACCACGATAGGCTTTCCCTGGGACGGAGACGTGGATGCCTCATCAGCCGCCACTGCAGAGGCCCCGGAGTGCGGCTGCAGGCCATCAGACTGGAGAGGCCGCGGGGCACCGGCCGGCCTCTCCAGTGCGCCGGGGGGGCTACTGACGCCCGCTGTCACATGCGGCAGGACGTCACCAACGCTGTTACCCTCCTTGCGCTGATCAGAAACCTCGCTCACACCCTCTCCGCTCGCTCACACCCTCTCCGGTATTCTTCTGCAACCCCGGCCGGGCACACTGAGGCCACGCAAAGGACGCAGGGAAACGGACAGGCGACCGGCCTCAGAGGAGGATCATCAGGAGAGGTCAGGTGCGGCGGCCGAAGCGCCGGTGCCGGCGCCCACATTCCACGGGGACGGCTGCCAGAGGACACGCCGGCCCGCAACTGTCACCGGCGAGAGGCTCCACCAAAATGGAGCCGGCCAACTGACGCCCCACGCATATCTCTTGATTGCGGCGCCGGACCAGCACCGGGCCCCCGCCCAGGACCTCGGCCGAGTCCACCGTGGCGCCTTCGTGCATGCCTATGCGGGTGCACTGGGCACGGGTGCGCTCATCCGGGATCCGCACAATCCGCAGCGGCCCTCTTCTCTTGGCCTCAAGAAGCGTCATCAGCCTACGTCCCACCACCAGGCAACCATATTAGCCATACCTAACACCCAGCACTAGTATAGGCTCCCAAGCCGCGCAACACAAGGCGCATCCGGGGTGAGGCCACTTGGGCGACGGGGGCCGCGGCCGAGCCGCGGCCCCCGTCGCCCGCACCACTGTCCCAGACTCAGGCCCCAGCCTTGACCTGAGCCCAGGCCCAATCCAGCCAGGGAAAGAGTGCCTCCAAGTCCGCGGTCTCCACAGTGGCACCGCCCCATAGGCGCAGGCCCACAGGGGCTTCGCGGTAGGACAGGATGTCGTAGCCCACCCCCTCCGTTTCGAGCAGAGCCCCCACCTGCTTCACGGCCTTGCTTCGACCGTCCTCCGGCAGCGTAGCCAGCCAAGGATCGACCACCTGCAGACACATGGAGGTGGTGGAGCGGGTCTCCGGTCGCCGGGCCAGGAACTCCACCCAGGGAGCGCTCTCCACCCAACACCCGGTGGCGGCGAAGTTGGCCTGACTGCGGCGATACAGCTCCGAGAGGCCGCCGATGCTCGCCGCCCACTTCAGCCCATCCAGAGCATCCTCCGTGCAGAGCATGGAGGGAGTGTTGATGGTATCGCCCTCGAAGATGGCGGCGTTGAGCCTGCCGGCCTTGGTGAGCCGGAAGACCTTGGGCATGGGCCAGGGCGGCTGGTAGGACTCCAGGCGCTCCACCGCCCGCGGGCTGAGGATGATGACACCGTGCGCCGCCTCGCCGCCCAGCACCTTCTGCCAGGAGTAAGTGACCACATCCAGCTTCTCCCAGGGCAGGGGCATGGCAAAGATGGCAGAGGTGGCGTCACAGATGGTCAGCCCCTCACGGTCGGCCGCGATCCAGTCACCGTCGGGAACGCGGACGCCGCTGGTGGTCCCGTTCCAGGCGAACACCACGTCGCGCCGGAAATCAGCCGCCGCCAGATCCGCGATCTCCCCGTAGTCCGCCTCATACACGTTGACATCCTTCAGGCGCAGCTGCTTCACCACGTCCGTGACCCAGCCCTTGCCGAAGCTCTCCCAGGCCAGAACGTCCGCGCCACGCTGCCCCAGCAGCGACCATAGGGCCATCTCCACCGCCCCGGTGTCGGAACCGGGCACGATGCCCAGCAGATAGCCGGAGGGAAGACCCAACAATGCCTTGGAGCGCTCGATCACCTCTCTCAGACGAGCGCGCCCGGCGGCGCAGCGATGAGACCTGCCCACCAACGCGCCATTCAGCGCCTGCAGGTCCCAGCCCGGCCGCTTGCAGCAAGGCCCGGAACCGAAGTTCGGGACACGGGGCTTTGTCTCCGGCTTCATCTGTCTCCTTTGCTGGACGTGCACCAACCGCGGCCGCGTGACGGCCGGGCCGCGATTCTACCCCGCACGGCGATGGCCCACCAGCCGCCGCCCCACCCGCACTTGATGGCGCCCACCGGTGGGATATATTCTCCATGCTGGGTCTGCTTGTGAGAAAGGGTGACGCGCGTGCCGCTCGACCAACGCCTGCAGGACGTACAAACGCGACGAGCCGTCCCTGATGACGCGGCGGAAGTGGTCCGGATCTTCCGGGCCGGTTTCCCTCCCTCCCTCCTCCCCTACACCATCTATGACCAGCCCGGCATCGTTGACTACTTGCGCGGCATGCTCCGCTGGCAGCACGTGGGAACCACCTCCGTGACCATCGTGAGTACCTATCAGGGGAAGGTGGCCGCTTGGGCCCAGTTCCACCGCCACCCTACCCTGCTCTTCCTCAACCACGTGTACGTCACCCCCGAATTCCAGGGAGCCGGGTTGGGCAGAGTCCTCCTACGCGGTGCCATAGACCTGGTGAGGGAGCCCGGGCAGATCTACCTGGGTTCGGAAGCCTTCTCCACCAACAAAGGAGCGCATGCCTGGTACCGCTCCCTGGGCATGGAGCCTTCGGATCGGGTCCATTGGGTGGAGCTGATTCCCGAGCCGGTTCAGGGCCGCCGCGCGTGGTGGAGCTTCGACGGCCTGGTCACCGGCCTGGCCGCCCAGAAGCGCTTCGGCTTCTCCCGCATCCTGCTGCGCACCCGGCGCACGGCCTACGTCATCCGCACCCTGGGCCGGCACTTCTACCGCGGCAACAGCTTTGACATCTTGGACGACGCCAGCGCTATGACCGCCCTCCACACTCTGGACCCGAAGCGAAAGCTGATGATCATCGCCTCCGGCGAGGGAAGAGAGCCACGCTATCCCATCGTGGCGCAAAGCACGCAGGTGCGCGGCCGCATCGACACCGCACTGACCGTGCTGGGCTCCTTCCCGGGTTAGCCGTCGGCCTCCGGGCCGGTGTCCCCCTCCGGGTCCGCCCGCAGCAGCCCGTAGTCGATGGAATCCACCAGCGCCTGCCAGGATGCCTCCACCACGTTGTCGCTCACGCCGACAGACCCCCAGGATTCCGCGCCGTTGGACGAGTCCAAGAGTACCCTGGTGACGGCTGCCGTGCCGCGGTCCTCATCCAGGATGCGCACGGAGTAGTTCACCAGGTGGATATCCTGCAGGGCCGGGAACTTGCGCTCAATAGCCAAGCGCAGAGCACGGTCGAGGGCGTTGACCGGGCCGTTGCCCTCCGCCGTCTGGATGATGCGCTCACCGTTGATGTGGATCTTGATGGTGGCCTCGGTGGTCACCTCGCCGTGCTCCCGCTTCTCCACTATGAGACGGAAGCTCTCCAGCGTGAAGAACTCCCGCCGCACGCCCAGCTCGTCGCGCATGAGCAGTTCGAAGGAGGCGTCGGCCGCCTCGTAGTGATAGCCCTTGTGTTCCATCTTCTTCAGCCGGCGTAGGATGCGCTCCTCCAGACGTCGCTGCTCGTCCAAGGAGTAGCCCAGCTCGCGCGCCCGTTGGCGGATGGCACCCCTGCCGGACAGCTCGCTCAGCAGGATGCGTGGCGTATTGCCCACCTGCTCCGGTCTGATGTGCTCGAAAGTGGAGCGATCCTCCTGCACGGCGGCGATGTGCAGGCCGCCCTTGTGGGCGAAGGCGTTGCGCCCCACGTAAGGCTGGTGCGGGTCAGGCGAGACGTTGCAGAGCTCCGCCACGAAGTGACTTGTCTCCGTGAGGCGGGCCAGGTTCTCGTCGGAGATGCAGTCCACTCCCACCTTGAGCTTGAGTGCAGGGATGATGGCGCAGAGATCCGCGTTGCCGCAGCGCTCCCCGTAGCCGTTGATGGTGCCCTGCACGTGGGTGGCCCCCTTCTGCACCCCAATCAGGGTGTTGGCCACGGCACAACCCGAATCGTTGTGGCAGTGGATGCCCACCTGGGTGCCGAGGGCGGCGGTGCGCAAGTTCTCCACCACCGCCGCCACTGTCTGCCCCAAACGGACCGGCAGACATGCGCCGTTGGTATCGCAGAGGACGACGGCGGAGGCACCGGCTTCGGCAGCAGTCCGCACGCACTGCAGGGCGTACTCCGAGTCATCCAGATAAGCGTCGAAGAAGTGCTCGGCGTCATAGATCACTTCTTTGCCGCGCCCCACCAGGAACTCCACCGATTCCGCGATCATGCGCAGGTTCTCTGTCCGGTCCACCCGCAACACCTTGCGTACATGCAGGTCCCAGGTCTTGCCCACGATGGTGGCCACCGGCACCCAGCTTTCCCCCAACACCCGCAGCACCGGGTCCTCCTTCGCCCTCGCCCCCTTGCCACGCGTCATGCCGAAGGCGGCCACGCGAGTGTGGCCCGCCAACCGCTCCGCCTGCATGCGCTGGAAGAACTCCTCGTCCTTGGGGTTGGAGCCGGGAAAGCCGCCCTCAATGATGTGGATACCCAACTCCGCCAGCCGCCGGGCGATACGTATCTTCTCGTCCACGGAGACCGACAGCCCCTCGCGCTGCATGCCGTCACGGAGCGTGGTGTCGTAGAGCAGGAGGGCACCCGGCGCCGTAGGCGGCGCACCCGCCGCGGGCCCGCCGAGCCCGGAGCCGGGACTGGTGACGACATGCGCGGGCTCCGCTTGGCCGGCCGCCGCCTTTCCCTCACCGTGCGGCATCGCCGCCGTCACGCCCTCCCAAGTCCCATTCGTTTCGATGCCCCGCGGCCCGCCCGCGCCTATTCCGGCCAGACGGGGGCGCCGGAGGTGGCGGCGTAGTCGCGGAAGGCCTTGATGATACGCCGCGTCACCGGCCCCGGCGTACCGTCGCCGATCTTGCGCCGGTCCGCCTCCACGATGGGGGCCGCCTCCGCCCCGGTGCCGGTGAGGAACAGCTCATCGGCGTTGTAGATGTCGTAGAGGGTGTAGAGCCCCTCCTCCACCGGAATGCTCAGTTGCTCGCGGCAGAGCTTGATGACCACGCCCCGGCTGATGCCGCGCAGGGCCCCGGTGATGGGGTGCGGGGTGAACACCTTGCCGCCCTTCACGAAGAACAGGTTGTCCGCGGTGCATTCGGCCACCCAGCCGTCCTGGTTGAGGACGATGCCCTCGTTGGCGCCGGTGCCGCGCAGCTCCAACGCCCCCAGGATGTTGGTGAGGTAGTTGAGGCTTTTCACGCTGCCGTTGATGCACTGGGGCGAGTTGCGACGCGTGGAACAGGTGATGACGGTGAGGCCCTTCTCGTAGGCCTCCGGCGGGTACAGCTGGATAGTGGAGGTGATGATGAAGTAGCTGGACTTGGGGCACTTGACCGGATTGAGGCCCAGGTCGCCCTCACCACGGGTCACCACCAGGCGGATGTAGCCGTCGCGCAGCTCGTTGCGCCGCACCGTCTCCAGCGTGGCCTCGAACATGGCCACCCGGTCGATGGGCACCTCCAGGGCGATGGCCTGCGCCGACATGTACAGCCGCTCTATGTGATCCTCCAGCTCGAACACCCGCCCGTTGTAGATGCGGATGCCCTCAAAGATGCCGTCGCCATAGAGAAGACCATGGTCGAAGACGCTGATCTTCGCGTGTTCCTTGTCGTAGTACGTGCCGTCAATCAAGACCTGCATCGCGTTTCTCCTTCGCGCCTGGTTCCCGCCCCTGCTGGTGGCGCGGCACCGCAAGCGGTGGCGCGCCGCGGCCGAGGGCGGCGCCGCCCACCTAGGCGGCGCCGCCCTCGGCTACATAACGGGCCACCAAGTCACCCACGTCGCTCGTGCCCATGCCCATCTGCCCCGCCGCCAGCGACTCCATCTTGCTGATGGCGTAGACCATGCCCTTCTCCACCTCGACCGCCGCCTCCGGCCGGTGCAGGAAGTCCAGCATCATGCCTGCGGCCGCGATGGCCGCCAGCGGGTTGATGACGTTGAGCCCCTCGTACTTGGGCGCCGAGCCGCCCATGGGCTCGAACATAGAACAGCGCTCCGGGTGGATGTTGCCACCGGCCGCCACGCCCAAGCCACCCTGGATCATGGCCGCCTGGTCGGTGATGATATCGCCGAACATGTTGTCGGTGACGATGACGTCGAACCACTCCGGGTTCTTGAGGAACCACATGGAGATGGCGTCCACGTGAGCGTAGTCACGCTTCACGTCCGGGTAGTCGGCGTCACCGATCTCGTTGAAAGCCCGCCACCACAGATCCCAGGCGTAGGTCAGCACGTTGGTCTTGCCGCACAGTGTGAGACGCCCGTGACGGTCCGGCCGCCGCGCGTACTCGAAGGCGTAGCGCAGGCAGCGCTCCACTCCCATGCGGGTGTTCACGCTCTCCTGCACGGCGACCTCGTCCGGAGTGCCCTTCTTCAGGAAGCCGCCGGTGGAAGTGTAGAGCCCCTCGGTGTTCTCGCGCACCACCACAAAGTCGATGTCCTCCGGCCCCTTGTCCTTGATGGGAGTCCAGACGCCGGGCAGCAGCTTGACCGGGCGCAGGTTGACGTACTGGTCCAGGGCGCGGCGCAGGTAGAGGAGAATCCCGTGTTCCAGGATGCCCGGCGCCACGTTCGGGTGGCCTACGGCACCCAGCAGGACGGCGTCGTGCTTCTCCAACTCCGCCACCGCCGACTCGGGCAGGGTCTCGCCGGTGCGCAGGTAGCGGGCGGCACCGAAATCGTAGTCGGTCTGGTCGTAGCTGAAGCCGAAGCGATCGGCCGCGGCCTTGAACACCTTGAGCCCCTCGCGCGTGACTTCGGGGCCGGTGCCGTCCCCAGGGATGACCGCGATCTTGTAGCCCATGCCCGTTCCTCCTCTGCCTTCCGGCCCTATCGCTCGGATGTCGACTTCTTCAAGTACGGCAGCAGGCCACCCGCCGCCACCAGCTCCCGCATGAAGGGCGGCAGCGCCTCGGCCTGGTAGTCTTTGCCCGTGGTCAGATTGCGGATGGAGCCCGTCTCCAGGTCCACCTCCAGCTCGTCGCCCTCACTGATCCCATCAACGGCCTCCGGTGCCACCAGGATGGGAAGCCCGGTGTTGAAGGCGTTGCGGTAGAAGATGCGGGCGAAGCTCTTGGCGATGACCACCGGCACGCCGGCGCCCTTGATGGCGCTGGGGGCGTGCTCGCGGCTGGAGCCGCAGCCAAAGTTCTCCCGCGCCACCATGATGTCCCCGGCCTTGACCTTCTGGGGGAACTCGGCGTCGCAGTCCTCCATGAGGTGGCAGGCCAACTCCTCCGCCGTCTTCATGTTGAGGTAGCGGGCAGCGATTATCTGGTCGGTGTCCACGTCCCGACCAAAGGTCCAGGCGCAACCGCGGATGGCACTCATCGCGCGCTCCTCTCACCCTTGTCAGGTACGCCTGCGGCCACCGCTTCCTGGGCACCCGGCGCCTTCAGCCCCACCTGTTGCGGCGTGGCCACGTGGCCGGCCACGGCCGAGGCGGCCGCCACGTAGGGGCCGGCCAGGTAGACCTCGGAGGTGGGATGCCCCATGCGGCCGATGAAGTTGCGGTTGGTGGTGCTCACCGCCCTCTCGCCCGGGGCCAGGATGCCCATGTGGCCGCCCAGGCAGGGGCCGCAGGTGGGGGCGGAAACCACGGCCTCCGCTTCCAGGAAGACCTCGAACAGGCCCTCGGTCATGGCCTGCCGCCACACGGCCTGCGTGGCCGGGATGACGATGCAGCGCACGTCCTTATGCACCTTGCGCCCGCGCAACACCTCCGCCGCCTGGCGGAGGTCCTCGATGCGCCCGTTCGTACAGCTGCCGATCACCACCTGGTCGACGG
>Ga0123328_1001193_pt1 | contig 25798 bp, 25 predicted proteins | sample BioC12SIPDNA_2_FD_89702 | JGI IMG/M metagenome (GOLD analysis project Ga0123328, IMG submission 89702) | Anaerobic biogas reactor microbial communites from Washington, USA - Biogas_R1_A C12 SIP DNA | ecosystem: Engineered > Bioreactor > Anaerobic > Unclassified | place: Washington, USA...
AACTACGTCCTCGTGGTTCCTTCCATCATTCTCCTTGTCCTTGCCCTGTTGATGGTCTTTGAATCCATGAAGGCCCTGAAGCAGGCCCAGAAGGATCTGTAAAGGTCAGACCGGCAGAAAAGAGAGGGAAGGCCGTTATTCGGCCTTCCCTCTTCTGTATTCCGAAAAAGTGTTTCTGCGGTGCATGCTTACGGTTATTTGCCGCTTTTTCCCACGCTGAACGACTTGGCGCTCCAGGACTTCCCCCGCTTTCTGTTGGCGGCGTCGAGCACTTCCACGAATCTGCTCCCGCACCTGGGACATCTCATGGCTGCCGCCTTTTCTTCCAGTTCAAATTCGCTTTTGCACGACAGGCATCGAAATTTTCCCATGGAAAATCACCTCCGCATTTTTTCCGGCATTGATGAAATGCTCGTGTATCGGCAAAAGAACTTATCCCATATTATACCAGATCGCCCCGGAGAGGAAAGGTCTCCGCACCTGCCTGTGCCAGAGGGTATAATAAGTCCAGCTTGAAATCGAAGGGAGGACGAACATGCTCTTTTCATCGCTGAAGGAGAGGCGGGACGTCTGCTGCGTCCTGTGCGGAGCCGCGGGGCTGGGCATCCAGACCGTGGAGGATATGCTGGCGGGAATCATAGCGGACGAAGGCTTTTCCGTCTTCGGATCCCGGGAGTACATGTCCCGTGTCCGGGGGGGGAACAACTCCACCGAGCTCCGGATAGCGTCCGAGCCTGTGGATGCCCTGATCGACAGGATCGATATTCTCGTTGCCCTGAGCCGGAAGGTGCGCAGGAACATCCTTGAGCGGATCTCCGCCGACACGGTCATTTTCGGCGACAGGGAAGAACTGAAGGGGGAGCTTGAAGACCTCGGGGCTTCCTTCGTGGACATTCCCCTGTCGTCCATGGCCAAGGAAGCCGGCGGCAGGATCTACTCCAATTCCATCGCGGCCGGCGTCCTCCTCGGGGTGCTCGGCCTGGGAACGAAGGGTGCGGAGGACTTTTACAGGAAACGGTTCGCCGGAAAGGACGAGGTGGTGGCCAGCAATATCGGGGCCGTCACCAGGGGGTATGAACTTGGGCTTTCCATGGCCGGAGAAGGGGGCGTTCTGAAAGGCCGTCCGCGGAACCCGAAAGGGCGGAAGGCGATCATCAACGGCAGCGATGCCGTTTCCCTCGGGGCCATGGCGGCGGGGTGCAACTTCGTCACCGCCTATCCCATGTCCCCGGCCACGGGAGTGCTCTCCTTTTTCGCGAAGCACGCCGAAAAAGCGGGAGCGGTGGTGGAGCAGGTGGAGGACGAGCTTGCCGCCATGAACATGGCGGTTGGGGCCGCCTATGCGGGTGCCCGTCCCCTGGTGACCACCTCCGGAGGTGGTTTTGCCCTCATGGCGGAAGGGCTCAGCCTCGCAGGGGTCATGGAGGCCCCGGTGGTGGTGCACCTTTCTCAGAGACCGGGCCCTGCCACGGGGATGGCCACCCGGACGGAGCAGGCCGACCTGGATCTTGCCCTTTATTCAGGACACGGTGAATTTCCCCGGGCCCTCTACGCTCCGGGAACCATGGAGAGTGCCTTCAGGCTGACCCAGGAAGCCTTTGAAATCGCCCTGAAGTACCAGACGCCGGCCATCGTGCTGACGGACCAGTATTTCATGAACGCCTTCTATAACCTGGATGCGGACGGCCTCGAGTGGCTGGATGAACCGCCGTCCGTCAGGGAAACCGAAGAAGACTACCGCCGCTACGAGGATACTCCCGACGGCTGTTCACCCTTCGGCGTTCCCGGCTGGGGAAAGGGCATCGTGGGAGCTGACAGTCATGAACACGACGAGGTGGGACATGTCTACGAGGACTTCGACCTCCGGACCAGGATGCAGGACAAGCGGATGCGGAAGCTCGCCGGAATGACGGACCGGGCACTTCCCCCGGTGCTGGTGGGCCCCGAATCCTTCTCGAACCTGGTGATATGCTGGGGTTCCACTCTCCCTATCGTCAGGGAAGCCCTCGGACGCCTCGGGCGGGACGATACGGCCCTGCTGGCCTTCGAGCAGGTGTGGCCCCTCGCGCCGTCGGCCGGGGACCTTCTGCGGAAGGCATCCTTTACCGCCGTGGTGGAGGGGAACAGCACCGGCCAGTTCGCCGGGCTGCTTCGAAAAACCTTCGGCGTGGCGGCGGACCGCACAGTGCTGAAATACAACGGATTGCAGTTCTCGGTGGAAGAGGTCACTGACAGGCTCGGCCAAATTCTTCCCGGCAAAGGAGGCGGCAGATGATGGACCCCATGGCATTTGATCTTCCCGGCATTGACCTTTCGTGGTGCCCCGGCTGCGGAGACTTCAAAATTCTTGACTCCATCAAGAAGGCCCTTGCCGAGCTCGGCCTTGGACCCCTCGACGTGGTCATGGTGTCGGGGATCGGCCAGGCGGCAAAGACCCCCCACTACATGAAGGCCCATTTCTTCAACGGCCTCCACGGACGGGCCCTCCCCAACGCAACGGCCATCAAGGCGGCGAACCCCGCCCTGGAGGTTATCGCCGTGGGAGGGGACGGCGACATGTACGGCGAGGGAGGAAACCATTTCACCCATACCATCCGTCGGAACCCGGGAATCACCAACCTGGTGTTCAACAACATGGTCTACGGCCTCACCAAGGGGCAGGCCTCGCCCACGAGCCCCAGGGGATTCCGGACCTCCGTTCAGGTGGACGGTGTCCATGCCCAGCCCTTCAATCCCCTTGCCGCCGCCCTGGTCCAGGGAGCGACTTTCGTGGCCCGGGCCTTCGCAGGAAACGGCGACCAGACAAAGGAGATCATCAAGAGGGCCGTCCGCCACAAGGGATACGCCCTGGTTGACATCTTCCAGCCCTGCGTCTCCTTCAACTCCGTGAATACTTACAAGTGGTTCATGGACAACACGTATCCCCTGGAGGACCACGACGAGGAAGATTTCGGCAAGGCCATGGAGCTGGCCCTCCTCCAGGAAGGGCCCTTCCCTCTGGGGGTTCTCTACAGGAAGGAAGGGGTTCCCGTCTTCGAGGAAACCCTGGCGGCTTACCGGAAGGACGACCGGCCCCTGTTCCGCCGGGAGGCCCCCCGGAAGGCAGTAAAGGAGCTCCTGGCCTCTCTGGCCGGGTAGGGGAGGGAGGGAAAAACATGAGAGAAGGAGACGGGCTGCCTCCGTTCCGCCTTTCCGACGGCGGTGGAAAAGAATGGACGGCGGCTGATTTCGAAGGAAGATGGTGTGTCCTCTTTTTCTACAGCAAGGACAATACCTCGGGGTGAACCAGCGAAGTGAGGGACTTTGCGGACAGGATGCCCGCATTCGAAGCGCTGAACTGCGCAGTGGCAGGAATCAGCCCCGACTCTCAGGAGAGCCACAGGAAGTTCGCGGAGAAACTGGGAATTTCCTTTCCCCTGCTGAGCGACCCGGACCACGGATTCATCGAAGCCTGCGGGTTCTGGGCGGCGAAAAAGATGTACGGCAGGGAATATATGGGGGTGGAGCGCTCCACGGTCATCGCTGATCCCGGGGGGAAGGCCGTGAAGATCTTCAGGAAAGTGAAGGTGTCCGGCCACGCTGAGGAAGTTCTCCAAACACTGAAGGAACACGCCGGCTGACGTTCGGGAAAATCAAGAGGCGGAGAATGCTCTCCGCCTCTTGTCATGCCATGCCGTGTCAGAGGCTGCAGACCCGGAGGATGCCGCCGGTCTCGGCTGGGGGCAGAAGCCGGATCATGTCTTCCGGCGTGAGTCCCGTCTCCGGGTGCCTCCACTCCGGGGCCACCTGGGCCAGGGGCAGCAGTACGAAGGCTCTCCGCGCCATCTCCCTGTGAGGGATGGTCAGGCGGTCCGAGCGCACCGACACCCCGTCGCAGAAAAGAATATCAATATCGATGATCCTGGGCCCCCACCGTTTTTCAGGGGTCCTGCCCAGGGCGTCCTCCATCTGCTTCAGAAGGTCGAGAAGCTCTTCCGGGGAAAGACGCGTTTCCGCCAGGACGCAGGCGTTGAGAAACCGCGGCTGGTTCTCCACCCCCCAGGGAGGGGTTTCAAACACGTCGCTTGAGGCCAGGATCACGAGGCCGGCGCCCCTGAGGAGGGAGACGGCTTTCCGGAGAAGCTGCAGCCGGTCTCCGAGGTTGCTGCCCAGGGAAAGGGCCACGGTGCTCATTCCATGCACTCCCCGATGGCGCTGAGCATGGAGAGAACCCGGACATTTTCCTCCACGTCGTGAACCCGGACGAGGGCGACATTGCGCAGGCCGCAGAGGGCCGTGACAGCCAGGGTTCCCTCCAGCCGGTCCTCCGGGTCGGCAAGACCGAGGGTGGCGCCGATGAATCCCTTCCGAGAATGGCCGATGAGGAGGGGCCGTCCGAAAATGCGGAATGCGTCCAGGTTCCGCAGGATCCTGAGGTTGTCCCCGCAGCGCTTGCCGAAGCCCAGTCCCGGGTCGAGGATAATCCGTTCCGCTGGAATCCCGGTCTTTTCGGCCAGGGAGAGCCGTTCCTCGAAAGAGCGGAGGATGTCTGCCACGGTGTCATCATACCGGGGATCCTTCTGCATGTCCCGGGGTGTCCCCTGGATGTGGGAGAGGACAAGGGCCGCTCCTGATTCCGCCACCGCTCCGGGGAGGTCCGGGTCGAAGCCGAGGCCGGAGATGTCGTTGATGATGTCGGCACCTGCCCGGACGGCTTCCAGGGCTACCTTCGCCTTCCATGTGTCGGCGGAGAGCACCGTTTCCGGAAAGGCCTTCCGGACGGCCGCGACAGCGGGGATCAGCCGTTCCATTTCTTCCTGTTCAGGCACCGGTTCCGAGCCGGGCCGGGTGGATTCAGCACCGAGGTCGAGGACGGCGGCGCCTGCTTCAACCATGGACCTCGCCCGGGACAGGATGTCGTCTCCGGGAGAAATCCGGCTCTTTTCGTAAAAGGAGTCGGATGTCAGGTTCAGGATACCCATGACGGCTGTTCGTTTTCCGAGAGGAAGGGCTCTGCCCTCCCGGAAGGAAAATGTCCATGCGGACTTGTCCAGGCCGGCAAGGGTCCGGGACAGACCCTCCCGGATTTCGGGAAGGCCCCAGCAGGGCAGGGCCCCCAGCTTCTCCGACAGGGACCGGAGCTGGCCCGGGGTCCCCAGGAGGAGCACGGCGCTCTCCGACGCCTCGCAGGAGATGACGCCCCGGTTCACTACGGCGTCCCCGCCCCGGGCGAGCAGTTCCTGCTTCAGGAACGCCGCGGCCCGAAAGTCGACTCCCGGAATGTAGAGGGAGAGAAGATTCCTTTTGGGTTCAAAGTACGCGTTGGAGCGAAGATCGGCGCCGATGCGGCGCAGTGCCGAGAAGAGGTCTTCACGGCTTTGAGCAGGAAGCGGGTAAACGATCACGGCGGGAGCTCCTTCCCGGGAATGTAGGAAACGCTGTCCCGATGATATAGTGTCCTTTCCGGGCGGTCAAGGGATGGCTTTCACACCCATTCGGTGATGAAGCCTGAAAGGTGGTCCGTCCTGTTCAGCGAGAAGAGGGAATAGCCGTGGAGGTCGTCGTGGACGAGAATGGAGTAGGACCCCGTGTCCATGTGGACCTTCCAGAAATAGGGCGAGGCTATACCGAGGCACCCCGCGAGAAGGGGCTTGATGACCGTCCTGTGGGTCACTGCGGCGAAGGTCTTCCCCCGGTATTTCGCCACCCCCCGGTCGAGGGCCGCCATGGAGCGCCTCAGAACATCGTCGAGAGATTCCGCCCCTTCCACGGCGAGGCGCTCGGGGTTTTCCAGCCAGATTTTCCACTGCCCGGGGTACCGCTCCGCTATTTCGGTTTTCGGCTGCCCTTCCCAGATGCCGAGGGAGATATTGTTGAATCCTTCGTCCTCTTCCACCCGGATGGAACAGGCGCCGGCAATGGCCCGGGCGGTGTCTTTCGCCCGAAGCAGGGGGCTCGTCATCACCGCTTCAGGGCTATAGGGGCGAAGGGCAGACCCAAGTTCGGCGGCCTGCCGGAGGCCCCGCTCGTTCAGGGGAAAATCCACCCTGCCGCGAAAAAGGCCTTCGACATTTCCCCGGCATTCGCCGTGCCGGGCAAGAAGTATGGTTGTCCGTTCATGTCCCTTCATTTTGTGGCCTCCCTCTTTCCGGCCCCGACAGAGCCGGAAAATGAAAAATACGTCTGACCAGTCTTGACAATAATATCACGGATTGTTACTCTACCTCTCGGTGGAAACGTGTTGGCACTCTCTCTTAAAGAGTGCTAACGCATTCCAGGGAGGTGAAACCATGCTGACGGAGCGGCAGCTCGAAATCGTGCTCTCTGTTGTCTATGAATATATCCAGACCGGCGAGCCGGCCGGCTCGAGAACCATATCGAAAAAGTACCTCCGGGGAAGCAGCCCGGCCACCATCCGGAACGAGATGGCCGACCTGGAGGAGATGAGCTTCTTTTATCAGCCCCACACCTCAGCGGGGAGGCTCCCCACGTCGAAGGCCTACCGGCTCTACGTGGATTCCATCATGCAGCGCCGCCGTTCGGCTCCTGCCGAGACGGAACGATGGAAGAAGGAAATCCGGGATCGGAGGCAGGGAGTGGATACCATTCTAGCCTACGTCTCCCAACTGCTGGGAAAGGCCACCAACTGCGTCGGGGTGGCCGCCCTGTCCGCCCTGGAGGAAGTGCAGATCCAGCGTGTGAATTTTGTCCGTCTCGGGGGCAGCACCGTCCTGGTGCTCATCGTCCTCGAGGGAGGGCTTGTGCACCATGCCAACATCCAGCTGCCCTGCGAGCTGTCCCAGGACATGCTTGACGAGCTCGCCCGGAAGATTTCCGCCGTTGCGTGCGGTCATCCATGGGGACAGGTCCGGGACGCCCTCTTCACCTATGTCCTCGACGGGCTGGAGCGGGTGTGGGACACCTGCAGGGAGGCCCTTGTCCAGATGGACGCCATTCTGAACCGCAGAAGCTCCCGGCTGTTCGTCGGAGGCGCCCAGCACATTCTGAACCTTCCGGACTTCCAGGACATCGGGAAGTTCCAGACGGTGCTCTCCCTCCTGGAACAGGAGCAGGCCCTGGCGGACATGGTGGAGCGATACAGCATAAAGCAGGGTGTCTCCGTGACCATAGGCGAGGAGATTTCCGAAGAGATGAAGGAATGTTCCCTGGTCCTCGTCCCCGCCTCCGGGTACGGGCGGAGGACCATTCTCGGCCTGATCGGCCCCCTGAGGATGGACTACGAAAAGTCCATCTCCATCCTCGAAGCCATAGCGGAAGATCTCGACGATTCCCTTGTCAACTGAACCGCCGAAAGGAGAAGGAACCATGAGCAGGAAAGAAAACAACCCGGCCGCGGAACGGCCGGAAGACCCGGCGAAGGACGTGCCGGAGACGGAAGCAGGGCAGGCCGGGGAAATCCGTGAGGAAACCGCGCCTGAAGAGAGCGCGGCGGCCGGGCCCTCGCCGGAGGATTTTCTGCAGATAATCGCCGGCCTCGAGGAGCGGAACAGGGATCTGACGTCTGCCCTTGCCGCGGCACGGGCTGACTTCTTCAACTACAGGAAGAGGATCGAGCGGGACCGGCAGAGGGAGCGGGTCATGGCCGGAGAAGAAAAGGCCATGGAATTCCTGCCGGTGCTGGACAACCTCGATCGGGCTCTCGCCGCGGAGGGTGCCGCAGACGGCAGTAGTATCCTTCAGGGGGTGACCATGGTGCGGCGCCAGTTTCTGTCCGTGCTCGAAAGTATGGGCGTGGAGCAGATTCCCACCGTGGGTGCCCTTTTCTCTCCGGAACTGCACGAAGCCGTGGCCGCCGAGGTGACGGATGATCCCGAGAAGAACGGCATTGTCACGGAGGAGATACTGTCGGGGTACCGGACCCGGGAACGGGTGCTCCGTCCGGCGAAGGTCAAAGTGGCATCCTGTGCCCCGAACGAAACTGAATGACCCCCTGCGGGCCGTTGCAGATTTTTTACACTTTATGAGGTGAGAGAAATGTCGAAAGTCGTAGGAATTGACCTTGGAACAACCAACAGCTGCATCGCCGTCCAGGAGGGTGATGTGACCACCATTATCCCCAATTCCGAGGGGAGCCGCACCACCCCGTCGGTGGTGGCCTTCACAAAGGAAGGGGAGCGGCTCGTCGGGCAGCTTGCCAAGCGGCAGGCCATCGTGAACGGCGACCGCACCGTCCTGTCCATCAAGAGGGACATGGGAACGGACCGCAAGGTGGAGATCGACGGGAAGAAGTACACCCCCCAGGAGATTTCCTCCATGATTCTGCAGAAGATGAAGAGGGACGCCGAGGACTACCTCGGCGAGCCGGTGACCAAGGCCGTGATCACCGTTCCAGCCTATTTCACCGACGCCCAGCGGCAGGCTACCAAAGACGCCGGGTCCATCGCCGGCCTTGAGGTTCTCCGGATCATCAACGAGCCTACGGCCGCCTGCCTCGCTTACGGGGAGAACAAGCAGGGAGAGCACAAGATCCTGGTGTTCGACCTCGGAGGCGGCACCTTCGACGTGTCCATCCTCGACGTGGGGGAAGGCGTGTTCGAGGTTCTCGCCACCGCCGGAGACAACCGGCTGGGCGGCGACGACTGGGACATGCGGATCGTGAACTGGATGATCGAAGAGTTCAGGAAAAAGGAAGGCATCGACCTGAAGAACGACCGTATGGCCGGTCAGCGTCTCCGGGAAGCGGCGGAAAAGGCCAAGGTCGAACTTTCCTCCATGCCCGAAACCACCATCTCCCTGCCCTTCATCACCGCCAACGCCTCGGGCCCGAGGCACCTGGAGATGAACCTTTCCAGGGCGAAATTCGAGGAAATGACCGCCGACCTGCTGGAGCGGACGGTGAAGCCCACCCGCCAGGCTCTGCAGGATTCCGGCCTTTCCGCCGGCGAGATCGACAAGATCCTGCTGGTGGGCGGCTCCACCAGGATGCCCATGGTGCAGCGGAAGATCAAGGAACTCCTCGGCAAGGATCCGACCAAGGGGATCAATCCCGACGAATGCGTCGCCGCGGGCGCGGCCATCCAGGGCGCAATCCTGGCCGGAGATCACAAGGACATCGTCCTCGTGGACGTGACGCCTCTCTCCCTGGGCCTCGAGACCCTCGGCGGCGTTTTCACCAAGGTCATCGAGAGAAACACCGCCATCCCCGTGTCCAAGAGCCAGGTCTTCACCACGGCGGCCAACAGCCAGACCCAGGTGGAGATCGTGGTGCTCCAGGGCGAGCGGGCCATGGCGGCCGACAACGTGAAGCTCGGCACCTTCGTCCTCGACGGCATTCCTCCGGCACCCCGGGGCATCCCCCAGATCGAGGTGACCTTCAACATCGACGTGAACGGCATCCTGAACGTGGCAGCCAAGGACAAGGGCACCGGCAAGGCCCAGAACATCTCCATCCATTCGTCCAACCTGTCGAAGGACGATATCGAGCGGATGAAGACCGATGCCGAGACCTTCGAGGAAGAGGACAAAAAGAAAAGGGAAGGGGCGGAGACCCGGAACGAGGCGGACAGCGCAGCTTACGGCGCAGAACGTCTCCTTTCGGAGAACGGCGACAAGATGACCCCCGAGGAGAAGGGGGCCATAACCTCGGCCATGGAAGAGGTGCGCCGCCTGCTGTCCGGCGAGGATCTCGACGCCATCCGGTCGGCGAAGTCGAAGCTCGAGAAAGCCGTGCAGGACTTCTCGACCAGGCTCTACTCCCAGGCGTCGGCCCAGGGGGATGGGGGGAACGGCGGGAGCGCGGGCGCCCCGGACGAGGAGACCGTGGACGCTGAATTCACCGATCAGGGCCAGGCGTAGGAGTGACCGAAGATGTACGGCCGGGGAGAGACCGACGATCTGTACCAGGTGCTCGGGGTTTCGCGGGACGCCTCCGCGGCTGAGATCAAGAAGGCGTACCGGCAGCTGGTGCGGAAGTACCACCCTGACGCCAACCCCGGAAACAAGGAAGCGGAAGAGCATTTCAAGAAGATAAACCAGGCCTACGAAATTCTGAGCGATGCCCAGAAGCGGGCCCAGTACGACCAGTTCGGCACCGTGGGCGACATGCCCGGAGGAAGCCCCTTCGACGGATTCGGCGGAGGGGTGGGCGACATCTTCGGCGATATTTTCGACAATCTCTTCGGGGGCGCGGGAGGCCGGAGAAGGACCAGCCCCAACGCCCCCCGGAGGGGAGCGGACCTCGAGATGGAAACGGAGGTCACCCTCCTCGAAGCAGCAGGGGGCGTGACCAGGGAGTTCCAGATCCCCCGGTGGGAGTCCTGCGGGGAGTGCGGCGGCTCCGGCGCGAAGGCCGGGACCTCTCCCGAGACCTGCCCGGCCTGCGGCGGCAGAGGGCAGGTTGAGACAAAACAGCACACGCCCTTCGGCCAGTTCGTGACGGTGAATACCTGCCCAAGGTGCAACGGCGCGGGAAAGGTGGTCAAGGAGAAATGCCCCTCCTGCGGCGGTGCCGGGAGGACCCGGAAGACCCACAGGGTGGAGGTGAAAATCCCCGCCGGGGTGGATACGGGCACACGGCTCCGCATCGCCGGAGAAGGAGAGCCCGGCATCAACGGCGGTTCCTCCGGAGACCTGTACCTGCTGGTCTCCGTGGCGGAGCACCCCGACTTCAAAAGAGACGGAGCCGACCTCCATACGAGGCTGGTCCTCTCCTTCCCCCAGGCGGCCCTGGGATGCACGGTGCCGGTTCCGGTCCTCTCGGGCGAACCGGAGAATCTTTCCATTCCGGCGGGAACCCAGCCCGGAAAGGTTTTCACTCTCCGGGGGAAGGGAATGCCCCGGCTTCGGGGGGCCAGGGGAACGGGGGATCTTCACGTCCACGTCGTGGTGGATGTGCCGAAGAAGCTGACAGACCGGCAGCGGGCCCTCCTCGAGGAGCTGGCCCGGGAGATGCGGGTGGAAGTGGAGGATTCGGGGGTTTTCGGCAAGTTCTTCCGCAACCTTTTCGATTCCTAGGAAGCCGGTCCCGGAGCAATTCCGCCCAGCCGCCCTGTCAAAAGGGCGTCCCATCTGGTACACTTTTTCTGTTTAAGGGAGGCTTAAGCCTCCCTTACTTCATATCCCCGGAGGAGATTTTCCATGACAAATACGACGGACGGTTTCTGGTGGTATGTCACCCTGGAAGGAGGCCCCGGGAGTGAGGAAGTGCTCGCATCCCTCGCTGAAATGTCGGGAAGCATCGGTTCGGAGGAAAGTGCGGCGGGAAACGCCGTCCGCGTGAGGGCTTATTTCCGGGCCTCCCAGGACCTGGGGTTCTGGGTGGAGCGCCTTGAAGAAGCCCTCAGCCCCTGGCCCGAGATAAAAATAGCCGACATGGGAAAGATAGAAAACAAGCAGTGGCACACGGACTGGAAAGACGCTTTCCCTCCGCTTCCGGTGGGGGAGAGGCTGGTGGTTCTCGCCCCGTGGCACAAAGGCACCGAGCCGGAGGGAAGAACCCCCCTGTATATCTATCCGGGATCGGCCTTCGGGACGGGCTACCATGAAAGCACCCAGATCGTCCTCACCCTCATGGAAAGACTTTCCCTTGATGGAGCCGAGGGAGCCGACATCGGCACGGGGTCGGGCATCCTCGCCATAGCGGCCGTCAAAATGGGGGCCGCGAGGGTGCGGGCCAGGGACCTGGACCCCGCCGTTTTGTCGGAAGTCCGGCACAACCTGGAGCTCAACGACATCGGCCCGGGGAGCGTGGAGCTCCAGGAAGGAAACCTCCTGGACGGCATGGCGGGGCCGGTGGATTTCCTTACAGCGAACATCATCATCGAACCCCTTCTTGACATGCTTCCGGCGGTACCCGGTGTTCTGGGGGAGGGCGGCCGTGCTCTCTTTTCGGGACTCCTGGCGAAGGAGAGGGAACGGTTCGCCGCCGCCCTGGGGGAACAGGGGCTGCGGATCGTGGACGAACTGGTGATCAACGACTGGTGGGGAGTTGCCGCTGAACGGAATGATGAACGGTCTCGAAGGTAAGAAAATCTGGATCTATTCCCTGGGCTGCCGTTCGAACCAGTATGAGGGCGAAGCCCTCGCAAACGCCTTTACCGACGCCGGCGCGGAACTTGTGGATTCGCCGGAGGACTGCGACGGGGCGGTGCTTGTGAGCTGCACCGTCACCGCCATGGCGGACAAAAAATGCCGACAGGCGGTCCGCAGGGCCCGGCGGCAGTCCCGGAACGCCCTGGTGGCTGTCTGCGGATGCTGGGCCCAGAAAATCACCAGGACAGAAGCCCATTCCCTCGGGATTTCGATCGTGGTCGGCAACCGGCGCAAAGGCGAACTTCCCGCCCTTCTCGCCGGGGCTTTCCGGGAGGAGACCCCCTCCTTCGTGGAGGACCGGGTGGATGTCCTCCGTTCAAGGGAATGGGACGGACTGTTCCTGAGCCGGCCGCTCCTTCATACCCGGGCCTTCGTGAAGATCCAGGACGGGTGCAACCATTTCTGTTCCTACTGCGCCATTCCTTATGTCCGGGGGTTTCCCGTAAGCCGGGATCCCGGCGACATCCTCTCCGAAGTTGAACAAATCGCGGGATCGGGCTGTTCCGAAGTGGTGCTCACCGGCGTTCACCTCGGCCTGTACGGAAAGTTCGGCTCCGTCTCCCTGGCGGAAATCGTGCGGCGCATTGCCTCCGTGGAAGGGCTGCGGCGGATACGCTTCGGATCCCTGGAACCCTTCGGCCTCGATGACGAACTGCTCGAAGCCCTGGCGGCCGAGCCCCGGTTCTGCCGGCACCTTCACCTTCCCCTCCAGAGCGGAAGCGGGTCCGTGCTGGCCCGGATGAAGCGGGGGTACACTCCCGGGGAATTTCTGTCCCTGGCGGAGAAGGCGAGACGTTTTCTGGGGGACGACCTCCATATCAGCACCGATGTGCTCGTGGGATTTCCCGGCGAGAGCGAAGGCGATTTCGACGACACCCTTTCCCTGATAAAGGCCTGCCGCTTCGGCAAGGTGCATGTTTTCCCCTTTTCACCCAGGGAGGGGACGGAGGCGTGGTCCTATCCGGACAAAATACCGAGGGAAACGGTGCTCCGGCGGACACGGGAAGCGCTCTCGGCGGCGGACGGACTTCTGGCGGGATTCGCTTCCCGGTGGGTGGGTTCAGACGTTCCCGTCCTCGTGGAGGAAACTGCCGGGAATTCCTTCCAGGGTCTCACGCCGTCCTTCCTGAGAGTGGCGGCCAGGGGCGGAGCCGAGCGGGGAGAAGAGCTGCCGGTGAGAATTACCCGGATCTCCGGCGATTCCCTGAGAGGGCGGAGGGTGCCGTGAGGACCTCCGGTCCGTTTTCCCCCTCTGACGGGCCCGTTCTCGGAATCGATCTCGGAACGAGGTATGCCCTCTGCGCCGTTTTCGACGAAGCCCGGGGAGCCGTTGTGATTCCGAACCGCTGGGGAAAGCGGACTACTCCTTCGGTCACGGCCTGGACGGGAAGCGGGTGGACGGCTGGGGAGACGGCTGCGGCCGGAGAAATGAAGCGCCCCTCCACAACGTGGTGGGACCTGAAGCGCAAGGTCGGCACACCGTGGAAAGGATGGTGCGGCAGGACCTCCGTGTCCGCAGAAGATGCCCTCGTGCCGCTGCTGACCCTTCTCCGGGAGGATGGGGAGGTTTTTCTCGGCACCTTTGTCGAGTCCTGCGTCCTTGCCGTCCCTGCCTCCTTCAGTTTCGCCGAGCGGTCCGCCATGGCCCGGGCGGCCCGGGCCGCCGGATTTTCGAAGTCCAGGATCGTCAACGAACCAACGGCGGCGGCCCTCGCCTTCGGCGCTTCGGGCCGGTTTCTCATCCTCGACTACGGCGCCGGTACCGTGGACCTGTCGGTGGTGGAGTGCGGGGGCGGGGTCTGGCAGGTCCTGGAGAGCAGGGGAACGCCCTCCTGCGGCGGCCGGGATTTCGATGCCGCCCTGGCGCTGCTTCTCGCAGAAAAGGCCGGCGCGAACCCCGGAGGAGTGGACTCTCCCCTTCACCGGCTGCTGCTGGCCGAAGCCGAGGAGGTCAAGATTGCCCTCTCCGGCTGCCTCAACCATGAGTGGACCCCTCCCGCCGGGGTGGGTGCATCTTCGGTGGCGGTCACGCGGAACGAGTTTGAAAATCTGGTCCGGCCCTCCCTGGAGCGGGTTGTGTCCATGGCGGAAGACCTCTGGAAATTCCACGGGCCTTCCAGGCTCCTTCTCGTCGGCGGAGGAAGCCGCATTCCCCTTCTCAGAACCCTTCTCGCCGGGAGGATGGCCAGGCCTGAACGCCTCAGCCTGTGCCCCGACGAGGCGGTGGTCATAGGCGCCGCTCTCTACGGCAGCCAGGCCAGGTCGGAACGGCTGCTCCTGGACGTGCTTTCCGACAGCCTCGGCATTCTCGCAGCAGATGGAACTCCCGTTCCGCTGCTGGAGAAGGGCATGCATCTTCCTGCCAGGGTGGAAAAGAAATTTGAGAGCGTCGGGAGCGGTCCCTTCACCCTTCGGGTCTTCCAGGGAGACGGGGGGCGGATCATTTCCACCGTGAGGATTCCTGATGCGAAAAAGGGCGAGTCTGTCGTCCTTGTTTTTGCGGTCGATTCGGGGGGGCTGCTCCGGATCGACATCCTGAGGGAGGGCGGCGGGACAACGGTCATTCCCCCCCTCGACATGGGGACTCCGGACGCCCCCTTCTTCGCCTCTCCGCCGGAAGAACTCCTCGAACTCGAAAAACGCTTCGCACGGGTATCCCCGGTCCTGTCTCAGGCGCAGCAGGCCCGGGGGGAAGCACTCTTCCGCACTGTCAGGGGGCTCAGGGACGAGGAATGCTACCCCGGGGGAGTGGAGTCCCTGGAGCAGATGGTGGCCGAAATGGAGAGGGTGGTTCGCTGATATGGCCGTTCCCCTGGAATTGCTGGACTGCTTCGAAATCCTGGGCGTTTCTCCGGGAGCCCATCCCGGCGAAATCCGCTCCGCCTTCCGCCGCCTTGCCCTCTCCTTCCACCCCGATGTGGCCGGACCCCAGGGAGCGTGCCGGTTCGAGGCCATTGCTGCAGCCTATTCCGTCCTGAAGTCGGCGAGTCCCGTAGAGATAGCCGACGCCCTGAAGAAGGGAAGAAAAGCCCCCGGCACTCCGCCGGGGAAGGATCGGGGCGGTTCTCCCTTCCGCTGGAGAAGAAAAAAACAGGCTCCTCCGTCTCCGTCGGAAAAGAAGAAGGAAGAGGAAGAAGGCTCGGGGAGGGTCCGGGAACTGCTCCTTGAGCGTGCTCTTGTCGAGGCGGAGCTTTCGGTGGCCAGGCTCCTTGAAAAGGCGGGAGAAGGGGAAAATGACGGGGATGTTTCCCGGGTCGTGCGCCGCCTGCTCGGCGCCCACCCCGAAGTCCGCCTTCTTGCCCTGAGGTCCCTGGGGCGGAAGGCCGCGGAAGGGGAGGTCTTCGCCGCCCTTCTCGAGATGGTGCGCCTCTGGCCCGTGGATGAGGCGGTTCTTGAACGGCTTCTCCTCCCGGACTATTCTCCGGAGTGCAGGAGGAAGATGGCGGAAGCCCTGGTTGCCAGGTTTTCCTCCCTGCCTGAAGGGCCGGCTCTGGCTTTTCTCCGGTGGATCTCTCCCCTTCCGGGGAGGGAGGGTTTTTTGGGCAAAGCACTTTCCCACCAGTCTCCCCGGGTTCTCGCCGCGGCCCTTTCCCTCTGGACCGGAGGAGGCCTTCCCGATGACCTGGCCCTTCTCCGGCTGCTCAAGCGGGATGAGGACTGCGTTCTCATTCCGCTGCTCAGGGTCCTGAAAGTGCGGGGAGTTCCTCCATGGGCGGTTCCGAGGCTGACTGCACTATCGGAAAAACATCCTTCCCCGGCTGTCAGAGTTTGGGCCCGGAGTATTGTGCGGGCCGAAAATCTGGTATAGAATACTGTGAGCTGTGAGGTGGGATTTTTGGACGGAAAGTGTCTGTTCTGCGAAATTTCGGCAGGAAGGATCCCTGCGGATATTGTCTACGGTGACGACGATGTGTTCGTCATTCGGGATATAGCCCCGCAGGCGCCCGTGCATCTTCTTGTGATACCGAGAGAACACGTGGAATCAGCCGCCCATGTCCGGAAACCCGAAGTGTGGTCGAAAGTCATGGACTGTGCCGTGCAGACGGCCTGCCGCATGGGGATTGATCCCGGCGGATACAGGCTGGTAGTCAACTGTGGGGCGCAGGCCGGGCAGACGATTCCCCACCTTCATATTCACCTGTTGGCGGGACGCAGTTTCCGCTGGCCACCGGGGTAGATGCGGGTGGCGAAGAAAGGGGGGAATGGTGTATGACGACTGTCGTTCGAAGAGAAAACGAATCCCTTGATGACGCTCTCAGACGGTTCAAGCGCGAGGTCTCCAAGGTTGGAACCCTTCGCGAGGTGCGAAAGAGAGAGCACTACGAGAAGCCCAGTGAAGCAAAGAAGACGAAGCGGGCCGAGGCCGCGCGGAAGAGGCGGACCAAGTCCAGGGGGTAGAGCACTGTGATCGATCTCGAGAAACGGATTTCCGGTGATCTTCTGGCCGCCATGAAAGAGAAGAAGGAGATGGAGCTTTCCTCCCTCCGGATGCTCAAGGCGGAATTCCAGAGGGCCAAAACGGAGAAGGGGCACGCGGGCGAGCTGACTGAGGACGAGGTTGTTTCCCTGGTGCAGCGTCTTGTAAAACAGCGCCGCGAGGCGGCGGACCAGTACACCGCCGTCGGGGCGGGCGAACGTGCCGCCCAGGAACTGAAAGAGGCCCTCTTCCTCGAGACGTACCTTCCGGAGCAGCTCAGCGACGAAGAACTCGGGCAGATCGTCGAGGAGGCGGGCGCCTTCGCGAAAGCCGCCGGTCCCAAGGACATGGGCCGGGTCATGGGCAGGGTCATGACGGCAGTCAAGGGCCGTGCCGACGGGAAGAGGGTAAAGGCCAGGGTTCAGGAGTATCTCCAGTCCCTCGAGGAGTAGCCTTTTTCCCAGCGTTGCGGGCAATCCGAAAAATAAGCAGTAAACAGAAAGCCGGGGAAACCCGGCTTTTTTTCATCCCTTTTCTTTGACATTTCCCGGGTGACATTGTGGACAACCGGCTATAGGCACCGGGTCCCGGAGAATAGGGAATTTCGTCTCTCTGGAAAAGCACCATATATCGGGGTATCATACCCAAGGTTGTACTATATATAGGGAGGTTCGCCCATGAGATGTCCATCCTGCGGAGCCATGGAAACCCGGGTCATCGAGACACGGACCGCCGACGAGGGCCGGATCGTCCGGCGCCGCCGCGAGTGCCCCGAATGCTCGAACCGCTTCACCACCTACGAGAAGGCCGAAGAAAAGCGGACTCTCCGGGTGATCAAGAAGGACGGGAGCAGGGAAACTTTCGACCGGGACAAGATCATACGGGGCATCGGCAGGGCCTGCGAGAAGCTCCCTGTCTCCCTCGAGCAGATAGAGGACCTGGCCTCGAAGATCGAGGACGATCTCAAGGGTGAAGGCTTCGGGGAGGTTCCGGTGTCGGAGATCGGCCGGAGGGTCATGGACGGTCTCCGGAAGGTCAACCAGGTGGCTTACGTGCGGTTTGCCTCGGTCTACAGGGAGTTCACCGATCTTCAGAGCTTCCAGCATGAAATAGCCCGCCTCATCGGTGAAAAGGAGGTTTCCAGAAATGGCGAAGAAAGCTGACGAACAGGCGACTTTCCTCACAAGGGGGGAAGGTTCGGCATGGGGCGGTGAAAAGGAGGTGCCCGGGCGGCAGATGGTCATGTTCTCCCCGGGGGGAGAGTCCACCGACCTCGCCCTTATGGTGGACGCCCTCGCCCACGAGGAGACTCAGCCCTGGCACCCGTCCAGGATCCGGGACGCCCTGGTGAAAGAAGCCGGTGTGGAGCCGGGCCTTGCCGGGGAGATCGCCTCCGAGGTGGAGTCCGACCTGCTGCGGTGGGGTAGGGACAGGGTCACCACCTCTCTGGTCAGGGAGCTCGTCAACGTCAAGCTCTTTCAGCGGGGCCTGGACGCCAAGCTCCAGGACCACAGCCGGATCGGCATTCCGGTCCACGACCTGGAGACCATGATGCTGAACCCCAACCGGGAGAACAGCAACACAACCCACAACCCGGAATCCATCAACCTGTCCATCGCCGAGCTGGCGCTGAAGCAGTACGCCCTCACCAAGGTATTCTCCAGGGACGTGGCGGAAGCCCACCTGTCGGGGACCATCCATCTCCACGACCTGGGCATGGTGAACCGGCCCTACTGCTCCGGCCAGAGCATCGCCTACGTGGCGAAATTCGGCCTCAACCTGCCCTCCATCACCAGCATTTCCAAGCCGGCGAAGCATCCCGACGTGCTGCTTGCCCACCTGCTGAAGATGACCTCGGTGCTCCAGAACAACTTTGCCGGCGCCATCGGGTGGGACGCGGTGAACACCTTTTTCGCACCCTACCTCACCGGCCTGGCGGAGGAGCGGATCCACCAGCTCGCCCAGATGCTCATCTTCGAGTTCAACCAGCTCGCGGGCGGCAGGGGAGGTCAGGTAGCCTTCACGGACATCAACCTTTACTACGAGATCCCGAAGCACTTCCGGGACGTGCCCGCCATCGGCCCGGGGGGCGTGGAGACGGGAAAGACCTACGGCGACTACGCCGCCGAGGCGAAGAGCTTCCTGAAGGCCCTCTTCCGGGTGTATCTGGAGGGGGACAGCCGGGGGCAGCCGTTCTTCTTCCCCAAGCCGCTGCTCCACATCACCGAGGATTTCTTCCGCGAGGAGGGATGGGAGGAGATGCTCTCCCTCGCCTGCGAGCTTTCAGCGGAAAAGGGAAACACCTATTACGTCTTCGACCGGGGAGATGTGGTCAAGCTCTCCGAGTGCTGCCGGCTGAGCTTTGAACTGGACGACCAGGATCTCCTCGATGCCCGCACGCCCTGGAAGCTCCGCTTCTGCGCCCTGCAGAACGTGACCCTGAACCTGCCCCGTCTCGCCTACCGGAGCGCCGGCGACCGGGAGACCCTGTTCGACCTCGTCGACCATTACATGGAGGTCGCGGCGGAGGCCCACGTCCAGAAAAGGAAGTTCCTCGGGGGCATCCTGGCCCAGGGCAAGAAGGGGCCCCTCTCCGTGCTCTGCATGGACCACGACGGTGAGGCGTATCTCCGGCTGGAGAAGGCCAAGTATCTCATCGGCATCCTCGGCGTGAACGAGATGGTCCAGGTGATGACCGGATCCCAGCTCCACGAGTCGAAGGAGGCGCTGGACCTCGCCCTCGCGGTGGTCCAGTACATGAACCTGAAGTGTGAAATGCTCTCCGAGCGGCTTGGTCTCACCATGGTGCTGGAGCAGACTCCCGCCGAGAGCACCGCCTACCGGTTCGCCAAGCTCGACCTCAAGTCCTGGCCCGAAGCGGCCTCGGTGGTGAAGGGCGATCCCGGCACCGGTGAAGTCTATTACACCAACAGCAGCCACATTCCCTATTCCGTCCGCATGGACCCGGCGGACAAGGTCCTCCGGGAAGGAAGCTTCCATCCCATGATTTCGGCGGGGGCCATCACCCACCTGTGGATGGGGGAGCACAAGCCGGATCCCGACGCGCTCGCGTCCTTCATACGGAAAGTGTTCCTCCACTCGGAGAACGCCCAGGTGGCTTTCAGTCCCGAGTTCACCATATGCAACGGCTGCGGCCGGGTGAGCCGGGGGCTCCGGACGGAGTGCGCCTGGTGCGGGAGCGGCGATGTGGACGGCATCACGAGGATCACCGGCTATTTCACCAGGACCTCGAGCTGGAACGGCGGCAAGAGGGCGGAACTCCGGGACCGGGTGAGGTCATCCCTGCAGCCGTCCGGTCTGCGGGAATGATTTCCATAATTCCTGAAAGGACAAAAACTCTTCCTGTATGCGTCTTTTTTGTGTATAATTTCGGGGAAGTCTGTAAATCATATCCGAGGAGGGAAAAAAGCAAATGAAGCTTCGTAATGTACTGCTTGCGGCAATTCTTGTTCTGGTTCTTGCGGGAACTGCGGTGGCGGCCGATACCATCAAGATCGGCGTGTATCTCCCCCTGACGGGCAGGACGGCGTTCGGCGGCCAGCTTGAGCTCGAGGGCGTCCAGATGGCCCACAAGGAACTGCCCGAACTTCTCGGGAAGAAAGTGGAGCTTGTCATCGTCGACAACAAAACCGACAAGGTTGAAGCGGCGAATGCCGTGAAGAGGCTTGTGGAGCGCGACAAGGTCGTCGCCGTCATCGGGACCTACGGCTCCTCCCTCGCCATGGCGGGCGGCGAAGTGGCCGAAGCGGCAAAGATTCCCATGATGGGAACCTCCTGCACCAACCCCCTCGTGACCCAGGGCAAGAAGTACGTCTTCAGGGCCTGCTTCATCGATCCCTTCCAGGGTGCCGGCGCCGCCACCTATGCTGTGAAGACCCTCAACATGAAGAAGGCCGCCCTGCTCGTGGACGTGGCCAACGACTACTGCGTGGGCCTCGGCAACTTCTTCAAGCAGTCCTACAAGAAACTCGGCGGCGAGATCGTCGCCGAACTGATGTACAACTCGGGCGACCAGGACTTCACCGCCCAGCTCACGGAAATCATCAGCAAGAAGCCTGACCTTCTCTACATTCCCGCCGACTTCGCCGAAGGGGCCATCATCATGAAGCAGGCCCGGGAGCTCGGCGCCGAGTTCCAGATCATGGGCGGCGACGCCATGGACAACCCCGAGATCGTCAAGATCGGCGGAGACGCAGTGGAAGGCTTCATCCACACCACCTTCCCCTACGATCCTTCCATGACCGGCATGAGCGACATTGCCAAGTCCTTCACCGAGAACTGGAAGAAAGCGCACCCCGACAAGGATCCCAACGTCAACGCCGCTCTCGGCTATGACTCCTACATGCTTGTGGCCAACGCCATCAAGGTGGCCGGGTCCACCGAGCCCGATGCCATCCGCGACGCTCTTGCCAAGACGAAGGGTTTCCCCGGCGTGACCGGCAACAAGACCATCAACGAGACCCACGACGCCGAGAGCCCTGTCGGCATCGTGCAGATCAAGGACGGAAAGAAGCAGTTCATCGGAACCGTCGAACCCGAAATGTAAGGGAGGTCCCTTCCTCAAGGTTCGTTTGCGCCTCTTTTTCCGGAGGGTGGGGGAACGCCTCCACCCTCCATTTTCTTGAAGTCAGGGGGAACCTTAATGAGCGGAAGCATGTTTTTCCAGCATCTTTTCAACGCAATAACACTCGGATCTCTCTACGGTCTCATCGCCATCGGCTACACCATGGTCTACGGTATTCTCAGGCTCATCAACTTCGCCCACGGAGAAGTCTTCATGCTGGGCGCCTACTTTATCTTCTTCGCCATCACCCTGCTGAACCTCCCCTGGGGACTTGCCGCCGTCCTGGCGGTGGCCGCCAGCTCCTTCTGCGGCATCCTGGTGGACAAAATAGCCTACAAGCCTCTCCGGAACGCTCCCCGGATCTCCGCCCTCATCAGCGCCATCGGCGTATCCTTTTTTATCCAGAACCTCAGCATCGTGATCTTCACCGGCCTTCCCCGCCCCGTAATGAGGCCCGATTGGCTCGTGAAGGTCATGAAATTCGGCGAGATCCGCATCCTTCCCCTTGCCATAGTCGTCCCCGCCGTGACCCTCTTCCTGGTGCTCGGTCTCCTCTGGATCGTGTACCGGACCAAGCCGGGGCTTGCCATGAGGGCCATCTCGAAGGACATCGAAACCACTCGCCTCATGGGCGTGTCGGTGAACAGGATCATCGCCTTCACCTTCGGAATCGGCTCGGCCCTTGCCGCCGCGTCGGGCATTATGTGGGCTCTGCGCTATCCCCAGATCCACCCCTTCATGGGCCTTTTTCCCGGCCTGAAAGCCTTCATCGCGGCCGTTTTCGGCGGCATCGGCTCCATCCAGGGAGCGGTCATCGGCGGCATGTTCCTCGGCATCATCGAAATCATGGCGGTGGCCTTTTTTCCCACCCTGTCGGGGTACCGTGACGCCTTCGCCTTCGTACTTCTCATCATCATCCTGCTCATGAAGCCCACTGGGCTTATGGGGGAGAAGCTGGAGGACAAGATATGAACCGGACGAGAAATCTCATCCTCAACTGCCTGGCCGTCGCGGGACTGGGGGCGTTCATCTGGTGGGCCCAGGACAATCTTGACGGGTACCAGATTCAGGTGCTCAACCTCATCGCAGTAAACGCCATTCTCGCCCTCAGCCTCAACCTGATCTACGGCTTCACCGGCATGTTCTCCCTCGGCCACGCGGGGTTCATGGCCATAGGCGCCTATGTGTGCGCCCTCCTCATCCTCACCCCCGCCCAGAAGGAAACCATGTGGATCCTCGAGCCTCTCGTCTGGCCCCTTTCGGTGATCCAGTCCCCCTTCTTCGTGGCGGTGCTCCTGGGAGGGCTCATAGCGGCCCTCTGCGGCCTGATCATCGCCATACCGGTGCTCCGGCTCGGCGGCGACTATCTCGGCATCGCGACCCTGGGCTTCGCCGAGATCATCCGGGTGGTCCTCACGAACCTCAGCTTCATCACCAACGGAGCCCTGGGAATCAAGGGCATCCCCAACTATGCGAACCTGTGGTGGAACTACGGGTGGCTTCTCCTGACCCTTTTCGTTATCGTCAGGCTCGTCAACAGCAACTTCGGCAACGTGCTGAAAGCCATCCGGGACGACGAGATCGCCGCGAAGAACATGGGCATCAACACCTTCTTCTACAGGGTGGTCTCCTTTTCGGTAGGGGCCTTCTTCGCCGGAGTGGGAGGAGCCCTCATGGGCAGCCTCATCACCACCATCGACCCGAAGATGTTCGTCTTCACCCTGACGTTCAACGTCCTGATGATCACCGTGGCCGGCGGCCTGGGGTCCATCACGGGAAGCCTTATCGGGAGCGTGGTCATCACGGTCCTCCTGGAGTGGCTCCGGATCGTGGAAAACCCCCTGGTGATCGGAGACTTTGAAATACCGGGCATTCCGGGGATGAGAATGGTTATTTTCTCCCTGGCGCTCATCCTCATCATCCTCTTCAGGAGCGAGGGCATCATGGGCATGAGGGAGTTCAGCTGGAACAGGCTGTTCGGCCGTTCCGCCCAGGGAGGTGACGCGAAATGACCAATCCTGAACCCATTCTCAGGACGGAAAACGTCACCATGAGGTTCGGCGGTCTCACCGCCGTCAGAGATTTCTCCATCGACGTCCCCCGAGGCTCCATCGTGGGCCTCATCGGTCCCAACGGGGCGGGCAAGACCACGGTGTTCAACATCGTCACCGGCTTCTACAAGCCCACGGAGGGGAAGGTTCTCTTCGACGGCCAGGACATCACCGGCATCCCTCCCCACATGGTGTGCCGGGCGGGCATTTCCCGGACGTTCCAGAACATACGGCTCTTCGCCAGCGAATCGGTGCTGGAGAACGTCATGGTCGGGTGCCACGTCCGAAGGAAGGCGAAATGGTGGATGGCGCCCCTGGGACTTCCTCTCTTCCGCAGGGAGGAGGAGGAAATCCGGGAAAAATCCATGAAGCTCCTCGAAACCGTGGGGCTCGCCCAGTATGCGGATGAAAACTCCGGCTCCCTTCCCTACGGTGCCCAGCGTCGCCTGGAGATTGCCAGGGCCCTCGCCACGGACCCGAAGTTCCTTCTCCTGGACGAGCCCGCGGCAGGAATGAATCCCCAAGAGACCAGGGAGCTGATGGGATTCATCCGGAACATCCGGGAACGGTTCGGCATCACCATCCTGCTTATCGAGCATGACATGAAGGTAGTCATGGGAGTCTGCGAGTACATCTGGGTCCTGGACTACGGCGTGAAGATCGCCGAAGGCGGCCCCGACGCAATCCAGTCGGACCAGAAAGTGATCGTGGCCTACCTCGGAGAGGAGTACGTGAAATATGCTGAAAATTGAAGATCTCCACGTCTACTACGGGGCCATTCACGCCGTCAAGGGAATTTCTCTCTCCATTCCAAAGGGAAGCATCGTGACCCTCATCGGCGCCAACGGGGCCGGAAAAAGCAGCACCATCCGCGCCGTGGCTGGGCTGGTGCGGAACGTCAAGGGGAAGATCGTCTACACCCCGCCCGAAGGGGAGCCGGTGAGCCTCGTCGGAAAGGCACCCGAGGAGATGGTGAAGCTCGGTATCGCCATGAGCCCCGAGGGTCGGCGCATCCTGCCCCACCTCACCGTGGAGGAGAACCTCCAGCTCGGTGCCTTCATCAGGAACGACAAGGACGGAATTCAACGGGACAGGGATCACGTCTACGATCTCTTCCCCCGGCTGAAGGAGCGTTCCTGGCAGAAAGGGGGCACTCTTTCCGGAGGGGAGCAGCAGATGCTGGCCGTGGGACGGGCACTCATGAGCCAGCCCCACCTGGTGATGCTCGACGAGCCCTCTCTGGGACTGGCCCCCCTGCTCGTCAAGGAGGTCTTCGACATCATCGGGGAGATCAATTCCCGGGGAAAAACAGTGCTCCTGGTGGAGCAGAACGCCTTTGCAGCCCTGAAAATCGCGTCCTACGCCTACATTCTGGAAGTCGGGGCCATCGTCCTTGAAGGGAAAGGCGAGGACCTGCTGAAGGACAGCAGGGTGAAGGAGGCCTATCTCGGAGGCTGATACCCGAAAATGAACGCCGGACCGGGAAAAACGGCCCGCGGATGGTGAAAGCCAGGGGAGTGTCGCTGGCAGGACGAGTCCGGCGGCACTCCCTCTGTCGGGAAAGATGGGCCTTTGAAGGACCTCCACCCTGTTGCCCTTTTCCGGTTCCTATACTAGACTTGAAGGCGTAATATCATTGCGAGGAGGCTGTATCCGTGAGGAAGATAACCTGGAACATCCCGAACATGCTGAGCCTTCTGAGAGTCTTTCTCGCTCCGCTGGTACTGATCTTTCTCACTTTCCAGTTCACCTATCCCGTCTACGCCGTTGAAGAACTTGAGCTGAGGGTCACCGTGGGTGACATTCTCGCCGGAACGGTCTTCATCCTCGCTGCCCTCACCGATACCGCCGACGGCTACATCGCCAGGAAAAAGGGCATGGTCACCAACCTGGGCAAGTTCATCGACCCGGTGGCCGACAAGGTTCTCGTCATGGCGGCCCTGATCTCGCTGGTGGAGCTGCAGCGCATTCCGGCCTGGATCGTGGTGGTGATCCTTTCCCGGGATCTCATTGTCACCGGGGTGCGCATGGTCGCCGCCGCCGAAGGGGTGGTCATCGCAGCTTCACGGGGAGGGAAGGTCAAGACGGTGTTCCAGATCGTGGCCATCTCCATGCTTATTTTCAACCTTCCCTTCGGAATCCAGGTCATGTGGATCGCCATGATCCTCACCGTGTGGTCCGGCATGGACTACCTCGTCAAGGGAAAGAAGCTCTTCACCGACTGAACGCCCGCCTTCCCTTTTCCGCCGAAATACTTTGACCCCATGCACTCCCAGAGCATATAATGTCCGGGTGGAAACCGCCGTGGAAAAGAATCCCGAACCACGGCTGATCTTTCTTTTGAGGTGACGTCATGCTCGATAAACTGAAGAAAGCCCTGGGCCTCGATCCCAACGACCGGGCGCTGAAACGCTACAGGGAAAAGGCGGAGGAGATCAACCGCCTCGAGCCGGAAACGGCGGCCCTGACGGACGAGGAACTCAGGAGCAGGGGGCCGGAGTTCAGACGGCGCCTTGAGAACGGGGAATCCCCCGACGATCTTCTTCCCGAGGTGTTCGCCGTCGTGCGGGAGGTCTCGAAGCGGACCATCGGGCTTCGCCACTTCGATGTCCAGCTCATGGGCGGAATGGCCCTCCACGAGGGAAAAATCACGGAGATGAAGACCGGCGAAGGCAAGACGCTGGTGGCCACCCTTGCCGTGGTGCTGAACGCCCT
>Ga0123328_1001207_pt1 | contig 25660 bp, 19 predicted proteins | sample BioC12SIPDNA_2_FD_89702 | JGI IMG/M metagenome (GOLD analysis project Ga0123328, IMG submission 89702) | Anaerobic biogas reactor microbial communites from Washington, USA - Biogas_R1_A C12 SIP DNA | ecosystem: Engineered > Bioreactor > Anaerobic > Unclassified | place: Washington, USA...
CAGCCCCAATAAGACCGTCGAGGGCTATATCGGCGGTATTCTGCTCGGCATACCCTTGAACGTGTTTCTGGGCTGGCTGCTGCAGCTACCGATTCTCGTCGTGCTGCTGATCGGCGTGCTGATCTCCATCTTCGGCACGGCCGGCGACCTCAGCATCAGCCTGCTCAAGCGGGAAGCCGGGGTCAAAGATTCTGGCCACATGCTGCCCGGACATGGCGGCGCGCTCGATCGCGTGGATAGCCTGCTCTGGACGGTGACCCTGGCCTACTACGTGGTACACTATTTGCTGTAATTCCCAACTCCCACCCACTGAGCTTCGGAGGAAAGCAAACATGGAACTCGATATCCGGCCCAAGACTATCGTCACCATCGAGCGCTTCATTCTGGAGAATCAGCCCAAGGAAGCCCGTGGCGAGTTCACCTATCTGCTCTACGACATCGCGCTGGCGGCGAAGATGATCGCCCACAAGACCAACCGCGCCGGCCTTCTCGACATTCTGGGGCGGGCCGGGCAGGTTAACGTCCAGGGCGAAGAGCAGCAAAAGCTGGACGTCTACGCCGACGAGACCCTGTTCCACCTGTGCGACCACACCGGCCGGGTCTGCATCATGGCCTCAGAAGAGCACGAAGAGCCGCTCTATATTCCCGAGCGCTATAGCAAGGGTGGTTACGTTCTCGTCTACGATCCGCTCGACGGCTCCTCCAATATCGACGTCAACGTAAGCATCGGCACGATCTTTTCCATCTTCCGCTGTCTCGACTGGGAGAAGCGCGGCCGGCTGGAAGATATCCTGCAACCGGGGCGCAAACTCGTGGCTGCCGGCTATATTCTCTATGGCGCGAGCACCATGATGGTCTACACGACCGGCGCCGGCGTGCACGGTTTCACGCTGGACCCGGAGATTGGCGAGTTTCTGCTGACGCACGAGTTCATGACCATCCCGGACAAACCGAAGTATTACAGCGTCAACCACGGCTACTTCAACCGCTGGTCGCCGGCCGTGCAGCGCTACGTGCACTGGCTGCAGGGCAGTGAGGAGGATAGCCCGGTGCTCTCTGAGCGCTACATCGGCTCGCTGGTAGCCGACATTCACCGCACCCTGCTGCGCGGAGGCGTCTTTGCCTACCCGGCCGATTCGAAGATGCCGAACGGTAAAATCCGCCTGCTGTACGAAGCGGCGCCGATGGCTTTCCTGATCGAGCAGGCGGGCGGCTACGCGTCGGACGGCTGCCAGAACATCCTGGATATCGAGCCTACGTCGCTGCACCAGCGCGTGCCGTTCTATATCGGCAACCGCGAGCTGGTCGCCAGGGCTGAAGCGTACTTGCGCGAGGAGCAGCCGTAGCGCCGAGCCAAACGATTTTGCAAAATCGTTCTACAAGAGCAGTGCGATTTTCCTGTCAGACAGAGCCTGCTACATAGGAGAGATATAAGAGAATTGACCGTGTGAAGAGGGCATGATATACTAGGTGCGCCCAGAAAAAACGCGGGCCACTCCCTCGAGTGACCATCTGAGAGCTAGCCCGAACCTTTGCCCACCTTTTGCACGACTCCACACATGCGCGTGGACGCGCGCCGGCCAGACTGTTATCCCGGACAGTAATCCCGCGCCTGTTTGTTTCAAGTTGACGGCTGGCCTCTGCCAGAGGGCCAGTGGGACGGAACCTATCCTGAGGGGTTAGGAACAATCACCCTTTACCTTATGCAATTGTATAGACGCCACCTGGCGACGGCCCGACCTATGTGTGGGTTGCTGCCGACCAACCTTTTAGTTGCAACCCGGCGGGGCGGCAACGGGAGAAGAATCAATGGATATTGCAGAACTGGAATCGAAGCGGCTGACTGAGCTGCGCGAGATTGCCCGTGATCTCGACGTCTCGGGCTTCAGCGCGATGAAAAAGCAGCAGCTTGTCTACGAGATCATGCGGACCGAAGCCCGCAAGAAGGGGCTGGAGTTCCGTGGCGGTGTGCTGGAGATCATTGAGGATGACAAGCAGCCGATGGGCTTTTTGCGCGCCGACCGCAACTATCACCCAACGTCTGACGACATCTACGTATCTAACTCGCAGATTCGCCGCCTGGGCCTGCGGACGGGCGATATGATTATCGGCCAGGTCCGCGAGCCAAAAGACAACGAAAAATACCACAGCCTGCTCCGCGTGGAAGCGGTGAACGGCCTGGATCCGGAGACTGCCCGGCGGCGTCCCCGTTTCGAGAAGCTGACGCCCATCTTCCCGGAGGAGAAAATCAAGCTGGAGACCAAGCCGCACATTCTCTCGACGCGGCTGCTCGACCTGGTCGCCCCTATCGGCCGGGGCCAGCGCGGGCTTATCGTCTCGCCGCCCAAGGCCGGTAAGACGACCGTGCTCAAGGAGATCGCCAACGGCATCTCCGAGAACTACGCCGATATCTACATGATCGTCGCCCTCATCGGCGAGCGGCCGGAAGAGGTGACGGACATGGAGCGCTCGGTCGAAGGCGAGGTGGTTAGCTCGACCTTCGACGAGCCGGTGAAGAACCACTGCGCCGTTGCCGAAATGGCCCTGGAGCGGGCCAAGCGGCTGGTCGAGGCGGGCAAAGACGTGGTCATTCTGCTCGACTCGATCACGCGTCTGGCGCGCGCCTATAACCTGACCGTCGCCCCCAGCGGGCGCACGCTCTCCGGTGGTCTGGACCCCACGGCCCTCTACCCGCCGAAGCGCTTCTTCGGCGCGGCCCGTAACCTGGAAGAAGGCGGCAGCCTGACCATTATGGGCACCTGCCTCGTCGATACGGGCAGCCGGATGGACGACGTTATCTACGAGGAGTTCAAGGGCACCGGCAACATGGAGCTGGTGCTGAGCCGCCGCCTGCAGGAGCGCCGTATCTTCCCGGCTTTCGACATCGAGCGTTCCAGCACCCGCCGCGAAGAGCTGCTTCTGTCTGGCGACGAGCTGCAGCGCGTCTACATGATGCGCCGGATGCTCGCCCACCTGATGGACACGCCCGGCTACGATATCAGCAGCGCGACCAACGCCGTGCTCCAGCGCATGCGCAGCACGCGCGACAACTATGAGTTCCTGGAGACGCTGACCAAGGACATGGGCTGACGCAGCGACCGGACACGTCTCCGAATCGTGTCAGGTCTGCAAAGAGTCATGAGCGACAAGTAAAAGAAACGGGCCTCAGAGCGAGGCCCGTTTTTTGTCACCCGCCGCTTTGTGGTAGCATTTGCCGCGGGTCGGCCTCCCAAGGGTCCGCTCCTGGAGGGTCCGTACCGGAGAAGAGGAACCGCCAATGGACAACAACCAATCACCCTGGCAACGTTACAGCGGTCATCTGGTGCTCCTGCTCATCGCCATCCTTCTGGCCGTGGCAAGCAAGACCGAAGCCGTCAGCGAGCTGCTGGACTTTGAATCAGAAGGCGAGCCTGAAGCGGTCGCTCTGGTCTGGCAGGCCGATCCCCTGGCCCCGACCGTCGGCGAGACCGGCGTCGTCACCGACACCGAGGAGATCGCCGCCTTCGACCCCAGCAGCGTGCCGGTGCTCAGCGACAACAGCCTGGCGCCCGTGTTGATGCCCATCACCTACAAACCGGCGCAACCCCACCACGAGCTGATTACCTACACCGTGCAGAGCGGCGACACGGCCATTCGCATCGCCGAGCGCTTCGGCATTCAGGAAGAGACTATCCTTGGCGGCAACGCCTTCCTCAGCAACGACGCGGGCCAGTTGATGACCGGCACCACCATCGTCATCCTGCCGGTGGACGGCGTGCTGCACGATGTGGTCGTGGGCGAGACGCTGGAAAGCATCTCCGAGCTGTACGGCATCCCGGTCGAGGAGATCATCGCCTACGAGCCCAACAACCTGGAGTTTCCCTACCGCCTCCATCCCGGCACGCAGATCCTCGTGCCGGGCGCCATCCGTGAGGTCTTCGTCTGGGACCCGCCGCAGCTCGTGAACACCAGCTCGCCGGAGGCGGGGCAGGGCATCACCGTACTCGTGCCCGGCACCGGCACCTTCATCTGGCCGACGGCGGGGCGCGTCATCACGCAGTATTCCTGGTACGGCCACACGGCTATTGACGTTTCGCTGCCGACCGGCTCGCCCATCTACGCCTCCGACACGGGAACGGTGACTTACGCCACCTGGAGCCCCTATTGTTACGGCAACCTGGTGGTTATCAACCACGGCAACGGCTACGAGACGTTCTACGCCCACCTCAACGGCTTCAACGTCACGCCGGGCCAGACGGTCTACCAGGGCAACGTCATCGCCTACTCCGGCAATACGGGCTGCTCCTCGGGCCCCCACCTGCATTTCGAGATCCGCTTTAACAAGGCCCGCTACAACCCGCTCAGTTATCTGCCGTAGAGCGATTTTCGCAGATCGCTCTCCTACACGGAGCGCGCGGCGCGATCTGGAAAAATCGAGCTACATCGCGGCGCCATTTTGCCCATAGGCCATATACAGGGGAATCGGGTGCGTTCATACTTGTTCTCAGCGGACTGAAGTCGGGCTGTTACAAGGAGAACGCAATGTCCCCCATTACGTGCCGCTCACCGTCGCGACGTACCTGCTTCTGGATAGCGGTCTGTCCATCTGGGCAAGATGGCTTCTCGCCGTGTTTGCCTCGTGGGCTTTTGTGGCCGTCTTCACGTTCCTGGCGCGATATGCTCCTCCGGTGAGAGGCTTTTTCGGCATCCGGCAACCCGCCAGCGGGAAAGCGCTGTAAAGCGACTTTCTCAAATTGCTCTGTTGGCGGAGGGACGGGGGCGCGATTTGGAAAAATGCGCTACTCTTCCTCGCCCAGCAGCCCTAGCTGCTGGGCACGATCCTGGATCGTGCGGTCGCGGAGCTGCCCGCAGCCGGCCTGGATGTCGATGCCGCGCCGCACGCGCACCGTGCTGCTGACCCCGTAGCCCGCCAGCGTTTGCTGGAATGCCGCCACCCGCGCCCGCGAGCTGGGCGCGCCGCCATAGCCCGCCGTTGGATTCAACGGGATCAGGTTGACGTGCACGAGCATGCCCTGAAGCAGCTCGCCCAGCCGGTGGGCCTGCTCGGCGGTGTCGTTCTCTCCGGCGATGAGCGCCCATTCAATCGTCACTTGCCGGCCGGTCTTCTCGATGTAGTAGCGCAGCGTCTCCATCAGCTCGCCGATCTTCCAGCGCCGGTTGATGGGAATCAGCCGGTCGCGCTCCTCGTCTGTCGCCGCGTGCAGGGAGACGGCGAGGCCGACCTGCCGCTGCTCGTCGGCAAAGCGACGGATGGCCGGCACGAGCCCCACACTGGACAGCGTGATCCGCCGCGCGCCGAGGTTGAAGCCCTCGTGGTCGGTCAGCCGGTCGATGGCCGCCATCGTGTTGTCGTAGTTATGCAGCGGCTCGCCCATGCCCATGAGCACGATGTTGGTCACGCGTAGATCGTCTTCGCTCAGCTCGCGGGCGAAGTGCATCACCTGGGCCACGATCTCGCCGTCGCTGAGGTGGCGGAAAAAGCCCATCTGCCCGGTGGCGCAAAAGACGCAGCCCATGGCGCAGCCGGCCTGCGTGCTGATGCACAGCGTGTGGCGCTGCTCGTAGTCCATGCGCACCGTCTCGATGAGCTGGCCGTCGCCGAGCTGGAAGAGCAGCTTCGTCGTCTGCCCGTCGGCCGACTTCATCTGGCTCACCGGCTGCAGCACGTCCAGCGGGGCGACCTCCGCCAGCTTCTGGCGCAGCGCCTTCGGCAGGTTGCTCATGCTCTCGAAATCGGCGGCGTAGTGGCGATAGAGCCACGTCCAGAGCTGCCGGGCGCGAAAGGCCGGCTCGCCCAGCCCGGCGAGAAACGCCTCCAGCTCCTCGTAGTCGAGGTCGTAGAGGTTAATCCGCTCGTCCATGCACTTCCTCACGGCGCGCGGCGAGCAGCGCCGCCGCCAGCGCGCCGATATCGGCGCAGACCATCTCTGGCTGTACCGGATGGCCGGCAAGCGTGGCTTCGGTCGTCACGCCGGAGAGGACCAGAATGGCGTGCAGCCCGGCCGCCTGCCCCCCGACGATGTCCGTCTCCAGGCGGTCGCCGACCACGGCGGTGTTATCCGGCCTCGCCCCGAGCCGGCGCAGCGCCTCATCGAACATGGCCCGCTGCGGCTTGCCGACGAGCTCCGGCGTCGCGCCCGAGGCGGTTTCCACAAAGGCCAGCAGGGCTCCGGCGCCCGCCACCGGCCCAACCTCGCTGGGGAAGGTCGCGTCGCTGTTGGTGCCCACGAAGCGCGCCCCACGCTGGACGAGATAGGCGGCGCTGGCGAGCTGGTCCCAGCAGGCGAAGCGGCTCAAGCCGACCACGACCACGTCGGCGCGCGCGTCCTGCCCGACGAAGCCCTCATCCGGGAGCAGGGTGAAGCCATAGCTGCGCAGCGCCTCGTGCAGCCCTTTCTCGCCGACGGCGAAGACGGTGGCGCCCTCCGGGTAGTGGTGCTGCAGGTGGCCTGCCGTCGCCTCTGCCGAGGTCAGGATCAGCTCAGGCGGAACAGCCACGCCAAACCGGGCCAGTTTTTGCGTATATTGGGTGGCGATCCGGGTCGCGTTGTTCGTCGCCAGGACGAAGCCGATCTCCAGCTCGCGCAGTGTCTCGAAGAAGTGGACCAGCCCCGGCGCCGGAATATCCCCGTGCCAGAGCACGCCGTCCATGTCGAGGATCAGGTTCTTTATCTTGCTCAGGTCGAACGTCATGGGGGCGATTATAGCGGAAGGGTGGGGGCTGTTCACGGGCGACGCCGCCGGTGAGACGCAGCTCTTACGGTTTCGGGTATAATGCCGCCAGTTGCAGCGCGATGACTGTTGACTAGACCTGACGGGTCTTTTCATAAGGATTTACAGCTCAAGGAGGTAAGGGACTCCGGCCGGCCCAACACGTTTTAGCGTGTTTGCCCTCTCAGGCGCCGAATTCATTCGGCGGCGGAGCGGCGGGCGGTATGCAGCAGCCCACCGGGGACCGTCCGCCGGGTCGCCTGAGAATGAATTCTCAGGCTGACGCAGAAGACATGCTAAAGCATGTTGGGCCAGTGCTACGCCCGATTGGTGCAGTTGGCGGTCCCATTACCGACCTATCTTGCAAATCCTCATTAAGACCTGACAGCTCCTTGCAGGGAAGAGATGCGAGGTCCGACCCGGCTCTGGCTGATCGCCATCATCCTTTTTGGCGCCTTTCTGCGCTGGCCTGCGCTTTTCGCCAACACCTTCCACGGCGACGAGGCCCTTTTTGCCTCCTGGGCGCGCCTCATCGCCGTCTGGCGCGACCCGCTGCTGACCACGCAGCTCGTTGATAAGCCGCCGCTGCTCTTCTACCTGCAGGCGCTCTTTTACCCGCTGCTCGGCACGCCGGCTTCCTGGGTCGCGCGCCTGCCCAACTTCATCGCCTCCCTGCTGCTTATCCCGCTTACGGCGCGCCTCGTCTGGCAGCTTTACCGCTCCTGGCTGCCGGCGCTCGCCGCCGCGCTGTTCATCGCCGCTTCGCCTTTCACGGTGCAGTTCAGCGCCACAGCGTTTACCGATCCGCTGCTGACCACGCTGCTGGCGGCGGCGCTGCTCTTCGCCACGCGGCCAGCGCCCCGCCGGCGCGACGCCCTGCTGGGCGGCCTGCTCTTTGGGCTGGCGCTGCTGGCGAAGTATCAGGCGCTGCTTTTCGCGCCGCTTCTGCTGGCTGCCGGCTGGGTGCGCGGCTGGCCTCGCGGGCTGTGGCGGCGCTGGCTCGGCGGGGCGCTGCTGCCCGTCGCCCTGCTGCTGCTGTGGGACGCTCTGCGCGGTGGGCCGGCGATATGGGCGGTACAGGGGGGCAACTTCGGCGGCCTGCGTCTGGCCTATTCGTGGGAGCTGTGGCCCCGGCTGGAGGCGTGGGCGGGCTGGTGGCAGCACCTGTTCGGCTCGCCGCTGCTTGGCTTTGCCCTGCTGCTGGGGCTGCCCGTCTTCCTCGCGCTGATCATCTATGACCAGGACTGGCCCACGGCGTTCGACCAGCTTTTCCTGCTCTTTGTGCTGGCCTACGCGGGCGCCCACTGGTTCGTCGCCGTGCCGGTCTGGGACCGCTACCTGCTGCCGCTTGCCCCGCTGGTCGCGCTGCTGCTCGGCCGGTTTGGCGCGCGCGTCATTGCCTTTGCCGGGCCTGCACTCGGCGGGCAAGGGCGCGTGCGGCTCCTGCGCGCCGGGGCGCTGCTGCTCCTGTTCATCCTCCTGCTGCCGCCGGCCTGGGCGGCGCGCGGCGGCGCGTTCCCTGTCGGCGGCACGAGCGACGCGGACGGCGGCGCGGCGCAGATCGCGGCGGCTCTGGCGGGCGCGCCCTATGGCACGGTGCTCTACGACCACTGGTATAGCTGGCAGTGGCGCTATCACTTCTTCGACCGGGGCGTCTACGTGAACTGGATAGCCGATCCGGGCGCGCTCGCCGAAGACCTGCGCGTTTTCGGGGCGGAAGGGAGCCGTTATCTGGCGGCCCCACCCGGCCCGGCCGGCGAGCCGCTACGCCGCGCAGCAGCAAGCGCCGGTTACCGGGCCGTCCCTGTGCAGGAAGCCGGGGAGATCGTCCTCTACGCGCTGGAGGCTGCGCCGCAGTGAGCCGCGCCCGCCGTCTCGCCCCGCTGCTTCTGCTGCCGCTGGTGGCGCTCTTCTTCCACCGGCTGGCGCTGCAGGGTTATCTCCTCGCTCGCGGCGACGTCTACCTCTACTTCTATCCCTACTGGGAGGCTGCCGCCGGGGCGCTGCGCGAAGGCCGGCTGCCACTCTGGAACCCGTACCTCTTCATGGGCGCGCCGCTGCTGGCCAACAGCCAGGCCGGCTTCTTCTACCCGCCGAACTGGCCCTTCTGGCTGCTGCTGCCCGTGCACTACGCGGCGACTGCCTCCATTCTGCTGCACCTGTGGCTGGCGGCCGGCGGCGCTTACCTGCTCGCCCGCCGGGCGCTGCGGCTATCGCCCGCTGCCGCTGCCTTCTCGGCCCTGCTTTTCGCCCTCGGCGGCTATCTGACGGCGCAGGTCGAGCACCTGAACCAGCTTCAGGGGCTGGCCTGGCTGCCCTGGGCGCTGCTGGTCGCGGGCCGGCCTGCAGAGTGGCGCGGCCGGGGACCGTTCCTGCGCCGCCTCGCCCTCCTGGCGCTCATCCTGGCGCTCCAGCTAACGGCGGGCCACACCCAGACGCTCTTCATCACCGGCGTGGCGCTCGGCCTCTGGCAGCTTGGCGGGCTGGCGGCGCAGCGGGGCGCGTGGCGGCTGTCGCTGCCGGCGCTGGCGGGCCTGCTGCTGGCTGCCGGGCTGGCCGGGGCGCTGGCTGCCGTGCAGCTCCTGCCCACGCTGGAGCTGGCGGGCCTGTCGAGCCGGCAGGGCGGGCTGCCGCTGAACGAGATTCTGAGCTTCTCCCTGCACCCGCTGCACCTCAGCCGCGCGCTGCTGCCCGGCTATGGCGAGGCGCTGTTTACCGAATACGTCGCCTTCCTGCCGCTGACGGCCCTGCTGCTGGCGCTGCTCGGCGCGTGGCGCTGGCGGCGCGAGCCGGCCCTACGGTCGCCGCTGCTCCTGCTGGTGGCAGGGCTGTTTCTGGCGCTGGGGCGCTTCAGCCTCGCCTACATTGGCCTTGCCCTGCTGCCCGGCTTCAACCTCTTCCGCGCGCCGGCCCGCTGGCTGGCTCTCTATGCCCTCGGCGCGGCGCTGCTGGCGGGCGCCGGCTGGGAGCGCTGGCGCGGGCGCGAAAAAACGTCCATCCAACCTTTGCGCTGGGGCACTGTCGCGCTGGCCCTGCTCTTTCTGTGGAGTCTGGCGGCGCCCTGGCTGGCCCGGATCATCCCCACGGGAGCCGAAGCGCCGGCCGCCGCCCCGTCCTCGCTGACCCTCGCCGGCTGGCTCGTGGAGCTGGCGCTGGCGCTGCTGCTCTCCCGCCTGACCCGGCGCGACGGCCGGTTGCGCGCAGCCGGCTCCTTCCTGCTCATCGCCGGCGTGCTCTACCTATCGAGCCGGGCGCTACCCTACCACCACCTGGCGACGGCGCCGCAGGCTGCAGACTCGCTGCGCCCGCCCGTCGCCCGGTTGCTGGCGCTGAACGACTGCCCCGAAGAGACGGCGTGCGCGACGCCGCCCGGCCGGCTGCTCAGCCTGTCCAACATCTTTTTCGACCTGGGCGACATGGCCGAGCTGCAGACGGCCTACGGCGACGCGCTTTCCGAAGCGGCGTTCGCCCAGCTCCTCGTCGCGCACAAGCAGAAGGAAGTGCTCGACCCCAACCTGCCGCTGCGCTACGGCATCCCATCAGTGGACGGGTACGACGGCGGTATCCTGCCATTGCGCGCTTACACGGCGCTCACCAGCCTCGTGCTGCCGCCCGGCGAGGTCACGGCCGATGGGCGACTGCGCGAGTTCCTGCCGGCCGTGCCCGACGCCCGCTGGCTGGACCTTTTCCAGGCGCAATACCTGATCACCGACAAGACGGCCGACGAGTGGCATGAAGAGGTCTTTTTCGACCGCCAGCATCCCGTCGCGCTGGAGCCGGGCGAGCTGGAGATGGTGGGCTACCTGCCGCCCTACGAGGCGACCGCGATCTGGCTGCTGGCCGATGGGCCGGGCCGTGTGGAGGCGACGGCCGTCGGCGAGCGCTGGCTTCTGGAGACGGAGCCGCTGGCCGATGGGCTGTGGGAGGCTACACTGCCGCAGCCGGCGCTTCTCGATGCGCTGGAACTGCAGGCCGGCGATGCCGCCTGGACCGTCGAAGGGCTGGCGCTGGTGGACAGCCGCGACGGCTCCTTCCAGCCGCTCGTGCCCGGCGCATACCGGCTGATCCACTCCGGCGACGTGAAGATATACGAGAATCTGGACGTTCTGCCGCGCGCCTTTGTCGTCACTCGCTGGCAGTGGCAGCCCGACGTGGAGACGAGCGTGCAGGCGATGGCCCGCCCGGACTTCGACCCGCGCCAGGAGGCGGTCCTGCTCGGCACGGGCGAGCCGGCGACCGGTAACTCTGCGCGCCACAGCGTCACCTTTACGCGCTACGAGCCGGAAGCGGTCAGCCTGCAGGTAGAGACGGACGCGCCGGGCCTGCTCCTGCTGACGGACGCCGCCTATCCCGGCTGGCGCGCCACGCTCGACGGCGAGCCGGTCACGATTTATCAGGCCGATCGCCTCTTCCGGGGGGTGCTGCTGCCGGCCGGCAGCCACGAGGTCACGTTCACCTACGAGCCGGCGTCGCTGCGCTATGGGGCGGCGCTATCGCTCGCGGCGCTGCTCGTCTGGCTCCTGCTGCTCACGGCCGGCAGGGCGCGCCGTGAGCAGCCAGCAGATATTCCGAGATAGTCAGGCCGCTCTCTTTCAGCTCCGTTGCCAGCTCCACGCCGACGTAGCGGAAGTGCCACGGCTCATAGTTGAAGCCGGTTTCCTCGTACTTGCCGTCGGGATAGCTCATCGTGAAGCCGTATTCGTGCGCGTGCTCGGCCAGCCACCTGCCCTCGCCGGAGACGGCGAACGCCGGGTGGAACTCGATGAAAGGCTCGCCGACCATGTAGGGCAGGTCGGGCGTGCTGAAGTCCAGCGTCGTGCCCAGCTGGTGCTCGCTGTGGCCCGGTAGGGCGCTGATGTTGTGCGCCCATTCCGGGAACTGCTCCGCCCATTTCTGGCGGGCCGCGTTCTGGTCGTAATAGCTGCGGAAGCCGGAGACGACGAAGGGGCGCAGCTCCTCGGCGTGCATGGCGGCTATCAGCACCTCCAGCGGCGGGATAATCACCGCCCGCACCTGCGTCGGATAGCCGCGCGTCACGGCGCTGGGGAAGGTGTCGCCCAGCGGAACCAGATCGCCCGGCCGGTAATCCGCGGCGAGGCCGTAGTCGTGGCTGACGAGCGCCAGCAGGTCGTCGTCCGCGGGAAAGCGCTCCTTGCACAGCGGGATGGGCGTCGGGCTGGGCGTGCGCGTGGGCGTTGGCGAAGCCGTGGCTGTGGGCGGCAGCGTCGCGGTCGGCAGCGGCGTGGGGGAGGGCGGCGGTGTGGACGTGTCAGTTGGCCCGGCAGCCGGCGCGAGTGTCGGCGCGCGGGTCGGAAGGGGAGCCAGCGTTGGCGAAGCCGTAATCTGGACCAGCTCAACCGGCGCGGGCCGGGCCGGGGCGCACGCTGCCAGCAGCGCGAGCAGGAGCACCAGCAGCAGCATGGCCTTCATCTACTCGCCGGCCTGCCCCCATCCGCCGCCCCCGGGCGTGTTGATGGTCAGCACGTCGCCCGGCTCGACCTCCAGCGTCGCCTTGCCGCCCAGCGCCAGCCGCTCGCCGTTCCGTTCGAGCCAGTCGGCGCCGCAGGCCCCCGGCTCGCCGCCCTGCAGCCCGTAGGGCGGCCTACGGCGGCGCTCGCCGGTCAGGGTCACCGTGGCCGGGCAGAGGAAGCGCAGCGCGCGCACGATGCCCTCGCCGCCCGTGTGCCGTCCTCTGCCGCCGGAGCGCTCCCGCAGCGCATATCGCTCGACGCGCACGGGCAGCGCGTGCTCCAGCGCCTCGACCGGCGTATTGCGCGTGTTGCTCATGTGGACGTGCAGGCCGCTCGCGCCGTCGGCCTGTGGCCCGGCGCCCGTGCCGCCGCCAATCGTCTCATAGTAGGCGAACGGCTCTCCGTTGTACACGCCCCCAAAACTGAGGTTGTTCATCGTGCCCTGGCTGGCGGCAGGCACGAGGTCGGGCAGCGCCTGGGCCAGCGCCCCGAACACCACGTCCACGACGCGCTGCGAGGTCTCGACGTTGCCCGCCGCGACGGCGTGGGGCGGCGGCGGGTCGAGCAGCGAGCCCGGCGGCACGGTCACGCGCAGCGGCTCAAAGGCGCCCTCGTTCATTGGCAGCTCGCTGCCCAGCAGGGCCAGCGCCACGCAGCGCACGCAGTAGGCCACCGCCGAGCGGGCAATCGCCGGCACGGCGTTGAGATTGCCGCGTACCGCCCCCGCTGTTCCGGCGAAATCGGCTTCCAGACGCCCTTCGCCGATGGCCAGCGTGACCTGAATGGGCACAGGCGCCTCGCCCTGCCCGTCGTCGTCCAGATAGTCGCGGAAGGTGTAGCGCCCCGGCGGGCAGCGGCGCAGCGCCGCCGCCGTCATCTCCCGCGCGTAGGCGATCAGCGCTGCGGCCTGGGCCTTCATCTCCGGCAGCCCGTAACGGCTGCGAATGGCCTCCAGCCGAGCCGCCCCGGTCGTGTGCGCGGCAAGCTGCGCCGCCAGGTCGCCGGCCCGCTCGGCGGGCGTGCGCACGTTGCGCAGGATCAGCCGCCAGAGCGCTTCGTTACGGCGGCCCGCCTCCACCAGCTTTACCGGCGGGACGATCAGCCCTTCCTGGTACAGCTCGGTCGCCCTGGGCATCGAGCCGGGGACCATGCCGCCCACGTCGGCGTGATGGGCGCGGCTGGCGACAAAAAAGGCCGGCTCCGGCTCGCCGGCGGCGAACACCGGCGAGACGAGCGTGATGTCCGGCAGATGGGTGCCGCCGAGGTAGGGGTCGTTGAGGATGACCACGTCGCCCGGCGCGAAGGGAGCGGCGTGAGCCAGCGCCGCCTGCACCGACGCCGGCATCGCCCCCAGGTGAACGGGGATGTGCGCGGCCTGGGCCAGCATGCGCCCGTCGCCCAGAAAGAGCGCGCAGCTAAAGTCCAGACGCTCCTTGATGTTCGGGCTGTAGGCGGTGCGTTCCAGCGTCAGCCCCATCTCCTCGGCCACCGAGGCGAAGAGATGGTGGAAAATCGACAGCGTGGCGGCGGCAGGAGCGCCCGCGCTCATGACTCTTCGTCGATGAAGACCGGCAGGTTGCCGAGAGCGATAATGCCGCTCCAGTCCTGCTCTCCCTCGGTGAAGACGGCGGCAACCTGGGCCACCGTGCCCTCCGCTTTACGCGCAATCTCGCGCATACCTTCCAGCGTGCTGCCCGTGCTGATGACGTCGTCGATAATGATGGCCCGCTTGCCATGCAGCCGGGGGAAATCCTTCTCGTCCAGATAGAGGGTCTGCTTCTTGCCGGTGGTGATCGAGACTGTCTCGGCGTGCAGTGCGTCGCCCATGTAGCTCTTGTACGACTTGCGCAGGACGACGTAGGGCAGGCCCATCAGGGCGCTCATCTCGTAAACGAGGGGCATGCTTTTCGCCTCGGCGGTCAGCAGCACGTCGGCCTCGACCCCTCTCAGCTGCTCGGCGAGCGCGGCGGCGGCGGCCTTGGCGACGTAGGTGTCGCCCAGCATGTTGAAGATGGCGATGCGCACGCCGGGGGCAACCTCAAACAGCGGCAGATGGCGGGTGAGGCCGGCGACCTGGACAGTGTAGACATCCCGCTTGCTCATGGTCAGATACTCCTTGCTCCCCTGATTTCGCGCCTGGGCACGCGTTGTAGTGTACCGTTTCGCCCGGCCGGTGCAAGGCTCATCTGGATCGCGCCTGCCAGCATGGCAGGCAGCATCCCTGGCCGCAAGACGGGCGAGCAGGGATGCTCGCGATCCGGGGGGCAGGTACAATCGCCCTGACGAACGAAGTGTAAGGAGGGAAGGCGGCTATGAAGGCAATCGTCGTGCATCGCGGCGCGGGCGATGAGATCCCGTCGCTCGTCTGGGAAGACGTGCCGGACGTGACCATTGGGCCGGACGAGGTGCTCGTGGAGATGCGGGCCACCAGCGTGAACCGCGCCGATCTGGCGCAGGCGCGTGGCGGCTACAAGCCGCCGCCCGGCGCCAGCGACATCCTCGGCCTGGAGATTGCCGGCGTGGTCCGCGAGATTGGCGCCAATGTGAGCGGCTGGCGGCCCGGCGACCGCGTCTGCGCCCTGCTGTCTGGCGGCGGTTACGCCGAGCTGGCTGCCGTGCCCGCGGGCATGCTCATGCGCATTCCCGACGATTGGGATTACGAGCGGGCCGCAGCCGTGCCCGAGGTCTGGCTGACGGCGTTTCTCAACCTTATCGTCGAAGGCGGCCTGCAGCGCGGCGAGCGCGTGCTGATCCATGCCGGCGGCAGCGGCGTGGGTACGGCGGCGATCCAGGTCGCCCGCGAGACCGGCGCCGAGGTCTTCATCACCGCCGGTCAGGAGCAGAAGCTGGAGAAGGGCAGGCAGCTCGGCGCCTCGCTGGCCCTCAACTACAAGAAGGTGGACTTTGCCGAGCGTATTCTGGGGGAGACGGCCGGCGAGGGCGTTGATCTGGTGCTCGACCCGGTGGGCGCCGACAACCTGGAGCGCAACCTGCAGGTGCTGCGCGTCACCGGCCGGTTGGTGCTCATCGGCCTGCTCAGCGGCGGGAAGACGGCGGTCGATCTGGGGCTTGTCCTGGGCAAGCGGCTGCGCGTTACCGGCTCGCTGCTGCGCCCGCGCCCGCTGCAGGAGAAGATTGCCCTCACGCGCCGCTTTGAAGCGGAAGTCTGGCCTCTGCTGCGCGGTGGGGTCGTCGAGCCGGTGATTGACAGCGTTTTTGCCATCGAGGATGCAGCAGCCGCGCACGAATATGTGCGCCAGAACCGCAATACCGGCAAGGTAATCCTGCGCCGCTAGCCGCCCGCCATCTGGATCAGGCCGCGCAGGGCGCCCTCATCCTGGATGATGATGCTGCGGCCCTGCACGCGCACCCATTTCGCCCGCCGGAAGCGGCCCAGCGTCTTGTTGATGCTCACCCGCGTCGCGCCGGTCATCTCCGCCAGGTCGGTCTGGGTGAGGGGGATCTCGATCACGGTGCCGTCGTCCGTGCGCCGCCCGTGCTGCCCCGCCAGATTGAGCAGGGTGCGCGCCAGCCGCCCGTTCAGGTCGAGGAAAAAGACGTCGCTGATCTGGTCGTTCAGATTGCGGATGCGCCTCGCCAGCGTATGCATGACGTGATAGGCGAACTCGGGGTTGTGGCTGAGGAAGCGGATGAACTCGTCGCGATGCAGGGTCAGCGTTTCGGTGGGCTCAATAGCCTCGGCCGTCGCCGAGCGGGGCGCGTCGTCCAGCAGGGCCAGCTCGCCGAAGAAGTCGCCGGCCCCGAGGATCGCCAGCAGCGCCTCCTGCCCGTCCGCCGTGGCGTGGGAAATCTTCACTTTGCCGCTGAGAATGATATAGAGCAGGCCGCCCGGATCGCCCAGGTGGAAGATGACCTGCCCGCTGCCGAACCGGCGCGACACCAGCCGCCCGGATAGCTCCCGCACCTCTTCTGAACTGAGCGTGGCGAAGAATGGCACCTTTCTTAACGCCTCGCCCGACACTTCTGCCTGGCCGGCCATGGTCCTACCTCACTCCTCTCCTCAACCTGCGATGCACCTACTGGACAGGGGGCCGGCCGCTGCCGACCAAAGCCCAGCTGATTCCATTGTAGCGCATCTCGTGAAGAAAGCGTAATGGCAGAAAGCAATAAGCGATAAGCCGTATGCTGTAAGCTTACGGCTTATCGCTTTCTGCTTGTACATCTCCCGTAGGGGCGGGTTGGGGCGCGGACGAAGTGCCGTTTGCCGGTATTAAGTGACGGTTTTTTGGGGGCGGGTAATATCGCCTGGAGGCACCTGGATATGTATCGGAAGTGACGGTTGGTGATATTTCGGAGACGGCGGCCCCTTCATTTGTGCCGGATGGCGATACTTCGCGGGAAAGGCGGGAAGTATCGGCAGGAGGTACTCTTGCAAATGCGGGCGAGGCCAGCATCGGGGGGAAGGAGAGAGCTGCGGTTGTGGCGGCATGGGTTACACGCTCCTGCGTAGAACGAATGTTCAGTCATAGTATACTCTGGGAAGGGGCGGGAAGAGGTAAAGGGGAGGTGAAAAGCTAAAGGCTGAGTGCCAAAAGCTTTTAGCGCTGGGCCAGCAGCAGCTTTTCCGCGCGCGCCAGCACCTGCTCCACCCGTTCGGCCGGCGCGCCGGGGCCGCCCCCCTGGGCGAACGTCGCCTTACCGCCGCCGCCCGAGCTGCCCAGCAGCGGCAGGAGCTGCCGGAGAAGCTGGTCCATTTGCCCCGGCGCGTCGTCGGCGCGGGCCAGAACGAGCTGCGTGCGCTGCCCGCCGCTGCCCAGCAGGGCCACGCTCCCCGGCGCCGCCGCAATCAGGTTTGCCAGCGCGCGCAGCTCGGCCGGGTCGCGGTCGGTGAAGGCGCCGCGCACAATACGCAGGCCGTCGCTCGGCGTGGCGCGGGCCAGCAGGCGCTCGGCCTCGTAATCGAGTAGCTGGCTCGCCTGATGGCGAAGCTGGCGCCGGGCTGCCTGCAGCTCCTCCCGCATGTGGCTCACGCTCTCCTCCACCTGATCGGCGCCCGTGGTCAGCGTCGCCGAGAGGTGGTTGACGAGGCTGTTCTTCTGCCGGTAGTCGAGCAGCGCCCGCCCGCCGCAGAGGAACGTGGCCCGCAGGTTGCCGCGCTGCCGCTCCAGACGCACGATCTTGATCATACCCACCTCGCCCGTGTGCGCGACGTGCGTCCCGCCACAGGCGTTGAGGTCAAACTGGTCGATGTCGATGAGGCGCACGACATCGCCCGGCACGTCCGGCAGCTTGCGCAGGTCGAGCTGCTGCGCCTCGGCGAGGCTGACCAGGCGCACGCGCACCGGCCGGTTCTCCCAGACGATGCGGTTAGCCAGCAGCTCGGCGGCCTCCACCTGCTGCGCCTGCAGCCGGTCGTTGTCCAGGTCAATCGTGGCGCTGCTATCGCCCAGATGGAAAGACACCGTGCCGGCTCCCGCCACGCGAATAAAGGCCTGCGAGAGAATGTGCTGGCCCGTATGCTGCTGCATATGGTCGAAGCGGCGCTGCCAGTCGATTTCGCCCGTCACTTCGTCGCTCCACAGCTCCCCCTCCACGAGATGAACGATCGCCCCATCGTCGCGCACGAAGACGTCGGCGACCGGCCGGCCATTCAGCGTGCCACGGTCGGCCGGCTGCCCGCCGGACGTGGGGTAGAAGCAGGTGCTGTCGAGGACGACGGCGATGAGCCCGTCTTCTTCGACGCGCTCGACGATGCGCGCCCGGAAGCGCGTCTGGTAGGCGTCCTGATAATAGAGGCGATCACTCATCCGGGCTGTTCTGCTTCGACTGCAGGGGATAGAAGGAGCTAGTCGGCAGCGTGAAGTTGAAGCGCGCGCCGCCTTCAGGGGCGTCGTCTATCCAGATCGTGCCGCCGTGGGCCTCGACGGCAAGCCGGCAAAAGGCCAGCCCCAGCCCCATACCCTTCGGCGCGCCCGGCCCTTCCAGCCGGCGGAACTTCTGGAAAACGGCGTCCCGGTAGGCCAGCGGGATGCCCGGCCCGCGGTCGCTGATCGAGACCAGCAGCCGGCTCCGGTCGTCGGGCGCGGATACCGTAATGGTGACCGGCGCGCTTTCCGGCGTGTACTTGTTGGCGTTGTCCAGCAGATTGACGAAGACCCTGCGGATCATGTCCGGGTCCACGTAAACGGGCGGCAGGGCGTCGGGGACGCGCAGGTTCAGCTCGTTGCGGCGCCGCTCATACAGGGGCTTGACGATTTCAAAGCTCTCGTCAATCAGCGCCGGCAGCTCGGCGAAGCGCAGGTCGGTAATGGGCAGCCCCGCCTCCAGATGGGTGATGTCGAGCAGAGAGCGGATCAGCGTCTGCAGCCGCGTGCTGCTGCGCACGGCAATGTCCACAATCGAGCTAAGGACTTCGTCGCCGTCCGCGGGCAGCTCGTAGCGCATCAGCTCCAGGCTGGAGATGACGTTGCCCAGCGGGCTTTGCAGGTCGTGCACGATCATCGCCATCAGGTCGCCGCGCATCTCCTCCAGCTCGAGCTGCTCGCTGATGTCGCGGTAAATCCACTGCAGCAGCTCGACGCCCTCCGAGACGATGCGCTTCACGTACCCTTCGACCGGGATGGTCTGGTGTTCCTTACAGACAAGGCGCCCCGTGAAGGTCAGGGCTCTGTCGGACGGGATCGTGTCCAGCCGTGGCAACCCCTGCGCGTCCTCGCCAAAGACGTGCAGCGCCCTGATGTGCATCTGCAGCAGCTCCGCGTGGCTGTAGCTGGTGAAGGCGCTCGCCTGGCGGTTGGCCTCGATGATGCGGCCCGCCGGGTCGGTGAGCAGAATCGGGCTGAGGCTGTCTTCAAAGAGGCGGAGGTAGCGTTCTTCGGCCGCCTGGGTAGCGGCGAACTGCTGCGCGTTGTTCAGGGCGCTGCTCGCCAGGTTCGCCAGGTTGACCAGAAGCTGCAGGTCGTTTTCGGTAAACGGCCCTTTGCGCGGGTTGATCGCCTGGATGGTGCCAAGCACCTCGTCCTTAACCCGCAGCGGCGCGCAGATCATCGCCCGCGTCACCTGACCCGTGCGCCGGTCGCCCTCGGGGTAGAAGCGGCTGTCCTTTTCCATGTCGGGCACCAGCGTAGGCTCGCCGACCTTCATCACCCAGCCGGAGACGCCCTGGTTGCTGGGCACGCGCAGGCCGACGATGGCCTCGGCGCCCGCCCCTTCGGCCACCGTGTAGACCAGCTCATCCTGCTGCGGATCGACCAGGGCAATGGAAATGGCCTCGGCGTTGAGCAGCTCGTTCATCTGCGCCAGCAGCGACTGCAGAATCTCGTCCGTGTCCAGCGACGAGTTAATCACCCGGCTGGCCTCGTTCAGCAGCGCCGAGACGCGCAATTGGCGCTGGCTCTCTTCGTAAAGCCGCGCATTCTGGACGGCAATGGCGGCGTGGTTCGCCAGGGTCCGCGCAAAATCCTCGCTCTGCACCGAGAGATGGCGTATCACGCCCTGGTCAAACAGCATGACCACGCCGATCGGCTCTTCCTGGGCAATCAACGGCAGCAGGACAACTGCCTGGATGCCATCCGCCCGCAAGCGGGCCTGCTGCTGCGGCGTCAGGCGGGGGTCGTCGCACTCCAGGCGGATGGGGCCGGGATCGTTCAGCAAATCGCGCAGAATCGCCTCAATCTGGGGCGGCGGCAGGCGAAGAATCTCGTCACTCAGCGGTAAGGGATCTTCGCCGCCACGTGAGTAGGTGAGGCGCGGCGTCAGCGTGGCTGTCACGCCATCCCAATCGAATATCAGGCAAGTATCAACCCGCAAGAGCGCCGCCATCTGCTCGGCTACCCGCTGGAGCACCTGCTCGCGGTCCAGGCTGGTGGAGACGGCCGCCGTCGCCCGTACGAGCGCGGCCAGGTCGTCGGCGCGCTGCCGGCTCTCGCGGTAGAGCCGGGCGCTCTCAATCGTCGTCGTCGCCTGTCCGGCTATCGCCTCCAGCAGCGCCACCTCGTCCGCCCCGAACTGGGCAGCGCCGGGCCGGGTCATGGTGATGGCCCCAACCGCGTGCGAGCGGACGACCAGCGGCGTGCAGATGGCCGACCAGGGCTCAACCGCCGTCCGGCTGCCCGGCAGCGACACCCAGCGCTCGTCGTGCCGCGTGTCTTCCACGACCAGCGTCTCGCGCTGGCGGAGCGCCCAGGAGAGCAGCCCATGATCGATCAGCTCCTGCAGAAAGGTGCGGTCGCCCGGCTCTGTGCCCCGTTCGTGAATCAACCAGGCGTCTTCGATCTCCAGCCGTTCATCGACCACCACGATACTTCCGGTGGCGGCCCGGATTTCCTCCAGCGCGACGCGCAGAATGGTCGGAAGGATCTCTTCCATTTCCAGACCGTCGGCCACGGCCTGGCGCAGCATATCGTTGATGGTGAATAGGGTCTGGAGCCGCTCGCGGGTGCGATCGGGGAGGTCGAGCGCCGGCTTCTGGTTGATATCGGGCATGGTCCTATTGTAGTCGCTGGCAGGTCGCGATTCAACCGGACCTGGATACTGTCAGATAACGGCGCAGTAGCTCTACCTGATTCGCCTTATCGGCGTCCATCGCCAGCTCGGCGTAGGGGCTGAGCAGCACGCGCACCGGGGCGCGTGCGACCCGGCTGGCGACCTTCTCGATCTGGGCCACTGTCAGCCGGTGCGTGAGCAGGCGCAGCAGAGTCAGCGGTCCGGCGAGCAGGGACAGCCGCCAGGCGTGTTTGCGCGCGTCCGTCAGCGCTTCCCACAGGCTCTCGTCACTCTCCGTCACTGCTCGCTGGACCAGCAGCATGTCGCCCCCGGCAACCTCGGCGTCGCGCAGCCGCACGAATGTACGGCGGGAGCCGGGGAATTTGGCGTCGAGCGTCTCTTTTGTGACGAGATTGTAGTAGACGAGCCGGTCAAAGGGGCGGCACTGCTCGACGAAGGCATCGACGATGGCCGGCGTGACGAGCGGAATGTCGCCGGTGGTGACCAGCAGCTCGCTCCCCGGCCGGCCCTGATCGAGCCACCATTGCAGCCCGGCCTTCACATTGGCGACCAGCCGGCCCTGATCAGGCAGCACGGTCAGCAGCGACGGCAGCTCCAGGCCGGCGACCTCCGCTTCGTCCAGACCGGCGACGATCAGCCCGTCCACGTAGCAGCTGCCGGCGCAGGCCGCCGCGACCATCTCCAGCATGGTCTTGCCGTTCATGCGGATCAGCGCCTTGGGCCCGCCCTGCGTATAGGGGTAGAGCGAATCTTCCGGGCTGGTCCGGCCCCCGGCGGCGATGATACAGTCCATGCTATCGTTGTCCTGCGCTGGCTACCGGCGCTAGGGCATGCAACGTGGGCCGCAACGCCAGGCGTTTCAGCCAGTGGCGCAGCTCCTCAACGGTTAGAGGCCGGCCCTTGCCCGCGACCGCCGTGATGCCCGCTTCGAGCAGGTTGGTGCCAAAGGAGCGCCCGCCATAGGAGGGCGTCGTCGTCAGCACGGCCTGCACCCCGCGCTGCCCGAACAGCTCGAGATCGGCGGCCGTCGTCGTGTTGGTGACGACGATCTTGCCCTGCAGATCGTCCGGCATGTGGCGGCGGACGTAGTGGCAGTCGCCGGCAATCACGTCGGCCCAGCGGTACCAGCGCTCGAAACGGGGCCGGATTTCTTCCTGGCGCTCGCCTGTCGGGTAGAGGAGCGAGAAGGGCAGGTGGCCTACGACGGGCAACAACGGCCGGGCTATGATGTGCAGCGTGCGCAGCCGGCGCATGGGCAGCGGCAGGCCAAAGCCAAACATGAGGTCGCCAAAGATGACCTCGTGACCCGCATTCACGAAGCTACGCGCCATGCCGTACCGGTCCACAGCCGCCGTGACCAGCACCCGCACCCGCCTGTTCTGCAGCAGAGGCGCCAGCGCGTCGGCGCAGCCATATTCGAGGCTCTCCTTCAGCCCGCTGCCGTCCACGACCGGCGTCCGCCGCACGCCTTCGACCAGCCGGTGTCCGGCGTGCAGCGGGTAGCGCCGCCCGTCCACCGTCAGCCAGAGGTCGATGCCGCCCACGCCCAGCGCATCCACCTGCCCGTCGAGCGCGGTGAAGAGCGACGCCGCTTTCGCCGCGTCGCCGTCGGTGCCGCGCCGTTCCAGCGCCACGGGCACGCCGTCCAGCTCGATTTCGACGCGTTTATCCCGGGCCGAACTGCCCAGGCTGACGCTGACTGCCTCTTTCACGGCGCCTGCTCCAGCACGGGGAAGTAGCGCAGATGACCGACGCGAACGGCGACCGGCACGCCCGGCGTCACGCCAGCCCCTGCGCTGCTCACCCAGTAGGCATCGTTGACGATCAGCCCGGACGCCCCGGCCGGTACCGTCGCCGTCGCGGTCACGACCCAACTGGCGCCGTCCTCAAGCTGGGGGCGCGTCCAGCGGACGACCCCCCCTATCTGGTCATAGGGCGCGGTGGCGTCGAGCAGGGTCAGCCCGGCCGGCAGCGTCTCTGTGAGCACCAGGTCGGTCTGCGGCAGCGCCTGGTGCAGATTCTCCACGCGCAGCGTAAAGGTGAGCGTTTCGCCCGGAAAGAGGCTCTCGGGCGCGGCCTGTTTCGTCAGCTGCAGGCCCTGCGCCGCGTTGATGGCCGCCAGCGCGTCGATGCGCCCGTAGCCATAGACGTTGTTTGGCACATCGGCCGGCCCGTCGCCGCCGCAGCCCTGGTCGCTGGTCAGCGGCACCGCTGACTGGCGGATCACCGTTTCGATGGCCTCGACGTTGCCGCGCAGGTCGGGCCGCGCCTGGAGCAGCAGGGCGACCAGCCCGGCGACGTGCGGTGTGGCCATGCTCGTGCCGCTCTTGTAGCCGTAACCGCTCGGCGGAACGGCCGAGCGCACGCCCACACCGGGCGCGGTCACGTCCGGCTTGAGCCGGCCGCTGCCGTCTACCGTCACGGGACCGCGGCTGCTGAAGGAGGCAATCGTGTCGCTCAGATCGGTCGCGCCGACGGTAAAGGCAGCGTCATAGATGCCGGGCGGCTCGGTGATGGTGCTGCACTCTGGCCCGGCGTTGCCCGCCGCGCTGACGACGACGATTCCGGCGGCGCGCACGTTCTCCACGACGCCCAGCAGGAGATTCCGGTCGGTGCAGCCTTCGCCGGGCGTGCAGGTCCACGAGTTGCTGATCACGTCGGGGGCCAGCGCCGGGTTGGCGTTGTCGCCGTCCAGGTCGGTCGGCGCGACAAACCACTGGAAGCATTCGCTGTAGGTCGCCGGGGTGCCGACGCCCTGTTCCATGTTGCGGCAGCCAATCCAGCGCGCGCCCGGCGCCACGCCGATCTGGTTCGCGCCGCCAACGTCGCCGAGTATCGTGCCCATCGTGTGCGTGCCGTGGCTGTTGTCGTCACACGGCACGGGAGAATCGAGGCCGCACGGGTTATCTGGAAATGGGGTGAGCTCGCTGTGGATAGCGTCGTGCCAGTTGAAGTTGTGATCGGCAGTCGAGCCGTTCCAGCCCCGGTACTGGTTCTTCAGCGCCGGGTGTTCCCAGGCGTAGCCCGTGTCCTGCCCGCCGACGACGACCCCTTCGCCGGTGATGCCCAGCGCCCAGACGTCGGGGGCGCCTATGCGCTCGACGCCTGGCTCGACGGCAGTCGCCGCCTGCGACGCCGGGCCTGTCGCCGGCAGCTCCAGGCGCACGCGGGGATTGGCGTACAGGTGGGCGACGCCGGCCCGCTGCGCCAGCCGCTCGACGGCAGCCGCGTCGCCGCGCACCCAGATCATGTTGGCAATCCAGTAGGGGCGATAGGCCACGCCCATTTGCTCCAGCTCGGCAATCAGGGCCGGCTGGGTGCGCGCCGCCGTCGCCCTGAGCTGCTCAACGACGTAGGCGCCGCGTGCGGCCTTGTCCGCAATCGTATCGGCTCCCGCGAGATCGGCCTGCGCGCTCAGGTAGACGAGGAACTCGGCCTCGCCCTCCGCCTCCACCGTCTCCAGCACCCAGGGGTCTACGTCGGCCTGCCACGCGGGCGCTGAGAAGGCCGGTAGAATCCAGCCGGATAGGGCGAGTATCGCCAGGACTAGGCAGGCAGGCAGCAGCGTGAGCGCGAGTCGTCGCATGGTCGCCTCCGGGTGTCAGATGCCCCAGTCGCGCAGGTAGCGGAAGTCGTGGCCGACTGTGCGCGCGCTGAGCTTGGGGATAATGGGCATCGTCCGCTTGAAGTGCGAACGCCGGACCATGCGCAGCACCGTATCGACAAATGTCTCGGCGAAACCGGCAGCGATGGCCTCGCGCCGCGAGTAGCGCTCGTCTATAAGCAGGTAAAGCAGCCGGTCCACGCGCTCATAGCTGAAGCCAAAGTCGCCTTCGTCCGTCTGCTCGGGGATGAGGTCGGCGCTCGGCGGCTTGTCCAGGATGGATTGGGGCACGCCGAGCGTGCGGGCGAGCTGCCGCACCTGGGTCTTGTAGAGGTCGCCCAGCGGGTTGAGCGCCGAGGCCATGTCGCCATAGAGGGTGCCATAGCCCAGCAGCAGCTCCGTCTTGTTGCTCGTGCCCACGACGAGCGCATCCCAGGCCGCCGAGCGGTCGTAGAGCAGGATCATGCGCGTGCGGGCCATGACGTTGCCCATGCGCGTGGGCGTGATGCCCGGCGACGCGGCAAAAGCAGGCTGCACGATGGGCGTGATGTCGATGGTCTCGCTGGGCACGCCGAGGTCGTCGATGACGCGCTGGGCATCTTCCAGGCTGGACGGCGACGAAGTCTCATAGGGCATGCGCAGGACGAGCACGTTCTCCGGGCCGAGGGCGCGGGCCGCCAGATAAGCAGCGAGGGCCGAATCCAGCCCGCCCGACAGGCCGAGCACGGCGCGACTGAAGCCGGCCTTGGTAATCTCGTTGTGCAAGAAACGGCTCAGCAGCGAGGCGACCAGCTCGCCGTCGATGCGCAGCTTTTCCGCTGCCCGGTCCATTCCCTCTTTCACGCCGCTAATGGCGCTCGTTTCGGCCATGCAGTCTTTCCCTCATCTGGCTGGCAGCGGCGACCCGCCGCTGAATCCCCGCATTCTAGCCAGAGAGCGATTTCCCGGCAATCGCGCAGGGGGTTGGCCATGCCGGAACGACGGCCCTGGTGCTCTCCGTGGGCTTCTCCCGGCATGGCCGACCCCTACGAGAACATGTTGTGTGGGGCAGGCCGGATACCACTGCGCATCAAACGAATCATGGTTGTCCCGGCCTGCCCCGCCCCAGGCCGACGCCCGCGAATATGGCGGGAGAATCACCGCTGCACGTCCACGACGACGCCTTCCTCGGCCCAGGGATAGAGCAGGGCGATGTTGTCGTTGCTCACCAGGATGCAGCCGTAGGTCACGCGCCGGCCGATGCTGTTGGTCCACAGCAGGTTCACGCCGTTGCGCGTCGGGAAGCCGTGGAAGCCGTTCATAAAGTCGCTCGTCGGCACCGGCCGGTAGATGCCCATGAACTGCGGCATCCACAGATCCCAGTTGGCGGCGTAGGCGTTTTCCTCGTGGCTCTGAATCTGGAAGACGC
>Ga0123328_1001216_pt1 | contig 25623 bp, 22 predicted proteins | sample BioC12SIPDNA_2_FD_89702 | JGI IMG/M metagenome (GOLD analysis project Ga0123328, IMG submission 89702) | Anaerobic biogas reactor microbial communites from Washington, USA - Biogas_R1_A C12 SIP DNA | ecosystem: Engineered > Bioreactor > Anaerobic > Unclassified | place: Washington, USA...
GCGGCGATGTTGAGTTGCATTGCCATATCGCTGGCGCAGATCGGCCAGCTCATCGACCCCAGTTGGCCGGGGTATGTGTGGGTGGCGTTGGTCTTTCTGGTCAGCCTCGAGAGTATGCACTCCTATCGCCTGCTGGCGGCCAGGGGCGTGGCCGCGCAAGACCGTGGCCGGTTTCGCTTTGTCGAGTGGGTCACCATTCTGCTGGTGGTGCGTTTTGCCCTCTATCTGGGGCAGCCAGCCGGCACGCTCTCGCAAGACATCTGGGCTTGGTCAGAGAACCTATCCGCCTTTTTCAGTGGGAGGTTCATCCTGGCGGCAGTGTTGATAGCCGGTTTCTGGGGCGCCGCGCTGTTCCTGGCGCGCACCTTTGGCGATCTCGATGCCGCCGAATACGAGATGCACCAGGCCTCTAGCGAGCTAGACCGCTATCTATGGCAGACCATGCCGCGTCACGGTCGTCAGGACCGCGCCGCTTTGTTGCAGCGGGTGGGCACCCTCTTTCTGGGCGGCGGGATCCTGCTGATTCTGTTGGCGGGTCTGGCGCGCGTGGATGTGCGTGACATGGTGCTGCTTCAACACGGCCGCTCGCGGGGCGTGATCGTCAATGTGTTGCTCTACTTTGCCATCGGCTTGCTTGTGATGAGCCAGGCACACTATGCCGCACTCAAAGCTGGCTGGGATCTCGAGCGCGTGCCGGTGTGGGATCGCGTCGGCCGGCGCTGGCTCGTAGCGGTACTGGTGTTTCTGGCGCTGGTAGGCCTGTTATCAGCCCTGTTGCCTGTGGGTTACTCGGTGGGCCTCATTGCCACCATTGGGCTGGTCATCAACTGGGTGTGGTACATTGCCGTACAGGTGGTGTTGGCCATCCTGTTTGTTGTCAGTCTCTTGGTGAGCCTGATGGCAAGCTTGTTTAGCGGTGATCCGGTTGACACGGCATTCGAGTTGCAGCCACCGCCACCCCCGCCCCCCGAAGTGGTGGCTGCCGATGGCGGTGGCAATACCTGGTGGCCCCTCCTGCGCTCGGTGATCTTCTGGGCAGGGCTGCTCGTACTGGTCGGCTATTCGGTCATTGTCTTTATGCGTGACCGCTGGGGCCTGTTCGGTGGCTTTTCGTTGTCTGTCTGGTGGGAGCGGCTGCGCAGTTGGTGGGGTGGGGCCAGGGCAGGCCTTGGCGAGGCTGTTGAGCGTCTGCGCGAAGGGGTGCTGCACTGGCGCGCCAGCAGAGACCCGCAGCTGCAGAGCCAGCGAAGACGTTTCTTATCGGTTGGTAGGCTGAGCGAGCGCGAGCGTGTGCGCTTCTTCTATCTCGCGACGGTGCGCCGAGCCGCTGAGGCTGGCATCGCGCGCCAACCTACGCAGACGCCGATCGAATATGATGATGTGTTGCGCAGCGCCACCGCAGAGCCCGAGAGTGCCGATACCTTGACTGACGCATTCGTGGCAGCACGATACAGCTCCGCCGACATCACGCCCGGCGAAGCCGACCAGGCCAAGTCTGCATGGCAACAACTCAAGCGGAGGCTGGTGCGCCGCTCAAAGAGGAGGTCAAGGTGACCGATCTGTTTGGCCACGCCGCGCGTGAGCAGGCCGACAAGCAGGCGCCGCTGGCTGCGCGCATGCGCCCTCGCGTTCTCGACGAGTTCGTTGGCCAAGACCATGTATTGGGCCCGGGCAGGCTGTTGCGACGCGCGATCCAGGCCGACCAGATCTCTTCTGTCATCTTTTACGGGCCGCCGGGCATCGGCAAAACTACGCTGGCCCGCGTCATCGCCAATACAACGCATTCGCAGTTTGTGACGCTGAATGCTGTGCTCGACGGCGTGGCGCAGGTGCGTGAGGTGGTAAAGAGCGCGCAAGAGAACCGCGACCTGTATGGGCGGCGCACTATTCTGTTCGTGGACGAGGTTCATCGCTGGAACAAGGCACAGCAAGACGCGCTGCTCCCGTGGGTCGAGAATGGCACCATTCTCATGGTAGGCGCCACCACTGAGAACCCTTGGTTCTCGGTGAACCGAGCACTGCTCAGCCGCAGTCGCGTCTTTCAGCTCAAACCCCTCACTGCCGATGACTTGCGTGCTATCGCTCAGGCGGCGTTGACAGACCGAGAGCGGGGCTACGGATGCCTCGATGTTAAGATCGACGGTGACGCGCTGGAGCATCTCGTACAGGTGTCCAACGGCGATGCGCGTTCGCTGCTCAACGCGATAGAGCTTGCCGTGGAGACGACGCCGCCTGACGCGCAGGGCAGAATCCGCGTGGACATAGCCGTGGCTGAAGAGTCGATTCAGCAACGGGCAGTGCTGTATGACCGCGAGGGCGACTATCACTTTGACACGATCAGCGCATTCATCAAGTCGCTGCGAGGCTCTGATCCCGACGCCGCCCTCTACTGGCTCGCCAAAATGGTGTATGCCGGTGAGGAGCCTCGTTTTATCTTTCGCCGCATGCTCATCCTGGCCTGTGAAGACGTGGGATTGGCCGACCCGCAGGCCCTGGTGGTGGTGCAGTCGGCGGCTGAGGCGTTTGAGCAGGTGGGCCTGCCCGAAGGCCAGTTTCATCTCGCATCGGCGGCTCTCTACCTGGCCACGTGCCCCAAGTCGAACTCGGTGATGGGCTACTTTGATGCGCTCGAGGCCGTCAAGAACGAGCGTCTGGACGAGGTGCCGCGACACCTCAAAGATTCCAGTCGCGACAAAGAGGGCTTTGGGCATGGCGAAGGCTATCTCTACCCCCACGCCTATCGTGATCACTGGGTGGCGCAGCAATATCTCCCCGATGCGTTACAGGGCAAGGTGTTCTACCACCCCAGCGATGTGGGCCGCGAACGAGCGATTCGCGACGATGTGGCGCGCCGTCGTGAAGCCCAACTCGCGGCTATGGTGCCCGGCGGCTCGGGCGATGTGCTCACCTATACCCCTGCCGACAGCGCTCAGGAGCGATGGCTGGCGCGTACCATCGACAGTGCCGCCCGTGACCTGGGTGTGATCCGCGATGAGATTATGTCGCATGCGCAGATTCGGCGACATGATCGCGTCTTGGATCTGAACGCCGGCACCGGCTTACTCACCTGGCAAGCGTTGCGTAGCGCTCCAGAAGGCGGAGTGTGGGCACAGACAGCCGATGCCGAGGCAGCGGCAGGTCTGGCGCAGATCGCCGAGCGGCTTCTTGCGGTCGAGCGCCCCATCGTGGCGTTAGCCGAGCCCTGGGCGCTGGCCGACTGGCTACGAGAGCAGGGGCAGGGCGATCTCCGCTTCGACGTCGTGGTTGGGCGCAACGCCTTGTTGTCTTGCCGCGACAAGCCCGAGGTGCTCAACTCGCTGGCTCCCCTGCTGGCCCAGGGCTGCCGCATATCGCTATGTGAGACGGCAGTATACCATGGGCAGCGCCTCTATGACCTCTGCGATCTGAGCGCCCTTGGCCCTGACCTGGCCGAGCGTCTCATCGCAGCCGAGGATGCTATCTACACTGATCCAGATGATCCCCTTGTCAACTGGCGCCCAGAAAGCATCGTGGCCACGCTGAATGGGCTTGGCTTTGAGGTTGCGACGCTCGAGCGCGAGTTCTCTGCTGATCGGCTCATCACGCCACAGCAGGTCGAGCGCTGGTTCGATCTCGTGCCCCGCGATAGGCCTACCTATGGCCAGCGGCTGCAGGCTGCACTCAGTGATGGCGAACTGGCGCGCGTCAGAACGCTTTTTCGTCAGCAGCTGGCAGGCAACACCGTAGGCTGGACCTGGCGCGCAGTGTTCGTGTGGGGTGATGGTCTCAGCAGCCTTTGACCGTGACGGCGACAGCCGCTAGAATAGGCTCATCCTAGCCGACAGGTTGTGTGCATTGCAGATGCTCCCACAGTCTCTGATGTTGGTCTGCCTTGCTGCCGCGCTCTTGGGCGCCGCGGCTCTGGTGTTAGCACTGGTCGCCATCGTGCGGCAGCGCCGATTCTTCGCCAGATATGACCGCGTCTTTGCCCATACCGATGAGCAAGGCCTGCATGATGCGCTGGAGACCTATGTGGCCCGGGTGACCACGGCGCTCGACCAGATACAGCATGGGGTGAATCAGGTCGAGGCCTTTGGGGCGCAGGTGAGTGGCTGCGTCCAACGCCTGGGCATGGTGCGCTTCAACCCCTTTGACGACACGGGCGGCGACCAGTCCTTCGCTCTTGCGCTGGCCGACGCTAGAGGGCAGGGCGTCGTTATCAGCAGTCTGCACGCCCGGGGCCTGACCCGCATCTATGCCAAGCCGCTTTCGCACTGGGCGTCGCCCTACCAACTCACCACAGAGGAGCAGCAGGCCATCGAGCGCGCTCGGAATTCTAGCAACGATACTCTGTTGGCGGGGCAGGGGGCAGGTGTTCGGGCCGTAGCAGAGTCGGTGGGAGGGAATGGGTAAATGGCACTGCTGAAGAAGAGTAGCGCGCCTGGCGCGGCTATCGGCAAGATCGATAACGTGCTGGGCAGCAACACCAGGTTCACAGGTGATCTCGTTTCTGATGGTAACATTCGCATCGATGGCCAATTTGAGGGGCGCGTGGAGACGGCAGGCAATGTTATCATCGGGCCAGATGCCCGCCTGGTTGCGACAATCGAGGCGTCGGTGGTGCAGGTGTGGGGCGCTGTTGAAGGCGACATCATTGCACGCGGCAGGCTCGAGATACTGCCATCGGGCAGGGTGTTTGGGAACTTGCGCGTGGCCTCGCTGCTCATCGACGAGGGCGGCATTTTCCGCGGAGAGTGCACGATGGGTGGCGAGCGCGTCGAAGGCGCGACGGTTTCTGTGGCCGACGCCTAGTACACAGCACCCGCGCGTCCGAGTCAGGCGGGCCGGTGAGGAGCCGATATGAAGGCAGTTTTTATCCGAAGCCAGACCATACTGCGAGATAGCCATCTCACGCACGAGCTCGATGAGTCGACTCCACGACTGGTGCCTGCCACGCTGGAGGCGGTGCGGCAACTCGGCGGCCCCGAGACGATGGTTGTGGTCTATGACCACTTCGCCGGATCTGGTGACGAACTCCCGCCATCTCTACAGCAGATGATCTCGCAGATCGAGAATGCAGCCGGACGCGTGGATGTCGCTGTGGTGTGTGGCCATCAGCCTGGCGCCAGCTGCCACTGCTGGGAGGACTCGCCAGGCATCCTGTGGGGCGCGGCGAGCCGCTTTGCGCTGGATCTGTCCTCGTCTTTCCTCATCGGAGACTGCGTGGCCGATGTCATCACCGCCAAGGCGGCAGGCGTTCGACCCATTCTGGTGTTGGGCGATCGTAGCGTGCAAGAGGTGTTGGCCACGTCTGATGTCGGCAAGGATTTTGCGGTGGCACCTGATCTGCCGCGTGCGGCCGAGTTCATCGCCATTGAGCAAGAGATCGCCACCACAGTGGGCGCTCCCAGAGATCCGGCTGTCGAGATACCGATCGAGTTCGCGGCTGAAGCCGGTAGTGACGATCTACCCCTGGTGGTTGCATTATCGCCAGAGGCGCGCCAGAGCCAGGCCAGGCGTATGGGTGCCAGGCTGCAGCTTGGCGACATCACGCGGTGGCTGGTGTTCTTGACCGTCGGTGGGCTGGGCCTGAGCCTGGGCATCGCTTACCTCATGACGCATCTCTACCGCGTTCAGGCCTTTCCAGCTTATGTCTACTACCTGACGCTGCAGTTCATTCCACGACCGATCCGCGGCGCTATCTTTCTGGCGGTTGGCGCACTGTTTGTTTCATTGGCGGTCTATAGCGTGGTCAAGTCGACGCGCGCAGCTGCATCTGGTGCTCACGAGGGCCGCGGCCGTTCACAGCGAGGCTAGATCGTCAGCACCATTTCATCCAGGGTGCGCAACTGCTCAAAGTCGTGCATCCTGAGCGCCTCCGTCGCCTCGGGGTGAGCCGTCGTAACATGTGCTCGTATCTGGCGCGCCCTCCCGACCTGTTGGCCCAACAGCGCCCGCGTTAGCTCGACCTCCCATTGGCCGCGCTGAAGCGGGTGCACGAGCAGCTCCAACTCGAGTGGCCCCCGAGCCGAGGAACTCCATAGCCTGCCAATCGCCACCAGCGCGCCACTTTCGATAACGGCGCAATCGCACCTACCGTCAAGGGGATCGAGCAGCAGAGCGTGCGATAGTCGTGCCCACAGGCTAGGCCGGTATTGCTCGAGGATATGTGGGCGTGCTTGCAGCTTGCTAGGGGGCAGCGCCTGACGCGCGAGCTCAACCATGCGTCGTGACTGCCACCAAGCCACCGGCTCGACGCGGCGTGAAGCTTCGGGAATGATCGTGCCCGGGCGGGGCCACAAGCCCAACTCCACAATGGTATCGAACAGGCGAAAACCACGCTGCAAGTACAGCCGTCGCGCCACAACGTTGTCGACGTTGACCTGCAGGTAGGCGCGTTGCCCGCCCATGCGCCTGATGTCCTCTAGCGCACAGTCTAGCAGCCGACCAGCGATGCCGCGACCACGGTGCTCGGGATATACAGCCACGTTGCTGATCTGCCATTCGTCGTGGCCGTGCTCGCGGCTGTAGCTCACGTTGCCGATGATACGCTTGTCTTCGACCCACACGCAACCGTGGTACAGAGGCCAGCTGCTTGCGGCCAGGCCGAGCAATGACCCCCAGGTGGCCAGTTGGCGCATCTCATCGGTGAGGCGATTGCCGGTACGGCGCAGTTCATCGCCAAACGCGGCGTCGATCAGATCAGCAAGCTGTGCCAGATCTGTACGCGGTACAAAGGCGCGGATTCCATTCGTGTGCGGATGAGCCATCATTTGCCGACACCAACGAGCACAAGCTGAGCCACAAGCCGACGGCTATTCTACGTCCGTCGGTTTATGGCTGCAACCAACCACATTCACCGCGCACTGCGCTGAGAGCGAGCGTGACGAGCCCTGGCATAGATGCAGGCAGAGTACGGCTGTGCAGCCGATGTAAGAGATGCTAGATCCTCTCAAGCAGAGGGCAGGGCCTGGCCGCGAGCGGCGGATTGCCAGGATGGGAGACGATCTGCCTCACACGCCAGCATCTGGGTGTCTTACGCCATGTGACTCTGCAGGTTTTTCCAGCAGATCATGCGCCTGGGCGCCAGGGGATCGTACGCACCGCCTCAGGGCAACACCATATACGCTATCGCCTCGATCGCGCCTGCAGGCCGTTCGACAGCGCCGGCGAGACCGGCGCGTTGACCACTGCGCAGCAAAGCCGGCGCGCCCATTGCGATATGGTCAACCCCAGATGGGTGCGTTCCACCATCTACCAGCAACAAAAGGTGCCAGCTCAAACGTCCGGGGCGCCACCCAATGCCGCAAGACGTTCTTGGCGACTTTACCCAACGCGACCACGAAGCGGCTGGGCAACTAGGGTGAGTCAACTGACCTGGCCATCATCGCTCGGCGCGATCACCATTTGAGTGAACACGCTCTTGATTTCAGTTGTGGGTTGTTGAGGCAACTGCCCTGCCAGCAGTGGAACCGGCAGTTAGCCTGTAACGTCTACTGCGGTGAAAGGCTTGACAGGAGGGAGAGGCGATGAGCGCACTGCTGACGATCGGCGTGTTGACGCTGGCGCTGTTGCTGCTGAGCGTGGCTGGTCGCGCTGAGGCCAGCGACCAGTGAGGCCCGCCTGTTGAGCACGCGGAGCGGCATGGCCGCGGCTGCCGTGCGAACGCAAGACGAGGGTCGGCAGTCCCCCAAGGATCGCCGACCCTCTCTCTGTCTCAGAGCGCGCTAAAAGGCCCTGTAGGTCTCTTTCCTAGCGCCGCAGATGGGGCATACATCGGGGGCCTCGCCCACCAATGTGTGACCGCAGCGAGAGCAGACGTTCACGACCTCAAATCCCGGATCGTTGCCAACCTCGACGGCTGCCTTGGCGAGCGTGTAGAGCGCAGCGTGCGTCTTTTCGGCCTCCAGGGCCCACTCAAAGCTGCGCACAGCGCTGGTCTCTTCCTGTAGCTTGGCCACGGCGATGTAGGCGGGATACATCTCAGCCACCTCGAACTCTTCGCCGCCGATGGCGCCCGTCAGGTTCTGAACAGTGGGACCATAGCCGAACACCGCGCCGGCCACCGTTTGATCATCGCCCGCCTGGTTGCGCAACACCATAAAGTGGCTGGTAGCGTGGATCTGCTCGGCCCACGATACGGCTCTGAATAGCCTCGCCACCGTGGGAAAGCCATCCCGCTCGGCCTTGTCGGCCCAGGCGAGATATCGCATGTGGGCCTGGCTTTCGCCGGCGTAAGCGCTCTTGAGGTTGGCTTCGGTCATAGGGTGCATGTGGGCTATCCTTTCCAGCAGAGATGAGGTCCTAGCCGATCTTGATCTCTTTGGTAGCTTCCCATAGGCCGTGGATGTTGCAGAACGCCACCGCATATAGCGTGCCCGGCTCGCTGGTCTTGATCTTGGTGCTCACGCCATGGAAGGTGTACACCGGTCCCTGGTTAGGGCCGCTGACCGACTCACCATGAGCCGAAAACTCGAAATGGCCCACTTGATGCGGATTCTTGCCACTCTCGGGCTTAAAGTAGACGGTGATGTAGCTGATGTGGTGCTCTGTAGTGTTCGGGTGTGCCACCTCTTTGCCCAGGCTGACCGTGACGTCAAAGTACTCGTCTGCCTTGACGACATCGGCGCACTCGATGACGGGAACGTGTTTTTCCTTCTTCCAGTCGGCCGACTGCAAAAGCTCTCCGAACGACATGTCTGCATCCTCCTGTGTGAAATCAATCCGACTGAACGCCTGACGCAGAGCCTTCTCTGCGTGCCTCACATGTGAGCGCGAGCAGCTACTTGAGCTGATCGATGATGGCTGGCAAGAACACCGGCAGGTCAGCTGGCGTGCGCGACGTGACCAGGTTGCCATCGACCACTACGGCCTCATCTACATACTCTGCTCCGGCGTTGATCAAGTCGTCCTTAATGGCGCCAACACAAGTGGCGCGCTTGCCCGCCACCACACGAGCCGATATAGCCACCCAGGCCGCATGGCAGATCGCTGCCACCAGGCCGCCCTTGGCGTCGATGCCCTTGATCAAAGCCAAAACCGCTGGATAACGGCGTAACTTGTCTGGCGCAAAGCCACCTGGGATGACGATGCCGTCAAAGTCGTCGGCCGAAACCTCGTCCGCGGCCACATCGGCCGTGGCCGGATAGCCGTGCTTGCTGGTGTAGGTCGTCTTCCGGGGCCCTACCAGCGTCACCTCAGCGCCGGCCTCTTGCAGTCGATAGTAAGGGTACCAGAGTTCGGGATCCTCGTAGATGTCCTCGACCAGAATCGCTACGCGCTTGCCTTGCAGAGTCATCATCAAAACCTCCTAGGGATAATGAGCATCCGGTAGGATCATGTCTATTATACCTGTCCTTCGCATTGCCCTCAAGTGCCCTGCACCAGGGCTACCAGGGGAAGGGCTTTCAATAGGTATTGTAGTCGATTAGGAATGAGCGCAGTCGTTCTGGGCGCGTAGCACGATGCGCGATATCCACGCTGCCGCACCTTGGGCAAACAGGATCTCCGAGGCGGCTCAGGCGCATGCAGCTCTTTGTGAACTCCGCACCGCAACGGTTGCAGGCCAGTGGCCCTTCGCGGATCGTCCCACAGGCTCGGAGTCTATCGATCAATCTCATCGCAGCCTCATTTCGCCTTATGCTTGCCAGCGACCTTCGGTGGCCTCAGGCAGGGCGCCCGATGGCCGTCATGTAAACCGTAGATTCACGCTCTCCATCGATGCCAATGAGGACATTGACCTCGTCATCGTACAACGCACCCACCTGGCAACTCCCTAGCCCCAGGCCAACAGCTGCCATGGCCACGGCCTGGGCAATGTGCCCTGCATCGAGATAGACATAGCGATACGCACGTTGAGCGTACTTCCAGATCGAGCGCTCAAAGATGGCGGTCCATACGAACACCAGGGCTGCTTCGCGAAGCATGCCCTGGTCGAGCCCAGCGTGGGCTACTGCCTCGGCGTAGGCGCCCGTCTTGAGCTGCTCAAGAGAGTGCTCGCCAACAGCATAGTGATACACGCCCTGCTCGATGCCCTCGACGCGGGTGGTTACCACATACGTCTCGATGGGGTAGAGAGCTCCAGCCGAGGGCACAGTGCGCCTGAGGTGGTTACCGTGCTGTTCGGTAACCCCTTGCGCCGCCCAGCATAGACGCGACACCTCGCCCAACGTCAATGATGCGGCGCTGTAACGGCGCACGCTGCGGCGATCGTGCAATGCCTGCCACAGCGAGGTGCCGCCGCTGAGCTGCGGGGTCTCGAGGGCAATGCGCGGCGTGTCGGGATAGTGCTTGAGCGGCTCTGGCTGATGTGCCCAGTCGAGCGGATGCTCTGACAGCTGGCCTCGCATGTAACTCGTTTCTCGCTGAAAGGCCTCTCCAATACCTCGTGGCGATTCGTTGATAGACATCGCACCTCCTAGATGAACAGCGTCACTGTCGACTTGCGGGCATCGGCGATGTAAGAGCCCACCGCACCATAGGCGTCGATCAGGTCTTCGCGCAGGTCTTGGCGCTTGATGCCCATGATCTCCATAGTCATCTCGCACGCCAGCACCTTGCCTCCCAGCTCCCTAAAGTCGGCCATCAAACGCTCCAGAGAAGCGACGCGCGCCGCCTTCATCCGGCGCCGGACCATCCACTTGCCCAGGCCTAACAGGTGCATCCTGGAGAGCGGTCCACGTTCCAGGCCGCCCTTCTTGAGGCGTTCAAGGCCCCAGAACGTAAAGTACAATGAGACCTCCATGCCCATCGCCAGTGAGCCATTGGCGATGATGAGCGCGCTATACAGCTTGTCCATATCGCCGCTCTGCACGACGATGGTGGTGCGTTCTGACATGCTCACCCCCTAACGCCGGATGCGGATAGTCCAGTCCGAGTCGGCGCCCTCGACGCCGATCAGTTCCAGGTCGAGCGCCTCGGCGGCCATCGGTATCTCTTTCTTTGAGGCAGGGTGGGTGCCAGCGATTACCAGCACATCGCCCGGTTGAGCTCGTCGCAACGCCTTGCGGGTCTCGACCAATGGCACAGGGCAGGTCTCACCGCGCACATCAACACGAATTTCCGCCATGATCAATCTCTCCCAAAGACGATGTCGACCGAATGGACGTCCCAGAGGGGCTCGATCCTTTCAAGGATCTCTTCGCGAATGTTGTTTGCGAACTGATGATCGCTGGAGAGATCGAGCACCACTCGCACGACGCCGTCGTCGAGGGCGAGCTCACTGACCAACTTGGTCCGTACGATATCGAGCCCCACGGCAGGGTTCATCACATGCTTGAGGCGCCGCCGCAGCTCATCGAGTGTGGTGGGCGTCTGCTCTGTGACAAGCCCATGTCGCTCTTCATAGTTCTGAATGGCCGAGCGCAGGGCGTCTACGGCCAACACTGAGCAGTGTACTTTGATGGCGGGCAGGCCGCCCAAAGCGTCTGAGGCCTGTTGCCAAGTGATGTTGCGCGCCTCTTCGAGCGTCTTGCCCTTGGCCAGATCGGTGATGATGGAGCCGGTAGCGATGTTCGACGCGCATCCGTATGACTCGAACTTGATGTCGGCGATGCGCTGTTCATGCTCATCGACTTTAAGGTAGACAGCGACCATGTCACCACATGCCGGGCTCCCCTCCACCGATTTGGCATCGGCGTCCTCAATCCGTCCAACGTTGTGCGGGTCGCGAAAGTGATCCATCACGATCTCGCTGTATGGTAGCGTTGACATACCTTACTCCTTCCCGAGCGGGCTGATGGCCCGCAGCTTGGTAACCACATCGGCCATGGCGTCTGCCACGGCATCTACATCATCATCGTTGTTGTATCGGCCAAAGGTAAACCGCACCGAACCATGGGCACGCTCGTGGTCGCCACCGATGCCCAGAATGACGTGGCTGCCCTCAAGCGAACGGCTAAAGCACGCCGAGCCCGTGCTCACGCTAAAGCCGCGCAGATCCAGATGCAGCAACACCGACTCACCCTCTACATAGCGGAACGAGACGTTGGCGTTATGGGGCAGCCGTTCGACGGAGTGGCCGTTAACGCGCGACTCTGGGATTGCGAGCAGCTTTGTTGTCAGGCGATCGCGATAACCTTGCAGACGCGCCGTCTCTTCAGGCGTAACCAGTTCTACTGCCGTGGCAAAGCCGACTGCCCCCGGTATGTTTTCAACACCGCCGCGACGATTGCCCTCTTGAAAGCCGCCATCCATCCATTTGGTGAGCGGTGTGCCATCGCGCACGTACAGCGCGCCGATGCCGCGTGGGCCATGGCTGAGATGCCCGGTTAACGATACCAAATCAACGGCCACTTGCGTCACGTCGAGTTCTACCCGGGGAAAGCTGTGGCTGGCATCGGTATGCAGTAGCACGCCATGCTCGCGGGTAATGCCTCCTATGGCCTGCAGGTCTTGCAGTGTGCCGATCTCTTGATTAGCTGCCTGGATCGACACCAGGATCGTATCAGGCCGCAGGGCCGCACGCAGCGCATCGAGGTCGACGCGACCGTGCTCATCGAGCGCCACGCGCGTCACCTCAAAACCCTGCCGCGCTAGGCTGCGCACGCTGTGAAGCACCGCAAAGTCCTCGATGCCAGTGCTGATTATGTGCCGCCCCTTTTTATCCCCCAGTGCCATGGCGACGCCTTTGATGGCCATATTGCTGGCTTCAGTATCTCCCGATGTAAACACGATACTATCGGCCGGGGCGCGCAGTCGCGTGGCGATGGTAGCGCGAGATCGCTCGAGCGCCTCCTTGGCCTCAATGCCCAGCGAATAACCAAACTGCGAGGTCGCCACGGCAAAAGTGTCGAGAAAGTAGGGCATCATGGCTTGCAGCACGCGCTCATCCAGACGAGTGGCGGCGGCGTTGTCGAGATAGATGGTGCGCTGGTTCACAAGCTCCTCCTAGAGTGGCTGCTATCATGTTATTGATTAAATACATCAATATTATAATGAATAATGGCGAGCGGCACAAGTCCTTACCAATAATAGAGCGATTTACTCCATTATAGTCACAAGACGGCAGCAGCGTCAAGCTGGTACACTCACCACGACTAACACCGAGGGAGGGTGTGACTGGTATCTGGCACAGGTTTGGGTGGGTGCAGCTAGCGCCGCCGACGTGAAACGGCAGATACTGGACCTTCTGGAGCAGGAGACGAGCCATGGCGGCAACGTGCCGATCGCGAGGCTGGGAGGCGATCTGCAGCGACGGTGATGCACGAAGAGGCGAGGCCGGAGTTACGGTTGCGGTGTTGCCGTGCGTGCTATCGAAGGGGCGCATAAGGCGCCTATCGCGACACGGCCAGCCCCAGACAGCTGCGTCGTACTATCCACCGGCAACAGGCGTCGCCCGCTTAAGACGCTCGTGACGCCTTAGCACAACGCGGCCAGGAAGGGGTGAAGCTGTTGGGGTGATTCGCGTCTGACCCGACCGTCATCTCTCAGTGCGATTATCATTTGAGTGGACGCAGCAACAGCCAACACCTCGCGCAGTTCGCGTTGACGATGGGGTGCTGCTGCAGTCAGGCTCTTCTATCGCAGTTCTGGCAGCAAGGGCCCAAATGTCAGGTAGTCGCTCGTCGTGCCGTCTGAAGCCGTGTGGATCAGCCGCTCTCCTGTGCTGGCGCTATAGAGGCCAATGCGCAGGTAAAAGGGGCCACCGCTCATGCTCTCCGGCACCGCAATGACGTGCCTGTCCACCACCTGCTCTCCCTGGCGCCATAGGCTCGTGGGGTAGTCGCCCTGTAGAGGCTGCTCGTCAGTCTGCGCCAGGATACGCCCGTAGGCGTTCACCAGATGAGCGAACACGGTATAGTCTTCTGTCATGGGGCGCAGCGCTTCCCAGTAGAGGTCGATGGTCCACTCGTCGCCCAACCTCGGCTGCACGGGGTTGACGCCAAATCCAAAGAGTCGAACGCTCTCGCCCCAGTCGATCTGCATCGGAGCGGCTGGCTCGTAGCGGGTCTCATAAGGCGGCACGACGCGGATTGCGCCAACCGCCGGGCTTGTACCCAACGATGCGCCGTTAGGTGCCTCGGCCTCCAGAGGGTCTCGTTGCACACCCCTGTAGACCGTCACGCGGATGTCGCCTCTTGTGGGAGTGTGCGCGACCGGCGAGATGGGAACCACGATCTCGTCTTGAATGATCTGGCCAGGAATCCAGTCTGACGTGGGCAATGCGCCGCCGCCGGGCATTGAATTGGCAATGCCCACCTGCATGCGCTGTCTGCCCGTCACCTCCACCGATACGGTATAGTCGACGGCCGGCCGTCTGCGAGCCAGCCACACCAATCGCACCGTTACGGTCTGTCCGCGGGGCACAGTGTCCCGGTCAATGCTATACCCCACAAGGTACAGATCGTCACCGTATTCGATGCCTACAGGCGCCACGTTTTCGTCGGCCAGATAGGCCAGGTTCAGCTCAGGAGGTGCGCTGCGCTGTGTGGTGGCGGGTAACACCAACGCGGTAACGAACAACGCCACGGCGAGCCCCAGCGAGGCCATCCATTGCCCGCGCGATGGCAGCCAGGCACACCAACCAGCTGCCAGCAGCAGACTCGTGGGCACGGTCAGCGCCGATAGGCTTTCTGAAAGCAGCCCATCGTCTCGCCACAGGAGTAACCCGTAGCGTAGCCCACTGGCCAACGCAAATGTCCCCACCACCCACCAACCGTGGCGTGATTCTTGCTGCGCTGGCGACCACCAGCGGCGCAAAACTGCCAACCCGAGCCCGCCAGCACTGATGATCGCTAGAGCATCGAGCACTGTGTAGACCACGCGGTCTAGCGGGACACTGCGCCATCCCAGGGTGCCCCAGAGGCCTTGAGAGAGCCGCGTCACCACCAGGCGCGGGCTGACGGCCTGTAACCCAACGATCACCTGTGCCGCCTGTTGGGGCAGCGGCTCGCGAGCGGGTGTCAGGAGTGAGCAAAGAGCGCGTATGAGCAGGTATAGCCCGATACCCGACAGGAGATGCAGGGTTCTTTCGCGCCGTATGTGCGCGCCACGGGTATGGAGCACCGCGACCAAGGCAGCTAGGAGCGGCAGCGTGCTGATGGCGCCAACCGCCGGTGAGACTAGCACCCCGAGCGCTGGCGCCGCCACCCAGATCGACGTTAGCCACGAGGTGAGCGGCCGCTCCCAAAGGCGCACTGCCAACGCTAGCAGGGCTGCCGTCGTGAACGCGGCGAGCGCATCAGCGTTAGCGGTGGTGCTCGCAATGACCGAGGCTGGCAGCAGACCGATGGCCACCGCAGTCAACGTGGCTACCGAGCGATCTTTCGTGAGGCGGTTGGCAATTCCGTAGACGATCACTGTGGCGCCCAATATCGCCACCAACGACACGGCGCGCAGGAATCGCACGGCATTCGCCACCTCAGGAGCCGAAAGCCGATGCAGCAACGTGTTGCGATTGGCTGTCCCCGAAAGGTCATAGGTGCTCAGATACGGATTGGGGCGCATGGCGTCAGATGGCGAAGGATCGTCAGCAAACACCGCAATCGCGGCCTGTGCGATCCAGCGATAGGCCGGTGATTCGTGCACGACGCGGTGATCGGCGAACTGACTCACCAGTGCGGCATAAGCTGGCTCGTCGCCAGCTCCCCGGCGGGCCAGCGCTTGTGCAACAAAGGGGGCTTCCTCGGCGCCCTCGAGCAGCGGTAAGCGCGCCCCGTTGAGTAGCGCAGCGGCTATCACAACCAGCAACACCAACCCGAGTTGCCAGTGTGGCCTAGCGGCCGATAGAGCTGCAGCGAGGCGGTCTGTCAAGCCCCCAGAACGTTCTTGCGCGGCGCCCGTCACAAAAGCCCTCGATGCACTGTCCATCTACGCCGGGCCACAGACGTCGCTCAGCACACGCAGCATACGGTCAGCGATAGGTTCCCAGTCGAACAGGCGCGACAGTTCCTCTGCGCCACTCCCGATCTGTGTGGCCAGTTCGCGGTTTTCCCAGAGCCGCTGGATGGCATCAGCCAGAGCACCAGCGTCATTCGGTGGCACCAGCAGCACGTTGACATCAGGCACCAGCTCGGGTGTGGGCACTTGCGGTATGGTGCTGACCACAGGCAGACCATGCGCCAAGGCGGCCATCAGGCTGCCGCGCCGAAACGAGGCGCCGTCACGAAACGGTAAAACGCACGCATCAGAGCTCAGAAAGGCGGCCGAGACTTCTTCGTTGGGCATATAGCCAGTCCAAAAGACGTTGTCGCGCAGGCCTCGCTCTTGGATCAGTGCCTCGACGCGCTCGAGATACAGGCGGTTGGTGGGGTCCGAGGCGCCAACAGTCCCACCGATCATCATCAAGTGCGCAGGGATCTGCCGGCCCAGCACCATGGCGAGCGCCTCGATCAGCTCCTCGCCGCCCTTGCTCTCGTTCAAGAAGCCAAAGTAGCACAGCAGCATCGAGCGCGAGTTGACGCCCCAGCGGCGGCGCCAGGTCTCGCGGTCATAACCGTCTGGCAGGCGAGGTGTGATGTTAGAGCCGATAGGAATCAACTCCAGGCGGCGAATGCCGCTTACCGAATCCAAAGTGTGGCGGTCTTGCGCATTGGTCACGATCACGGCCGCGGCACTACGTGCCAGCTCATGGTTAACCCAGGTACGCAGACGGCTGGCCTTGGGGAACAGATACGGCACCAACAGGTCGTGGAAAGTCACCACAAAGGGGTACCGCGCGTAACGGCGTGGTAGCAGGTTGATAGCCGGATGCATGCCAAAAGCCGCTGTCTGATACTGGATGTTGATGACGTCGGGCCTGACCTGCTCGAGCAGTTCGCCAAAAGCCTTGTACGATGAGCGAAACGACCAGTCTGGCATCGCGGCATGCACTGTGATGCCTTCGCGCTCGCCACTTGGCCCCGCGTCACCCGATGTGAGCACATGAACCTCGACGCCGCGCGCTGCCAGACGCTGTCCGATGATGTGAGAGTAGTCAGCCACACCGCCTTCCATAGGCGGATACTCGCCGGTGACGAGCAGTAGGCGCAATGACTCTTTTGTCACGGCGTCACCTCTCTTGCCTGATGGGGGTCAAGCCCCGAGCATAACAGAGCCCTATAGGCCCGCATGCGCTCGCGGCGCAAGGCGCGCTTGTGGCCCAACAACCATTTGAATCCCTCGATGATGATCTCGGCGGCGTAGCCTGCCAGCAGGCTCGTACGCAATAGCCGCGCCTTGGTTGGGCCCTCGTGCTGTTCAAAGTAGCGCACCTTGCTGCTGTCAAAGAGCAGTTGTCTGCGGGCCAGAACCTGTCCGCTGCTCTGACCTTCGTAGTGTACCACAGTTGCCCGGGGTTCATATACGATGCGCCAACCTGCCGCTCGGAGTCGCCGACAGAGGTCGAGCTCCTCGGAATACATAAAGTACCCCTCATCGAAAACACCTACCTCATCGAGGGCCTTGCGTTGCACCAGCATGCACGCACCGGTCACCCAGTCGACGTCTTGCGTCACATCGTCTGGTGCGTCCTGCATCCGGTAGCGACGCGCCCAGCGGTTCCGCGGAAACAAGCGCTCGAGCGGCGTGCTTTCCATGAGAGCCATCATCAGCGAGGGAAAGCGCCGCCGTGAGCTCTGCGGCGAGCCGTCGCCGTACACCAGGCGCGGGCCTACCACGGCGATATCTGGCGCGCTGTCAGCCAGATCGATCAACAGTGAGATGGCGTCTGGCCCCCCAGGCGAACGTGTCACAATCGTATCAGGGTTGAGCAGCAGCACATAGCGGCCTGAGCAGCGGCGCAGAGCCAGATTGTTGCCCCTCGTAAAGCCCAGATTGCGCTCAGCGTCGATGGCCTGAACCCACGGAAAGCGCTCTGCGAGCATGGTCAGTGTCCCATCACGTGAGGCGTTGTCGACCACCCATACGTCGACAGTGCGCTGCCCGAGGCTCAGCAGTCCGTCAGGGGCAACGTCACCGCCGTCGCAGAGGGCAAGCAGCGAGTCCAGGCACTGGCCTAGAAGCTCGCGCACATTCCAGCTTACGATGATGACGCTGACATCAGGCCGCCCTTCAGCCGACACCAAAGAGCTCCCGGGCGTTGGCGCTCGTTGCGGCGGCCAGGGCGTCCAGCGGCAAGGCTCTGATCTGCGCCAGGCGCTCTGCAACATAGACGACGTAGGCAGGCTCATTGCGGCGTCCACGCAGGGGGTGCGGAGCCAGGTAGGGGCAGTCGGTCTCAACCAAAAGTCGGTTGAGCGGGGCCAGCCGCGCTACGTCGGCCAGGCCATTCATCCGTTTGAAGGTGATTGGCCCGGCAATGCCGAGATAGAACCCGCGGTCGAGAGCCCAGCGTGCCAGTGTATCGCCTCCCATGAAGCAGTGCAGCACGCCTCGTAGACTGCGTGGTGCGTTCCCCACGATAGCCATGAGGTCGTCGTCGGCTTCGCGGCAGTGCAACACGACGGGCACGTCGAGCTCGACGGCCAGCTGAAGCTGGGCGCTCAACGCGTCGCGCTGCGCCTCTCTTGGGCTCAGATCATAGTGATAGTCGAGGCCAATCTCGCCGATGGCTGCCGCGCCTGACTGGCTGGCGAGAGCGATCAGCTCATCCAACGTTTCCTGGCTGATTGCTTGGCCTGAGAAAAGGGAGCTCGCCGCATGGGGGTGCACGCCCACGGCCGCATACACGTCCTGGTAGCGCTCACAGAGGGCTGTAGTTGCTCGCGAGCTGACGAGATCAGTGCCGCAAGTGATGATCGTCTGGACGCCGGCTGCCCTGGCTCGTGCAACTACCTCGTCGCGGTCAGGAGCAAAGCGCTCGGCGTCCAGATGGGCATGTGTGTCAATGAGCATCGTCTCGCCGGCCTGCCGCCTCAGGCCTCGAGGCCGGCGATGGCCAAGCCCTCGGCCAACACCGCGCTCACGCGCTGCTCGGCGGTTACCTCGCAATACACGCGAATGACTGGCTCTGTACCAGAGAAGCGAATCAGGGCCCACTGTCCATCCTCGAGCACATAGCGAAAGCCGTCACTCCGGTCGATCTCAACGACTTTGAGACCGGCGATGTGAGTGGGCTCTGCCGCCGCTACACGCTCGACCACCTCGGCCTTGCGCTCTGGAGGCATCTCTCGGTCAACGCGGTCATAGTAGTGTGGGCCCACCAGGTCGAACAGCGTCTCGATCAGCTGGCTTGGGCGCTTGCCGGTGCGAACCATCAGGTCGAGCAGGTAGAGCCCTGCTAGAATGCCGTCCCGCTCGGGGATGTGGTTAGCAAAGGCAAAGCCACCGCTCTCCTCACCGCCGATGAGCGCGTTGGTCTCGATCATTTTGGGTGCCACATACTTGAAGCCCACTCCCGTCTCGTATACCGGCACGTCATAGTGGGCGGCGAGCTTGTTCGCCATCACGGTGCTGCTGATCGAGCGCACCAGTGGCCCGCGCAGTCCGCGCACACCGAGCATATAGTAGGCCAGGAGGGCATACACCTGCAGTTGGTTGACGAACTGGCCATGCTCGTCCGCAAAGCCGACGCGATCGGCGTCGCCATCGTTGGCCAGGCCGGCGTCGGCGCCAAACGGTTCAATGGCCTCGAGCAGCCCCACCAGGTTCGAGGCGATGGGCTCCGGACGCACCATACCAGGAAAGAGCGGGTTGCGCTCGCCGTGAATCTCTTTGATGACAGTGGCGCCGCCGCCGAGGAGGCGCGTGAACCAGCCCTGCCCAACACCCCACATCGGGTCGGCCACGATGCGCAGCCCCGCTTGCTTGATGGGGTTGACGTCGATCAGTCGTGCGAGTTGCTCTTCGTAAGGGCCGTCGGGGTCGAATAGCTGAATCAGCCCCTGTCGCACGCCGGCGTCAAAATCGGTGTACTCTACCCGGTCGCTCTCTTGCGCTGCCGCGATGCGCCGCTCGACGAGCTCGAGCGTCTCGGGGGCCGCCGCGCCGCCATAGTCAGAGCGCAGCTTGTAGCCGCTGTCGGTAGGAGGGTTGTGGCTCGCGGTGATCCAGATACCCCCAGCTGCCCGTCGCGGCAAGATGTTATACGACAGCACTGGCGTTGGTGCAGCATGATCTGCCAGGAACACCGGTATCCCGTTGCCTGCGAGTACCTCGGCCACGGCTTGAGCAAACTCCTCGGAGAGAAAGCGCATGTCATAGCCCACGATCATCCCGCGCGCGGCCAGCCCTGAAGCATGCAGGTAGTCTGCCGTTCCCTGGGCGCAGTATCGAACGCTCTCAAACGTATAGCCGTCGGCAATACCTGCACGCCAGCCGTCGGTGCCGAACTTGATCGGTCTCTTGGACATAAAGCACCTCGCTTTGATGGGGCCTCTAGTCAATGGTGGGCGGTCTGCCGGTAGCGATCTTTTCCTCGAGCATCTTCAGATCATGCTCGACCATCATCTCTACCAACTCGTGGAAGCTTACCTGTGGCTCCCAACCGAGCACGCGTCGGGCTTTTGAGGCGTCACCTACCAGCTCGTATACATCTGCTGGCCGTAGAAACTGTGGGTCGGTGTACACATGGTCTTGATAGTCGAGCCCCAGGTGGCCAAAGGCCGCTTCAAGGAGCTCACGTACCGAGTGCTGCTCGCCCGTCGCCACCACAAAGTCATCTGGCTTGTCTTGCTGTAGCATCAACCACATGGCGCGGACATAGTCGCCGGCAAAGCCCCAGTCTCGCTTGGCGTCCAGGTTGCCCATCGGCAGGCGATCCTGTAGCCCCAGCTTGATGCGCGCAGCGTTGTAGGTCACCTTGCGCGTCACAAATTCGAGGCCGCGGCGGGGCGACTCGTGGTTGAACAAGATGCCCGACACCGCAAACAGGTCATAGCTCTCGCGATAGTTGATGGTGATCCAGTGGCCATAGACTTTGGCCACCCCATAGGGGCTCCGCGGATAAAAGGGCGTTGTCTCGCGTTGCGGCACCTCTTGCACCTTGCCAAACATCTCGCTGCTCGAGGCCTGGTAGACGCGGATGGTGGGATCGACCATGCGGATCGCGTCGAGCACCCGTGTGACGCCCACCGCCGTGAACTCGGCAGTCAGCACAGGCTGCTCCCACGAAGTGGGCACGAACGACATGGCGGCGAGATTATAGACCTCTTGCGGCCTGTGCCGACGCAGGATCTGGATGAGAGATACCTGGTCGAGCAAGTCGCCCTGCTCGAGGACAAGCCGATCCATGATGTGCTCGATGCGATGATAGTTGGGAGAGCTACCACGTCGCACCATGCCCACAACTCGGTAGCCCTCGTCGAGCAATAACTCGGCGAGATAGGAGCCATCCTGGCCAGTGACGCCGGTGATTAGTGCTGTTCTCTGCATAGCGTTTCCTTTCAAGCGGCATCGCCCCTGGCGGCCACCCTGGCACGCCAGTATGCGAGGGTGTCTTCGAGGCTCTGAGCGAGCGGCACCATCGGCCGCCAACCCGTCACATAGTTTAGCAGAGCGGCGCTACCCACCACGTTAGGCTGGTCGCTGGGGCGCATACGGTCAGGGTCGCGCTCGACTTGAATCTCGACCTGCACCAAAGCCAGCAACCTGTCGAGCAACGCCTGGATGGGCACCGAGGTGCCCAGGCAGATGTTGTACACGGCACCCTTCTCGCCCTCTTCGAGAGCGAGGCGATAGGCACGCACCACGTCGCGCACGTCACAAAAGTCACGGCGAGCTGCCAGATTGCCCACCTTGAGCAGCGGCGGTTGCAGCCCTGCCTCGATGAGCGCTACCTGCCGACTAAAGTCTGGCACCACAAAGCCTGGGCGTTGCCGTGGGCCAATGTGGTTGAACGGTCTCACTCGCACAATGTGTAGCCTGTGGCTGTAGCAGAACATGCCGGCCATCAGGTCTTGGTTTACCTTGCTCAAGGCATACGGGTTGGTGGGCTGCAGGGCGCACGATTCGGTGATAGGCAATGCATCGGACGGCACGCGTCCGTACTCGTCAGCAGAGCCGACTACCAAAACACGCGCTTGAGGGCACAACTCGCTCATCGCGCTCAGCAGGTATAGCTGCGGCAGCGTGTTGGCCTGCAGAGTGCCTGCCGGATCAGCCCATGAGGCCGCCACCGAGGCCTGAGCGGCAAGATGGTAGATGCGCTCTGGCTGCGCTTGGGCGAGCATACGGCACACGGCCCGCTCATCGGTCAGATCGGCCTCGATCAGCTCCAGGCGGTCTCCATGATGGGCGATGTTGGCGCGACTGCCGCCTGGACGGATCACACCCAGGGTTTCGCAATCGTCGTCGGCCACAAGCAGGTCGGCGAGGTGCGAACCCGCGAACCCGCCGATGCCGGTGATCAGCACGCGCATAGACTCTCCTTTGGCAGGCTAGAGCTGTCTAGCGCGAGTATAGCAGACGCTCGCAAGGCGGCAAGTGCCTGAGACGCAGAAACCAGCGCTATGCCAGAGACGACCCGGGGGCCCGTCATGGCAGGCCCTCGGGTCACACATCGCCTAGAGGCCCGCAGCCTGACGGAGAGCCTCGACGCGGTCGAGACGCTCCCAGGGGGCGTCGATGTCGGTGCGGCCGAGATGGCCATAGGCTGCAGTAGGTTGGTAGATGGGGCGACGCAGGTCAAGATCTCGTATGATCGCCGCAGGGCGCAGATCAAACACCTGGCTGACGATCTTCTCCAGACGCTCGTCGGAGAGACTGCCGGTGCCAAAGGTTTCGATATTGATCGAGACGGGGTGAGCGACGCCGATCACGTAGGCGATCTGGATCTGGCAGCGATCTGCCAGGCCAGCGGCCACGATGTTCTTGGCTACCCAGCGTGTGGCATACGAGCCCGAACGGTCGACCTTGGTGGGGTCCTTGCCAGAAAAGGCCCCGCCGCCGTGAGGCACCATGCCGCCGTAAGTGTCAACGATGATTTTGCGGCCTGTGAGGCCAGAGTCTCCCATGGGTCCGCCGACCACAAAACGGCCGGTGCCATTGATGACATAACGGGTGTCCGCAGCGAGTAGGTGCTCAGGGATGGTGCCGCGCACCACTAGCTCCGCCAGGTCCTGACGCAGCTTTTCGACCGAGACATCCGGGTCGTGCTGGGCCGCGAGCACCACGGTGTCGATGCGCGCTGGCTTGCCATGGCGATACTCGACCGTCACCTGAGACTTGCCGTCGGGCCGCAGATAGGGCAGGGTGCCATCTTTGCGCAAAGCAGATAGCTGCTTGACGAGGCCGTGCGCCAGCATGATGGGCATTGGCATCAGCTCGGGCGTCTCATTGCAGGCATAGCCAAACATCATGCCCTGATCGCCGGCGCCCACCTGATCGGTGTCATCGCCGCCAGCGCGGGCCTCCTGCGAGGCGTCGACGCCCATGGCGATATCGAGCGACTGCTCGTGAATCGAGGTAATGACGCCGCAGGTCTGGCAGTCAAAGCCGGTGTCTGAGCAGCAATAGCCGATACCGTTGATTGTCTCGCGGACGATCTTGGGTACATCGACATAGCAGTCAGTGGTGATTTCTCCCTGCACAAGCACCAGGCCGGTGGTCACAGCGGTCTCGCAGGCCACGCGACCGTATGGGTCTTGCGCCATGATGGCGTCTAGAACGCCGTCAGAGATGAGGTCACACACCTTGTCAGGGTGTCCCTCAGACACCGACTCAGAGGTGAAGAGGAACCGCGGCGAGCGCATCAGGTTGTACATGCAGCCTACTTCCTTTCTGGGCAGAGTTGATCCCTCGCAGCGCTGGCGATCAGGTGCCGCTTTGCCACGAGGTGAGATAGGTCTGCTGCGCGTCGGTCAACGTATCGATAGTCACGCCCATGGCCCGAAGCTTGAGCATGGCGACCTGCCGATCGATCTCGCGGGGCACCGAATAGACCGACTTGGTCAGGCGATCGTGGTTCTTGATCATGAACTCGGCGCACAGGGCTTGGTTGGCAAACGACATATCCATCACCGCTGAGGGGTGCCCTTCAGCGGCGGCGAGGTTGATCAGGCGTCCCTCGCCGAGAACGTTGATGCGTCTCCCATCGCTCAGGCGATACTCTTGCACAAAGTCGCGCACCGAGCGCACCTCGGTGGCCATGTCGGCGAGACCGACGAGGTTGATCTCAACGTTAAAGTGGCCCGAGTTGGCGATGAGCACGCCATCCTTCATGCGCTCAAAGTGCGCTGTGTCGAGCACGTGGGCGTCGCCCGTTGCGGTGACCACGATGTCGGCTTCTGTGGCCGCCTGGAGCATTGGCATCACACGGTAGCCGTCCATAAGGGCCTCGAGGGCGCGCAGGGGGTCGACCTCGGTGACGATGACGTTGGCGCCCATGCCACGGGCACGCATGGCGATGCCGCGGCTGCACCAGCCATAGCCGCATACAACGAATGTCTTACCGGCGAGCAGCGTGTTTGTGGCGCGGATGATGCCATCGATCGTGCTCTGGCCAGTGCCGTAGCGATTGTCGAACAGATGCTTGGTGTCAGCGTCGTTGACCGCTACGATGGGGTACTCGAGTTTGCCTTCAGCCTCGAGGGCTCGCAGTCGGATGACGCCTGTGGTGGTCTCCTCGGTGCCGCCGATGACATCACTCAGGGCCTCGCGACGATCGCCGTGTAGAATTGACACCACGTCGGCGCCGTCATCCATGGTCACGTTGGGGCGATGGTCGATGGCAGCCGTGATGTGGCGGTAGTAGGTCTCATTATCCTCGCCCTTGATGGCAAAGACGGGCATCTCGTCGCGCGCCACGAGGGCCGCGGCCACATCATCCTGCGTAGAGAGCGGATTAGACGCACAGAGTACGACTTCGGCTCCGCCATCCTGCAGTGTGCGCATGAGGTTGGCGGTCTCGGTGGTCACGTGTAGACACGCCGCCATACGCACGCCTGCAAAGGGGCGCTCTTTGGCGAGCCGCTCGCGGATCTGCCTCAGGACAGGCATCTCACGTTCGGCCCAGGCGATGCGTCTGGCGCCCTGGTCGGCAAGGCTCAAATCTCGGACGTCGTATTGCTTCACGGGTTGTCCTTTCAGATGCTCTTGTGTCTAGAGGGCGCCAGTGAAGAGGGCGCACTCGGCAGGCGTCAGTGTATCAAAGTAGGTCAGGCATCGGAATTCGCTGTAGCGCGCTGCGATCTGCTCGCGATCGAGCCGGCGCAGCCTATCGATTGAAAAGTCCTGCACTGTAAACGAGGCCACCACCGTGCCGTGGACCACGGCGCGCCGCAGGCCCTGAGGCGAGAGGTCGTTGGTGGCTGCGAGATAACCTATCACACCGGCGGCGAACGTATCGCCAGCACCGGTTGGGTCCACGACATCCTCGATGGGAAAAGCGGGCACGATAAAGAAACGCTCCCCGACGCTGTCGCCTCGGGTCACCAGCATGGCCCCATGCTCGCCTCGCTTGATGATCAACGCTTTGGGCCCCAGAGACAGGATCGTATCGGCACCACGCAGTAGGTCGTGCTGCTGCGAGTAGAGCCTGATCTCGGACTCGTTGAGCAACACCAGGTCGACCATCGACATGGCTTGTGTCAGGCTGTCGCGCTTGGATGTCATCCAAAAGTTCATCGAATCCAGCGCTGTGAGGCGCGGCGAGCGCACCTGCGTGAGTACCTCGATCTGCAGGTCAGGGTCGATGTTGGCGAGAAAGACGTAATCGGTGTTGGCATATGCCGGTGAGATTTCGGGGTGAAACGTTGCAAAGACGTTGAGCTGTGTGTCGAGCGTCTCGCAAGCGTCCATGTTGGTGCCATAGCGCCCAGACCAGAA
>Ga0123328_1001219_pt1 | contig 25603 bp, 22 predicted proteins | sample BioC12SIPDNA_2_FD_89702 | JGI IMG/M metagenome (GOLD analysis project Ga0123328, IMG submission 89702) | Anaerobic biogas reactor microbial communites from Washington, USA - Biogas_R1_A C12 SIP DNA | ecosystem: Engineered > Bioreactor > Anaerobic > Unclassified | place: Washington, USA...
GATTTGCCGCACAGTCGATCAATGATAGGGGGAGCGCGATATGATACCTGGGTTTGCGGGCAAGATCCTCAAGGTAGATCTGACTCGGGGTGTCACCTCTGTGGAGGAGAAGGACGCAGCTTTTTACCGGCGTTACATGGGCGGTAACGGATTCATTGCGCACTATCTGTTGGCCGAGATGGACCCTAAAGCCGATCCCTTGGGGCCAGACAATCTGCTGATCTTTGCCACCGGTGCCATCACGGGCCTGCCCATCGCAGGCGCCGGGCGCAGTGCCGTGGGGTGCAAGTCACCGCTGAGCGGTGGCTATGGCGAGGCCGACGTCGGCGGCTATTTTGGTGCCGAACTCAAGCAGGCTGGCTTTGACGCCATCGTCATCAGAGGCAGGGCCCCCAAGCCAGTCTATCTGTGGATTCACGACGGCAAAGTTGAGATTCGGTCGGCCGAGCATCTGTGGGGCATGACCACGCTCGATTGCCAGACGACAGTACAGGGTGAGCTGGACGACAGGCGCGTGCGCTTGGCCATGATCGGCCCTGGCGGCGAGAAGCTGGTGCGCTATGCCTGCATTATCAACGACCTTCGGCACGCAGCAGGTCGCACGGGCACCGGCGCAGTGATGGGTTCCAAGAATCTCAAAGCCGTGGTGGCTCGCGGCGAACCCAAGGTGCCCATCGCCGACGAGGCGGCCTTCAAGGAGCTTTCTCGCTGGATGGTGCGCAACTGGAAGCAAGATGCCTTTGGACTGCACGACACCGGCACGAACGGCGGCCTGGTAGATCTGAACGAAGTTGGTGCGTTGCCTACTCGCAATTTCCAGGACGGCCAGTTCGAGGGCGCTGAAAAGATCGGTGGCATTGCGATGCGCGATACGATCACCACCGGACGCGAGGGGTGCTATGCCTGCCCGATCCGCTGCAAGCGCGTCGTCGAGGTTCACGACGACGAGTATGACGTCAATCCGATCTATGGTGGGCCAGAGTATGAGACGGTGGGCGCGTTTGGATCAGTCTGTGGCGTCGACGATCTGCGGGCCATTGCCAAGGCGCATGAGTTGTGCAACGCCTATAGCCTTGACACCATCACCACCGGTATGACTGTGGCCTTTGCGATGGAGTGCTTTGAGAATGGCCTGCTCACCCTAGAGGACACCGACGGGCTAGACCTGCGCTTTGGCAATGCTGCGGCCATGGTTGAGATGACGCGTCGCATATGCGAGCGCGAGGGGGCCCTGGCGGATCTCCTGGCTGAAGGACCCACTGTGGCCGCCAAGCAGCTCGGGCCCGAGGCCGAGCCATTCCTGGTGACGGTCAAGGGGCAGCCATTCCCAATGCACGAGTCGCGCTATCGCCATGGGCAGGGCCTTGGCTATGCGTTGTCGCCCACCGGCGCCGACCATATGCACAACTTTTGGGATGAGGGTTTGGCCAACTCTGAGCTAAACGAAGGCCTGCAAAGCCTGGGCGTCTACACGTCAGTGCCGCAGACCGAGCTCTCGCCCGTCAAGGTGCGATCCTACAAGGCCGTCAGCAACTGGCAGTGGGTGCACAACCATCTCGGACACTGCATGTTTGTGCCCTGGTCGCGCGATCAGATGGTCGACATCGTGCGTGCCATTACCGGGTGGGAAACGACAGTGCACGAGTTGCTGATGGTGGGCGAGCGCGGTGTTACCATGGCGCGGGCCTTTAACCAGCTATGCGGGTTGGGTCGCAAAGACGATGTGTTGCCCCTGCGCATGAACACGAGCTTTAGGGCGGGGGTGGTCAACGAAGCACCCATCGATCCAGAAGTGCTCGACGAGCATGTTGGCCTGTTCTACGAGATGATGGGTTGGGATGCCGAGACTGGCGTACCGACGTCGGCCAGGCTCCACGAGCTGGATATCGCCTGGGTGGCCGAGCTCTTCTAGTGACGTGGATCAGGCGCCGTGGCGGGTAACCGTCACGGCGCTTCTTTTTCGCTCTGTGGAGGTGGGCAGTGAGAGGCTGGCGAGATGCGCGTTGTTGGCGCGAAGTGCTCATCAGGGGCGGCATAACGGCGATCATGGCTGGCGTGATCTACTTTGCGCTGGTGCCCGAACCGCTGATCTGGCTAGCGCCCGTCGTGGTCTCGGCGCTGGTGGTGATGCGCTGGGTCGTGCGACCCGAGACGCTGGATGATCTCGACTAGGCAACTTGCTACGTTTGGGTTGATTCTGACGCGCGGCTATAATCGACCTGCTATGCATGAATACGCTGTCACCGAAAACGTCGTTGATATCGTTTGTCGTCATGCCGTCAAGGCTGGTGCGCGCCGTGTGCGTCGTGTCCATCTGGTGGTCGGTGAGCTGTCGTCGATCATCGATGATAGCGTCCAGTTCTACTATGACCTCATCAGCGAGGGCACGGTTGCACAAGCGGCAGAACTCGTCTTTCGACGCGTGGCTGTCGAGGTTGAGTGTGGCGCCTGTGGATACGTCTGGCAGCCTGCCGATGCCGACTGGACCTGCCCACAATGCGGTCAGGCGCAGGCGCGTGTGCGGGCTGGCCGCGAGTTCTATGTAGAAAGCATCGAGGTGGAAGACTGATGAGCAGAATCCCCGTGGTCGAGCGCATTATGAAGGCCAACGACGACGTGGCAGCAAGCAACCGTCAGTTGCTCGATGAGCACGGCGTCCACGCCGTCAATATCATCGCCGCGCCGGGCGCCGGCAAGACGAGCCTTATCCTGGCTGTGTCGGTCGCGCTGGCAGGGCGAGTTCGCGTGGGTGTCATCGAGGGCGACCTGGCCTCTGATGTCGACGCCCAAAAAGTGCGCGCAGCGGGCCTACCCGTCTATCAGATTAACACAGGCGGCGGTTGCCATCTGGATGCGCGACAGGTGCGCGTGGCGCTTGACCAGATGCCCCTCGATGAGATCGATCTGTTGCTGATCGAGAATGTGGGCAACCTGGTGTGCCCCGTGAACTTTGTGCTGGGCGAGCACACGCGTCTGGGTATCTCGAGCGTGCCCGAAGGCGACGACAAGCCGCACAAGTATCCCACCATCTTTGCCAACGTGGATGCGTTGGCTCTGAACAAGGCTGACCTGCTGGCTTTTATGCCGTTTGATGTCGCCGAGTTCGAGCGGCTGGTGCGTTCGCTGAACCCCGAGATAGCGGTGTTCCAGGTATCCAGCACCGTGGGCACGGGTATCGACGCGTTGGCCGACTGGCTTGCCGGCCTGGCCGCCTGAGGCACTACACCGAGGGAGCAAGACATGGACAAGCGCACGGCCGCACTGGTTGGTGAGAGCATCGCACATGCCGCCCATGATACCTGGTTCGGGCTGGCGCCGGTGCTGCTGGCCTCGATGAGCACCGAACTGGCGCTCAAGAACTCGGATATCGGACTGGCGCTGCTGTTCTATAACGCCATCTCGTCTGTCACGCAGCCCCTTTTTGGGCGCCTCGCCGAGAAGGTGGGGGGGCGCACGCTCGCCGTGAGCGCGATAGTCTGGACCTCTCTCATGTTCATGCTCGCGGTATATGCACCGGCCAAGTGGATGTTGCTGCTGGTTCTGGCACTGGCTGGCTTTGGCTCGGGGGCCTTTCACCCTCAGGGGACAGCCAACGCAACGGCATCTGGAGGCGGGCGCTGGGGGGCGACGGCTGCGTCGGTCTTTTTCCTTGGCGGGACGTTGGGCGCCTCTCTGACGGGTTCGGCGCTGGGAGGTTTTCTTATCGGCACTTTTGGCCGACGTTCGCTCATCATCATCGCTTTTATAACGGTGAGTGTCGCCCTCCTGGTGGTCAGGCGTCTGGTGCCCCATGCGCTTCCAGATCGCGAGGATGGCCCCGCACCCATCGAGCATTCGTTGCCGCGGCAGGGGCGTGCTTTTTACGTACCGCTGGTGATCCTGCTGATCGGTCTCGCCCTGCGCTCGCTGACCCAACAGACGATGAGCGCCTACGTGCCCAAGTACGAGCAAGATCTGGGGGCCTCGCCGGCAACGTATGGACTGGTGCTTTCGGCCTACCTGGCAGCCAACGCTATCGGGGGCGTGCTGGGCTCATACCTGGCCGATCGCATTGGCTTTCGTGGCGTATTGGTCGGGTCGCTGACCGTCGCGGGCATCGCGCTATTTGGGTACTTTGTGATTCCTGGACTAGGGGGCTATGTGGCGCTGATTCTCAGCGGCCTTGCGTTTGGCCCTTCACACACGCTGTACCTGGTGTCGGGACAGCGACGCTTTCCCGGGCGCATGGCCACCGTGGCCGGGTTCATGTTGGGCTTTACCTTTGTGAGCGGCTCGGGTGGAGCCTGGATCATGGGGCTGGTGGGTGACGGTCTTGGGTTGCGGGCCGCCCTCGGCGCCCTGCCGGTCATGCTGATCGCGTCGGCTGTGTGTGCGGCCTGCTCTGTGCCCAGTCGTCGGCAGATGCCTGCTGTCGAAGCGGCGACGGCAGAGTCGCCCTAGCCAGGTCACTTGCGCAGGTTTAGAAACGTCGATCCCCTCTGGGCATATGTGGGGCTGTCTCTCGGAGGCAGCCTCTTTTTTACGTCGGCGTTTACTACCAATCTCCTCTACTATGTGCAGACGGTGGGCCTCGATCCTCTGTAAATGGTGCTGATGGGCACCATCCTCGAGGGCACCATCCTCATCTTTGAGGTGCCCACGGGCATCCTGGCAGACATGCACGGACGCAAGGCTTCGCTGGCCATCGGCTATGGGCTGACGGCGGCGGCTTTTGTGCTGCAGGCTCTCGTGCCCAGCGTGTGGGCGGTGGCACTGGCGCAGGCAGTGTGGGGTGTGGGCTATACGTTCACCAGTGGCGCCCATGAGGCTTGGATCGCTGATGAGGTCGGCCTTGAGCGTGCAGGCGAGGCGTTCTCCCGGGGAGGCCAGGTAGGGCAGGTGGCCAGCCTCGTGGGGATTGCTCTGGCAGGCATCGTTGGGGCGGTCGATCTCGCTCTGCCCATTCTGATCTGCGGCCTGGGATTCGCCCTTATGGGCATCTTGGTAGTACTGTTGCTGCCTGAGCACGGCTTCCAGCCCATACGCGTGGCTGACTGGTCGGGCTGGCGAGCCATGGGCGAGACTCTGACGCGTTCCGTGCAGCTGGCGCGCCGACAGCGTACGGTGATGTGGCTGCTGCTCAGCGGCATAGCGATGGGGCTCTACTCTGAGGGGTACGATCGCCTGTGGATGGCCCACATGCTCACAGGCATTGGCCTTCCCATTCAGCCCAGCCTGCCGGCGGCCGTCTGGTTCGCAGGCATTCGGATTGTGTCGGCATTGCTGGGCATCGTAACGATGGAGTTCGCGCGTCGGCGGCTGCTGTCAGGCGATGATCGGGGGCTGAGCCTGCTGCTCGGCGCGAACGCGATCGGCATTGCTGTTGGGATCCTGATGATGGCGCTCAGTTGTTCCTTCTGGCTGGCAGCAGCAGCTGCAATATGCGTCGATCCGTTGCGTGGTGCTGCATCGTTACTGCGAACGATATGGCTCAACCGGCAGATCGACGACTCGGGCGTGCGGGCAACGGTCTTTTCTGCAGTGGGGCAGGCTGACTCGTTAGGGCAGGTGGTCGGAGGTCCAGCAGTAGGATGGTTGGCCAAGGTGGTCTCGGTGCCGCTGGGTATGTCGGTCTCGGCCCTGTTGTTGTTGCCGGTGGTACCGATCTATGCCTGTGCCGCGAGCGCGGCCAAGCCCCCAACGAGACTAAATGATACTTAGTATATAGTGCTATACATAGATGATATAATGAGTATAAGAGAGACGAATGAAGGAGGGCACAACGCCCTCCTTCATTGCTGGCTGTTACAGCGCCGCGATAATGGCGTCGGCCATCTCGCGCGTGCCCACCGCGGTGGGGTCATCGCGTGTGGCTTTGAGGTCGTAAGTGACCTGATGGCCCTCGCCAATGACTTGTGCCACAGCCGCGTCGATGCGATCGGCAGCCTCGATCTCACCAAGGTAGCGCAACATCATTGCGCCCGAGCGGATGGTGGCTGTCGGGTTGACCTTGTTCTGGCCGGCGTATTTGGGGGCCGAGCCGTGAACAGGCTCGAACACCGCAATGTCGTCGCCTATGTTGGCGCCAGGCGCAACGCCCAGGCCACCCACCAGGCCCGAGCAGAGATCGCTGATGATGTCGCCAAACAGGTTGGTCATTACCAGCACGTCATACTCGTGCGGGCGCTGCACCAGTTGCATGGCGCAGTTGTCCACAATGCGATCGTTGAAGGCGATATCGGGGTAGTCAGCTGCAACCTGGTGCGCCGTCTGTAGAAATAGACCATCGGTTATTTTGAGGATATTTCCCTTGTGCACCGCCGTCACGAGCTTGCGCCCGTTGGTGCGGGCGTACTCAAAGGCAAAGCGCACGATGCGCTCAGATGCGCGGCGGGTAATGATGCGGATCGCCTCGGCTGCTTCGCCTTTGATGACCTCGTGCTCGATGCCTACGTACATGCCCTCGGTATTCTCGCGCACGATCACCAGATCGACGTCGCTAAAGGCCGCGGCCACACCGCGGAGTGAGCGTGCTGGACGCAGATTGGCATAGAGATCGAGCCTCTGCCGCAGGGCGACGTTGACGCTGCGAAAGCCTGTTCCGATGGGCGTGGTAATTGGGCCCTTGATGCCCACGCGGTTTCGTTGGATCGATTCGACGACATGGTCAGGTAGCGGCGTGCCATATTCGGCAATGACATCTGCGCCGGCCTGCTGTTCGTCCCAGGTGATGTCAACACCTGTCGCTTCGACGACGCGACGCATAGCATCGCTTACTTCAGCGCCAATGCCGTCACCTGGGATCAGAGTGACTGTGTAACCCATCGCTTACTCCTCGGATGCTTGCAGCTTGATATAGTTGAGCAGGCCACCGGCCAGCAGCACCTGTACCTGACGTTCTGACAGCTCGACGCGCACCGGGATGCGCACGCGCTGCGTGACGTTTTCAACTACGACGGGTGAGCCCTCAAGAAGTGCTCGTCGGATGCCTGTGATCCGCAAGAGGTCACCCTGAGCAAAGTTGCCGTGATCGGCGCCGTCCTGCAGAATCAGCGGCACAATGCCCACGTTCACCAAGTTGGCCATGTGGATGCGTGCGAACGACTTGACGATGACGGCCTTGACGCCCAGATACATGGGCACCAGAGCGGCGTGCTCGCGGCTAGAGCCCTGTCCATAGTTCTCGCCGCCCAGCAGCAGACCGCCGCCAGCCTGGCGCGCCCGCTCGGGAAAGGTGGGATCGACGCGCGTCAGCGCAAAGTTGCTCAGCGCTGGCACGTTCGAGCGCAGTGGCAGCACTTGCGCACCTGCCGGCATGATGTGATCGGTGGTGATGTTATCGCCCATCACCAGCAACAGCTCGCCCTCAATATCGCCGGGCAGTTCTGTGCCACGCGGCAGTGCCTTGATGTTGGGTCCGCGCACCACCTCAACCCCGCTGCCGTCGGCGCCGGGAGAGATGATCATGTTATCGTTCACGGTGTACGCTGCAGGCATAGAGACTTGTGGCGGCGCTCCCAGGGTGCGTGGATCGGTGATGACGCCGGTGAGGGCGCTGGCGACGCACACTTCGGCTGAGGCCAGGTAGACGTTGGCATCGACGGTGCCGCTGCGACCCTCAAAGTTGCGGTTGAACGAGCGTAACGATACAGCGCCGCTGGCTGGCGACTGCCCCATGCCGATGCACGGGCCGCAGCCAGCATCCAGCATGCGGGCACCGGCGCTGACCAGGGCCTCTAGAGCACCGCTGGCGGCGATCATGCTCAGGGCCTGCTTGGAGCCAGGACTGACGGCCAGCGACGTGGCCGGATAGACCGTTCTGCCCCGGACCATGCTCGCAACTGTCTCCAGGTCGACCACTGAGGAGTTGGTGCAGCTGCCCACCAGAACCTGGTCGACCGGCTTGCCGGCCACCTCGCGCACGGGGCGTACGTTGTCGGGGCTGTGTGGGCAGGCAACCAGCGGTTCGAGGCTGCCAAGGTCGATCTCGACCACCTCGTCGTAGGAGGCATCGTCGTCGGCGGCGAGAGGAACCCACTCGTTCTCGCGGCCCTGGGCCGCCAGAAAGCGCCGAGTGGCCTCGTCACTGGGGAAGAGCGATGATGTGGCGCCCAGTTCGGCGCCCATGTTGGTGATAGTCGAGCGTTGGGGCACATTGAGTGCTGCCACGCCCGGCCCGCCATACTCGAACACCTTGCCCACGCCGCCTTTGACGGTCAAGCGACGCAACAAGTCCAGAATGACGTCTTTGGCCGAGACCCAGGGCTGCAGGGCACCGGTCAAACGCACCAACACCACCCTCGGCATGGGCACGTAGAAGGGCGCCCCAGCCATCGCGACGGCCACATCGAGCCCGCCCGCACCGATAGCCAGCATCCCCAGACCACCGCCAGTGGGCGTGTGGCTGTCAGAGCCCAACAGCGTCTTGCCGGGAATGCCAAAGCGTTCGAGGTGCACCTGGTGGCAAATGCCGTTGCCTGGCCGCGAAAAGTGGATGCCGTAGCGAGCCGCCACCGTCTGCAGATAGCGATGGTCGTCGGCGTTGCGAAAGTCGGTCTGGAGCATGTTGTGATCGACGTAACTGACCGCCAGCTCACAGCGAACGCGCGGCAGATCCATGGCCTCAAACTGCAGATAGGCCATGGTGCCGGTGGCATCCTGCGTCAGCGTCTGGTCGATACGCAGGCCAATCTCGCTGCCGGGCGTCATCTCGCCCGAGACGAGATGACGCCGGATGATCTTGTGTGTGAGGCTCTCGCCCATGTTCATTCCCCCAGCGTGTGTAGGCCAATCCAACGGCGCCCACGATGGCAACCTGCAACGCTGCAGGGCGAATATGGTCGCGTACCCTAGCCCTTGCCCCAACTTTTCAGGTTGTTGGCGCTGATTTGAGCGCTCTCGAGCGAGGGGCGAGCGCAGCGGTCCTGCTCGACGATGTACCAGACGGCGCCTTGCGCCTCGCTGGCGGCGAAAACGGGCTGCCAATCGATGATGCCCTCGCCAACCTCGGCAAAGGTGCGTTCGCTGCCAGTGCCCACCATATCCTTGAGGTGGATGAGCGGGTAGCGGCCAGCTTGAGACTTGATGAGTTCAGCTGGATCCACGCCGGCATAGACCGCCCAGTAGCAGTCGATCTCGAAGAAAGCCACTTTTGGATCGGTCTCTGCAAACAGGATATCCATGCCGCGAACCCCGCCGCCCAGATCCTCGAACTCAAAGTTGTGGTTGTGATAGTACAGCGACAGACCCGCATCCTGCATGGCTTTGCCGGCCTCGTTCATGAGCTTGGCGACCGACTTGAACCCCTCGACGTTGCGAAGCTCGCCAGGCAGGGCGGGGATGCCCACGTGCTTGGCTCCGATGGCGCTATAGTAGTCAATGAGCTCATCCAGCTGTTCTGCGAACAGGTTGACCATCACGTGGCTACCGGCCACTTTGAGGCCAGTTTCGGCCAGAAGATCAGACATCTCGGCAGCTGAGAGGCCACCGGTGCCGGCGAGCTCGATGCCGCTGTAGCCCATGTTGGCCACCTTGCGGACCGTCCCGCAGAAATCCTTAGCTGTCTCATCACGTACGGTGTAGAGTTGTAGAGCAATGGGAACGGACATCGTATGATCCTTTCCGCCTACGCAGGGCGACGGTGCTGGGCCCATGGTACTGTGATCCGCCTACGACGTCAACGCGGTAATGCTGAGGTTGGCACCAAGCGGCGTACGGGCCCGCCCGGTGCAGAGGCGCAAACAGAGGGTGCATCTGCGTTCGAGTCAGTGCAAACCGACGAGACGCCGCCCCTAGGGACGGCGTCTCGCACCTTGCGTAGTCTAGTCCTCAAAAGCGGCGTCAAAGCGGATGTTTGACGGGGCAAAGTCGACACTTCTGACAAAGGCGCAAGCCTCGGTAGCGCCGTACTCCCGATCCATGCCCGAGTCCTCCCACTCGACCGAGAGCGGGCCCTGATAGTTGATGCGGTTCAGCCAACGGATGATGGGCTCAAAGTCGACGTCGCCATGGCCCAATGAGCGAAAGTCCCATCCACGGGCGGCAGCCCCAAAGTCCAGGTGCGAGCCCAGGATGCCCGAGTAACCATCGAGCGTGGTGCCAGCGTCCTTCATGTGCACGTGGTAGATGCGATCCTGGAACTCTTGGATGAACCGTGCCGGGTTGACGCCTTGCCACTGCAGATGGCTTGGGTCAAAGTTGAACCCAAAGGCCTTCCGACCGTCGAGAGCTTCCAGCGCCTTCTTGGCCGTTACGATGTCATAGGCTATCTCAGTTGGGTGCACCTCAAGGGCGAACCGCACGCCTACCTGGTCAAACACGTCGAGGATTGGATTCCAGCGCGCGGCAAAGTCGACGTAGCCGGCCTCGATCATCTCTGGCCCAGGGTTGGGGAAAAAGTAGAACAGCTTCCAGATACTCGAGCCCGTAAAGCCGTTGACCACATCGACACCCATCAGCTTGGCCGCACGCGCCGTATTCTTGATCTCTTCGGCTGCACGTTGACGCACGCCCTCGGGGTCGCCATCGCCCCACACGTAGGGCGGCAACGTGCCCTTGTGACGGCTGTCGATCGGGTCGTCGCAGACAGACTGCCCCACGAGGTGGTTGCTGATCGCCCAGCACTTGAGGCCGTATTTGGCGAGAATGTCATGGCGGCTCTGGACGTAGCCGTCGATAGACAGGGCCTTGTCAACCTCAAAATGGTCGCCCCAGCAAGCAAGCTCAAGGCCATCATAGCCAAAGCTAGCGGCTTTTTCGCACAGGGTCTCAAGCGGCAGGTCGGCCCACTGGCCGGTGAACAGAGTGACAGGTCTACCCATGATCGCTGCTCCTCATCATGCTTGTGTATGACGACTTTGGCCTAGAGCGCAAAGTCGAAAGGCGTCCACTTGACCGCAGACTGGCTGCTCTCAACGACCTTGTGCAAGAAGGCGACGCCACGTGCGCCATCCTCAGCCGTCGGAAAGTCGAGCATGATCTCGCTCGGCTCGATGCCCAGAATGCGGGCACGCAGCGTGTCGGTATAGTTCTTGTAGATGTTGGCAAAGGCCTCGATGTACGCTTCTGGGTGCCCGGCCGGCAGTCGTGTGCCATCGGCGGCCGCCTCGCAGACCCAGGGGTTACCCGGCGTGTAGAGCTGCTCGGGGCCACTGTTCGAGCGCACTCGCAGGAACATGGGCGTCTCTTGCCGCCACTCGAGGCCGGCTTTGGTGCCCCATACGCGGATGCTCAGCGTGTTTTCTTGGCCTGTGCACACCTGTGAGGCGGAAAGCATGCCCTTGGCGCCGTTGGTAAAGCGCAGCAGCATGGCCCCGTCGTCATCAAGCTGCCGACCCTCGACGAACACGGTGAGGTCGGCGCAGATATCAGCGATTTGCAGGCCGGTGATGTAGCTCATCAGGTGCTCAGCGTGCGAGCCCAGGTCTCCGATGGCCCCGGTGATGCCGCAGCGGGCCGGATCGGTACGCCATTCGGCCTGCTTCTGGCCTGTGAGCTCGACCCGTTCGGCCAACCAGCCTTGCGGATACTCGACCGCTACCTTGCGGATCTCGCCCAGGGCACCGCTGGCCACCATGTGGCGTGCCTGTCTGACCATCGGATAGCCCGAGTAGTTGTAGGTCACTCCGAACAGAACGCCCGCTGCCTTTACGGCGCGGACGATGCTGCGAGCCTGCTCTACCGTGTGGCAGAGGGGTTTGTCGGTGACGACGTTGAACCCCGCCTCTACCAGACTGATGATAATGGGATAGTGCATATGGTTCGGCACTACCACCGACACAAAGTCGAGCCGTTGGTCAGAAGGCAGCTTGGCTTCAACCTCGACCATCTCTTGCCAGGTGCCATAGACTCGCGAGTCGTCGAGGTACAGATCGCGGCCCGAGGCCTTGCTCTTTTCCGCGGTCGACGAAAAGGCTCCTGCGATCAGCTCAACGCCACCTTCCAGACAGGCTGCGCGCCGGTGCACCGCACCGATGAATGCGTCACGCCCGCCGCCCACCATGCCCATGCGCAGCTTGCGCGGGAAAAAGGCTTCCTCGTTCTTGCCCTGAATCATGCCCAACCTCCTGTATGCTGCTGCTGAGACGAGGCGTGTCCTCACCGCATTTTGTGGGGCACCAACGCCGCTGTCAAGGCTGTCTACACATACTGGCCGTCCTCACGTAGAACCCGCCTGAGCTGTTGCACATCTAGCTCTTGCAGCGACACGTCTGCAGCAACGGCCAGCGCCGCTGCCGTGCCGGCAGCCTGGCCGATGGCGATGCAGGTGCCCATCACACGAGCGCCCGCCATGCCCTCGTGGGTGGCAGAGATGCAACGCCCTGAGGCGAGCAGGTTCGCTATTCTGATCGACAGCAGTGCACGATAGGGGATGTCGTACCAGCCATCCTTGGGCGGGTAGAGCTCGGCTTTGCTGCGCATGTGATCGTGCTCTGCTACCCAGTAGGGGCAGTTGACCCCGCGCGGGCACTCGACGGTGCACAGATGCACAGGATAGGTATGGCCCAGAGGACAGTGGATGTCGATCCACCACGAACCGCGAGCGATGGCGTCGTCGAAACGCGCCCCCTGATGGATGTCATCGCCGGTGAGCGCATAGGGGCCCACGATCTGACGGCTCTCGCGCGGACCGATCTGTGGCGAGGTTTGCTGCACATAGATATCGGCCATCTCTGGCACATGCGCTCGCAGAAGGCGCACCAGTTCCCAAACCTGCTCGCGCACATAGGCTTCGCCGCGCGTGAGGTCAGCATTACGGGCGCTATCGCCCGCAAAACGCGTCATATTGGCCGAGGTGTGATCGCGGTGGTGGGTGTTCTTGCCCATGAATCCGGAGTTGTAGAAGGCAAAACGCCCATCCTCCATCTCATGTTCGATCAACTCGGTGATCTCGCGCATACGCTCTGCACTGACCTCGGGGACGCCTCCCAGGTGAAAGAACGAGCCCATCGACTCGCCGCGGCCGTCCCATTCGCGACCATGGGTCGTAGGCGCTCCAGCACGAAAGGCGATGTCCGCATCGCCGGTGCCATCGACAAAGATGCGCCCGGCCACCGCCTGGCGGCCCGATTTGTTCTCGATGATGACGGCTTCGATGCGATCATCTGCGGTAAAGACATCGGCGATCTGCGTGTGAAACAAAACCTGCACGCCTGCTTCGGCGCACATCTGGTCGAGCACGTACTTGAGTGCTTCGGCATCAAAACGGATGCCCCACTCCAGCAGGCTGTCTTCCCACGAAGGGGCGCCATCGATGGCGTTCAAGCGCTCGGTTATCTCGCGCAGCAGCCCTTCGACGATGGGTATGTGGCTCTCGGACGCGGTGTGGCCGAGCACCGGCGCCACCAGGCCGGCTGTTGCCAGTCCGCCGAGATAGCCGTGTCGCTCGATCAGCAGTGTCTTGGCGCCGTGCCTGGCGGCGGCGATGGCAGCAGAGACCCCCCCAGGGCCGCCTCCACAGACAACAACGTCCGCCTCGGTGACGATGGGAATCTCGCGGGCGGGCTCGTGAAGGGTGCGCATCGTCGGGCTCCTTTCGTGTTGTTGCGCTAAGGGCGAATATGATAGTCGCCGCGCACGATCCACTTGTAGGTGGTCAGCTCACGCAGGCCCATTGGCCCGCGCGCATGCATCCGCTGCGTGCTGATGGCCACCTCGGCCCCCAGGCCGAATACGCCGCCGTCGGTAAAGCGTGTGCTGCAGTTAACATATGTGGCCGCAGAGTCGATCTCGTTGAGAAAGCGCTCCGCGCTGGCCACACTGTCGGTAAGAATGCCATCGCTATGATTGGTGCCATGCCGCTGTATGTGCGCGATGGCCTCGTCGAGCGTGCTGACAACCTTGACCGAGAGCTGCAGCGAAAGGAACTCGACGCCATAGTGCTCTGCGGTGGCCGACGCCAGCAGATCGCCTGCGTCGGCGATACTGATCGCGTCGAGGGTGGCCATGCTGGCCTCGTCGAGGTACATCTTGACGCCTGCTGAGGTCAGGTTGGTCACCAGCGCCGGTATCAGGTCTCCAGCCACCGACCGGTGCACGAGCACTGTGTCGAGGGCATTGCACACCGACGGCGCCTGCGTCTTGGCGTTGTTGATCAACGGTATCGAGCGGTCGAGGTCAGCGCTGGCATCAACAAACAAGTGGCAGACCCCGATGCCGCCATAAGCGACCGGCATACGCGCCAACTGCTTGACCAGCCCCTGCAAGCCTGGTCCGCCTCTCGGAATAACCAGATCGATCAGGTCGTCCATCGCGAGAAGCTGTGGCACCAGCGCGCGATCGGTCGATGTGACGAGCTGTACCGCGTCGGCTGGCAGGCCAGCCGCTGCCAGAGCCTCTTGCACGATACCCACCAAGACGATATTCGTCTGCAGACTCTCTTTGCCGCCGCGCATGATGACACCATTGCCGCTCTTGATGGCCAGCGCGCCGATGTCGATGGTGACGTTGGGGCGTGACTCGAATAGCGTGGCCAACAGCCCCAGTGGCACCCGCTTCTTGGCGAGCACCATGCCGTTTGCCAGCGTGTGGCCTTCAAACACTTCGCCCAGCGGGTCTGGCAATGCGGCGACATCTCTGCAGCCATCAACCATGCCTTGCAGTCGTTTGGCGTTGAGGGTGGTGCGGTCGAGTAGAGCCGGTGCGATCCCTGCCTCAGTGGCATACGCCACATCAGCCTGATTTGCTTCCCATAGCTCTGGCCCCACGTTCGCCAGACGTTCAGCGATGCCCTGTAGCGCGGCATTGCGGGCCGCCGTCGTCGATAGGGCAAGGGCGCGGCCGGCGCTGCGGGCCGCCAGGGCCATGGCCCTGATATCGATTTCGCGCGTATTCATCTCGCCCATGGTGGCCTCCTTTGGTCGACGGTCACAACAGCACCAGGTTGTCGCGATGGATGAACTCGGGGCCATAATCGTAGCCGAGCAGTTCGGCGATGTTCTCTGAGCGCTGTCCCAGAACACGTAACAGGTCTTGTGAGGCATAGTTCGCCAGCCCGCGGGCGATGGTCTGCCCCAACTCGTCGATTACTGCCACGATGGCGCCGCGCTCAAACTTGCCCTGAGCCCGCACGATGCCAACGGGCAACAGACTGCGCCCCTTGGACAGCAGCGCTTCCGCTGCGCCGCGATCGATCTCGACTTGTCCAGCCACCTGCTTTTGCGCCAGCAGCCAGCGTTTTCGTCCCTCGGTGGCGCTGATAGGTGCGGGGAACAGCGTGCACACAGCGCGCTGGGCGGCTATGTCTAGCAAGATGTTCTCACGGCCGCCATTGGCAATAACCACCGATGTGCCTGCGTGAACGGCCATATCGGCGGCCACCAGTTTGGTGTGCATCCCGCCTGAGCCCATGGCCGTGCCGTTGCCGCGCGCAAACAGCAGCACGCTGCCATCGATCGCCTCAACTCTGGGTATCAGTGTCGCATCGGCATCGACGCGCGGGTTTGCCGTGTAGAGCCCATCGATGTCAGAGAGCAGTACCAGCAAATCGGCCTCGATCAGGTTCGCTACCATGGCAGACAGGGAGTCGTTCTCGCCGACGCGAATCTCTTCAGTGGCGACGGCGTCGTTCTCGTTGACGACAGGCACGATGTCGCGCTCGAGCAAGCCTGCGAAGGTGTCGCGCAGGTTGAGGTAACGGTGACGATCTTCGATGTCCTGGCGGGTCAACAGCACCTGGGCGGTAACGATGCCATACAGGTCAAAGTACTGCTCCCACAGGTGCATCAACCTTCCCTGGCCCACAGCGGCCAGCATCTGCTTGAAGGGGATGCTCTTGACCGTCTCAGGGAACCCGAGCTTCTCTCGACCGGCCTGCTGCGCACCTGACGTGACCAGCACCACCTGAGCGCCGCGTTGACGCAACTCGTGCAACTGGCGTACCAGGTCGACCATACGAGGCGGGTCAAGTCGCTGACCGCCGGCCGTCAGCGTGCTGGTGCCCACCTTGACGACGATGCGCCGCCAGGACATGTTGAGGCAGTTGGTTGGGTTGCCGCTGCTCACGCGATCCTCTTTGTTAGGTGCATCGTCGCGATTATAGCATCGCCCCTGAGTGCGACCAACCGGCATCACATGCGTCGGTTGACGACCTTTACCGCAGGGCTGGAACTGGTATACTGCAGGCGCCTTGATCCCACACCGGTGAGAGAGATGAGCAGACTGATGGGGCTCTGGCATCGTGTCGCGCGCGCGCGCACCCGCGAAGAGATGAACACGGTCTACCTCTATTTGGAGATCGTGTTCTACAGTTTTCTGGGCGCCGCTGCGTCATTTGATGGCACCTATGTGGTGCGGTTGGGTGCCACTAACCGGTTGATCGCCCTGCAATCATCGTTGCCGGCGCTGGCAGCGGCCCTGGCCTACATCCCTGCGGCTCGCTTTCTGGAACGACGCCAAAGCCCGTTCGGCTGGATTGTGGGTTCACTCACCGCAGTTCGATTGATGTACCTCTTTATGGTCATCTGGCCTATGGCGGCCATGCCCCAGGCGGCGCCACTGGTGGTGGCTACCATCGTGACCATGCAGTTGCCGGCCGTGGTGTTTGCTACCGGCTGGAGTCCGTTGCTGGCAGACGTGATCCCTGAGCGGTCGCGAGCACGAGTGTTGTCGTGGCGCATGATGCTGATGAGCGGAATGGTAGGCCTGCTGACCTATGGCTTTGGCCTCTGGCTTGAGCGGGCGCCCTTCCCGCAGAACTATCAACTGATGTATGGCATTGCAGTAGTTGGTGGGGTTATCAGCGTTACGATGTTGGGGCGGCTCAAGCTTCCGCCCACGGAGGCCGACGAGGCGCACCACAGCCAGCTCGAGGCGCAACAGGCCCCGGTGCTCTCGGGCGCCATAGAGCTCTTGCGCGAGAACCGCTACTTTCGCAGCATCCTGCTCAACACCGTCGTGTTCAACAGTGGCTTTTGGTTGGTGATGCCGCTCTACACCATCCTGTTCATCAAGCAGCTCGGTGCTAGTGATGGATGGGTTGGCATGCGCACCATGATTCTGCAGGCAGGTGGGCTGCTCGGCTATATCATCTGGCGCCGCGTCACCGAGCGGTGGGGCGAGGGCAAGACGCTCCTTGTCGCGCTACCACTGGTGACCACATTTCCGTTCTTGCTGGCGGCCTTTCCTGACCTGACGATCATCCTGGTTCTGTCGGCATGGATAAGCATCACCTCACCGGGCGTAGACCTGCCCCACAGCATGATCTTTATGTCGCAGCTACCGCGTCGGCGCCGCCATATGGCGGTGGCGCTCTATAGCATGGCGATGAATGTGGCTGCCTTTGTGATGCCCATCGTTGGCGTGCAGCTTTCAGAAATGATCGGGCTCGTCCCTACCTTGTTGGTGGGTGGGGCCGTGCGTGTTGTGGGCGCGGCGCTGTTCTATCTGCGGCCCATCAAAGAGGATATGTCGCCACGTGCCCTACTGCGATGGGGCAGGGCACGTGGCGACTAGTATGAGCGGGGTTGATGTTCCTAATCGGCCAAGATGAACCGTTCGATATCGGCGTTGCCCTCGAGTTCGGCCAGACGCTGATCGAACAACTCCTGCTGGCGCAGCTGTGCCCACGAGGGATCGAGCGGGCGGACCGCTTTTTCCTGTAGCAGGATGATGTGAAAGCCATAGTCGCTCTCGACGGGCACGCTGATCTCACCTGGTTCGAGGGCAAAAGCCGCCTGCTCAAATGGCTCGACCATCGCCCCTCGCGGGAACCAACCCAGGTCGCCCTCCTGAGCAGCGCTGCCGGTATCGATTGACAGCTCCTGCGCCAGCGTGGCGAATTCCTCACCGGCCTCCAGGCGCTGCGTCACTGCCTCGGCCTCTTCGATCGTCGCCACCAGAATGTGGCTGGCTCGCACCTGCTCTTCCTCGCCGAGTGCGGCCTGCTGGTCATAGATGGCTTGCGCGGCCAACGTGGTGCTCACGAGATGGGACAGAGTGTCCAGGCTGACGCCATAGGCCTGCAGCACCTCACTGTCGGTGTCCACAGACTCGGCGGCTTTGAGCTGCTCCAGAAGCGAGTTCCTCTGCGACACTATCTCCTCTGCACTCGGCGTTACGCCAAGGGCGTTTGCCTCGGCCATCACGATTTCAGACTGCACCAGAACGTCGAGCACCTCACCGGCGATCTGCGGTAGAAGTCCCTGGTACTCTTGCGTCGACCAGTCGATCTCGTTCTGCATGGTGATGGCGTACAGTCGCAGCCGCAGGTACTCGGTAAAGAGCGCCATGCTGATCTCTGTGCCGTTCACTTGGGCAGCAGCGGGTATATCTGGCAGGTCGAGCGCCTCGAAGGCGGCCCCCATGCTTGCGATGGCCTGGGCGCGGAGGGCGACCATGTCGGGAGGCTCGGCGGTAGGCAGTTCTAGCTCGATGGGCGCCACCGTTGGCGTTGAGGCCGGCTCGTCGTCGGTAACAACGGTGGTAGGCGCCATCACAGTGGCTGCTGTTGGGTCTGGCTGCTCAGCAGTGGGCTGCCGACAGCCTCCCACTAGCGTGATGAGGATTACCGCGGCGATGGCGATGGCGTTACGCATAGAGGCTACTCCCAAGGGGTGATGAGTTCCATGGATTGCTGCACTATAGCACCTCGCCAGTGTCGCGCAAACTGCCGCCCGTGGGCCGCTCTTGAGGCTGCACCGGCATGCGCTATAATGACCACGACGACCATTCGGACACACAGGGGGTGCAGGCGATGGACAAGGGCGCCGCAGCTGACAGGCTGAACGTGGATGTGCTGTTGCGTGGGGGCACCGTGGTGTCTATGGACGCCGAGCGCCATGTCTGGATGCCCGGGTCGGTCGCCTTATGCGGTAGGGAGATTGCCAGGGTTGGTTCGGTCGATGAGCTTGATAGGGGCTGCCAGGCCGCTCGGGTGATCGATTGCAGCGACCATGTCATCATGCCCGGGCTCATCAATACTCACACACACATGCCCATGAGCTTGCTGCGCGGGCTTGCCGACGATTTGCGGCTCGACGTGTGGCTCTATGGCTATATCCTTCCCGTAGAGCGAGAGTTTGTGACGCCCGAGTTCTGCTTCTTGGGCACCAGCCTGTCTTGCGCAGAGATGCTCTGTGGTGGCACTACTACGTTTGCCGACATGTACTATCACGAGGAAGAGATCGCCTGGGCCACCATCGAGGCCGGCATGCGCGGCATTCTGGGCGAGACTATCGCCAAGTTCCCCACGCCCGATGCGCGCAGCTACGAGGCCAGCCTGCGCTACTGCCAGGAGATGATGGAGCGGTTCAGCGGGCACCCTTTGATCACGGCGGTCCCCGCTCCGCACTCGCTGTATATGACCACCGAAGAGATGCTGCAGGAAACAGCAGCCTTGGCGCGAGCATACGGCGCCATGCAGCTCATCCATATCTCTGAGACGGCGGGCGAAGTCGAGGCATGGACTGCGCAGACGGGCATGCGGCCAGTGCGCTGGCTCGAGAGCAAGGGGTTGCTCGAACAGCCCGTATTGGCCGCGCACTGCGTCCACGTCAATGCCGAAGAGATCGGCATCATGGTACGCCACGGGGTTGGCGTGGCGCACAACCCCAGCAGCAATCTCAAACTGGCGAGTGGCATTGCTCCTGTGGCCGAGATGCTGGCCCAGGGCCTGGCCGTGGGGGTGGGCACTGATGGCTGTGCCTCCAACAACGACCTCGATATGTTCGAAGAGACGCGGCTGGCGGCACTGCTGCCCAAGGGCATCAGCGGCAGTCCCACCGTGGTGCCTGCCGCAGAGGCGGTTGCCATGGCGACGATCTTGGGGGCGAGGGCGCTGGGCCTCGAGCATCGTATCGGCTCGCTCGAAGCTGGCAAGCTGGCCGACGTGATTGTCGTCAGTCAGCGCAGGGCGCATGCGGTTCCCCAGTTCAGCACCACGGGGCTCAATGTATACTCGCAGCTCGCCTACACAGCAGCAGCTACCGATGTGCGCGATGTGTTCGTGGATGGACGTCAGGTGGTGTCCGATGGTCGCGTTTTGACGATTGACGTACCACAGGTGCTCGGGCGCGCCCGTTCGCTTGCCGAACGGATCAATCGCTTTTTCGTCGAGCGCCAGGAGAGCGTCCTCGACAAACTCGTCGATATCGGCGGCGTCGAGCAGCAAGAGACCTTTGAGGTGCAGGCCAAAGCGGTGCTGACCGACCGTGGCGCCTTTGACGCTGCGCTCAAACATGAGCGGGTTCATGTGACCAGCCAGACGCGGCGCGAGCAGTACGATACGTACTTTCATTTCGCCGATGCCTCTCAGGGCCGACTGCGGTATCGCGAGGATCTGGTGATCCGCTCGGATGGGTCCAAGGAACCGATCTATACCCTCACCTTGAGTGGCCCCGCCCGTGAGGCCGAATACGAACACAGCGTGGTGTTATCACGCTCGCGCTTTACAGCGCCGGCGCACCAAAGCCTGCGCTTCTACCGCGAGTACTTTGGCCCCATCCGCGAGACCGAGGTGAGCAAGGTTCGTGAGCGCTTTCACATCCGCTATCGAGGCGTGGATTTCGCTGTGAATGCCGATTACGTCACAGCACCAGCGCTCGATCAACGCTATATTGAGATCAAGAGCCGCACCTGGTCTGAGCAGGATGCGGAACGCAAGGCCTCGATGATCGGTGAGTTGCTGCATATCTTTGGCGCTACCGATGAGGATATGGTACTCGGCGAGTACCCGGACCTGATGAGTTAGTCTCAGCCGACTGGTCGGCACCAAACGAGGGGGTGTGGCTTGATTGATGCACAAGAGGTGATGGGTCTGCGGCGGACCGCGGCGCTGATGCGACGGCACATCGTGGCGATGATGGGCGCTGATAAGGCGCATCACTTTGGCGGCTCACTGTCTGCAGCCGACATCATGACGGCGCTCTACTTTCACGCCATGCGTTACGACGCATATGACCCTTCCTGGTCGGGGCGCGATCGTTTTGTAATGAGTAAGGGCCACTGCGTGCCCGCCCAGTATGTGGCGCTGGCCATGCTGGGCGTCTTTTCGGTTGATGAGCTCAAGACGCTCAAGCAACTGGGTACGCGCTTGCAGGGCCATCCTGCAGCGCATTTACTGCCCGGCATTGAGGCCTGCACGGGCTCGCTGGGCCAGGGGCTGTCGTTTGCGAATGGTCTGGCGCTGGCCGCACGCATCAAGGGTGAGTCTTATCATGTGTACTGCCTCATGGGCGATGGTGAGACGCACGAGGGCCAAGTGTGGGAGGCCGCACGCTCGGCGGTGCAGCAGCGATTGGGCAACCTCACCGCCATCATCGATCGCAACCGGCTCAAGGCGATGGATCGCTCTTACCAGGCAGACGATCTGGCAGCGCTGCCAGACAAGTGGCAAGCCTTTGGCTGGCGCGTAGTGCAGGTCGACGGGCACGATATGTCTGCCCTCGTGCACGCTCTTGACTGGGCACGAACGCAGTCTCGCGGCCCCGCACTCATCATCGCCGAAACCATCAAAGGCAAGGGCGTTTCGTTCATGGAAGACCAGCCCGCCTATCACAATGCTGCGCTGACGGCAACGCAGTTCGAGGCGGCACTGCAAGAGCTGGATCGTGCCCTGGCCGGGCTGGAGGACCAAGCATGAGCGAGCTGTACCAGACCCGTTTTGTCTACGGAGAAGCGCTGGCAGAGGCGGCTGAGTGCTATAGTGAGGTGGTGGCGCTAGATGCCGACCTCTACACGTCTACCCGCACTGTGACGGTGAGGGAGCGTTTCCCCGAACGGTTTCTAGACCTGGGTATCTCAGAGATGGACATGGTGAGCACGGCAGCCGGCCTGGCTGCCTCGGGCCTGGTGCCCTTTGCGAACTCGTTTGCCATGTTCATCACTGCGCACTGCTACGATCAGATTCGCATTCAGATCTGCTACCCGAGCCTGCATGTGATCCTCGCGGGTTCGAGTGGTGGGTTGACGCAAGGGCCCGATGGCGCCAGTCACCAGTCGCTCGAGGATGTAGCGCTGATGCGGGCGCTCCCCAGTATGACTGTGCTGGCGCCGGCCGACGCCATCGAGACGCGCGCCATGACGCTGGCGGCCGTGCGAAGCATTCGCGGCCCGGTCTATCTGCGGCTGGGGCGCTATCCTGTGCCCAATGTACTGCCGTCAGGCTACACCTTTGAACTTGGCAAAGCGACGTGGTTGCGCGAGGGCGCCAACGTGGCACTGCTGGCCTATGGGCATATGGTCTGGGCTGCGCTGCGCGCCGCTGACCTGCTGGCCACACAGGGCGTCCAGGCGAGTGTCGTCAACATGTCTACGATCAAACCCCTGGATACCACCGCCGTACGACGGGCAGCCACGGCATCTCTGGTGGTCACGGTTGAAGAGCACAGCATCGTCGGTGGTCTGGGCAGTGCGGTGGCAGAGGTGCTGGCTGAGATGCCAGTACAACACGCACGCGGACGGTTGTTGCGGCTGGGCACTCGCGACGTCTTTGGCGAATCAGGTCTGGCTGATGAACTACTGGCCAAGCATGGGCTGACGCCCGAGGGCATCTCTGCCGCGGTGCTGGCGGCGCTATAGAGTCTATGTTGAACGAGTAGAGAGGCCTTTGCCGATGGCCCTAAGCGATGCTACACTCGATTCTCGAGGCACAATCGGGGCGAGGCGATGAACACTCTGGCACTGACCCGCAAGTGGCGCGCCCAGACCTTTGATGGCATCCTGGGCCAGGAGCATATCACCCGTACGCTGCAGCGCCAGATCAAGGCGGGGCGGGTAGGTCATGCCTATCTGTTCTCCGGTGTGCGTGGCACAGGCAAGACGTCGACGGCACGCATCCTTGCAAGAGCCATCAACTGCGTCGGGAACACCGCTGACCCGCCGTGCAACCAGTGTGAGGTATGTCGCACTATGGCTGCAGGTGCTTCGCTCGATCTCATCGAGATCGACGCGGCCTCGAACCGGGGCATCGATGAGATCCGTGAGCTACGTGAGCGGGTCGGCTTTATGCCACAGCAGGGCCGCTATCGAGTCTACGTCATCGACGAAGTGCATATGCTTACCAACGAGGCATTTAACGCACTTCTTAAGACCCTGGAAGAGCCGCCTGCGCATGTCATTTTCGTGCTGTGCACCACCGAGGCCCATCGCCTGCCCGACACGATCCTCTCGCGGTGCCAGCGGTTTGAGTTTCGGCGTGCGGCACAGCATGTGGTGGCCCAAAAGCTGCGCTACATCTGCGATCAGGAGGGCCTGCACGTCTCTGACGAGGCATTGGCTTACCTCGCGCGGCGAGGCGCCGGTAGCTTTCGTGATGCAGAGAGCCTGCTCGACCAGGTGGCGGCCTATGGTGCCGGTGATGTCTCACTCGAGCTAGCACAGTCTGTTCTAGGGGCGGTTCCCTATCAGCTGGTGCTGGCCGTTTCGCGCGCGCTAACGATCGGCGATGTGGCTGGAGGGCTGCGCGCAGTAGCCGAGGCGTTCGATAGTGGGGCCGACGCGAGACAGCTGCTGGGCAGCATCATCGAGCAGTTACGGGCGCTCTTGCTCATGCGCGTGGGCACCAGCGATGAGGGCTTGCTGGTCTCGCAAGAGGAGGCGCTCGAGCTCAGGTCGTTGATCGCCATCCCCGCCTTTTCGCTGCGACGGTTGGTGCAGGGCATCCGTCTGTTCAGCGAGGCCAGTGAGGCGTTGCGGACGGCGGCCAGACCCGAGATCCCACTGGAGCTGGCGCTGGTGGAGGCGATCGCCATTGACGGTGGCGAGTTGGCACCTGGCTCACCTGCACCATCTGCGGGTGTGGCCCCCTCGAGCACATCAGCGCACTCAGAGACGCCGACGCCTCAGCCAGCGGCCGTCGAGCCGACGTCTGCGCAGGCCGCTGGCACAGGCCAACCAGACGCGCGCCCCGTGGCCGAGAGAGAGCGCGAGGCCGCTGAGGAGCAGCTTGACGTGCCCGAGAGCAGCTCTCGTAACGCGGCAGCGCTTGATCATGAAAGTGGCACAGCCCCATCGGAGCAAGCGCCACGAACTGCGGCTGCGAAGCGAACCCTGAGCCTGGATGTGGTGCAGGGCAACTGGTCGCGCGTTGTGGCACGTATGCGGGCGCAGAACCCGCAGCTGCAGGCGGTGCTGCGATCTGTTTATCCCACTGGGGTAACCGGCGATCTGGTCACGCTGGCGTGTGAATCGGCCTTTCACCGCGATCGCCTGTCGGATGATCGTCGCCGCGAACAGGTGGAGCAGGTGCTCAGTGATGTACTGGGCACGGGGTGCCGTGTCCAGTGCGTAGTTGACCGCGATGCGCGGGCGCGTCAGCAGGGTAGTGAGGGCGGGGGAGGCAAAGGGTTGTTCGCCGAGTCAGATGCCCAGGAGGCGCAACGGCAACAGCTACTCAACCATCCTGCCGTCAGAGACCTGACCGAACGTGGTGGGCGGGTGCGTCGCGTTGAACTCGACGCCGATCAGGATTCATAGCAGGGAGGCGGGATATGGCGAGCAAAGGCAAACGGCGGTTCAACGCGCCGGTGGGCCGACCGGGCAACATGATGCGCCAGCTCGAGGAGCTGCAAAAGCAGATGAGCGAGGCACAGGCCGCGCTTGAGGAAGAGACGGTAACTGCTTCGGTGGGCGGTGGCGCAGTGACCTTGGTGATGAGCGGTGCCCAGGAAGTCAAGTCGATCACCATCAAACCCGAGGCGGTCGATCCTGAGGATGTGGAGCTGCTTCAAGACTTGCTTGTGCTGGCATTTCGCGAGGCGCGCGACAAGGCGGCCAAGCTGACCGAGGAGCGAATGGGGCCATTGGCCGGCGGGCTCGAGATGCCGGGGCTGTTCTGATGTCGGCCACACCGCGGGCGGTGACGCGCCTGGTTGAGGCATTCAGTCGATTGCCAGGCATTGGCCCCAAGACGGCCTCGCGGCTGACCTACTTTTTGTTGCGAGGCAACCAGCAAGAGGCGCTCATGCTGGCTGAGGCGCTGCAAGCGCTGCATGCACAGACGCAGCTCTGCTCGGTATGCTGCAATATCAGCGAGAGCGATCCGTGTGATGTGTGTGCCGATGATCGGCGTGACGGAGGCATCATCTGCGTAGTCGAAGAGCCGCTGGATGTGCTGGCTATCGAGAATACCGCAGCATTCCGTGGCAGATACCATGTATTGCACGGGCATCTTTCACCGATGGAGCGCGTGGGGCCTGACGAATTGCGCATGCGCGAGCTGGTAACTCGGGTCGAGGCGGGTGGCGTGGATGAAGTGATCGTCGCCACGAACCCGACGTTGGAGGGGGATGCTACGGCTGTATACCTTACCAGGCTGCTTTCGCCGCTCAAGGTACAGGTCACGCGCCTGGCGCTTGGGCTGCCGCGTGGCGGTGATGTGGAGTATGCCGATCGGATGACGCTCTCCGAGGCGATTGCGGGAAGGCGCGAGATCTCGATTTGACAGCCTCAGGCATATAGCTAGAATACGCCCCTGTTGCCTCTGAGTGAGTGCAACACCGCGGAGAAGCTGATGCGGTCGGTCGAGGTGTAAGCCACCCCGAGCAAGACACAAAAACAGCAATAAACCGCGATTTGACAAGCAGTCAGTAGTAGGATATACTGGCTAACGCACCTTGAGAGGGGTGCGGAGCGCACCTTAACAACTAAAGAGTGACAAGTGTCCTGAGAAGCGGCCGGATAAGGCAAA
>Ga0123328_1001231_pt1 | contig 25502 bp, 17 predicted proteins | sample BioC12SIPDNA_2_FD_89702 | JGI IMG/M metagenome (GOLD analysis project Ga0123328, IMG submission 89702) | Anaerobic biogas reactor microbial communites from Washington, USA - Biogas_R1_A C12 SIP DNA | ecosystem: Engineered > Bioreactor > Anaerobic > Unclassified | place: Washington, USA...
GCCCAGACCTCCGCCTCAACGTCACCGGCCGCCTGACTGAGGCGCACGGCCTCGCGAACACGGCGATGCCCATCACGAATCTCGCCAACACCAAGGCAGGCGCCGGCAGAGCACAGCAGAACGGGGGCCTGCATGAAGCTCCAGCCTCTTGCTCCCACCACCTCCAGCGCGGCCCGCGCCTTCGTGGACGCCTCTTGGTATTCGCCCAGCTCCACCAGGAGGGTCGCGGCCGTGTTAAGGGCGGTAGCATGAAGCTCGAGCCCCAAATCCGTCGAGCGGCGAACGCCCCGCGCGGCGTAGCGAGCAGCCGTCTGATACTGGCCACGAAGAAAGAAGAGCCGAGCACGATAGATGTCTATCCGCGCCTCAATATGGGGCCTGTCCGCGGCAGGGTGCTGGGCCAGAGCCACCTCGAACCTCTCGACGGCCTCATCCCAGCGACAGAGATTGAGGAGAACTGTCCCCATGTTGCAAAGGACCTCCGACTTCTCGCTGGGGGTGGATGCCGTACCCTCGGCCCGACGCAGCACACTCAGGCTCTCCTCCCAACGGCCGAGTACGTACAGGCACAATGCCTCGCCCAGCAGTGCCTGCAGCAGACCATCCCGTGACGGGGAATGACCCAGCAGACGCGCCGCGGAACGAAAGAGCGGGCGTGCTTCTTCGAACTTGGCCCTGGACTGCAGAAGCCGCGCTCTCACCATGAGGAGCCACGGATCCTGGGAGGTGACCTCTTCAGGGAGCCGGTCCAGCCACTGGGCATCCGCAAAGGGTAACGAGGCATTGAGGGCGGAGACGGCAAGGCGACGGAGTGGCCTCACCGCCTCCGCGATCCGCCCTTCGGCCAGATAGATGGACACGGCATTCCGCAACCGCCCGGCCGCTTCCAGGTGACGCGCCGCGGCCAGCGCCAGAGAGGCCGCACCCTCAGCGTCACATCGTTGATGCTCGCGCTGAATGAAGCCCTTGAACAGCGGATGCAGGGAGAAGTTGCCATGCCCTGCCCTGGTCACGAAGAAGCCGCGCGCCGCCAGATCGCTCAGGATGGGCTCACCATCCTCCGGGAGGAATACCGCGTCCCGAGACAGGTTGACACGCGGCAACTGCGCCGCCGAGATCAGCACCTGGAACACAGCCGGGTCAAGACCGGCGATCACCTGGTTGGCGAGGTATTCATTCAGGTCCTTACCCTTACGCAGCAATCCGACCACCCGGCTGCGCTGGTCTGCCCCCGATCCCTGTCTCAGCCTCTCTCCCAACAGCACGAGAGCGACCGGCCAACCCTCACTCAACCTCCACAGGGTCCGGGATTCGGAGATGCCCAGGTGGACCCCCCAGCAATCCTGGGCCCACGTTGCCACCTCCTTTGGGGTCAGGCGCAACGAGCGGAGATTGAGCTCCAGCGACCGGCCGTGGGAACGGCAGGTTCGGAGCGACAGGGGGAGAGGGGAACGTGAAGCCAGAAGCAGGAGCCAGCCGGCAGGTAGGTGATCCGCCAGGACCTGCAGAAAGGCTGCCAAGTCCGGCTGAGCACCGACCACGTGGAGATCATCCAAGGCGATGACCCCCTGAACCTGCCCCCGCCCACCGCGCGGCGACAGGCCGGCGAGCAACTCCACCACCCGCTCTGCCACGTAGGCGCCCAGCCCCGCCTGGTCCTGAGTGCAGGCAAGCTCCTGGAGCAACGGTGCGCAACCTGCTCTCAGCCGAAACTCCAGAGCAGACAGGAGGCTTGAGAAGACGGCCCGTGTGTCCTGGTCGCCCTCATCGGCGAGGAAGTACACGTTGCGCTCCGGGGAGAACCCGGTGATGATCTCCACCAGGGCCGCAGTCTTCCCGCACCCGGGGCCACACACGAGCGACACCACCCCGCCTTGACCCAGCCCCGCGACCAGCTGGTGCAGGCGCGGGCGAGGGAGAAGGTACCCTTGCCAGGGTAGGCTGGTCTTGGCCAACAACCTGCCCATGTGTTCGACCTGCCCTGGTTCTGTTGCAGACAGCTCCAGCCTCTCCGCCGCTCCTGGTTCGATCAACGCGGTGGACATGTCACTCCATTTTCCCCCACACCCGGGTTGGTTCCAACGCCGTGGCGGCCGGCCGTGCCCGCTGAGCGGCCATCGGCCGGCCGCCGCATCCCTGCGCCCCCTACAGATACTCAAGCCGCCTCGCCACGATGGACACGCTCCGCCGCTCTTCACCGTCCTTCTCGTAGGTGTCTTGGCGAAGCGACCCTTCCACAGCCACCCGGCGCCCCTTGCCCAGATGGTCAGCAGCGGTCTCTGCCTGCGTGTTCCAGGCCTTGATCCGGAAGAAGTCCGCCTCTTCCGCATTGCGGTCCACGGCCAGGATGAAGCTGCAGACCTTCGAACCCCCATTCACCTCCTTGAGATCCACGTCCGTGGCCAGTCTCCCCACCATCTGCACGCTGTTCATTGACTACTCCTCATCTCCGTTGTCACCGGGGGACGCGCGCCCGCCGATGGCAGCGTAAGGGAGAGCAAGCGCCAGGAGAATACGACTTAAGTCCGATTCGGCTGCACACCACGCGCGCAGGCAAGGCTCAACCCCACTCGCGGCTCTGTCGATAGACGGAACATGAACATGATCCAGGGAGCCGGGAACGCAACAGAGATGAAAGACGTGATCACCCTCTCCGCCCTGATACTAGAGGTGCTGATCGAGGAACGGGGTAAGGGCGCTCCCTACTCACGCACGGTGGAGACAAACCATCCCGCCAGGTACGAGCCGCGGTGGTCCTGGGTGCAGCAGCTCGGGCCGCCCGGGTAGGCCGGGGCCCATCCAACCCGCAGACCCGGCGCCCGTAGTCCAAGCCGGTTATCATTTCTTGAGCGGATATCGCTTGAGCCACCGGCCACCGCGACGATCGGAGAGAGCCCATGCGCATCGACGTATCCTTCCCCGGCGGGCTGCGCGTAGACGCCGCGCTGCGCGGATTCACCATCCACACCGATCAACCGCGGCCCGCGGGCGGTGAGGATTCGGCGCCCACTCCTTTCGAGTTGTTTCTGGCTTCCCTCGCCACCTGCGCCGGCATCTATATGCTTGGCTTCCTCAGGCAACGCCATCTCGACACAGAGCAGGCCGGCGTGACCATGTCGCTGGAACGCGATCGCGAGACTGGCATGGTGGGATTCGTGGAACTGGAGCTTCATGTCCCACCGGAGTTCCCGCAGAAGTACGCCGCCGCTCTTGTTCGCGCGGTGGAACTCTGCGCCGTCAAGAAGCATCTGCACCAACCGCCGGAGATCAGCGTGAAAGTCGTTGGGGGGCAGGGCGATGTCAACTAGGAGGCTGGTGGTTGTCGGCGGCAACGCCGCGGGGATGAGCGCGGCCTCTCAGGTGCGACGGCGTGATCGCACCCTCAGTATCGTCGTCTTCGAGAGCGGTCGGCACGTCTCGTACGCCGGCTGAGGCATCCCCTACTACGTCGGCCGGGTCGTCGACGATATCCAGAAGCTCATCCATCGCGAACCCTCCGCCTTCGAACGCCAGGGCATCCAGATCCGCCTGCTCACAGAGGTGCTCCGGCTGGACCTGAACCGCCGCCGCGTTGTCTACCGCCACCTCCCCACGGGAGCGGAGGGAAGCGAGCCCTTCGACTGCCTGTTGCTGGCCACGGGCAGCCGGCCACTGCGGCCTCAACTGCCCGGCATAGATAGCCGGGGCGTGTTCGGGATCCGCACGCTGGACGACGCTGAGCGGCTGCGGCGATTCATCGACCGGGAACAGCCGCGCCGCGCCGCCGTGGTGGGGGCCGGCTACGTGGGAATGGAGATGGCAGATGCGTTGCGACGTCTGGGCCTGGAGGTGGACCTGGTAGGACGGTCCGCGGAAGTCATGGGCACGTTGGACGAGGAGATGGGACGCCTCGTCTCCCAGGCGGTGCGGGACACCGGAGTCACAACGTACTTGGGCCAAGTCGTCCGCCACTTCGAGGTGGCGCAGGGCCGCGTGGCGGCGGTGGTCACGGACCAAAGGACGGTGCCTGCGGATCTGGTGGTCCTTGGTCTTGGTGTAGGACCAAATGCCGACCTCGCCAGAGAGGCAGGGCTTGGGCTGGGGGTACGAGGCTCAGTCAAGGTGGACGAGCAGCTGCGTACTTCTGAACCGGGCATCTGGGCCGCCGGCGATTGTACCGAGTCATACGATCTGGTGGGGAGACGGCCGGTGTGGGCCTCGCTGGCGACGGCCTCCAACAAGACCGGCCGCATCGCCGGGCTCAACATCACCGGCGGGGAGGTGAGCTTCCCCGGCATCCTGCAGACGGCCATGTCCGGCGTGGGCGCGGTGGAGGTGGCACGCACCGGACTGAGCTCCAGAGACGTGGAAGCTCTCGGCATCGCGGGCGAAGCGGAGCAGGTGGCCGCCACTACCGCGGCCGCCTACCTGCCTCACTCTCAAGCCATAGCGGTGCGCCTGCTGGGAGAGCGGGGGACAGGCAGATTGCTGGGAGGCCAGATCGTAGGCGGGCAAGGAGCAGCCAAGCGCATCGACACCGTGGCGGCCGCCATTCAGGGAAGGCTCTCGGTGGCCGACCTCATCGACCTGGACCTTGGGTACGCGCCACCTTTCTCACCCACCTGGGACCCCCTGCTGATCGCGGCTCGCCAACTGGCCAAGCGGCTGTAGACGAGCGCCGAGACTGCCGCGCCGGCCTAAGGGGTCAAGTGCGACGTGAGCGCATCCTGCCCCCGCGACAAATGCACCAGGGCATCCTTGTACTTCGCGTGCCGAAGACCGACGATCTCCAGTACCAACTGCACAAAGCGGCGGGCATTCGCGGGAAGCTCGTCTACGCTACCGTCCAGATAGAGCATCCCGTTGCCCATGGCCATCCCCTCCACCTCGCGCACGGCGTGGAAGACGGTGCGGCTCAGAATCTGATCCAAGGAGAGGTCGAGCCCCTGCGTCTCCAAGTACTTGAGCAGCCTCCCACCCTCGGAGAGGCGGACCAAACCTCCATCGGAATCCATAAAGAGGATGACCGGTCCCTTGCTCGGGTAGACAAAGCCCGTGTCTGCAGCCAGCCGCTCCGGCCGTCTCAGCCAATTGAGAGCCTCCGACTGACCCGTCTGCAGCGCGCACCACCCCGCCTCCGTCAGCCTCCGGTAGCCCTCCGTTCCCTCAGCATCCCTTTCCATCACAACCTCACGTGTCTCCCTTGAGCGCCGACCTCCGCCTCCACCGCTGCGAGAGCGCACACAGCATCTTTGACCGATTGCATGCCTCCAGGCGCCACAAGGTACCCTCCACAGCAACACACGCCCAAGAGCCGGAACCGGGTCACACTCATGGCAGAGCCGCGAGGAGGGCTACGATGGCCGGCGCATAGACGATGGCGGGCAACAGATTGGCTACCCGGATCTCCTTGACCTCCATCAGTTTCAGGCCGATGGCAAGCACCAGCACGCCGCCCGCCGCCGTCAGCTCGGCAATCATGGTGTCTGTCATGATCTGCTGCGCATAGACGGCCAAGAGGGTGATGGCCCCTTGGTACACCAACACAGAGACGGCCGAGAACCCCACGCCCCAGCCCAGGGCAGCCGCGAACGCCACCGCCGAGAAGCCATCGAGGATGGCCTTGGTGACCAAAAGGCTATAGTCGCCACTCACTCCGTCCTGGATAGATCCCACCACGGCCATGGGGCCGATGCAAAACAGGAGGCTGGCCGTGACGAAGCCTGCCGAGAAGGTGGACGAGGGGTCACGTGAGAGCCTTGATTCCAAGTAGTCGCCCATCCTCTTCAACCACTTCTCTATGTCCAGCACCTCGCCGGTGATGGCACCGAGCAGGACCGCGCCCATGACGATGAGGAAGTTGTGGCTCTCCAGCGCCATGTCGATCCCCAGGATCATGGTGAGGGCACCAAGGCTGTGCAGCACCGTCTCGCGAATCCGCTGCGGGAAGCGGCCACCGAGCATCACACCCAAAGCGCTGCCCAGGATCACCGCTCCCACATTTATGGCAGTTCCCAAACCTTGCACCCTGCGCACCTCCGCCTTCCAGCGGGTCGCCTGCCGGCCGGTGCTATTATCTGCCACATGGCTGAAGTTGTCCCATTCCGTCCCTGGCTCTACAACACCGCTGTGACGGGCCCTCTGGCCCAGGCTCTGGCCCCGCCCTACGACGTCATCGGCCGTGACCTGCAGGACCGGCTGTATGCCGCCGGCCCCCACAATGTGGTACGTATTGACCTCAATCGGGATCCAGACCCGGCGAGCCGTTACGCCTCAGCCGCCGCCACACTGCAGTCCTGGAAGACGCAGCAGGCGCTCGTGCAGCCCCCGGAGCCATCGGTCACCGTGTTGGAGCACGCCTTCGTGGGACCGGACGGGCTGCAGCGGATGCGCACGGGTATGCTGGCCTGCGTGAAGCTGGCCGAGTTTGGGGAGGGGGTGATCTTCCCGCACGAGTACACTCTCTCCGGCCCCAAGGAGGATCGCTTCCGCCTGATGACCGCCACCGGCATGGCGCTGAGCCCGGTCTTCCTCCTCTACTCCCATAGGAATCCGGCCGTGGCCGCCGCCCTGCGGGCCACTGTGAGCCGGGAACCAGACGAGTCCGCCACGGCGCCGGGCGAGGCCGCCGGCCGCCCGCCGGAGCAATTGCGCCTTTGGCGCGCCACAGACCACGCATTGCACCACGCCCTGGCCACTTCCTTGTCCGACGAGCCCCTTGTCATCGCCGACGGCCACCATCGCTACGAGACGGCGCTGCGCTACCGCGCCTGGCGACGGAGCGCATGCAACGGTGAAGGGGGCGCCGAAAGGCAGGCGGCATGGGAATACTTCCTGGCCTATCTCGTGGGCACGGACGATCCAGGACTGGCCATCTTTGCCACCCACCGGCTGGTGCGAGGACTCCCCCAAGAACAAGTGTCGGCCCTCCCGCAGGTGCTGGCCGGTAGCTTCCGGGTGGAGGAGTTGCCCGGCGCGCGCGAGGACGCGCCGCAGAGTATCCGCCGGTTCTTGGAGGCACACCTCCAGGGTCCCTCGGCCTTTGGCCTCTATCTCCCGGACAGCGGGCGCTCCTACGGATTACTGCTCTCGGTGGATCCGGCCACCGCGGCTTCGGATGGGACGGACGGGCCCACGGCGGACGCACTCTCCTTGGACGTGAGCGTGCTGCAGAACTTGGTGCTGAACCCCGCGCTGGGCATCACGGCAGACAGAGTGGCCGGTGGCGATCACGTGGTCTTCGTGAAGGAGTGGGCGGAAGGTTTCGCCTTGTTGGAGCAGGGCGAATGCCAAGCCGGCTTCTTCCTCAACCCCACCCGGCTTAACCAGGTAACAGGCATGGCCCTCCGTGGCGAGCGCATGCCGCAGAAGTCCACCTACTTCTACCCCAAGATTCCCACCGGGTTGGTCTTCCTGGACCTTAACGGCTCGCTCTAGCCGGCGCCCTGCAGACACCTGGGACCCGCAGCCGGCCCCATGCCCTATTCCGCCCGCTCCTCGAACGGCGTGATGCACACCGCGTGGCCGTTGCCGTCCAGCCGGATGGCCGCCCCCTCCACCCAGACGTCCTCCTCCGCCACCTGAAACATCACGGGCATGCGGTGCAGGAACTTGTCGATGACCTGCTCCTTCCTGACCCCAATGACCGAGTCCCGCGAGCCGCACATGCCCACGTCCGTCATGTAGGCGGTGCCCTTGGGCAGGACGCGTGCGTCCGCGGTGCGCACGTGGGTGTGTGTGCCCAGCACGGCGCTCACCCTGCCGTCCAGATAGAAGCCCATGGCCACCTTTTCGCTGGTGGCTTCGGCGTGGAAATCAACCAGAATGTTGCGCACGCCGTGAAGCTCTGACAAGGCCTCGTCGATCACCTCGAAGGGTGACCGGGCGGGGGAAAGGCACATCTCGCCACTGAGGTTGACGACACCGAGTCGGCCACCGGGCACGTCAACGATGGTGACGCCGCGGCCAGGATTGCTGGGAAGAAAGTTGAAGGGGCGCACGATGCGGGGCTGCTCGTCCAGGTAGGAGTAGATGTCACGGTAGCGCCAGATGTGGTTGCCGGTGGTGATGACGTCGACCCCCCCGGAGAACAGCCGATCCGCCACTTTGGGCGTGATCCCGGTCCCGTTGGCCGCGTTCTCGCCGTTGACCACCACGGCATCCGCCTCAAAGCGGCGGCGCAGCTCAGGCAGCTTGGCCAGCAACCGCTCGCGACCAGGCCTGCCCACCACATCGGCGAAGAACAACACTATCAAGACAATCCCTTCCCTGCCGAGCATACGGGCCCGGAGAGACCCGCTCCACGTTCCGCACTGGTGACGATCGCCACCCGCCACTCAGTCTACCGCACCGTCGCCCGATGCCTGTCCACCACGGCTCCAACTTCGGCCCAAAGTCCCATGGCCCCTCACCGGCGGCCCTCCCTAGAGTCGAACGTGACCCAACCCCACAGCGGAGGAGGATGCAGTGGCACCACCCGTGTTTCGAAGTCAACGAAGATCTCTGACCACGCTCAACCAACCGGCCACGCCTGCGGGCGCGCCGCAGTGCGGCCATCCGGGACGCTCGGTCGGGACCGGCGGCCCTGACGCATGGTGGCACCGACCACCGCGCCGTTCCGTAGTGCTGAGTGCGGCGGCGGCGGGAACCGCCCTGCTGCTGGGCCTCCTGCTCATGGGGCAGATGGCCGTGGCCGCTCCGGCCACCGGCGGACCGGCGGAATCCCTCGCCCCCACCACCCTCTCCGAGGGCGAAACGTTCGCCGTGTTGCCCTGGGGAAGTGGAGAGGGACAGGTGGGAAGGTCATCACCTGAGCAGGGCCTGGACCGAGGGCCCGAGGCACTGGCAGTGGCACCGGACGGTCGCGTTGCCGTGCTGGACTCGGTCAACTCCCGCGTGGTGACGCTGAGCGCGGACGGCGTATCCAGCGGTGACTTCTCCTTGCCCCTCAGCAATCCCCGCTATCTGGCCGCCAGCAACGACCGGGTAGCCGCCCTCGACCCTGATGACAGTCGACGGGTGATCGTGGCCACGTGGTCTGGAAAGACGCTGGAGAGCGCCGAAGTGCCCGCCACCGAGCAACCGGCCACCGGGATCTTCCTGGAGGATGAGCAGGTGTGGATGGAGATTGGGCACTCGCGCTGTTTGCTGCTCTCCGGTGGGGGTCGCACGCATACCGGCGAGGAGACCCGCGCGGGCAGGCCCGTGAGTGCCGACCGCAACGACGCCTGGTTCGTGGCTACACTCGAAGCCGGCGGAGAGGCCCTGGTGGAGTCGGCGACTGATGACCCGGCCGCCACCGCCGCGTCTGCCCGGCATGAAGGGCAGGAGGTGGGCACCGCGTCCTCGCCTCCAGTGCGCACCAAGACGGACTTCGGCCTCCCCTTGGAGCACCTGGTGGCGGTGGAAGCCGACGACCAGGGTCGGATGCACATAGGCGCCCGCATGGCCGGCAACAAGGACGAGTCCCGCCTGGTGGTGGCGCGCTTCGCGCCGCAAACCCTGCAGAGTGACGGCGCACAGGCAACACCTTCTTCGCTCCTCCTCTTCGCGGAAGCCTCCGGCCCTTACCTGGGCGTTCCATTCGTTGTGGCGCCGGACGGCCGCGTGCTGCAGCCGGTGGGCGACGCCGATGCCTACCGTATCCTGGTCCACCGTCTACCGGAAGAGAACTGAGATGAGCAGGCTCAATGGAAAACTCACCCTCGGCTTCCTGCTGCTCGGCGCAGTGCTCTCCCTGGCCTGGGCGCCGCCGGCCGCGGCCGCTTCCATTCCCACCATGACACGGGCCGAGATCATTGCGCGGGCCGAATCCGCGCTGGGAACCGCCTACACCTGGGGAGGCGAGAGCTGGGTACCGGACACGGCGTCGGGGGCAGGGCCGGACTGCTCAGGACTGGTCCTCAAATGCTGGGAAGTGCCGCGTCAGCTTCTCTACCAGGAGGAGGACGGCGTAAATGCCAGTATCACGCCCCGTTACACCACAGGCGAGTTCAAGTACAACTCCGGACCCTGGTATTCACTGACGTCCCGCTCCAGCCTGGCCGCGGGGGACATCATGGTGAAGCACCAGAATGGGGGCGGCCATGTGGTCCTCTACGCCGAAGGAGACGCTTGGGGCTATCCCATCGTCTACGAAGCACCCTACACCGGAGCCACCGTGCGCCGCGCCAGCCGGTACCTCAGCCAAGAGTACCAGCCACGTCGCCGCGAATCCCTCAGCAGCAGCGGTATCCTGCTGGACAACCCCACGGCCAAGAGCACCGGCGGCACCGCCGTCGGAGGCAACTGGACCCCATCCACCAGCGTCGCCGGCTACCACGGCTTCGACTACCAGGTCCACGCCGCCAGCACCACCAGAGCCTGGGCCCGCTGGACACCGCGGCTACCTGCCAGCGGCTACTACTATGTGTACCTGCGCTGGACGGCGTGGCCCAACCGAGCCACCAACGCCAAGGTCACCATCAACACCGCTTGGGGTCAGCAGGTCAAGTACGTCAACCAGCGGATCAACGGGGGCTCCTGGTACAGCCTGGGCCGCTACTACATGAAGGCCGGCTACGCCACCGGAGCTGGGAGCGTCGCCGTTCACGCCACCGGCGCCAATGGGTACGTCGTAGCCGACGCCGCCCTCTTCGTACCGGCGCAGTAGCGGTTCTCGACCAAAGAAGGACTTTGGTTCATGTGCAGTCCCGTTTCCAGGGCGGGACTGCACCTCGTTACCGCATGACGTTCCAAAGTATCTGCGCCACCTCGGCGCGGGTGGCCTGGGACCAGGGATTCCAGCCGGAACCCAAGCCCTCGATCCCCACCAGCAACCCGCTGCATTCGGCCACGACCATATTGGTGTCGTGCGTCTGGTCGCCTGTACCCGGCACCGGGCAGTCGTAGCCTTGTGGCGGTGTCTCAAGCACCTCCGGCGCGTACTGTTGCGCTCCCCGCACAACCATGGTAACCGCTTGCGCCCGGCTGATAGCCGCCCACGGCGCGTACATGCTGTTACCCACGCCCAAGGCAAGGCCGCTGAGTGCCGCCGCCGCCACGTAGTCATGCGGGTAGAGGTCGGTGGGGTTGTCAAGTCCCATATCGGAGAACCAGCAGGCCAGATCTTCGCTCACGGCCAGATGGAAGACCCCGCACACCATCTTGGCGAACTGCGCGCGATTCACCGCCTCCGCGGGCCGGAACTCCTGCTGATCCCCCACCACAAAGCCGCCAATGATGCCCGCCTCCTGCAAACCCATCACCGCCTGGTAGTAGGGAGCGCTGGGGGGGACGTCGACGAAGAAGGGCGCGGGACCACTCGTGGTGGTGGTGCTGGACCCCGTGGTGGTGCTGGACCCCGTGGTGGTGGTGGACACCGTGGTGGTGGTGGAGGGCGGTGAAGTGGTTGTGGTGGTGGCAGCACTCCCCTGGGCCGTGGGATCCACCCAGCCGCCCAGGTCCACGGTCCAGTAGTAGCCGTAGGCAGAGCCGGCACGATAGAAGCGCGAGATGCCGACCACCTTGTAGGACGATCTCAGCAGTTCCCGGCGATGAACGTCCGAGCCCACCCAGACGTCCAACACCTGCCGAGCCGTCACGCAACCGGCCGCGATGATCTCGCCCTTGTAAGTGGCATAGTCGTAGCCACACAGCGCCATGCGGCGGAAGGGGTCGGAGCCGGCAGGGAAGTAATCGGAGGCCTGAGTGATGTGGCCGAAGAAGCCGTACTTGGACATGTCAGAACTGTGACGCAGGGCCGCCACGGAGAGGAGGTCGCTGGCCACCAGAGGCTCCAGCCCATTGTCCTCCCGGTACTCATTCAGCAGTTGCAGGAATGTTGTCTCCTCCGTGGAGTGAGTGAGAGCGACGGCCGCTGTCCGCCCCACGAGGAGCACACTTGCCCCCGCGATCAGCAACAGCACCACCCACACCCACACCCGCTTCGTCCCGAAACCGCTCACACCCGCCCGCCGGTCCGGTTTGACCATCAGAGGACCTCCTGGGTTTGGATCACCACTCTTCGCAGCAACAGCGGACTGACGTTGCCGGCCTCGTCCGTGGCCTGCGCGGCCAAGGTCCAGGCCCCATCCGTCAGACGCACGGGACCCCACTCCGCTTGATACAGGCCCTCACCGTTCACCGTCTCGTCGGAGGAGAGAAGCGCGAATTGCTGTGGGCCGGGTTGGTCACCTACAAGGTCCGTGGGCGCATACAAGAACGTCACCCGACCGATGCTCCCTACGAACGACGTTACGTCCGACGCAAGATCGTAGGCCAGGACGGTGAAGCCCGGAGTGTGTTCCGTGATCAGAAGAGGCTCGCCTGTCCCCGGATCCTGAGGCTGAATGATCGCCGCCCACGGAGCCACCGTATCGACGGTGATCCGGACGTCCTCCGCCCGGCCGGTGTTGCCGGCTTCATCCTCCGCCGTTGCTCTGAGCACATACCTTCCATCAGGGAGGGCCAAGGCACCCCAATCGGCACTGAATGGAGACGAAGCATCAACCGAGATCTGGAAGAAGGCGGCTGCGGGCTCATCCGGCGCGTACTGGAATGCAATCTCTGCAACCGCCGAGACGGCATCTGTAGCGTTCGCCCGGAACACCGGAGCGGGAACAGATACAACGCTCCCGTCGGCCGGTTCGAAGATCACAACCTCGGGCGGGCCGGCATCAACCACGTACTCCACCGGCGCGGACGATTCCGACCACAACATGCGCTTGTTGCGCACCCGGGCCGTCAACTCATGCCTGCCCTCGGCCAAAGGCGCCTCCGCCGGGATGCGCAGCGAGAAATCGCCCGAAGCTTCATCAGCGTACACGGCGGCCACGGCCAAGGTCTTGCCGTCGAAGGCATCATAAAGGGTCACCAAGCCGCCGGGGAGGGTCTTGCCGCTCACCGTGGGGCAGCCCTCGGGAGAGGGGCCTACCGGGTAGGTGACCAGCGAAGTGGGGGCGGCCGGCGATCCAAGAACTACCTCATCCAGCGCCTGGTACGTCCGCAGCACCATGACTACCGCCTGGGCCCGACTGAGCGACGACTGTGGAGCGAGGTAGAAATACGCGCCCGACCGCGAACCATTCACTACATCGTGGTACACCAAGTAGCCGGTGGTAGCACGGTGCACCATATCCAGTTGGGCGAGGTCACTGAATACCCCCAGCCAGGGGCCGGCCTCTCCCTGATACCAGGCCTGCAAATTGGGATAGCTGCGCTGCAGACCCCAGATGACCGCCATAGCCCGCAACTCGGCCTCAGAGAGGAACCGGGCCAGGATGGAGTTGGCCTGCTGGCGCGTGATGGGGTCATCCGGGCCAAACTCGCCGTTCCCATAGCCACCCACGATACCGGCGGCGAACGCCCCCTCCACGTAGGCGTACAGCGGATGAGAGGCAGGCACATCGTCAAAGGAGGGAGTGGGCGGCACAGTGACGTCCAATCCGAAACCGTTGACGGCCATCTTGGCCAACTGGGCCCTGGTGACGGATTGATGGGGCCGGAAGCTGCCGTCATCGTAGCCCGTGGCCACCGTCCACACCTGATCGGCAGTGACGCCGTACGTGGACAGCCACTGCTCGTCCGAGATGTCGCCCCACCGGTCCGTCGCCAGCGCGGCACCGGGAGCCACGATGGCCAGCACCACCAGCGCCGCAAGCATCGCAATCAATCGCACCGCACGATGACAGTCCAGACCCGTCTCCTCTCCAGCCGGAGGCCACCTGAGCGCTGGCAGCGAGTCTAGCAGACGAGCGGCTGCGATAGGCGAGACTTGGCACTACCTCCTCGCTCGGGGACTTCCACCCATGAGCACTCGGTGTGCCAGACGTTGAAAGGGGTGGGGGCCCGCCTTGCGGCGGGCCCCCACCCAACTCGGACTTGCTTGTTAGCAGCTGTCGCTTTCTAGCGCGTCAAGCTCAGTCGGCATACCAAGGGCCATAAACCCAGTTCGGACAATTGTCGTCAAGGTCGGCTCCGACGAACTCGATCCAGAGTACGTCATCCTCGGCGAGACTGACGCTGGTCTGGGCAACGTTGACACCACCAGCATCGTAGGTGCCGTTGGCAACCACGGTCCCGGCGGGCCCATTGAGGTGGACCTTGTACGGGAGGTTGTTGTTGCAGTCGCCCAGGTCAGGCAGATACAGGTCGTTGTAACCGTCGCTCCACTCGAAGTACGCATCGTCGAGGTCATACAACGAGTACGCCCAGTACTTGTCGACCGTGTTGGATTCAACAGAGTCAACCACAGCGGTGAACTCGTAGTGGCCCCAGGAGTCGTCATACACGATGACCTGAGCCAACCCGTCCTCGTCGGTCTCAGCACCGAACGGATCATCGGGATCGTACTCGAAGCCGTCGTAGTCATACAGGGCGCCGTCACCCTCAGTCTGGGTAGCGTAGAAGTCAACCCAGACGCCAGGAACCGGGTCGCCGAACTGGTCGAGCACCACTGCGGACAGAGTGTGGTAGCCCTCGTACTCGTTGATCGCGGTTTCCGGGGTCAATGTGATGGTGGTCGGGACCGGCGCTTCCCACACCTGGTGCACCTGCGTGCTCCAGATGGGGGTGCCTTCCTTGACCAGGCCGTCCGCCGGCGCGTAGACCATCACGCGCAGGATGGACTTGACGTGCTCGGGCGTGAGGCCCTCGTTGAAGTACCACCACGGGCGGGCATCGGCCAACTTGATGTCGACGTTGCTGCCGGTCAGCTCGTTGACGACGTAACCGTCATCGTAGAAGCCGTCGAGCGTCCACGCCTTGGCGCCGTCGGTGGCGAGACCAACGTCAGAGTAGTCGTACCAGCCGTCGAGCACGCCGTCGAAGCCGTCGAAGATATCGTCGGCCCACCAGCCACTAGGCCAGTCGTAGGTGTACTCAGCAGCCAGCATATCCGCGTAGTAGCCATCGAATCCCATGTAGGCAATCCGCTTCCACCACTCGCGCAGACCGGGCTGACCGTAGTCGACCGGCTTCTCGCTACCGAGCCACTGGTTGAAGAAGAACGCTGCGGTACCACCGTCGCCCACGATGGTGGCGTACGGATCGGACTCCGGGGTGGGCTCGTCCGCATCCGGACGGGAGTCATTCTGATCGTAGCCGTCGTTATCGGTGTCCAGGTCGGCCAGGTACGCCCACGGGATGAACGTGCCATCCGACTGCCAGGCCTTGCCGGGCATCCAGGTGTCGATGCTCTCGAGGAGGTAGACCACCTCGTAGTCGGGCAGGTCATTGCCATACGCGTCCTTGACGTGAACTTCGACGTTGGCCGAGTTCAGCTCAGCCGCTCCGTCTTCGTTCCAGGTCCACGCCGGGGCCCAACCGTCGGCGATTTCGCCATCGACGCTGGTGGCAACCAGCTTGCCGTCAATCCAGACTTCGATGGTGATGTCATCGGCGCCGGCCTTCCACAGCTTCTTGGCATAAGCGCTGAGGAGTTCCGGACCGTTGTGCGGATTGCCCGCCCAGTCCACGGTACCCTTGATGGTCTGCGGGCCCTTGAGGTTGGAGCAGACTTCCACGCTCACCATGCCGTCGGCGTCGGTGACGTCGGTGGCAGGAGAGAAGGTGCCGACGGAGGCGATGTCCTCACCGTCGAACATGGCGCCGGTGTTGCTCAGGTCGGCGCCCGCTTCGTTGGCCTGGGTGAAGGTGACGGTCTTGCCTTCCAGCGGCAGGTAGATACCCGTGCGACCCTCGAAGGGCTCGGCGATGCCGTCATCGTCCCAGTCATACATGGTGTAGCCACCCACCAGGGACAGGGTCAGCTCGCGGCCAGCAACGGTAACCTTGCGGTAGCCTGCCTCGTCGGCGGAGATGACTCCGTCGCCGTTGCCGTCGTCGTCGTCGTCAAGCATGACCTGAGACCAGTCATAGTAGGCATCGTAGTAGTTGACCAGCAGGATGCCGCCAAGGTACTCGGCATCTCTCCAGTCGATCACGCCATCGTACGCGTAACCGGCAGCGTCGGTGTCGACCCACGCCGTCTGGCCATCCGGCTCATCGATGGTGGGAGCGTACTCCAGCTTGAGGCCGTACACCCACATGTCAAACGTGTGGCAGGTGCCGACCGGATTGCTGTCGAGCGCTTCGTTCTCATCGGTGGTGGCAGGATTGTCGAACGTGGCAACGTCGACGTCGAACCACTGCACTTCAGCGGTGTAAGTGTTGTAGGTACCCTCCGCACCGCCGGTGCCCTTGCCGCGCACCTTGGCGTGGACGATCTGCTCACCCGCGGTGTAGGACTTGATGAAGACGGTAGCCTTACCGGCACTGTTCGTCTTGTCGAAGTCCTTGTTGCCCGCGGCGGAGTTGAAGTCAGAGGTGTCACCGGAGTCATCGGTCTGGAAGAAGCCGATGCCCTGCATGAACCACTCCACCTCGCGACCGGCAACCGGGTTGCCGAACTCGTCAACGAGGGTCAGGGTCAGGGTCAGCTCTTCACCGATATTGGCCTCGGTGAAAGCGGGGTCGATGGGTCCGTCTTGCGGGTTGGGATCGTGGGCGATCCAGCTCTTGACCGCGGCCTCGTTCGGCTGCGGTTCCCAATCCTCAACGGTCCAGTAGTCCTCATCCCACCACCAGTAGGCGCCAACGCTCAGGTAGTCGAGCCACGCATCGATGTCGCCATCGCCAATGTCGAGGTCGACCCATGCGTTCCAGTGCTCGAGCCACCAGGAGAAATCGAAGCCGTCGTTGATGTAGATGTCGCGGTTCACAAGGAGGCCGGGATACGGATTCTCCGGGTAGTCCGCGACCACCGTCACGAAGGTCTCGCCGATTTCTTCGGAGTAGATGTCGACTGAGGTGAGGCCCTCGTCGTCGGTCACCGCAGTGGCGGACATGCCATCAGCGGCAACTACACCATCTGCATAGGCATCAACGATATCGCCGACGGAAACGATGTCGTCGTCTTCGTCGTCAGGATCGCCAACGTAGTCGACGATATTCCACTCGACGGGGACATCGGCCAGCACGCGAGGCAGGTAGCCAGCGTCGGCCATGTCCAGCTCATCGGCGTAGGTGTTGATCTCCCACGCGATGCCTTCGTTAGGATCAGCAGTGCCGGCGGCGTCATCAGCTACCGCGTTGTAGAAGTCCTGACGGCTGGTCGACCAGGGACCGGGGCCGAAGACGACTACGCGCGCTTCCCAGGTATGGGTGGTGCCGGCGTTGTTCTGCGACCAGAGGCCGCGATCCGTGTCGTAGTTGACGAAGTAGACCTCGTCCAGCGCGACCCAGTACTTGGTGGCATAGGCCGTGTAGAGAGCGCCTTCGCCGCGAACGGTGGCGGAAATACGCTGGTAACCGATCTCGGTGGAGATCACGTTGACCATCACTTCGCCGTCAGCGTCGGTCAGGGCGGCTTCGGGCTGGATGTTGCCCACATACCACGGATCGGTCAGGGTGTCGAAGTCGACCAAGGCGCCTTCCACCGGATCGCCGTTCGCATCGACCACCTTGAAGGTGATGGTGTGAGTCTGGCCGATCAGGTTCTCAGCGCCGTCGCCGGCAGTGACATCAATGGCGGCCGGAGGCATAGCGGGCTCTTCGGCCGGCACGATGGCCCAAGAGCGGATGATCATGGCCGCGCCCTGGAGACGCAGGAGGGTCTTCTCGGGGGCCAGCTTGCCCTCGTTCGTACCCCACATGATGCCCATCTGCACCGCGAAGGCGATTTCCTTCTGGAGCGACGCGCTCACCGTGGCGCCATCCGGGAACTCGGCCAGAATGGCAGCAGCGGAACCGTCCGTGTACATGGTTGCCAGGTCATAGCCGTTCTTCTGGGCAACCCAGCGGACGATGATAGCCGCAGCCTGCTCGCGAGTGATGGTGTCTTCCGGCTTGAACAGTCCGCCGCCCACGCCGTTGGTCAGACCGGCGGCGGTAGCTGCCTCGATCCACTGATACTGCGGATGGCTGGCGGAAACATCGGTATACGTGGGTGTTGCGGGGTTCACGAGGGGGATCTTGTACGCGTCCACCGCCATCTTCACGAAGTGAGCTCGTGACATATTGACGTACGGCTTCCACGATCCGTCGGTATAACCGTCGGAGATCATCCCCACCTGCTCCAGCGTGATCCCGTAGGGGCCGACATCGGAATACGAAAGGTCGGTCCACCCACCGGCCGGCGGAACCGCGAGGGCGGTGCCGAAGAGGCCGATCACGAGGGCAAGGGTGAGAACCACCAGCAACGCGAACTTCGCGCGCTTGGTCATGTAATCTCTCCTTGAAACAGTTTGTTCAGTCATTTGTAGCGTTCTTGCCATTTCCTACGTCACATGAAGCAAGGTAGTGTAGGAACAAAGAACTTCCACCTCCTTCCGTAATGGGCTCGCCCACGCGGCTACCTCCCGCAAGGACGGCAGAACTGTCACGGTCCCGGCTGGCAAGAGCCCGGCCCGGAGCTTCCGTCAGGATATCAGTGTTTATTAATGACGTCATAAATCTAGGCCAACCTCTTATGGGGCCGAATAGATAGCTGTCACAAGCGCCGCCTCGGCACCGACGCGCACGTCCAAGACGAAGCGCGCCACCACGGGAACGAAGCCGCCCTGGCCATCAGAGCGCATGTCCTCAATGGCCAGTACCACTCGTACGTCCTCACCCACGATCTCACCAAGCGGCTGCACGGAGTACCCCGACGGGTTCTCAAGCGAAGCCATGAGATGCGTGAGGCCCGCAGATGCCCCCGGCGCAATCTGCGACGCCGCATCCACCGAGTTGCCGGCGATGACCGCCTGAGCCACATAGGAAACCACGCCGACAGCCGTGTTTTGGCGCTGTTCCTTGGTCATGATCTGTCGGCTGGTGCTGGTGCTCTGCTGAGTGGTGAGCGTGGTCCGGCCGGTGGGGGGAGGTGCGGTGGTAGCACTGGTGGCCGTAGCAGTGGTGGACGGCTGCTGCGTGCTCTGGGACGGCACACCGGTGGGCCCGCTGGTGGCGGAACCGCCGGTGACCGAACCGCTATCCCCGGTTGTGGGAAGCGTGACCTTTGAGCTGGATGAAGCACCGGCCGTGCCGGAGGTACCCGGCTGCCACGGCGCCGTGGTGGTCCCCGACGACCCGGCAGCCGCCGCCATGGTGGTCACCGACGTCCCTTCGGCCACTCTCACGTTTGTCAGGCCGTGAACGCCGAGACCGCCCAGAACCAGAGCCACGGCGGCGAAGGCCGCGGCGGCCACACCACGCCGGCCGCTCCGCGGCCGCGTCTTCACCCGTGCCCTGAAGGCCCCGCGCGCCTCCTGCGCGTCCATCTCACGGCGAACCAGAGCCCAGCCACGCTCACGCGCCGCGGCCGGCACGCGGAGAGCTCCCAGTCCCTCGAGCTCCCTCTCCAGCTCCGACAGCTCTTCCGGATCCAGCGCAGCGAAAAGGGCGGGCTCCAGGGGAGTCTCCGCCCGGTGGTCTGCCTGTCTCCTGTTATGTCGCAACCAGCCGATCATGGTAGTTGACCGGTATATTGCGGCCGGCCCCAAGAAGTTACGCTTCTTGGGAGAGAATCCCTCTCATGCCGGCCAGCCCGCGCAACTGCAACTGCTTGACCGCACCCTCGCTCCTACCAACCGCCGCCGCCGTCTCCGCCAGCGACAGGGAAAGAATGTAGCGCAGCACGATGACCTCCCGCTGGGTGTCCGGCAGGCGGCGGAGGGCGGCGGCCAACCGAGCGCGCTGCTCCCGTTCCTCCGCGCTGGCATGGGGGCCGGCCGTGTCCGCCACCCTCTCCGCCGCCTCCTCCAGGTTGACGGTCTCCATGCGCCCGCGCCCACGCAGGAAGTAGGCCACCTGCTTCTGCGCGATGGCGTACAGCCAGGCCACGAAGGGCTTCCCCTGCCATTGAAAACGCTTCAACCCCCCCACCATGGCCACGAACACCTGGCTGCTGACGTCCTCGGCGGCGGTGGCGGATTCCAGGCGGAAGAAGACATAACGGTAGACCCGGTCGTAGTAGGTCCGGTAGATGGCCTCCACCGCCGAGGGGTCGCCGCGGCGGGCCTGCTCCACCAGACGCTTCTCCTGTGCGGCGTGGTCCGCGGAGAGAGTGTGGGCCGAGCACGGCGCCGAACCGGGGGCGGCCGGCCCGCTCATGTCCTGCGCGGCGATGGGGCGACGGGGCCTGTCCACGGCAAGCCGCATCATAGTCCAGAGGCCTGACGGAACGGTGAGAGTCACAGGCCGGCGGCGTTGAGGGTGTCGAGCAGCAGGGAGAGCATCTTGGCCACCTGCCCGCGGTTGGCGGTGTCCCAGGGGGCGAAGTACATCCGGCCATCAGAGCCTGGTCGGCCGCTGATGATGCCCGCGGCCCAGGCGGTCATGACATCTCCGTACAGCGGGTTGAGCGGGGAAACGTCGGCGAAGACCGGCTGACTACCCGTGTAGCGGGGGAGGGGCTGTCCCGCGGCCGAGGCCCCGCGCAGGATCATGCGCACCAACTGAATGCGGGTGATGCTGTCCCAGGGACGGAAGGTGCCGTCACCCGGCCCACTGACGATGCCCAGCGTGGCGGCTTCTTCCACGTAGTCAAAGGGGTAGGTGAGAGGATCGCCCCCAGTGTCCCGGCGCGGGACGTCACTGAACGTGGGATCAGCCAGATTGTCTATGGCCTCCGTATGCAGCCCCAGCCCTTCCACGATCATCTTGGCGAACTGCGCACGCAGCAGCGAGTCGCCCGGCCGGAAGTACCAGAGGCCGGAGCCGTCCGGCGTCTCCGCACCGGAGACCACCGCCTTCCCCCGCAGCGAATCGATATAGGGGTAGAAGATATGATCCGCTCCCACGTCCAGGAACTGTTGCTGGGTGTGCGGCGACACATCCAGACTGTAGCGGAAGTCCAGTGACACGTCTTCCCCTTCGAGACCCATGCCCCATGCCGCCAAGGCATGCCGCGAGAACCCCGGGCTGGAGGTGACCACGCCGCCGTTGTAGCCGGGGGCAAGGGGAACCGGCATCACCTCCACCAAGCCGGGCGCGCTGGGCTCCCAGCTGATCAGGGCTACCCCCAGCGGGGCGCCGTCCTGCCCGTCAACGACCAGGCGCACCGTGCTCTCGAGATCGCCGGAGGGCACTTCCAGGTAGGTACACGCGTAATTGGGGGCCGACACGGTGCCCACGAGGGGGAAGGCATCGGTCAGTTCCACGGCGCCCACGGCGATGTCCAGCGAAGCGTAGCCGAAAGGCGGCAGCGAACCCGCCCGCCCATCCAAGTAGTTCGCCGCCAACCAGTCACCAAACAGGTCATCAAAACGCTCGGGATGCCCGGCGGCCGCCAGGGCGGCTTCAATGCCCGCACGGCCGTCCGCCTTTTCGTCCACTAACCACGAGAGGAACTCGGTCCCGAAACGCTCGGCCGCATAGGCCACGAAGGCCAGGCTGGCCCCATAGTCGGCTGTGGTCTTACCCCAGGCCGTCAGGTTCTTACCCGGATCGGTCGCGAAACCCGCCAGCTCAGCGACGGCCTGCCCGCCGTAGCCACACAGAACCTCGGCGTACATGGAGACACCCTCTTCAACCCAGGTCTCCTCGCGCGTGGGTTGGGAGGCGGTATCCAGCATGTAGTCGCGGTAGTAGCTGATGAGATGAGCGAACTCATGCGCGGCAGTGGCAGCCGCCTGCTCAGGCTCGTACAGCAGGCGGACGATGTCCAGCGAGATCAGCTCTCGGCGGTTGGACACACCGCCGGCAGCCGGATTGATGTCCGCCGGTAGGAAGTAGCCCACATACTGGGGGTTGGTGAACGCGTAGACCAGGATGTGGACCTTCGGGTCACAGTCGATCCCCGGGTTGGGCTCTGCGCCCAGCACGGCGGTGAGAGTGGGGTAGATGGATTCGTCAAATGCCGTGGCGAAATCGCTGATGGCCACGTCGGAAACAGCTCTGTCGCTCTGTACGTAGACAACACAATGCTGTCCCACGTGGCGAACGATGGCGGACACCTGCAGGGGCACGCCGGGGTTGTCCCAATCCACCGCCCAGAACACGTCCTCTTGCCCCACCGGCGGCGTGGCCGCCCTCGCGGGGGCCGGGGCCACCAGAGCCGCGACCGGCAGCACCAGCCAGGCCACCAGCACCGCCACCCACCACGCCCGACCGCGCGGCGCTTGAGCCGTACCACGCACCTGAACCTGCCAGGACACCATCAAAGACCACTCACCTCACCCAGGACGCCCAGCAACCGGCACACGATCTTGGCCGTCTGCCCACGCGTGACAGGCTCCGCAGGGTTCAGGTACAGCAGACCGTCCACACCCGGGGCGCCGGATATGAGACCCGCCTGGTACGCCGACATGACGGCGGCATAATCGGCATCCCCGACTCGCATATCGGCAAAAGGCGATTGGCCTTCCGCCTCCGGTAGAGGGCAGCCCATCGCCTGCGCCGCCCTCACCACCATCCGCACCAGCTGGAGGCGGGTGACGTGCTCCCACGGCCCGAAGCGGGGCGGACCCGTCTCCAGCCCCCGCACAATGCCGGCGGCAGTGGCTTCCTGCACCGCGTCAAAGGGGAAGGCAGCGGCATCCGCCGGGACGTCCCAGTACTGGACCACCGCCGGTTCCACCTGTTCCGTGTGCAACGCCAGCGACGTCACCAGGATCTTGGCCATTTGCGCTCGGTTGAGCATCCCCTCCGGCAGGAAGGCTGTTCCCGCCGCCTGTGGATACCCAGATACGGCGCCCCGCAGGGCCAGAATCCGTATATCCCGTGCGAAGATGTGGTCGGAGGGCACGTCGGTGAACACTTCGAGCGGCGGCGCCGGCGCCAGGATGGACACGGTGCCGTCCCCCTCATTGCCCACCGCCAACGCCTGGGGCCATTCTCCATAGCCCCCCTGGACCCATTCCAGCGCCACCGGCAGGTGACCCACCTCTGCGGTGAAGACCGTCCGCCCCGTGCCGGCATCGACGGCGTAGACCAGGTCCCGCGTCCGCACCGCAGCGGCCAGCCACTCGCCGCCTTCCCCGCTCACGACGCCCATGGGCCGACCCGGCAGCCGGTACGGATCCGACCGGTCCCCGGAGGTGGTGAAACGAGAGACGGTCTCACCGACGTTGTCGGAGACAAATACCGCGGAGCGGGAGGCATCCACGCAGATCCCGAAGGAGCCGCTGCCGGCATGCCGGCGCCAGACCTGCGTGAGGTGATCCAGGTCGATGCTCTGGACCTCACCTCCCAGGTACGCCCCGTACGAAACCACATAGAGACGGCGGGAGGCATCATCCACGGCCATGCCGTACGGCCAGTAGCCGGTGGACAGTGAGGTCTCCGTGCACAGCGCGGCCGGATCCAGAAAGCTGACCACGTCGCTGTAGTGCTGGGTGACAGCGAGAAGCCGTCTGCCGGAGGGACCGGTCACCAGGTCAACTTCCCAGGGATGATCGAGATGCCCGCTCTGCGCCTCCACGCCGCCGTCCCCCGTATCCAGGGCCACCACCTTCCCACCCGAGTAGAGCGCCACGTACAGTCGGTGACCGTCGTCTGATAGGGCCAGCCCCACGGGCGAGCCCGGAACGGGGAAGCGCCTGGCCACCAGTCCGGTGGTGAGGTCAACCTCATCCACGACCTGGCCGCGGGAGTCGCTCACGTACAGCAGGGGAAGCGAGGGGTGGGAGAGGATCTGCTTGGGCTCGCCCCCCACCACGATGGCGTCCACTTCAGTGAGGGCATCGGCCCCGGCAAGCGCATCCACGGCGGCGCTGCCCGCCGACAGGGCCGGCGCGCACACCGACAGCACGCCCACAAGTATGAGCAGAAGCGCGAGCGTGATCTTCCACAGCGTGCATCTGAGCGAAATCGGCATCCCTCCACGATTATATCCGGCGCCCATGACTCTAACGGCTCAAAAGCTCACGAGCCACTCTCCAGGCGGCGCTGGTAATCGTCGGCAGTCAGCTCAGGAGAGAGAGCGGTAGAGCGACCGGCCGACTCCGCGGCCGCCTCTGTCTGCCCCAACGCCTGCTGCAACCGGCTCAGCCAGTACCACCCGTCCGGCGTATCCACCGGGAGCGCGCGCAGGTCCGCAGCGATCGTGACCGCCACCTCCGTCTCCTCCGGCTTCTCCACCGCCACCAGCCCAGCGTACGCCCACAGCCCCTGTAGCACCGGGTAGTGGGGGCTATGGCGAAGGCCATCACGACACGCGGCGGCCGCCTCCTCGGCGCGGCCGGTGGTGACGTAGAGCCGGGCCAGTTCGGCGTAGAGGGTTATGCCTTGAGGGTCCGCCTGGAGGCCGTGCTCCAAGATCGCGGTGCCTTCCTCCACTTCCGCCTCCTTCTGGTCCGCGACCCCTTCCCGCCACAGTGAGCCACCCGCCACCTGCGCGTATTCCGGGACGTTCGGCGCCAAGCGAAAGGCCTCCACCGCCCGGTGAGAGCCGTCCCCCCTCACGGAGGCGGCGAAGGCGGTATCGGCGGAGTAGAAGCGGGCCCCCATCACCACGGCCAGCACGAGGAAGGCGGCGCAGCCCACCTCGGCCGCCGGCCAGACCAGACGGGCCTCCCGACGCGGCTGCATGGTCCACACCAGCCGCCCCCCCGGCGGCGGCGCGCCCAGCGAGCCGCCGCCGATCAGAACCAGCGGCAGAAGCACCACGAAATCCAGCGGACTGACCTGCAGGAAGGCAAGCGCAGTGACCACGTAGGCCAAGCCGGGGACGGCGGCGGGCATCCAGCGCCCTCCCGGCGGCGAAGCCGCCGCCCTGCGCGTGGCCGAAGCTCCCGTATTCGCGGCCGGCGTGGGGCCGCCGCGGGCAAACCTGAGCAGCAGCAGCACCACCGGCGAGAGGAGCAGAGCCAGGCCGAGCAGCAGGCCCGGAACGCCGGAGCCGGACGCCAGCAGCAGTTCGAGTTGGTGGGGGTCGCTCACCGCCACGTTGGGTCGCTCGATGATCGTCCCCGGGGCGACGTGCTCGCGGTAGGCCACCACATACGCCCCTTGGCCGTACCCGGTCAGCGGTCGCGAAGCCAGGGCCTTGAGCCCGATCCTCCAGAATTCAACGCGCGATTGATCGCTCTCGCTCAGAGCGCTGCCTTCTGTCTCGCCCGTGGCCTCCTGCTGCGCCTCCCCAGCAACGGGGGCCAGTTCACTCCCGCGCGGGTTGTACAGGACCACGGACACCGCCACCAGCGCCAGGATCGCCGCCACCAGGGTGGCCCGCCGCCGTTCCCGGGTCAGCCACAGCGCCACGAGAAGCACCACCACGCCCAGGCCCCACGACAGATAGCCGGCCCGGCTCACGGCCAGGATGAGCGCGGCCAGGCCGAGGAGGGATGCGACACCCAGCGCCACCCCCACCGCGCGGCCGAGATCTTGGCGCATGAGCACCAACCCACCGGTCCAGATGGTGAGAAGCGCCAGGCCGGCCAGGTTGACCGGATTACCCGCCGTTCCCGTCATACGCCCCTGCTCCAGATACGTGCCCACGCCCCCCCAGGGGGGCTCCGCGCCCGCCAACTGGAGCACCGAGGCCAGCCCGGCGAGTGCCAGCAGGGCGGCGCAGCACAGGGCGAAGGGGATCAAGGCCTCCCGCGAGGCCAGTGCGCGGC
>Ga0123328_1001232_pt1 | contig 25483 bp, 24 predicted proteins | sample BioC12SIPDNA_2_FD_89702 | JGI IMG/M metagenome (GOLD analysis project Ga0123328, IMG submission 89702) | Anaerobic biogas reactor microbial communites from Washington, USA - Biogas_R1_A C12 SIP DNA | ecosystem: Engineered > Bioreactor > Anaerobic > Unclassified | place: Washington, USA...
AAACCGGCGGGTACCCTCCATGCCGCCGCCGTTTCGGGGAGCGGCAAAAACTCCCTGCGGTCAGACAGTTTGCCGCTCTGTTTCCCGAAACGGCGGCGGCATTCCGGCTGCGTCAACAATGGGGTTGGAAAAGCAAGGGCTCAAAAGGAGAGGTTCAAAAGACTTTTACCCCCATTTTTCCGCTTGCCGGAGGGGCGATTTGTTTGGCGGGGAATTCGAGCGCAAACTGTCTGAGGCGTTTTTTGCCGAGTTTTTGCGCTCGCCGCCAAAAGAAGCGGCCCGGAGGGGACCCGAAGGGCGAGCGGAAACGGGGCCGGTTTCTTTTGCCTACTTTTCTTTATCGGCATAAAGAAAAGTAGGTCGCCGGTAAGGCGAAACCAAAAGCCCCAATTCAGCAGAACGCTGCTATCGGGTGATTGCCGGTTTTTTCCCGTCTGCTCCTAATCCGTCTGCGTCAACCTTGGGGGTGAAAGGGAAAGGGTCATAAGACCAACACCGGGATTATGGATCGGTAGAAACCTGATCTGCTCAAAAATCGTAATTTCAATGGGATACAGTCAATTTACCGGAGGGGATTGAACGGATTTCCCTTCAATGATATCATTTTGATATCAAAAACGGAGGTTGCGGTTATGGGCAATCTATTGGTTCGGAATTTGCCCGACGAAGTGGTCGAGGAGCTCAAGCGCCGGGCGCGGCGCCACAACCGGCCGCTTCAGCAGGAGGTCAGCGAAATCCTCATCCGCCATGCGCAACGACCCGATGTCGCTCGGAAGGCGGCGGAAATCCGGGACCGGCTCAGCGCCAAGGAGATCGATTTTTCGGACAGCGCCGAACTGCTGCGGGAGGACAGGGCGCGGTGATACGGGTGGTCGATGCCAGCGTCCTGATCAAGGCCTATGTGCCGGAAACCGGTTCCGAGGCGGCGGCCCGATTCTTCGCAGCCATGGATGGCGGAGAGGTCGAGGCCCTGGCTCCGGATCTGATCTATTCCGAATCCGGAAACATTTTGTGGAAGAAGGTGCGGCGGGGAGAACTGACGGCTGGGGAGGCCCGCGAGATCTCCGCGGCCATTCTCGGCTTGCCGTTGCGGGTCGAACCCGGTCACGTCCTGCTCCCCCTGGCTCTGGATCTTGCCCTGAGCTGCGGCGTCACGGTTTACGACGCCCTTTATCTGGCCCTGGCCTGCGTCCATGAAACCACCTTTGTTACCGCCGACCGAAAGCTGGTTTTGGCCCTGGAGGCGACCGATTTTCGCCGCCATGTTCAGGACCTGGAATGAAGGGGAAAGCGAAAAACGTCCCGGAGGGGACCCGGAGGTAGCCGGTCAAGGCGAAACCAAAGGCTTCGAGTCAATGAACTACTCCACCCAAACCGCTGACGCGGCTATGGATGGAGCACTAGCCGCTAATCCTGGTAGATGACCTACTGCACCAGCACCAGGCCCATTTCCACGCCGTAGGGAATCTCCTCCGGCTTGGTCTTCTTGCCGATGGGATAGACCTTCCAGCCGGCTCGGGAGGCCATGGCGATAGGATCCATGCCCACGCCGTGCATGGTGAAGTTGACCTTCTGCCCCATGCGGCAGCCTTTCGGCGTCAGGCCGCTGCATTCCACCTTGGCGCAGAAAACCCGCTTGCAGGCCGGTCCGCCGGCAAAGGCGAGGGCGTTGGCATAGCCGTCGTAGAAAGCGGCGGACTGGATGGCCGCCACCAATCGGTACATCTTCATGGCGCCGGGGATCTTGTGCTTGTCCGGATTGTCGTAATCGGGGTCGGCCATCTCCTCGGGCGGCACCTTGAGCAGAATGAATATCCCCTTCTGGTATTTGTCGACGATGTGGCGGGTCTCCTCGGCGCTCCAGGAGTGGGGCGGGCAGTGGAGGTTGGTGTTGTAGTAGGAACAGCGGGGGGAATAACAGCGGGCGACGATCCGCTCGTCGATGATGATATCCTCCCTGCCGATGATTTTGGCGTCGTCGGCTCCCATCTCCACAGCCATGGCGAGGAACTTCTTCAGATCTTCCGCAAGTTTTTCCCCGTTCTGCGAATCCTGGAAACTCCGTTGAGCTTCAGCCATTGGTCTTTCCTTTCGTCGGGCGGGTTATGGATTTTGCCGCTTTCCGGTGCGAAGGGCATGGCCCTTTCCGGAGCCGATGGTAGAATCGACAAATACCGCCCCATTTTATACGGAGCGGAGTTGAAAAAATACCCCTGTTTGACTCAAGTCAAGGATTTCCTCTTCCACTTCCGCTTCAATAGCCCCACAAGGTTACCAAAACCCAGCCATTTCTCAAAAAAAGGAGGTTTTACATGTTCTGTTTTCAGTGTCAGGAAGCAGCCGAAAACACGGGATGTACCGCGGTAGGGATGTGCGGCAAGGTGGAGGAGACGGCCAATCTCCAGGATCTGTTGATCTTTGCCCTCAAGGGGTTGTCGCTCTACGGCAAAAAGGCTCATGAAATGGGGATGCCGATCAACGAGGACGGCCTTTTCGTCGCCCAATCCCTCTTTGCCACCATCACCAACGGCAACTGGGACGACGACCGCTTCGCCGCCTCCATCAGGGAAGCCCTGCGCCGCCGCGAGGCCCTGAAAAAGAAGGTATCCGATGCCGGGGCGGTACTGGGGCACCTGCCCGAGGCCGCCACTTGGTTCGCCGACGATATGGCCGCCTTCCATGAAAAGGCCAAAAGCGTCGGCGTCCTCGCCACGGAGAACGAGGATGTCCGCTCGCTGCGGGAACTGCTGGTCATCGGCGTCAAGGGGGTCTGCGCCTACGCCGACCACGCCGCCATCCTCGGCAAGGAAAAGCCCGAGATCTACGCCTTCATCATGGAGGCGCTGGCCGCCACCACCGAGAACAAATCCGCCGACGAACTGGTAGGGCTGGTTCTCAAGGCCGGCGAAACCGCGGTCAACACCATGGCCCTGCTGGACGAGGCCAACACCTCGGCCTACGGCCACCCCGAAATCACCGAGGTCAACATCGGCGTCCGCAACAACCCCGGCATCCTCATCAGCGGCCACGATCTCAAGGACATGGAGGAGCTGCTCAAGCAGACCGCGGGGACCGGCGTCGACGTCTACACCCATTCGGAGATGCTGCCCGCCAACTACTATCCGGCCTTCAAGAAATACCCCCACTTCGTCGGCAACTACGGCGGCTCCTGGTGGCGGCAGAACAAGGAATTCGCCAGCTTCAACGGTCCCATCCTGATGACCACCAACTGCATCACGCCGGTCAAAAAGGACAGCCCCTATTTTCACCGTATTTTCACCACCGGCGTCAGCGGCCATCCCGGCGTCAGGCACATCCCCGACCGGGCGCCGGGAGGTTCCAAGGATTTCTCGGAGATCATCGCCCTGGCCAAAATATGCCCGCCGCCCACCGAGATCGAGACCGGCAAGATCGTCGGCGGCTTCGCCCACCATCAGGTGCTGGCCCTGGCCGACAAGGTGGTGGCCGCGGTCAAATCCGGCGCCATCAAGCGTTTCGTGGTCATGGCCGGCTGCGACGGCCGCCACAAGAGCCGCCAGTACTACACCGACGTGGCGGAGCATTTGCCCAAGGATGCGGTGATCCTGACCGCGGGCTGCGCCAAGTACCGCTACAACAAGCTCAACCTCGGCGACATCGGCGGCATCCCCAGGGTTCTCGACGCCGGGCAGTGCAACGATTCCTACTCGCTGGCGGTAATCGCCCTCAAGCTCAAGGAGGTTTTCGGCCTCAAGGACATCAACGAACTGCCGATCTCCTTCGACATCGCCTGGTACGAGCAGAAGGCGGTGGCGGTGCTGCTGGCGCTGCTCTACCTCGGCGTCAAGGGGATCCGCCTCGGGCCGACCCTGCCGGCCTTCCTCTCCCCCAACGTCGCCAAGGTGCTGGTGGAGAACTTCAACATCAAGCCGATCGGCGCCGTCGACGGCGACGTCGCCGCCATGATGGCCGGGAAGTAGCGCCAACCTGAAGGACGACAAACCGGCGCTCCCGGTCGTTCCGGGGGCGCCGGATGAAAAGAAAGGATTCATCATGAAAACCATCAATGCCAAAAGCGCCGCAACGATGAAGAATCCCCACAATGTCCAGGCGAGTAAACTCTACGACACGGAGCATGCCCAGGTCGTCCATCTGACTCTGGAACCGGGGCAGGCACTGAAGAAGCACATCACGCCGGTGGACGTTTTCTTCTATGTCTTGGAAGGGAAAGGGGTGGTGGAGATCGGCGACGAGAAACGGGAGGTCGGCGCCGACACCCTGATCGACAGCCCGGCCAAGATCCCCCACTGCTGGTACAACGAAAGCGATGTCCCGTTGCGGATTCTGGTGGTCAAGGTGCCGCGCCCCACGGATCCGACCCGAATGCTGTAATTCAGACCCCTAAAGCGGCCTTTCTTGTCCTTTCATCGCCAAGAAAGGCCATTTTCCTTTGGTTCCGCCGGCCTGCTTTCCACGCCGGCAACCATTGAATTTTTAAATAATTTTCTTGTTGTCGCGAAATGGCATTTACTTTAGAATCCGCGCCGCCATCCATCATCAAGGGAAAGGGGATTACCGTCCCCTGAACTTTTCACCGTTTCCGGGTAGGCCGGCGGGAAAGGACAACGATGAACAAAGAGAATCATCAGGGAAAAAGATCTCCAGGCCCCTGGGAACTGACCGACGAAGACGTCATGGAAGCCCTTGAGGAGATCCCCGGTTACGTGGATATCACGCCGACCGACTTCAAAAAGGTCTTCCATCTGGCCCTACGCCACGCCGTCAGGCGGCTGCGGCGTTTTCTCAGGGCAAGCGACATCATGACCCGTGACGTAATCGCTGTAACAGCCACCACACCGGTTTTGGATGTGGCGGAATTGATGGCCAAAGAGGGCATCTCGGGAGTCCCGGTCCTTGACGCGCAGAAAAAGGTGGTCGGGGTGATCTCGGAAAAAGACCTGCTGCGCCTGTTGAGTGCCCAGGAAGCATCGACGGCCATGCAGATCATCGCCCAGAGCCTGCGTTTCGGAAGTTTTAAAACCGCGCCGCCCGCGGCGGAAAAAGCCGGTGACGTCATGACCTCGCCGGCGGTGACGGTGCGCGAGGACACCCCTGTTCAGGACATCAGAAATCTTTTTTCACTAAAGAAGATCAACCGGGCACCCGTGGTAGATGAGGAGGGGCAGATTCTCGGTATCGTCTCCCGGGACGATATCGTCCGGACCTCGGTTTTCGATCTGAACGACGAAGAATTTTCCGAAAGAGGCTGATCAGCATGGATTATTTCAAAAAAATGGCCGGCGGCGCCAAATGCCCCCCACGCGTGAGCATTTCCGAGATCTTCTGGTCCTGGGTCGGCGCCTTCTTGGGGATCAGCGCCGTCTGTTACCTCCATTACGATTTTGCCGCCAAGGTGGATATGATCCTGATCGTCGCCTCCTTCGGCGCCTCCGCGGTTCTCATCTACGGTGCGCCCAAGGTTCCCCTCGCTCAGCCTCGGAACCTCATGGGCGGCCATGTCCTTTCCGCCCTCGTCGGCGTGGCCTGCTTCAAACTCCTCGGCACCGAACCCTGGTTGGCGGGAGGCGTCGCGGTGGCCACCGCCATCGCCCTCATGCATTACACCCGCACCCTTCACCCCCCTGCCGGGGCGACAGCCCTGATCGCCGTCGTCGGCGGCGAGAAGATCCATGCCCTCGGCTTTTTTTACGCCTTGATGCCGGTGGCCGCGGGCGCTTTCATCATGCTTGTCGTCGCCGTTCTGGTGAACAACCTGGCCAAGGATCGCCGCTATCCCGAGTATTGGTTCTGAAAATCCCGGGAGGGGGGCCATCCCCAACCAACATAAGTGAGGCGCATCATGAATCGGATTCCATCGGAAAAAGCTGAGGATCAACGGACCATCGGCGATTATGTGGCGGAAGATTACCGCACCGCGGATGTTTTTGAAAAATACGGCATTGACTTCTGCTGTGGAGGGCGGATGACCGTGGCGGCCGCGTGTCGCCGGCAAGGCCTCGATCCCCAAATGGTTTATCAGGAACTTGCGGCGGTAGGCCGCCAACCGTCGCCGCAGAGGGAAAATTTTGCGGAGTGGGATCTGCCGTCGCTCATCGACCATATCGTCGCCACCCATCACGCCTATCTCTGGGCAAACGACCCGCGGATTCTCGAACATGCCCGCAAGAGCGCCCAGGCCCACGGTTCCAATCATCCCGAAATGGCCGAGATAGCGGCCCTTTTCGAAAAGATCGCGGCGGACATGGAGGGGCATCTGAAGGAAGAAGAGGAGGTCTTTTTCCCGGCGGTCAAACGGCTTTACGGCGGCAGCCTTGACAAGCAGGCGGCAGGGCAGGAACGTGCCCTGATCCGGGCTTCGCTGGCCAGGCTTCACCGCGAGCATGAAGAGGTTGGCGATGCCGTCCACCGGATCCGCCGTCTGTCCGGCGGCTATGGGATTCCGGCGGATGCTTGCAACACCTATGCGCTCACTTACCGCCAACTCAAGGAATTTGAGGAGGATCTGCACAAGCATGTGCATCTCGAAAACAACATCCTCTTCCTCAAAGCGGCGCAGCTCTGAGGGCTGGCTTCAAGGCGGATCTTATTGACGGGAGGGAACTCATGGGGATAAGGCTGAAAAGAGCCTATGAGAAACCGGACCCCGAAGACGGTTGCCGGGTGCTGGTGGATCGGATCTGGCCGCGGGGCGTCAAAAAGGAGGAACTGCGGGTGGACTTTTGGATGAAGGAGATTGCCCCAAGCACCGAGCTGCGCCGCTGGTTCGGGCACGACCCGTCAAAATGGGATGAATTCCGGCAGCGCTATTTCCTGGAACTGGAAGGCCTGAAAGAGTCGGTGGAAAGCCTGCGGAATCGTGCCCGGCAAGGGCCGCTCACCCTGGTCTACGGCGCCGCCGACGAAAAGCACAACAACGCCGCCGCCCTCAAGGAGCTTCTCGAAAGCGCCAACCCCTGACGGCCGATTCGCCGATTTTGCCGGCAATCTGGCCGAGGATTACTCGAACCCCCGTCCCTGCCCCTGCTCCTCGTAGGTCACCCCGTCCCGGATATGGTAGATGCGCTTGAAGGTGGGAATGATCTTCTCGTCGTGGGTGACCACGATAACGGCGGTTTCGAACTTGCCGGCCATCTCGTTGAGGATGCGGATCACCGCCAAAGCGCGTTCGCTGTCGAGAGGGGCCGTCGGCTCGTCGGCCAGGATCACCGGCGGCCGGTTGACCAGCCCCCGGGCGATGGCCACCCGCTGCTGTTCGCCGCCGGAAAGTTGGCTGGGCATGGCCCTGGCCCGGTGGGCCACGTCGAGAGCTTCCAGTAGTTCCAGCGCCCGGCGGCGGGCCTCGGCGTTGGCCGTTCCCGCCAGCATGGAGGGCAGGGCGACATTGTCGGTGACGTCGAGAAAGGGGATCAGGTAGGGCGCCTGAAACACGAAACCGATGCGGTCCCGGCGCAAAGCCCGGATATCCTTGACCTTCCAGCCGTCGTCATAGATGATCTCGGCGCCGAGCCGCATGGTTCCCGCCGTCGGTTCGATCACCGCCCCGAGACATTTGAGCAGGGTGCTTTTTCCCGACCCCGAAGGCCCGATTAGGCCCACCACCTCCCCCGGCGCCACGTCCATGTCCACTCCCTTCAGGGCGTCCACCGCCGTGTCGCCGCGGCCGTAGCGCTTTTTAAGGCCTTGGATGCCGATGCCCTTGCCGGTCATGTCAGCCTCCCACCGCTTCCGCCGGATCGACCTTGAGGGCGGCGCGAATGGCGACGATACTCGACAGGATGCAGATGAGGATCACCGCCAAAAGCCCGGCGAAAGAGTCCCGCGGCACCAGCAGCACATGCTTGGGGAAGTAGGGGGCGCCGAAGGTCGCCGCGATGCGCCCCACGACGAATCCGATCAGGCCCAGGGTCACCGCCTGCTGGAGGATCATGGCGGCGATGGTGGTATTGCGGGTGCCGATCAGCTTCAGCACGGCGATCTCGCGGATCTTGCCCAAAGTCAGGGTGTAGATGATGAAGGCCACGATGGCGGCGCTGACCACGGCCAGGATGACGAGAAACATGCCGATCTGCCGGGCCGAGGTGGCGATCAGCTTGCCGACCAGGATGTTTTCCATCTGGGCGCGGGTGTAGACCGTCAGGCGCTTCCAGCGGCGGATCTTGTCGGCCACCTCCTCGGGGTGGCTGTTTGGGTCGATCTGAACCAGAACGGCGTTGACAAAGGGGTTGAACGATTGGGCGGCGATCACCTCGTCCACCAGGTTGGGAATGCCGGGGCGGTCGTAGATGGGGTTTTCCGCAGTGCGCCGCCGCTGCTGGCGGATGGCGTCGTTGTCCTTGAGAAACTGGGCTTCCTGGGCATCCTTCAGGGGGATGAAGACCATCGGGTCGCCGTTGGAGGAGACCATGCGCCGAGTGAGTCCGACCACGGTGTAATGGTTGCGGCGGATGCGCAGCCGGTCGCCGATCCGGCAGCCGGTGGCGATATCGGCCACCGCCTCGTAATGACCGCGGGTGAGGTGGCGGCCGGCAACCAGCCACGGCGGCCAGCCGGGGGTGCCCGGCCCGCCGACGGCGATGCCGGAGACCATGCAGCGCACATCCTCCTCGCCGCGCCGCACCTGCATGGTGAGATAGGTCACATTGACGGCCTGGGCCACTCCCGGCATGGCGCGGATGCCTCGCCACGCATCGTCGTAGATGCTCGAGGATTCGGCATAGGGACCGAGGGTGTCCTTCTGCACCACCCAGAGATCGGCGCCGCTGTTGTCGAGGAGCACCTTGGCGTCATCCACCATGCCCCGGTAGACCCCGGCCATGATCAGGGTGACGCCGATCAGCAGGCCCAGGCCGATGCCGGTGAAGACGAACTTGCCCCAGGCATGGAGGATGTCCCTGGCCGCCAGGTTGATCACGGCGCGACCCCCGGCAGTCTGTCCACCACCTTGACGCGGCTGTGGGCGTTCAGCGCCTTTTCGCTGTAGAGGACGATGGCTTCGCCGCCGGCGAGCCCTTTGTCGATTCGGACCCAACCATAGAGATCGGCGGCCCCCACGGCAACCGCCGCGAAGCGCAGATCCCCGTCCTCCAAAAGCCATACCCCCGGCTGTCCCCCGATCCGCCGCAAAGCGGCGTTGGGGATGGCCGGACCCTCGGCCAGATCCGGCAGGGCCACGGTGACCTCGGTCAGCTCGCCGATGGGGGGCAGGGGCTCGGGAAGTTCGTCGAAGATCACCCTGGTCAGGGTTTCCTCGGTGACGGCATCCGCCAAAGGTTCGATCCGCAACACCTTGCCTGAAAACCCGCGAGCGCCCTGGGAACGCAAAACGATATGGGCGCTCAGATCGGCCCGCAGCCCCCGTGCCGTCAACTGGTCGAAGCGCGCCGCCACCCAGAGGCTCGCCGGATCGATCATCTCCAGAACCGTCTGCCCGGCCACCACCGTGTCGCCCGGCTCGGCCCGGCGGGCGACAACGAGCCCGTTCACCGGCGCCACCAGGTCCAGATCGGCCCGCTGCGCGGCCACCGCCCGCAGTTCCGCTTCGGCGCGGGACAGTTCCTCGCCGGCGGCCTTCAGTCCCGCTTCGGCCACTCGAAACTCCTGCTGTTTGGCGGCGGCGAGTTCCGCGCTGACCGACCGATCCCTGAGCGCCTGCCGGTAACGCCGCTCTTCATTGCGGGCATGTTCGTGGCGCACCTCGGCCTCCCTGAGCTGGGCCTGAGCGCGCTTGCGGGCCGCTTTCATGGCCGCCAGGCGCTCATCCAGATCCACCGGATCCATGGCGCCGATAACCTGGCCGCCCGCGACCCGGTCGCCGACATCCACCGCCAGGGATTTCACGCGGCCGGCAAAGGTCGGACCGATCCGGTAGCGGTAGCGGGCCTCGACGGTGCCGATGCCGAACAGGGCGGGAGACAGGCTGCGCTTTTCCACCTTGGTCACGGTGACGGCAATCGGCGCCAGGGGACCCGCTGTCAGCGCCACATAGACAAAAAGCCCGGCCAGGGGAAGCATCAACGCCAGCAAGGCCAGGGTTCTTTTCTGCAGTGCCGGCCGTCTCACGTCTTCCTCCCGATGCTTTTCCGCAAAAGGCTGAAAACCCCCGGCGCGTGCCGGCGGATCTGGTTCACATCGCCGGCCAGAAGGGACTGCATCACCAGCCCCTGGATGGAACCGATGAAGAGGGCCGCCGCCGTCCAGGGATCGATGTCGGGCTCGATCTCCCCGCAAGCCTTCCCTTGTTCGATCAATCCCTTGAGACGCTCGCTGTAACGGTCTAAGAGTTTGCGCACGATATTTTTGGCGGCCGTTTCTTCGCCCTTCTGCAGTTCGCCGAACAAAAGGCGGGGAATGCCGGGATGGTCGGCGACGAAGCCGGCATGGGTTAAAAAGAGCCGCTCCAGGGCGACAAGAGGGGATGTATCCGCTGCCAGCACCTTTTCGATTCGTGCTGAAATGCGTTCCGCTACCCATTCCATGACCGCCTCCATAAGGGCGTCTTTACTGGCGAAATGGCGGAACAGGGCACCCTGGGACAGGCCCATGCGCCGGGCGATGGCGGCGGTCGTTATCTTCGAGGGATTCCCTTCGGCGGCCAGCGCGATCACGGCTTCGACGGTCACCTCGCGGCGCTCCTCCGCGGGGAGGGGTTTGACGGAATGGCCCATGGTTTTCTCCAAAAGTAAGTAATTGATTACTATCTTAGCGAGAGAAAAAAATTTGTCAATGTTCCCCGGAAACAATGAGAGACAGTGACTGGTGACCGCTGTTTAGTTCAATTTTCATCTTTTGATATTAAGTAGTTGGCAGTAATCAGCAACTAGTCGCTGCCTTCCGCAGTGTATAATAAAAATTTTAGCCATGGCTTCTATTACACATTTCAGGCAATGCCTGAAATGTGTAATAGGGCAGCTGGCAGCTGGTAGGTCATGGCTCGCAGCAACAACACCAAATCCTCCTCATTCCCCCTTTACAAAGGGGGAGGGAATTCAAATCTCCCCTCCCTCGATGGGAGGGGTCGAGGGAGGGTGAACCTGGGGCAGGCACGGGGGCCTGCGGCTACCTAAAACCTGCTGCTTAACACTGAAATTTCTTTTGATGTTAACTTGTTACCAGCCACCAGTCACTAGTCACTGCCGCTCAGTGGTTAAAAGGGTCTTGCAATCGCCAAGGCAGCGAAGTCATCGATCTCATTGGCCAATTCCCGGTGATCAGTCAGCCCCCGGCGGAGTTCATCGGGTATTTCCCCGGCCGCGGCGCCGAGTAGCAGGCCGAGGATCATGCCGCGGTGAACGTTGTCGCCGCCGGCGTTGACATTGGCCAGCAGCGCCTTTTTAAGGTCGTAGTCGTGGCGGCGGGCGAGGTAGAGCAGCAGCGGCACTCCGTGTTCGGGGTAGCAGGCCGTGGAGAGAATCCCGCGGATCACTTCCTCGTCCGTTTTCTCCTGCACCATCTTTTCCAGATCAAAGGGCTCTGCCGCGAGGCGGGTGTGCAGATCCCACATCTCTTCCCGGGGGATGTTGTTGGGGCCGTTGTATTCCCAGTAAATGCGGGAAAGTTTTTTCCCGGTCGTTCGCGGCAGACGCAACCGGCGGGCGGCTCGCGGCATCGCCGCCAGCGGATCCTGGCCGTCCACCAGGGCCTGGAGGAGGGGCACCAGAATTCCCAGGGCGGCGGCGACGTTTTCCGAACGGTGAGTGAGGTGCTGGTGTTCGATGGCCAGACCGAGGCCCTGATAGGGATTTTTCGCCAGCAACGAGAGGACGAGGGGGCGGATGATGCCGCCGTGGGAGCCGATGGACCAGATCTGGCGCTGGGAGGCGGCGCAGAGCGGCCCGGGAAGCCCCCGGGAGTAGTTCTCGAACCAGCGCCGCAGGTAGATCTCTGTGTAGGGATCGGCGTTTTTCCCCGGCGTGGTCATATGGGCGACGAAATCGTCGAGGAAAGCCTCGGGATCGTAATCCCCCTTGCGCAAAACCGAGCGCATCAGCACCCGGACCAGGTGGGCGTTGAGGGTGTTGTTCCCTTTGCGCAAGCCGTGGTGGTAATGGAAGCGTTCCTCTGCGGTGGGGACAAAGAGGCCGTTTTGCGATTTCCGGCAGCCGGCCGGCAGGCCGGGGGGGGCGTAGTTGCTGCGGAAAAAGCGGGCATGCTGATGGAGGATATCGAAGGGGCGCCCCAGGTCGGCCGCCGTCGCCGTATCGGGCTCGTAGGCCATCTTGAACATGAAGCTTTCGGGATGGGGATGAGGCGGATCGCGGAAGCCGTCGATGCCGCCGGGAAAGAGCGCGGCGATTTTATCCAGGCTGTAGATCCAGTGGGCCGGCATCGCCAGGGCATCGCCGATGAACAGCCCCCACAGGGCGTTGGCCAGGCGGCGGCGCCTGGCGTCAAGGTTCGTACCGGGCTTCGATTCTTCCATGATTTCAGTTTTTTTCCCGGACCAGTTCCACATCGATGACGATATCCACCTCCTCGCCAACCAGCAGGCCGCCGGTTTCGAGGGCCTTGTTCCAGGCCAATCCGAAGTCTTTGCGGTTTATGATGGTGGTGGCCTGGGCGCCGCGGCGGGTGTTGCCCCAGGGGTCGGTGACGGCGGGGGTCGGGCCGCTGACCAGCAGCTCCACCTCCCGGGTGACGCCGTGGAGGGTCAAGTCTCCGACGACGTTAAGGGTGTTTTCCGCCGCTCCGAAAGTCACCTTTTTCGATTTGAAGATCATCTCCGGGTATTTCTCCGCGTGGAAAAAGTCGGCGCTGCGGAGATGCTCGTCCCGTCTGGCGTTGTTGGTGTTGATGGTGGCCACCGGGATGGTCGCTTCGACGACGGCCGCGGTCAGGTTGTTTTCATCGGCCGTCACCTTTCCCTGGATTCCCGCAAAACTTCCCCGCACCTTGGCGATCACCATGTGTTGAATGCTGAAATGGGCGCTGGTGTGGTCGGCATCGATTTTCCAGGTCGCGGTTTCGGCAAAGGCATAGGCGGAGAAAAACAGGGCGAAAACGGTTATGAATATGGAAAAACGGTTCATATTTCCTCCTTGATTTGGGCATTGATGTTGAGGTCGTTCAGCGGCAGCAATCATCGCTTACCGGTTAATTGTAACAGGCCGGCGGCGCCATGACGGCAAACGAGGGTGCCCGGCCTGTTTCGCGGAAGAGGCCGCCCCCCCTTGAAATCGGCCGCCGGTTTGTTTATATTATCGATCATGGGCATTTAAACCAAACCTCGGGATTTCCTCGAAAAAAGATCATAAACCATTGTTTATAAAGCGGAAAGGAGAACAGATATGTTTGTGGAAGGTGACGGCAGCGCTCTCGAGATCGTACCCGGCTCCCATGTTCTGGCCGAGCAGGAAGACGGCAACGAGTATGTGAAATGGAGCGATCTGAGCCCCGAAGAGAGAAAAAATTACGAGATGCTTTATCAAAACCTGGAAAGGGATATGAAAGAATAGCCTTTCCCGTTGAGTTTTTACAGGCTGGTGAACGGCAAAAGGGGAGCCTTTCAGGGGTTCCCCTTTTTTTGTCAAAAAAATACCCCTTTACCGGGAGGGCGATAAAGGGGTGAAAATGGTTTTGGGAGTGAGGCTTGCCGCGACAAACTCCCGTTTCCAGTTCGCGGCAAGGGGAAGATTTTTTTTAGGTTGTCAGGGGGTAACAGTGATTTTCTATTTTTTTGCGACGCTGTTGTCCTGCGCCTTATGAAAAAAGTATACACGCGGGAGGGAAAAACGGGGGTTAAGACTTCTTTGAATTGTGTAAAGTAATGTTAAGGAGAGGGGTTCTCCTTGGCGGGAACGGCACTCATTTCCAGGTTCGATAACGTTTTCTTTCGATCCGCCACAGGTCCCAGAGCAACAGGGTCACGCCGATGGAGATAGCCGAATCGGCGACGTTGAAGGCCGGCCAGTGGTACTGATACCAATGGACGTCGATAAAATCGATCACCTCGCCGAGGCGCACCCGGTCGATGAGATTGCCCATGGCCCCGGCAAAGATCAGCGAGAGGGGAAACTTGAGGAAGTCTTGGTCCCTTTCCAGGTGATGGATATACCAGAGGATGAACAGGCCGGCAGCGATGGAGACGATGATGAAAAAGGGCTTGCGAAGGCTGCTGTCGGCAAGGATGCCGAAAGCGGCGCCCTGATTGCGCACCGAGGTGATGTCGAGAAAGTTCTCGATGAGGGTCACCGATTCGTGAAGGAAAAAGTTCCTTTCGATATAAAACTTGGTGATCTGGTCGACAACGACCACCACCCCGGTGATGATCAAAAGTAGGCGGAATCTGGCGGACAAAAGCGCTCGTTCTCCCTCTGTCAAAGGGTGCCCTGCCGGTTGCTGTGCGTCGGCAGGCCCCCCAAAAAAAAATCAAAAGCGAAAAAGCAGTCACCAGTGACGGGTAACTGGTAAAAACAAAAAACCAATCACCCGTCACTGTTTTTGTCCACTAAGTCCACAATGTCCACGAAGGTTAAAGCTTCTGCCTTTGCTTGCACCGTGAGCCACGAGCCACCTGATCCCTATTCTTCAAGAATGTCGCTGCAGCGCCGGCAGAGGGTCGGATGGGCCGCCGAGTCGCCCACGGAGAGGGCGTAATTCCAGCAGCGCTCGCATTTTTTCCCCAACGCCTTTTCCACCCTGATGCGCATTCCCGGAATGGTTTCCGCCTCGACTCCTTCGACCGGCTGAGTGACCAGTTCCGCCTGGGAGACGATGCACAGGGTCGGCAGCTCATCGGCATAGGCGCTCAACAGTTCCCGCCATTCCCCGGCGGGCACCTCGATGAGGATGCGGGCGTCGAGGGAGTGGCCGATCCGTTTGTCGTTGCGGGCCATCTCCAGAGCTTTGGAAATCTCGGCGCGGACTTCCAGCAGGCGGCCGTAACGCTCTTCCAGCGCCGCGTCGCCGAAGGCAGCCGTTTCCCTGGGGAAGGAGGCCAGGTGGACGCTCTCCTGGCGGTCGCCGGGAAGACAGCCCCAGATCTCTTCGGCGGTGAAACTCAGGACCGGGGCGATGAGCCGGGTCAGGGCGTCGAGGATCCGGTACATGGCACTCTGGCCGCTGCGCCGCTGATAGCTGCCGGCGCCGTAGATGTAGAGGCGGTCCTTGAGGACGTCGAGGTAGAAGGCGCTCATGTCGACGATGCAGAAGTTGTGCACGGCGTGGTAGAGGATGTGGAACTCGTAGTCGTCGTAGGCCCGGCGCAGTTTGGCGATCAGCTTCTCCAGGCGCGACAGGGCCCAGCGGTCGATCTCCATCAGCTTTTCGCCGGGCAGGGAATCGGTTTCCGGATTGAAGTCGTGAAGGTTGCCGAGCATGAAGCGGGCCGTGTTGCGGATGCGCCGGTAGGCGTCGGAGAGACGCTGCAGAATCTCCTGGCTGAGGCGGATATCGTCCCGGTAATCCTGGGCCGCGGCCCACAGGCGCAGGATCTCGGCGCCGAACTTCTTGATGATCTCCTCCGGCTTGATGACGTTGCCCATCGACTTGGACATCTTCTTGCCGTTGCCGTCGACGACGAAGCCGTGGGTGAGGACCGCTTTGTAGGGGGGGATGTCGCGGGTGCCGACGCTGGCCAACAGACTCGAGTGGAACCAGCCGCGGTGCTGGTCGCTCCCCTCCAGGTAGAGGTCGGCGGGGGTGCGCAGGTAGTCCCGGTGTTCGAGGACGGCGGCGTAGGAGACGCCCGATTCGAACCAGACATCGAGGATATCCATTTCCTTGGTGAACTCTGCCGCGCCGCAGCCAGGGCAGGCGGTTTCCGGCGGCAGCAGTTCGGCGGCTTCCTTTTCGAACCAGATGTCGCAGCCCCGCTCCTCGAAGAGGTCGGCCACGTGATGCATGGTTTTGCCGTCCATCAGCGCCTCGCCGCACTTCTTGCAGTAGAAGACGGTGATCGGCACCCCCCAGTTGCGCTGGCGGCTGATGCACCAGTCGGGGCGGTTTTCGATCATTCCGTAGATCCGTTCCCGTCCCCAGTGGGGAATCCACTGCACCTGGTTGATGGCCGCCAGGGTCTTGGCGCGCAGTTCGTTGGCTTCCATGGAGATGAACCACTGCTCGGTGGCGCGGAACACCACCGGCTTCTTGCAGCGCCAGCAGTGGGGGTAACTGTGGGAGACCTTGGTTTCGCTGAGGAGCCGGCCGGCTTCGGCCAGCTTGTCGCAGACGGCGCGGTTGGCTTCGGTGATCTTCATGCCGGCGAAAAATTCCATGTCGTCCCGGTAGCAGCCGTAGTCATCCACCGGATTATAAACCTCGAGGCCGTATTCGAGACCGACGATGTAGTCGTCGTGGCCGTGGCCGGGGGCGGTGTGGACGCAGCCGGTGCCCGCCTCCAGGGTGACATGGCGGCCGAGCATGATGAGCGAGTTGCGCCTGTGGAAAGGATGGCGGCAGTTCTTCCCTTCGAGGATGCGCGCCTCGAAGGTGGCCAGTATTTTGGGATCGTTCCAGCGCAGGGTGCGGGCGACCTGTTCCAGCAGGCCTTCGGCGATCACCAGGACCTCGCCGGCCACCTCCACCGCCACGTAAGGCAGGTCGGGGTTGAGGCAGACGCCGAGATTGGCGGGGATGGTCCACGGCGTGGTGGTCCAGATCACCAGGGCGATCGGCTTCCCTTCGAGGTCGGCCAGTTGCCGCGGCAATTCGTCGGCGAAGGGGAACTTGACGTAGATGGAGGGGGAAACATGATCGGCGTACTCGACCTCCGCTTCGGCCAGGGCGGTGACGCAGGAGCAGCACCAGTGGACCGGTTTTTTCCCCTTGAACAGCCCGCCCCGCTCGGCAAAGCGCGCCAGTTCACGGGCGATGGTAGCCTCGTAATGGGTGTTCATGGTCAGATAGGGGCGCTCCCATTCCCCCAGCACGCCGAGGCGCTGGAATTCCTGACTCTGGATGTTGAGCCACTCCTGGGCGTAGACGCGGCACTCCCTGCGGATATCGCTTTTGCTGAAATCCTTCTTTTTGGCGCCGAGCTTTTTATCCACCATCAGCTCGATGGGCAGGCCATGGCAATCCCAGCCGGGGACGTAGGGCGAGGAAAACCCTTCCATCCTTTTGCTCTTGATGATGATATCCTTGAGGATCTTGTTCAGGGCATGGCCGATGTGGGTGTTGCCGTTGGCGTAGGGGGGACCGTCGTGAAGGATGAAAAGGGGCTGTCCGGAAGCGGTTTCGGCCATCTTCCGGTAGAGTTCCATGTGGCGCCACCGGTCGAGAATCTCGGGCTCCCGCTGGGGAAGATTGGCGCGCATGGGGAAATCGGTGACGGGGAGATTGAGCGTGTCTTTGTAATCCATTTGTTCCAAGCCTCCGGGGGTCAGGCTGATGAAAAACGGTGTGGCGGGTGGCCGCAAAAAAAAGGAGCAAGGCTGACTTTCCTGCCGATGAAAAGGGGAGGGGCTTGTCCAGTCTGCCGGGCGGCCGTTTTTCAAGAGACCGAAAAACAATTGTCTGCCATCAAAAATAAGACCTCAAAACTAGCAAAACCTTCGTTTAAGTCAAGGAAAATTGAAGACCTGGACAAAAACCCCGGAGGCGCCGCCCGGGTAGCGGAGGTTTTCCCTGTTTTCGTTCCCCATCCACGTATGATAATCTAACCTGCTATGGGTTTATCGCGCCTTTGAGAATGAAAGATGACACCAGGAATTGCCATGGATTCTGTGCCTGTCCTTAAAACCGACCTTCACATCCATACCATCGCCTCGGGACATGCCTTCAGCACGGTCAACGAGATCGCCGCCGAGGCCGCCAGGAAAGGGCTGGAGGCCGTGGGCATCGCCGATCACGGTCCGGCCCTGCCGGGCTCGCCCCATCACTTCTATTTCCCCTGTCTCAAGTTCATCCCCGACCTGATCGACGGAGTGCGCATCTTTCGGGGGGTGGAGGCCAACATTCTCAACGGCGGCGAGGTGGACCTCAACGAGGCCCTCCTGGAGCGGCTCGATTTCGCCCTGGCCGGCTTTCACGACCACGCCGGATATACCGGGGAAACCCTGGAAGACCATACCGAGGCGCTGATTGCGGTCATGCGGAACCCCCGCATCCAAATCATCACCCATCCGGGCAACCCCCGCTTTCCCATCGATCTGGAAAGAGTGGTGAAGACGGCGGCGGCCACGGGAACCGCCCTGGAGATCAACAACGCCTCCTTTGTCGGCAGCCGTCACGGCAGCGAGGAAAACTGCCGCGAGATCGCCCGTCTCTGCGCCCGCTTCGGCGCGCCGGTGGCGGTCAACAGCGACGCCCATATCGCCCAGGCCGTCGGCGTTCTCGACGCCGCCCTCGGGGTGGTTTTGGAAGCGGGGATTCCCTGGGCCAACGTCGTCACCCGCGATCTGGCGGCGGTGCTGGCCTTTCTGGGGCTGGAAAAGTAGGGTTCTGTGACTGGTGGCTGGTGATTGGTGACTGGTTTTTTTATTTGATTTCCACTAGTTTCCAGTCACCAGTCACCAGAATTGACCGTTTTGGAAACGAAGTGATTTTAAAATTTTAAAACAAGGTAGCAAGCCAGGAATGTCCCAGCGGCCCATCGGCATATTCGATTCCGGAGTGGGGGGGTTGACCGTCTTCAAGGAGATCGCCCGGCTTCTTGACGAGGAACTGATTTATCTGGGGGACACGGCCCGCGTTCCCTACGGCAACAAGGGCGCCGCCACGGTGGTCCGCTACGCCCTGGAGGCGGCCAACTTCCTTCTTTCCCGGCAGGTCAAAATGCTCGTGGTCGCCTGCAATACCGCCTCCGCCGTGGCCCTTCCCTTCCTCGAGGAGCGTTTCCGGGTGCCGGTGCTCGGCGTCATCGAGCCGGGGGCGCGCAAGGCGGCCGCCGTCACCGGCAACGGCCGCGTCGGCGTCATCGGCACCGCGGCCACCATCGGCAGCGGCGCCTACACCAGGGCGATCCGCGCCTGCCGTCCCGACATCGAGATCTTCACCCAGGCCTGTCCCCTCTTCGTCCCCCTGGTGGAGGAAGGGTGGGTGGAGCATCCCGTCGCCCGCCTGGTCGCCGAGGAGTACCTGCGGCCCCTGGCCGAGCGCGGCATCGATACCCTGGTCCTGGGCTGTACCCATTACCCGATGCTGAAAAAAGTCCTGCGGGGGGTTCTCGGGGAGGCTGTGCACCTCGTCGATTCCGGAGCCGAGACGGCGCTGACGGTGACCTCAATCCTGCGCGAACAAGGGCTCGTCCGTCCTTTGCCGGCGCTTCGGCCGCGCTTTTTCGTCACCGACAGCCCGGCCCATTTCGAGCGCGTCGGCGGCGCTTTCCTGGGTAAGCGGCTGGCCCATGTCCAACGGGTGGAGTTGGGCATGGCGGCCCCGGCCGTGGCAACCCCCGAGGAGGGAAATGAAAAATGACCAGAATGGAAGGCTATAAAATCCTGCTCCTCGCTTTTTTGGTTCTTCTGGTGGTTTTCGGCGGGTTGACGCTGCACAAGTACTGGCTGCGCTCCAGGCCGCCGCTGCCGGCGGCGGCCACTTCCCAGGAGTCGCCCCATCAGCGCCGCGAGGTGATCCTCTATTTCGCTTCCGAGGACGGCAGCCGCCTGGTCCCGGAGGTGCGGGAACTGAACGGCTGCCGGGATCAGGAAAGCTGCATCAGGGCCACCATCCAGGCCCTGATCCACGGACCCATCGGCAATCTGGGACCGGTCATGCCGGCCCACACCCTGCTTCTTTCCTGCACCGAAGCCGGCGGCACGGCGGTAGCCGATTTCAGCGCCGACCTGCAAAAGGGACACCCCGGCGGCAGTATGTCGGAGCTGCTGACGGTTTACGCCCTGGCCGACACCCTGGCCAGCAATTATCCGCACATCCGTCAGGTCAGGATCCTCATCGAGGGGGCCGAGGTGGAAAGCCTGAAAGGGCATGTCGATCTGCGCCGCCCGGTGCCGGCCGATTTTTCCCTGGTCAGGAGGCAGGGGACCGGTGCCGCGCCGGGGGAGCCGGCTCCCGGCACCATTATCGAAGAGGAAGTCAAGGAAGGGGGACGTTAGAGTGAATGCTTTTCTTGCCGCGCTGCGCGACCGAATACTGGTGCTGGACGGCGCCATGGGCACCCTGCTGCAGGAACGGGGCCTGGCCGCCGGTGGCTGCCCGGAGGAGATGAACCTGGTGCGCCCCGAGGTCGTCGCGTCGATTCACCGTGACTATGTGGAGGCCGGCGCCGACATCATCGTCACCAACACCTTCGGCGGCAGCCGCATCAAACTGGCCCACTACGGCCTCGACCCAAAGGTTCACGAGATCAACGCCCGCGCCGTGGAGGTGGCCCGCGCCGCGGCCGCCCCGGAAACCTTTGTCGGCGCCTCCATCGGGCCCACGGGGCGTTTTCTGGAGCCGGTGGGGGATGCCGTTTTCGACGACATGGTGGCGGTGTTCGGGGAGCAGGTCAGGGCTTTCGCCGCGGCGGGAGCCGACCTGATCACCCTGGAAACCTTCCTCGATATCCGCGAGCTGCGGGCCGCGGTGGTCGCCTGCAAGGAATTTTCCCGACTGCCGGTGATGGCCCTGATGACCTTCGACGAGCACGGCCGCACCACCCTCGGCACCACTCCGGAAGCGGCGGCGGTCACCCTGGACGGACTGGGGGTCGATGTCGTCGGCTCCAACTGCGGTCTCGGCGTCGACGGCATCAGCGACATCCTGGCGCGGATGCGGACGGTGACCTCGCTGCCGCTGATCTCCCAGCCCAACGCCGGCCTGCCCGTTCTCAAGGGGGGGCGGACCCTCTTCCCCGGCACTCCCGAGGAACTGGTGGCGTTCAATCGGCAACTGGTCGATCTCGGAGTGCGCGTCTTCGGCGGCTGCTGCGGCACCACGCCGGCCCACATCCGCCGCCTGAAAGAGGATGTGGCGGGCCGCCGGGCCTTGTGGACGCCGCCGCCCCGGCGGACCCTTGTGGCCAGCCGCGGCCGCGTCGTCGAGATTGGCCGCGAGACCGGCTGCGCTCTCATCGGCGAGCGCATCAACCCGACGGGCAAGAAGCGCTACAGCCAGGAGCTGCGCGAAGGCAAGACCGCCTATATCCGCGAGGAGGCCGCCGCCCAGGTCGCCGCCGGCGCCCATCTTCTCGACGTTAACTGCGGCGCTCCCGGCGTCGACGAGGCCGCCGCCATGGAACGGGCGGTCTTCGCCCTTTCCGGCGTGACCGACGCACCCCTGGTTCTCGATTCCTCCAACCTGCAGGCCCTCGAAAAAGGGCTCAAGGCCGCCGACGGCAAGGTGCTGATCAACTCGGTCAGCGGCGAGGAGAAAAGCCTGGCCGCGGTCCTGCCCCTGGCGCGCCGCTACGGCGCCGCCGTCATCGGCCTGTGCCTGGACGGCAAGGGGATTCCGCCAACCTGGCAGGGCCGGGCGGCAATCGCCGAACGCATCGTGGCCCGCGCCGTCGCGGCGGGGATGCCCCGCGAGGATGTGATCATCGACTGCCTGACCATGGCCGTGGCCACGGAAAGGGAAGGGGCTCTGCAGACCCTGGAGACGCTGCGCCGCGTCCGCGACGATCTCGGCCTCAACACCGTCCTCGGCGTCAGCAACATCTCCTTCGGCCTGCCCTGCCGGGCGCTGATTTCCTCGGCTTTTTTCGCCATGGCCGTCGAGGCCGGGCTGAGCGCCGCCATCATCAATCCCAAGGAGGGGCGCATGATGGACGCCTACCGCGCCGCTATGGTCCTGCTCGGCAAGGACCTGCGCGCGGCCGGCTATGTGGCCGCCTACCAGAACCAGCCGTCGGCCGCCGCCGTCGGCCCCTTGACACCGGAAGCGCCCGTGGCCGTTCGCGAGCGGCTCGGCCGCGCCGTCATCCAGGGCGACAAGGAGGGGATCGTCGCCCTCGTCGAGGAGGCCCTGGCGGACGGGCTTTCCCCCCTGGCCATCAGTAACGAGGGGTTGTTGCCGGGGCTGGAGGAGATCGGCCGCCGTTTCGGCGCGCAGAAGGTGTTTTTGCCGCAGATGATGCTTGCCGCCGAAACCATGCAGACCGCTTTTGCCCGTCTCAAGAAAGAGATGAAGGGCAAGCCCGCGGCCGCGTCCCTGGGGAAGGTGCTGATGGCTACCGTGGAGGGGGATATCCACGACATTGGCAAGAATATTGTATGCACCCTCCTGGAAAATCACGGGTTCGAGGTCATCGATCTGGGGAAAAACGTACCCGCGCAGAAAATCCTCGCCGCCGCCCAGGCCCACCAGGTGGATGTGGTCGGCCTGTCGGCGCTGATGACGACAACCCTGGAAAAGATGGAACAGACCATCCGCGAGCTTAAGGCCCAGGGAGTGCGCGTGGTGACCATGGTCGGCGGCGCCGTGGTGACCCCTGATTACGCCGCATCCATCGGCGCCGACTTTTACGCCGCCGATGCCGTGGAAGCGGTGGCCAAGCTCAAGATATGCCTGGCCGGCGCGGCCGGGAAACGGTAAGGAGGGAGGTCTTCCCATGGTGTCCGGTTTCAACCACGATTTCATCTACAGAGGGGAAAAGTTTCATCTCCAGGCGGAGGATTGCGGCAGCAAGACGGCGCGTATTGTCACCCATCTATTCAAGGACGGCAGCATCATCGCCTCCCGCAAGACCTCCTACGCCGACATCCTCACCGTCGACAACCTGGAAAAAGTGGTCCAGGAGCTGATGAAGGACCAGGCCCGGGATGTGCTCCGCTCCCTGCGCGGCGGCGAATATGACCCGATCATCTACGGCAAGGACCAAAAAGGCGAACTGATTCGGGAAAAGGCGGTCCGCCACCTGGAGCCCGAGGCCGCGCCCCCTGGCGGGGAGCCCCCCCCTCCTCCGGATACCGGCCACGAGGAGGCTCCGGCCCTTTTTTCGGTGGTGGAGGATGACAGCGATCCCCTCGAGGCTTTCGGCCTCGCCAAAAAATTGGCGGTGCCCTGGTGGCAGGCCGAGGGCGGTGAAACCGTGGAAGAGGAAGAAGAACCCGCCCCAGGCGGCCTGCAGCTGGCCGCCCCCTGGTGGGACGAAAAATCGCCGGAAGAGGGGGAGCAAGAGGAAAAAACGTCTCCCTTCGCCGGCCTGGAGCTGGCGGCGCCCTGGTGGGGGATTAAGGACGCGGCGGAAAAGGCTGAAGCTGCGCCCAATGGCAAGGCGCAAACCCCAAAGGACAACCCCCTGCTGAAAAAGAAAAAGTGAACTCTGCCGTCGGCATATCCCAAAAGGGCTGAAAAAGCCCTTTTTTTTCGCCCGCCTCCTGGGCTGGAAAATTTGTTGTAAAGTATTTATTAAGAGGTGATCGGCGGCAGCGGAAAATTATTTAGCGATCAGGGATTGGCGACTGTTGATTCGTTAAATTCAATAGAAAAATTATAATAAGCAAACACCGGTTACGGTTTTTTGTCCATTTTGTCCATTTTGTCCACGGCGTCCACAATGTCCACCAGGGCCAAAGCTTTTGACTTTGCATTTACGCGCCACGCGCCATCAACTGCCTTTCAACACTCTTTTCAGCACCGGGGACACAGAGAAAACCTTTAAAAAAACAAACAATTCAAACGGGGGTGAAGGGGTGGAAAGGCAGCTGGCAGTTCGTGGCTGGCGGCGACACAAATTCCCCTCGATCCCCCTTTACAAAGGGGGAAGGCAATTCAAACATCCCCTCCCTCAATGGGAGGGGCCGGGGGCGGATGGCCCTCGGGCAGGCACGCGGCCGGTTCTGAAAACAGTGACCGGTGAATAGGGATTAGTGGCTGGCTTTTGCCTGTTTTTTTAACCATTTACCAGTAACCGGTCACGAATCACCGCTTTTCAGCCCGCGGGGATCACGCAAAATACCGCGAAAGAACTAACGCTTTACGGATTCTTGTATGGAAAGAAACAACGACAAAGGGAACATCCTGGTGGTGGATGGGGATTTTTCGCTGCGAGCCTCCATTGCCGAGGGTTTGGGAAAATACGGCTATGCCGTGGTCGGGGCGGTCTCCGGCGAAGAGGCCCTCAAAAGGCTTCGCAACGAGGCTTTCGATGTGGTGTTGGTCGATCTGCAACTGCCCGACTTTAACGGCATCGAACTGCTGAAGCGGATCCGCCAGGGCTGGGACGATCTGGTGGTGATCATGGTGAGCGCCGTCGGCAACGTGGAGACGGCGGTGGAGGCGATGCAGCAGGGGGCCTTTCATTACATCACCAAGCCCTGCCGCGCCGATGAGCTGGCCATCCTCGTCGACAAGGGGCTGCAGGCGGCGGCGATGGACCAGTGCGTGGCCGGTTTCCGGCTCATGCAGCAGCAGAGATTCGGCGTGGCCAGCATCATCACCGCCAGTAAGCAGATGAAAGAGGTGCTGAGCCTGATCCGTAAGATCGCCGGACGGGAAAGCTCGACGGTGCTCATTCAGGGAGAAAGCGGCACCGGCAAGGAACTGGTGGCCAAGGCGATCCATTTTGAAAGTCCGCGTTCCGGGCAGCCTTTTTTGGCCATCAATTGTGCCGCCGTGCCCACCCATCTTTTGGAAAGCGAGCTGATGGGCTATGAGAAGGGAGCCTTCACCGATGCCCGCAACCGCAAGAAGGGACTCCTGGAAATGGCCGAGGGAGGGACCCTGTTCCTCGACGAAATCGGCGAGATGGATATCCTGATGCAGGCGAAACTGCTGCGGGTTCTGGAGGAAAAGGCCATCCGCCGAATCGGCGGCACGGCCATGATACCCGTCGATGTCCGCATCGTTTCCGCAACCAATCAGGATCTGCCCGCGGCCGTTCGCGAGGGCCGCTTCCGCCAGGATTTATATTACCGGCTCGATGTCCTGCCGATCCATGTCCCGCCGCTGCGCCGGCGCCGGGAAGACATCCTGCCCCTGGCGACCCACTTTATCAGCCATTTCAAACAGGAACTGGGGCGGGAAGTGGCAGGGCTTTCCAAAATGGCGGAGAAGTTTTTTCTGGAATACGACTGGCCGGGGAATGTCCGCGAACTGCGCAACGTCATCGAGAGGGCGATGATCCTGGAAGGTTCCAGCGAGATTCTGCTCGAACATCTCCCCCGGGAAATCATCGACAAGACCGGCGGCGCCAAGTCCGGAACCCTCAACTTCCAGCTTCCCCCGGAAGGGGTCGATATCGAAGAGGTGGAGCGGGAACTGATCCGCCAGGCCCTCGAAATATGCCGGGGGAACCAGTCCCACGCCGCCCGCAAGCTCAGCCTGGGCATCGACGCGTTCCGCTACCGGATGAAGAAGTTCGGGTTTCTGTAGGGGGCGGGTTTGGAAACAGTGACTGGTGACTGGTGACTGGTTAAAATCAAAAGAAAATCAGTGTTAAGCAGAAGGTTTTAGGTAAGGGGCCGGCCGTGCCTGCCCGGGGTTGCCGCCGAAAGGCGAGAACCTTAAGGCAACAGGGATAAAGGGGATAGGCAAACCCTGAAATTCAGGGATTTTGTTTCTGCCGTTATCCCTTTCATCCCCTTTATCCCTGTTTGGATGGTTTAACTTTTTAAGAATTTTCTCCTTGCCCTCTGTCTTGTAAGTTTTTTAATTTGTTTTC
>Ga0123328_1001234_pt1 | contig 25448 bp, 22 predicted proteins | sample BioC12SIPDNA_2_FD_89702 | JGI IMG/M metagenome (GOLD analysis project Ga0123328, IMG submission 89702) | Anaerobic biogas reactor microbial communites from Washington, USA - Biogas_R1_A C12 SIP DNA | ecosystem: Engineered > Bioreactor > Anaerobic > Unclassified | place: Washington, USA...
AAGAAGGAATAAACAAAGAATTTGCCAAGGCAGTGAATACCGGCCGCGGCCGCCGGATCCCCCAGGGGACGGAAAGCGGCCGGTCAGTTATGAATCAACCGGAAGGGTTCCGGATATAATAAAAACAGAGAAAATTCACAACCAAGAGGATCCAGACCATGACAACAAAGATTCAGGAGTTTCTTGAAGCCGTCGTTCGCAAGAATCCCGGGGAGATCGAATTTCACCAGGCAGTTACCGAGGTTGTCGAATCGGTCATGCCGTTCATTGAAGAGAATCCCAAGTATGAGGAAGCCCGCATCCTGAAAAGGATGGTGGAGCCGGAGCGGGTGATCATCTTCCGCGTTCCCTGGGTCACCGACAAAGGAGAGATCAAGGTCAACCGCGGTTTCCGCGTCGAAATGAACAGTGCCCTGGGACCTTACAAGGGGGGGCTGCGCTTCCATTCCAACGTCAACCTGGGCACCCTGAAGTTCCTCGCCTTTGAACAGATTTTCAAAAACAGCCTGACCAGCCTGCCGATGGGCGGTGGCAAGGGGGGGTCCGATTTCAGTCCCAAGGGCAAAACCGACAACGAGGTGATGCGTTTCTGCCAGAGTTTCATGACCGAATTGCAGCGCCATATCGGGCCGGATACCGACGTTCCCGCCGGAGACATCGGCGTCGGTGCGCGGGAGATCGGCTACCTGTTCGGCCAGTACAAACGGATTCGCAACGAGTTCACCGGTGTGCTCACCGGCAAGGGGCTGAACTGGGGGGGCAGCCGGATCCGCCCCGAAGCGACCGGTTACGGCTGCGTCTATTTCGTTGAAGAGATGATGAAGACCCACGACGACTCGCTCCAGGGCAAGGTCTGCACCGTTTCCGGTTCCGGCAATGTCGCTCAGTACACCGTCCAGAAGCTGATCCAGCTTGGCGCCAAGGTGGTCACCGTTTCCGACACCCAGGGCTATGTGTACGACAAGGACGGTATCGACCAGGAGAAACTGGATTACATCCTGGTCCTGAAAAACATCCGCCGCGGCCGGATTCGGGAGTACGCCGAGAAATTTAAATGTGAATTCCATGAGCACCAGCGCCCTTGGGGGGTTCCCTGCGACGCGGCCTTTCCCAGCGCCTATCAGAACGAACTGAACGGCGACGACGCCCGCAAGCTGGTGGCCAACGGCTGCCGGGCCGTCGGCGAGGGGGCCAACATGCCGACCACCCCCGAGGGGGTGCGGGTGTTTCTCAACGGCAAGGTGCTTTTTGGTCCGGGCAAGGCGGCCAACGCCGGCGGCGTGGCCACCTCGGGCTTGGAGATGAGCCAGAACAGCATGCGCCTTTCCTGGCCGATGGAGGAAGTCGACCGGCGCCTACATGAAATCATGATCGCCATCCACAAGAACTGCGTGAAATACGGGCGGGATGCGGATGGTTTCGTCAACTACGTGAAAGGGGCCAACATCGCCGGCTTCATCCGCGTAGCCGACGCCATGATCGACCAGGGGCTGGTTTAAAATCAAGCATCTTTAAGGAAAAGGAAAGGCCGCGGCATGCCGCGGCCTTATTTCATCAAGGAACAGGGTTTTTGTTTACGGGTTTTCATGGCGCCAGCGCAGGCGCGGCTTGCGCGCCGCCAGCACCTCGTCGAGACGGCGGACGAGGGTGCGCCGCGGTGCCTCCTTGAGCAGCTCGGGGGAACTCCGCGCCTCTTCGGCGATGCGCACCATGGCCGCGCAAAACTCGTCCAGGCTCTCCTTGGTTTCCGTCTCCGTCGGCTCGATCATCAGCGCCCCCTTGATTACCAGGGGGAAATAGACCGTCGGTGGATGGAAGCCCAGGTCGATGAGCCGCTTGGCCACATCGAGGGTGTGGCAGTCTCCCGGCAGGTGCTGATCGGAAAAGACCACCTCGTGCAGGGAGCGTTCCGTGTGGGGCAGATGGAAGTGCCCTTCGAGGCGGCTGCGGATGTAGTTGGCGTTGAGCACCGCCATTTCCGTGGCCTGGCGCAGCCCGGCGGCACCGAGCATGCGGATGTAGGTGTAGGCGCGGACGAGAACGGCGAAGTTCCCGTAAAAGGCGCGCAGCCGGCCGATGGAGTCGGGGCGCTCACGATCGAAACGGTAACCGTCGCCGTCGCGGACGATGCGCGGCCGGGGCAGGAAGGGCTCCAGCTCTTTGGTGACGCCGATGGGGCCGGCGCCGGGGCCGCCGCCGCCATGGGGGGTGGAAAAGGTCTTGTGAAGGTTGAAATGCATGACGTCGATGCCGGCGTCCCCCGGCCTGGAGATGCCGAGGAGGGCGTTGAGGTTGGCGCCGTCGCAATAGACCAGCCCTCCCTTGGCGTGGACCGCTGTGCAGATGGCGGCGAGCTCTTTTTCAAAAAGGCCCAGGGTATTGGGGTTGGTGATCATGATCGCCGCCGTCTCTTCATCCATGGCCGCGGCGACGGTGGCCGCGCTCAGGCAGCCGTTGGAGGCCAGCGGGGTCACCTCGTAGCCGCAGAGGGCCGCCGAGGCGGGATTGGTGCCGTGGGCGGTGTCGGGGATCAGCACCTTGCGGCGCGGGTTGCCGCGCTTCTCGTGGCTGGCGCGGATCACCATCATGCCGGTCAGCTCGCCGTGGGCGCCGGCCGCCGGATGGAGGCAGACGGCCGGAAACCCGCTGATCTCGCCGAGGAGTTCCTCCAGATGATGAATCAGCGCCAGTGCCCCCTGGCTGAGATCCTCGGAAGTGTAGGGGTGCAGCAGGGCAAAGCCGCCGATGCGTGCCGCCGCCTCGTTGACCTTGGGATTGTACTTCATGGTGCAGCTGCCCAGGGGGTAGAAGCCCGAGTCGACCCCGTAGTTCCAGGAAGAGAGGCGGGTGAAGTGGCGTACCACCTCCACTTCCGAAACCTCGGGAAAGCCTTCGATATCGTCCCGCGCCAGTTCCGCGGGGAGTTGCGCCCCGGGCACGTCTAATTCCGGCAGACGGCAGCCGCCGCGTCCGGGGCGGGAATGTTCGAAAATCAGTTTTTCGCGCAGCGCCAGGCCGCCGGTTCCCACTTCGTTCATGATTCACCTCCGGCCAGGGCGGCGATCAGGGTGTCGATCTCCTGGCGGCTGTTCTCTTCGGTGACGCACACCAGCAGGCGGTTTTCCTGCTCCGGGAAGAAACGCGCCAGGGGAATCCCCGCCAGGATCCCTTTTTCCTGCAGCCGCTTCAGGAGCAGTGCAGCAGGTTCCGGCGCCTCGACGACGAACTCGTTGAAGGTCGGCGCCGCGTAGGGAAGGGAATAGCCCGGCAGGGCGGCGATCCCTTTCTTGGCGTATTCCGCTTTGGAGTGGTTGTGGATGGCGACCCGGCGCAGCCCTTCTTTGCCCATCAGGGAGAGGTAGACGGCGGCGGTCAGGGCGCAGAGGCCGTGGTTGGAGCAGATGTTGGAGGTGGCCTTTTCGCGGCGGATGTGCTGTTCCCGGGTGGAAAGGGTCAAAACGAAGCCGCGCTGTCCCTCCTGGTCGACGGTTTCGCCGACGAGGCGGCCGGGGACGGAGCGCAGGTCTTTGTCGCGGACGGCGAAAAAGCCGCAGTGGGGGCCGCCGAAAGCGGGCGCAATGCCGAAACTCTGCACGTCGCCGACGACCATGTCGGCGCCGAAGTCTCCCGGCGGTTTGAGAAGAGCCAGGGAGAGGGCTTCGGCGACGGCGACGATCAGTTTGGCTCCCTTTTCGTGGACTGCGGCGGCAAAGGCGGCCAGATCCTCGATGGCGCCGAAGAAATTGGGGGAGCCGATGAGGACGGCGGCGGTCTGATCATCCGCCAGCGTCTCCAGCGCCGCCGCCTCGCTCCGCCCGGAGCTGCCCAGGGAAAGCGTTGCCACCTCGAGATCAAGGAAGCGGCAATAGCAATCCACCGTCTCCCGGTATTCGGGATGAAGGCCCGCCGCCACCAGGATTTTTTTGCGCTTAGTCAGGCGCGCCGCCATCAGGGCCGCCTCGGCCGCCGCCGAGGCGCCGTCGTACATGGAGGCGTTGGCCGCCTCCATGCCGGTCAACTGGCAGATCATCGTCTGGAACTCGAAGATGGCCTGCAGGGTTCCCTGGCTGATTTCCGCCTGATAGGGGGTGTAGGCGGTGGCAAACTCGCCCCTGGAAACCAAATAGTCGACCGCGGCAGGGGTGAAATGGCGGTAGGCTCCGCCGCCCAGAAAGGAGATGTGGGTGGCGGAGGTGGCGTTGGCCGCCGCCAGCCTTTCCAGCTCGCGGAGGATTTCCGGTTCGGAAACCGGCGGCGGCAGTGCGAGGGGACGGTTGAGGCGCAGCTTTTCGGGGATGCCGGAGAAAAGCGCTGCCGTCGACGGGACGCCGATGGCAGTGAGCATGCGCCGGACATCATCTGGGGTATGGGGGGTGAAGGTCATGTTTATATTCTCAAAGGATGAATGCGGTGACAAACAGCAAGTGACGAGTGACGGGTTTTTTATTTTTATGATCTTAACTCGTTGCTCGTCGCTAAAAGTTGTCGGTTACTGATCCTCGTTTTCCAGGAACTCCCGGTAAGCGTCGGCGTCCATCAGTTCGTCGAGCTGAGAGGGGTCGTCGGGGCGAATCTTGACCATCCAGCCGTCGTCGTAGGGGGAGGTGTTGATGACTTCGGGAGCGTCGGGAAGCTCTTCGTTGACCTCCTCGATGGTGCCGCTGATCGGGGCGTAGACGTCGGAAACGGCTTTGACCGATTCGACCACCGCAAAGGCCTTGCCGGCGAAAACCTGGGTGCCGACCTCCGGCAACTCGACGAATACGATGTCCCCCAGGGATTCCTGGGCATGGTCGGTGATGCCGACGGTGCACAGGTCGTCTTCGGCCAGCACCCACTCATGATCTTCGGTATACTTCAATTCTTCGGGAAATTCCATGGTCAGCTCCTGTCGGTCAGTGTCGTTCAAGGGACATGCGCCACGCTGGAGTTCACGGCTTTCGAGCCGCTTCCGTTGCCCTAGCGCGGGGGATAAAAGGGGGGCTTGATGATCAGCGCTGATCGCTTGCGCCCGTGGATGTCGATTTTCAGTCGTTGTCCCGGCTTCCAGGAGCCGGCCGCCACCAGGGCGATGGCGATGCCCTGGCGCAAAGAGGGGGAAAGGGTGCCGCTGGTGACCGTGCCGATGGGGCGGTCGCCGTCGTAGACAAGATATTTTTCCCTGGGGATGCCGGCTTCTTCCATCTGCAGACAGACCAGCTGGCGGGGGATGCCGTTGCGTTTGAGCTCCTCCAGGGCGGCTTTTCCGTTGAAATCGGCTTTGTCGAACTTCACCACCCAGGCAAGGCCGGCCTCCAGGGGGGTGATATCGGCACTCAGTTCATGGCCGTAAAGGGCGTATTTCTTTTCCAGGCGCAAGGTATCGCGGGCGCCCAGGCCGACGGGCAGAAGACCCTGATCCTGCCCTGCGTCCATCAGGGCGTTCCACACCGCCGCCGTCTCGTTGGCCGGCAGGTAGAGCTCGAAACCGTCCTCTCCGGTGTAGCCGGTGCGCGAGATCAGGGCGCACACCCCGGCGACCTTTTCCTCCACGAAATGGAAGGAAGGAAGGCCGGCGAGGCCGGCGCCGGTGATTTTGCCGAGAATGGCCCCGGCAGCGGGACCCTGAAGGGCGAGCAGGCCGTATTCGTCGCTCAAATTGGCCAATTGGACGTCAAATCCCTTTTCCGCGGCGATGGTTTCCATCCACGCGAAGTCCTCGTCGCAGCGGGAGGCATTGACACAGAACAAATACTCTCCGTTGCCAACCCGGTAGAGGGTGGTGTCGTCCACGGTGCCGCCGTTGGGATAGCAGATGATGGTGTACTGGACCTGTCCCGGCGTCAGTTGAGAGGCGTCGTTGGTGGTCAGATACTGGATGAAGGCAAGGGCCTGGAAGCCCGTCACCCGGATCTGGCCCATATGGGAAACATCGAAAAGCCCCGCTTTACGACGCACGGCCAGATGTTCCTCGATAACCCCCGTCGGGTAGTTGACGGGCATCTCCCAGCCGGCGAAGGGGACCATCTTCGCCCCCAGCAGGCGGTGGATTCCATGGAGCGCTGTCTTCTTCAGCATGGCCGGTACCTCCTCACTCTCCACTGACGTTGGTAAAGTGTTTAGCACTGCTTTGGGGAATTGGCAAGAATCTCCGGAATACGTTTTTCCTGGCCCAGGGTCATGAGATGGACCCCCTGGCAGCAGGTACGGGCGAAGCGGACCAGCTCGCCGGCGATGGCGACGCCTTCTTCCGTGGGATCAGCGGCTTTTTCGAGTCTTTCAATGATTGTTTGGGGAACCCGCACGCCGGGAATGTTGGCGTTGAGAAAACGGCACATGCGGGCGCTTTTGAGCAGAAGAACGCCTGCCAATACCGGCACGCCGAGAGGGGCGGCGGCGTCCATGAAGCGCGCCAGTTTGGCGGTGTCGAAGATGGCCTGGGTCTGAAAAAAGCGCGCCCCCGCCAGCACCTTTTTGCGGAATTTGTGGAACATCAGCTCGAAGGGCTCTCCTTCCGGCACGGCCGCCGCGCCGGGGAAAAAAAAGGGGGCCCGGCTCAGGGGCTTGCCGGCCATGTCGAAACCGCCGTTGAGGCCTTTCACCACTTTCAGAAGGTGGATGGAGTCGAGGTCGAAGACGGGACGGGACTGCGGGTGATCGCCGAAGGAGGGATGATCCCCGGAGAGCAGCAGCAGGTTTTCGATGCCGAGCAGGGAGGCGCCGAGGAGTTCCGACTGCAGCGCCATGCGGTTGCGGTCGCGGCAGGTGAGCTGCAGAACCGGTTCGCAGCCGGCGCGGGCCAGAACGGCGGCCACCGCCACCGGACTGGTGCGCATGTTGGCCCCCTGGTTATCGGTGACGTTGACGGCCGTCACGCCCTTCAGAGCGGCGGCCTGTTCCAGAATGACGTCGAGGCCGACTCCCTTGGGCGGGGCGATTTCGGCGGTAACGACGAAGCGGCCCAAGGCCAGCTGTTCACTTAAACGGGACATTTGATCGATTCCTGGTCCAGCCTCATGGGTCAAAGGAAGTAGGGTTCTGTGACTGGTGACTGGTGGCTGGTGATTGGTGACTGGTAAAAACAACGCATGGCTCGTAGCTCGTGGTTTGTAAAAAGCCGGTGACGAGTGACAAGTAACAAGTAACGAATAACTAATTAAAATCAAAAGGCAAAAATCCGGCACTTGTCACTCGTCACCAGCCTTATTTGACCTTCAGTTCCCCGGGGGGCTGTTTTTTACGCCAGTCCTTGGCCGGGACGGTGCGGGTGAAGATATCCTGCCGCCCTTGTTTTTTGAGGTTTTCGTAGATAAGGTGCCAGGCGCAGTCGAGTTCCCGGTCGACCTCGCATTTGCCATCCTCCATGCCGCCGCAGGGGCCGTTGAGGAGTCCCTTGGCACAGAGGGTGACGGGGCAGATGCCGCCGGTTTCATTGAGCAGGCAGGTGCCGCACAGGGAGCACTTTTCGGCGAATTGCCCGTTGCGCAGGGTGTTGCCCAAAAACAGGGTATCCAGCGCCCCGATCACCCTTCGGCCCGATTTGAGGACCACCGAATGAACGCCGGCGCCGCAGGCCAGGACCATGACGGCGTCCGCTTCCTCCACCTGAACGCGGTGGTCGCGCAGATCGCGGGCGGTGCGGTTGACGTTGCAGGGGCTGTCGATGATGACGCTGCCGGTGACCCTTTTGCCGAGGGTGGTCAGCCATTCCTCCATGCGGAAAACCTCTTCCTCGCCCCCGGATTTGCAGACGGTGGCGCAGGCCGAGCAGCCGACAAGAAAAAGGCTGTCCAGTCCCTCCAGAAGAGCGGCCATTTCTTCGCGGTTTTTCTGTTTGCTGACGATCATGGGAACTCTTTTTTAAGTGACAAGGCGGGCGGGCCGCCAAAAATCAGCCTTGCAGGCGCCGTTTGCTGCTCTCCACCGTGTTGGCCAGCAGCATGGTGATGGTCATCGGGCCGACGCCTCCCGGCACCGGGGTGATGGCCGAGGCGCGCCGGCAAGCGGCGGCGAAGTCCACATCGCCGACCAGTTTGTTGCCTTCGATGCGGTTGATGCCGACGTCGATGACCACCGCCCCCTCTTTGATCCATTCCCCCTTGATCATCTGCGCCTTGCCCACGGCGGCGATGACCACGTCGCCCTGGACGACCCGCCGGGGCAGGTCGCGGGTGCGGGAGTGGCAGATGGTGACGGTGGCATGGCGGGCCAGGCACATCAGGGCGACCGGCTTGCCGACGATGTTGGAGCGGCCGACGACGACCACCTCCTTGCCGGTGAGGTCGACTCCGGTTTCATCCAGCAGCTTCATGATGCCGTAGGGGGTGCACGGCTGAAAGAGGGGATTGCCGGCGGCCAGGCGCCCGAAATTGTAGGGATGGAAACCGTCCACATCCTTGCGGGGGTCGATCGATTCGATGACCCGGGCGGTGTCGATCTGCTTGGGCAGGGGCAGTTGGACGAGGATGCCGTCGATGCGTTCGTCCCGGTTGAGCCGGTCGATGAGGGCCAGCAGCTCCGCTTCGGAGGTGTCTTCCGGGAGTTGGCGTTCCTGGGAGTAGATTCCCGCCTTCTGGCAGGCCTTCTCCTTCATGCTGACATAGGTGCGGCTGGCGGGGTCGTCGCCGACCAGAACCACCGCCAGGCCGGGAACGGCGTCCCGTTGGGCCAAAGCGGCGGCGTCTGCGGCGATGGTTTTGCGGAGCTTTTCGGAAATGGCTTTTCCGTCGATGATAGCGGCCATGGGCGCTCCTTTCACGGCAAAACGGCGCTTTCGAGTGAGCAGCGCCGCCGGTTTGCATGTCCCGATTTCTGCAGGCTGGAAACGACCCTCAATATAACGCCTAAATTTCAAGCTGACAACTGACTAAGTTCCATTTGCTTTGTTGTCCGTCCCTTTGCCGGGGCAAAGCGGGGAAAGGGGCCGGGTACGGGTTTCACACGAAACGGAAGGCGCGCAGCACCGTTGGGGAAGAAAAGTTTTTGAAGCAGGGGGGGGGGAAGGGGTCGCGGGGAAAGGGCGGGGGCAGGATTTACCTGGCCGCCCCCAGCTTTTCCCGGTGTTCCTCTTCTTCTTTGCAGTCGATGCAGAGGGTAGTGACGGGGCGTGCCCGCAGGCGTTCCAGGCCGATGGACTCACCGCAAGACTCGCAGATACCGAATTCCCCGTGGTCGATCCGTTCCAGGGCTTCGCGGATCTTGCCGATCAGCTTGCGTTCCCGCTCGCGGATGCGCAGTTCGAAGTTGCGGTCCGATTCCATGCTGGCGCGGTCGGTGGGATCGGCGAAGGCGGCCTTCTGGTCGGTCATCTCGTTGACCGTTTTCCCCGCCTCGCTGAGCAGTTCCTCCATCTGCCGAAGAAGGAGGTTGCGGAATTCCTGCAATTGGGTTTCGTTCATGTCGTTTCCTCGATGAAAAATTGATTGAAGTTTATGACAAAACATCACAAAGAGTCAATCTTTGTCGAAAGCGGAATATCAGGCTGCCAGCATCAGGAGAGCAGGGGTTGGATCTGCAGGAAAATGCCGACGCCGAGAATCCCCGCCATCAGCCAGAGGGTGAAGATGCTGCCATGGTGGAGAGGCGGATTCTCCGCCAGGGGCGGAATATCCTCGCCGATGGCCGCGGCGGGCAGGCGTTGGATGAGGGTATGGATGAGATCCTTCAGATCCCCGTAGGCATTGCTGAAAAGGAGGTAGCTTTCGGCCGAGGAGAGGGCGAAAAAGACCCGTTTTCTCATCCGGGTGGCGTCGAAGCGCAGGATCTCCTCAAAGGAGACCGTTTTGGCGCCGTAGAGGCGCCGCTGGGTAATTCCCCTGTCGTCAATGCGCAGGCGCCGGGAAAGGATGTTGATGGTCAGAAAAGTAAACAGCAGGGCGAGAAGGGCCGGGATGAAGAGGCGGCCGGGCGGCTCTCCCTGGTGCCAGGAAGTCCCCAGCAGACCCAGGGCCATCAGGGTACAGACCAGGTGGGGAACGATCAGCGCGGTGCGGATACGGTACTCTTTGGGTTTCATCGTGGGAAAGCTCCTTGTGGGCGAAACTGTGGCGGCGGCTCAGGCGCCCTGTCGTTTTGCCGGGAAGGGACCGCCGCTGCTCTCCGGCGATTATTTAGGACCGGTGCCGGGTCCCCAAACAGGTTTTTTTTCAGCTGTCCGATCAAGACAGAAAAAGCTCTTCGAGAACCTCGGCGATGCTGCCGACGCCGGTCAGCTGCAGGCTGCGGGAGGCCTCCGGCAGGTTTTTCAGGTTGCCGGCGGGCAGGTAACAGTGGCGGAAGCCGAGCCTTTCCGCCTCGTTGAGGCGGATATCGGGACGGGCTACGGCGCGGACCTCGCCGGTCAGGCCAACTTCGCCGAAGAAGAGAGTGCGCGGCGGGGCCGGACGGTTGATGTGGCTGGAGGCCAGGGCGGCGACGACGCCGAGGTCGGCCGCCGGTTCGTCCAGGCGCACCCCGCCGGCGACATTAAAGAAAATGTCCTGGCCCATGAGGGGCAAGCCCGCCCTCTTCTCCAGGACGGCGATGAGCAGGGAGACCCGCTTGTGGTCGATGCCGATGGTGGAGCGCTGCGGGGTGCCGAAGGAGGCCCCGGAAACCAACGCCTGCAGTTCCACCAGGATCGGCCGCGAACCCTCCAGGGAAGGGATGACAATGCTTCCCGGCGCCCCCTCGGGGCGTTCCTGGAGAAAGATTTCCGAAGGGTTGGCAACCTCCCGCAGACCGCTGCCGGCCATCTCGAAAACGCCGATCTCGTTGGTGGAGCCGAAGCGGTTTTTGACGGCGCGCAGGATACGGTAGGGGTAGGAGGGGTCCCCTTCGAAGTAGAGGACGGTGTCGACCATGTGTTCCAGCAGCCGCGGTCCGGCGATGGCCCCGTCCTTGGTGACGTGGCCGGCGATGCAGGTGGTGATGCCTTCCCCCTTGGCCAGCTGCATCAGCTTGCCGCAGCACTCCCGCACCTGGCTGACGGTGCCGGGGGCGGACTGCAGCTCGTGGGAATAGACGGTCTGGATCGAGTCGACCACCAGAAAAGAGGGCTGCCAGTCGCGGGCCGTGTCGACGATCCGCGCCATGGAGGTTTCCGCCAGCAGATAGAGCTGTTCGGCGTCGGCCCCAAGGCGGTCGGCGCGCAGCTTGACCTGCTGGACCGATTCCTCGGCGGTGACGTAGAGCACCTTGGCCTTTTCCGCCAGAGTGTCCATGCACTGCAACAGCAGGGTTGACTTGCCGATCCCCGGATCACCGCCGATCAGGGTCAGGGAGCCGGGGACGAAGCCTCCTCCCAGGACCCGGTCGAGTTCGCCGATGCGGCAGGGAAAGCGGGTCTCCCGGGCGGCAGTGAGGGAACGGAGCTGGCAGGGGGCCGCTGCCGGCGCGCCGGGGCGGCCCGCCGGGGCGGCCGGGGCGACCCGTTCTTCGGCGAAGCTGTTCCAGCCGTCACAGTTGGGGCAGCGACCGAGCCACTTGGGGCTCTGGTGGCCGCAGCTCTGGCAGACGAAAAGGAATTTTTCCCTGTTTTTCCCGCTCATGGTTTGACCATTTCCAGCCCGTTTCCCGGGAGAAATATTCTCTCCGGTAATTTTTTGTGCTATGTTAACTCCTTATCTTTTTTCCGGCAAGAAGGAGTTGCGGTCTTGCGGCTGCCGTCGGAAATGCTTATGATGGAAAAAATAACTATTTAAGTCATCTTTTCCGGCGCCGATGGGGTGGCCGCTGAGGGGAAGGCAGGTTGGCTCGCAGCTGTCGGCTTTTGGGATACTCCCCGGAAATAATTCGGCAGCCGGGAATTTCTCCAGATCCTTCATCCGGCCGTTATCGGTTTTGAATTAATGTTTTTTGGGGTCCTGAGTAAAGGGGAACGGTAAAAAAGTTTTCCTTTTTTAAGCAGTTTGGCGCCGAACCTGGCAACGGGAAAAGAGAAAAAACCATGCTTGATAAGTCGATCATCCGGAAACTGGAAAAAATCGTCGGCCGCGAGAATATGACCACCGAGAAATCGGATCTGATCTGCTACGCCTTCGATGCCACCCAACAGCGCTTTCTTCCCGACGTCGCCCTCTACCCGCAAAGCGCCGCGGAGATCAGTGACATCCTGAAACTCGCCAACGCCGAAAAAATACCCGTGGTGCCCCGCGGCTCCGGCAGCGGATTTTCCGGCGGCAGCCTGCCCACCATGGGCGGCATCGCCCTGGTGCTGCGGCGCATGGACAAAATCCTCGAGATCGACGAGGAGAACATGCTGGCCGTCGTCGAGCCCGGCGTGGTGACCGAGGTCTTCCAGCAGGCGGTGGAAGCCAGGGGACTTTTCTATCCCCCCGACCCGGCCTCGCTCAAGTTCAGTTCCCTCGGCGGCAACGTCGCCGAGTGCGCCGGCGGCCCCCGCTGCGTCAAGTACGGGGTGACCCGCGACTACATCCTCGGCCTCGAGGTCGTCACCCCCCAGGGCGACATCATCCACACCGGCGGCCGCACCATGAAAGGGGTGGTCGGTTACGACCTGACCCGGCTCATGGTCGGCAGCGAAGGGACCCTCGGCGTGGTGACCAAGATCATCATCAAGCTTTTGCCCCTGCCGGCGGCCAAGAAGACCATGCTCGTCGTTTTCGATTCGATCCGCGGCGCCAGCCAGGCGGTCTCCGACATCATCCTCGGCCGCATCATTCCCACCACCCTCGAGTTCATGGATTCCACCAGCATCGACGTGGTGCGCAACGCCACCAATCTGTCGATTCCGGAAAGGGCACGGGCGATCCTCATCATCGAGGTGGACGGCGATGAGGAGCTGCTGGAGAAGCAGGCCGAGAGGATTCTTGAGATCGTCGCTCCCTTCGGCGTCGTGGAAACCCGCGTCGCCAAAGACAAGGCCGAGAGCGACGACATCTGGAAGCTGCGCCGCAGCATTTCCCCCAGTCTGCGCCAGGTCAATCCCAACAAGTTCAACGAGGACATCTGCGTGCCGCGCAGCAAAATCCCCGACATGATCCTCGAATTGGAGCGGATTTCCCGGGAGGTCGGAGTGCCGATCATCAATTTCGGCCACGCCGGCGACGGCAACATCCACGTCAACGTCATGGTCGACTTGGCCGAAGAGGGGATGCAGGAGAAAGTCGACCGGGCCCTGGAGGAGATCTTCCGCGCCACCCTCAAGCTGGGCGGAACGATCAGCGGCGAGCACGGCATCGGCACCACCAAGGCCCCCTACCTGGGCATGGAACTGAACGATCCGACCATCCAATACATGTGGATTATCAAGAAGGCCCTCGACCCGAACAACATCCTCAACCCCGGCAAGATTTTCGGGTTTTCCGGAAACGAGTGACGACACCATGGCGGAACTGAAAAAGCAGCCTGAACTCAAGGATTACGCGGAGCAGATCAAACAGTGCGTCAAGTGCGGCACCTGCCACGCCTACTGCCCGATCTTCGACCAGGAGCGCAAGGAGCCCCTGGTGGCGCGGGGCAAGGTCGCCCTCGCCCAATCCCTGCTCAACAAGGAAACGGAGATCGACGCCCGCTTCATGGAGAACCTCTCCAAGTGTCTGCTGTGCGGATCCTGCTCCGACAAATGCCCCAACCTGGTGCCGGTGGAGGAGATCGTCGCCGCCTCGCGGCGCGAGATCGCCCGCCGCAAGGGGTTGTCCCTCTTCGGCTTCGGGCTCTCCACCACCCTCAAGCACCCCAGGCTGATGAAGCTGATGGCCAGAATGGGCAACCTCTTCTCCTGGCTGGTGTTCCGCAAGGTGCCGGAGAAGAGCGGCCTGCGGCTGCGCTTCCCCGCCCCCTACATCCGCGGCGACCGCACCATTCCCAAGGTGGCTCCGCGGTTTCTGCGGGACGCCCACCCGGAATTCATCCCCGGCGAGCCGGGCAAGCCGACGGTGGCTTTCTTCACCGGCTGCATGGCCAATTTCATGTATCCCCACATCGGCGATGCCGCCATCGACGCCCTGAAGCTCCTCGGAATGAACATCCGCATTCCGCAAAACCAGGGATGCTGCGGGGTGCCGGCCCTTTCCTCGGGGGACGGCGTTACTGTGGACGAGCTGACGAAACGCAATTTTGACGCTTTCGCCGCCGTGGACGCCGATTATATCGTCACCGTCTGCGCCTCCTGCAACTTCGGGTTGCGCACCAACCTGGGCAAGACCGGCGCGGAAGGGGAGAGCCTCGCCGGCAAGGTGATCGATATCCACCGCTTTCTCAACGAACAGGGGATCGGCGCCAAGCTCGCCGCCCTGCCGCCCCGGGAGAAAAAGGTTCGCGTCACTTATCACGACCCCTGCCATCTGCGCAACCAGGGGATCACCAAGGAGCCCCGGGAAATCCTCAGAGCCCTGCCCGGGGTCGATTTCGTCGAGATGCGCAACGCTGACCAGTGCTGCGGCCTGGGCGGCACTTTCTCCGTCTATCATTACGACATGAGCGTCAAGATCGGCGCCAAAAAGGCGGCCGCGATCCGCGACAGCGGCACCGAGGTGGTGGCCACTGCCTGTCCCGGCTGCATGATGCAGCTGCTCGACTCCATCAACCACGCCGGCCTTGCCCACCGCGTCTGCCACGTGCTGGAACTGGTGGCCGCCGAACTGCCACCCGCCAATCAAAAATAACCCATGACCAAGGCTCTAGGACTCTTTTCCGGAGGCCTCGACAGCATTCTGGCGGCGCTGGTTTTACGCCGCCAGGGCATCGAGGTCGCCGGGGTGACTTTCGTCACTCCCTTTTTCGGCGCCGAAAAGGCACTCAAATCCGCGGCGCCGCTGGCTATCCCCCTCATCGTCCGCGATATCGGCGCCGTCCATCTGGAGATGCTCAAAAACCCTCGCTACGGCTACGGCCGCAACCTCAACCCGTGCATCGACTGTCACGCCCTGATGTTCCGCCTCGCCGCCGCGATGATGGCCGACGGCGGCTTCGACTTTCTGTTTTCCGGTGAGGTGCTGGGGCAACGCCCCATGAGCCAGAACCTCAACTCCCTCAAGGCGGTGGCCAAGGCTTCCGGCGCCGGCGACAGGATTCTGCGCCCCTTGAGCGCCAGGCTGCTGCCGGTCACCGCCATGGAAAAAGAAGGACGGGTCGACAGAAACCAGCTCCTCGATATCCAGGGACGGAGCCGGCGCCGCCAGGAGGAACTGGCCAACGAGTGGGGAGTGAAGGTTTATCCGGCTCCCGGCGGCGGCTGCCTGCTGACGGAAAAATCCTTCATCAACCGCCTTCGCGAATTGCTGGAGACCACCCCCGAGGCGGATGTCGTCGATGTGGAACTGCTCAAACTCGGCCGCCGCTTTCGCCTGCCGCCGGCGGCCTGGCTGACCGTCGGCCGCAACCGGGAACACAACGAGGCCATACGCCGCCTGGCGCGGCCTCACCATTGGCTGCTCCAGGCCCGCGACTGCGCCGGGCCTCTGGGACTGGTCAGCGGCGCCGTCGACGCGGACAATCTCCTTGCCGCGGCCGCCATCGTCGCCGGTTACGGCAAAGGAAAAAACTGTGCGAGCCTGGTGGTGGCATTGCGGCGGGAGGCAGAAAACCGTGAGCTCATAGTGGCCCCCTTTTCCGCCGCGGAACTGGCGGAACGGATCCTTTTTTAATGGGACGTTGTTTATTTGTTGACTAACCCTCTCTTTCTCATTATATTTTGTTCATGCCAAGAACCGCCCGCCTTGATCTGCCCAACCTTTTACAGCACGTCATAGCCCGTGGCGTCGATCGTTGCGATATTTTCCGGGATGATGCCGACCGCCAACGCTTTCTCCTGAGTTTTTCCGGTCTTTTGGTTGATACTGGCACCCAGTGTTTCGCCTGGTCCCTGATGCCCAACCATTTCCATCTCCTCCTTCGCCCCCGGAATCGTCTGGCGCCCTTCATGCGCCGGCTTCTCACCGGCTATGCCGTCTATTTCAATCTCCGTCACAACCGTTCCGGTCATCTGTTCCAGAACCGCTATAAATCGTTGGTCTGTGAAGAAGATTCCTACCTGCTGGAACTGATCCGCTACATTCACCTCAATCCTTTGCGCGCCGGGTTGGTGAAAGATCTCGTCGCTCTGGATCATTACCCCTGGTCCGGCCATGCGGTCATCCTTGGGAAAAGATTACTGGAAGGCCAAACTCCGGCGGAAATCCTGTCCCTGTTTTCCCAGAAAAAGGCCGAGGCGAGACAGCATTATCGAGCCTTTGTGGAGGACGGGATCCCCCAAGGAAAGCGGGAGAATCCGGGCGGCGGAAGAAAAAAGACGGGCAGGATTGAGCCAACAGAAAAGGATGATGTGCTGTATGACGACAGGGTTTTGGGGAGTGGGGCTTTTGTCGAGAACCTGAGAAAGCGCCAGGAATTTGCAGCCGAATTCCCCCGGACTCTGGAGATTTCCGATATCATTTCCCGGGTGTGCCGCCATTTTGCCATCGATCCGGCGGATTTGCTGCAGAAAAGGCGTACGGAGAAACTCGCGGCGGCGCGGAGCGTCATCTGTTATCTGGCGGTCCGTCAAGAGGGGTACAACGGCGTGGAGGTCGGACGCCGGGTGAATCTTGGTCGTTCCGGCGTCTGTGTGGCCGCCGACCGAGGAGAGAAAATGGCAAAGGGGGAGCCGGCGCTGTTGAAGTTGGTGAACGAATAAACAACGTCCCCGATTGATTTGCGATTGATTCGAAAGAAAACGAAAAAAGCTCCCGGTTTTGCCGGGAGCTTTTTTGTATGGTGCCAGGAGTGGGCAGGATTTACATCATGCCGCCCATGCCGCCCATGCCGCCCATGCCGCCGGGCATGCCGGGACCTTCGTCCTTCTTCGGCTTTTCGGCGATGGTGGCTTCGGTGGTCAGCATCAGGCCGGCCACGGAAGCGGCGTTCTGCAGGGCGCTGCGCACGACCTTGGTCGGGTCGATGATCCCTCTTTCGATCATGTCGCAGTATTCTTCGCTGGAGGCATCAAAGCCTTCGGCGTTTTCCTTGTTCTTGACTTCGTTGACGACGATGGAGCCTTCGATGCCGCAGTTGGCAGCGATCTGGCGGAGGGGTTCCTCGATGGCGCGCTTGATGATGTTGACGCCGAACTGCTGTTCGCCGGGGAGTTCCATTTTTTCCAGGGCGGGGAGGGCGCGCAGGAGTGCGACGCCGCCGCCGGGGACGATGCCTTCTTCCACGGCCGCACGGGTGGCGTGGAGGGCGTCTTCAACGCGGGCCTTCTTCTCTTTCATTTCGGTTTCGGTGGCCGCGCCGACTTTGACCACGGCGACACCGCCGACCAGTTTAGCCAGGCGCTCCTGGAGTTTTTCACGGTCGTAATCGCTCTTGGTGTCGTCGATCTGGGTACGGATCTGCTTGACCCGTGCCTGAATGTCGACATCGGAGCCGGCGCCGTCGATGATGGTGGTGTTGTCCTTGTCGATGACGAGGCGCTTGGCGGAGCCGAGCATATCCAGGGTGGCGTTCTCCAGTTTCATGCCCACTTCCTCGGAGATGACGCGGCCGCCGGTGAGGATGGCGATGTCTTCCAGCATGGCTTTGCGGCGGTCGCCGAAACCGGGAGCCTTGACGGCGGCGACGTTGATGGTGCCGCGCAGCTTGTTGACCACCAGGGTGGCCAGGGCTTCGCCTTCGACGTCTTCGGCGATGATCAGCAGGGGACGGCCCTGCTTGGCCAACGGTTCGAGGATCGGCAGCAGGTCGCGCATGTTGCTGATCTTCTTGTCATGGATGAGGATCTTGACGTCTTCCATGACGGCTTCCATGCGGTCCGGATCGGTAACGAAATAGGGGGACAGGTAGCCGCGGTCGAACTGCATCCCTTCCACGGTGTCCAGGGTGGTCTCCATCGCCTTGGCTTCCTCGACGGTGATGACCCCTTCCTTGCCGACTTTTTCCATCGCTTCGGCGATGATGTTGCCGATGGTTTTGTCGCTGTTGGCGGAGATGGTGCCGACCTGGGCGATTTCCTTGTGGTCCTTGATCGGCTTGGAGAGGTTGCGCAGTTCGGCGATAACGGTTTCCACGGCGCTGTCGATGCCGCGCTTGATTTCCATCGGGTTATGGCCCGCGGTGACCAGCTTCACCCCTTCGCGGTAGATGGCCTGGGCGAGAACGGTGGCGGTGGTGGTGCCGTCGCCGGCGACATCGGAGGTCTTGGAAGCGACTTCCTTGACCAGCTGGGCGCCCATGTTTTCGAATTTGTCTTCCAGTTCGATCTCTTTGGCAACGGTGACGCCGTCCTTGGTGATCAGGGGGCCGCCGAAGGATTTTTCGATGATGACGTTACGGCCTTTGGGGCCGAGGGTGGCCTTGACGGCCTGCGCCAGGATATTGACCCCTTCCAGGATCGCGCTGCGGGCATCCTGCCCGAATTTGAGTTCTTTTGCAGCCATTGTCTATATTCCTCCTTGTATCTGCTGATTGAGATGGGATCGGTCTTCGTCTCCGGTGATTACTCGACAACGCAGAGGACGTCTTCCTCGCGCATGATGAGGAATTCATTGCCGTCGATCTTGATCTCCGAACCGGAATATTTGCCGAAAAGCACTTTGTCCCCTTCCTTGACGTCCATGGGAACGGTTTTGCCGTCGGGGAGTTTTTTCCCCTTGCCGACGGCGATTACCCGGCCCTGCTGGGGCTTTTCCTTGGCGGTGTCGGGAATGATCAGCCCGCCGGCGGTTTTGGTTTCTTCTTCGATCCGTTCAACGATGATACGGTCCTGCAGAGGTCTTACACTCATCTTTTCTGCTCCTTTCTGGTTTTGCCTGTTTGACTTGAGTCGATGCAAGAATGATCCGGAAGAGGGTTTCCTCCGGTTTTTTAGGCGCCTCGCCGTTGTTAGCACTCGATGACGTAGGGTGCTAACAACGGCACCTAATATAATTCCTGGCGTATAGAAGTCAAGGGGTTTTTCCGTAAAAATTTTCCGGTGGGGCGGTTGGACGATGGTGGTGGGGGAGGGCGGTCATTGACAATTTCTTGCCGATGATGCTAATTAGCGGGGAAACTCCGGAAGATCCGCCGGCGGGGCGTGCCGGTGTCATAAGCTTTTTTTACAGGAGAGGACCGAAAAATGGCCAAGAAACTCTATGTTCCGGGACCGGTCGAGGTGCGGCCCGATGTGCTGGCGGCCATGGCGCGACCGATGATCGGCCATCGCACCAAGGAATATGCGGCGCTCCATGAGAAGGTGGTGAACCGCCTCAAAACCCTGCTCAACACCGGGGGGCGGGTCTTTCTTTCCACCTCCAGCGCTTTCGGGGTTATGGAGGGGGCGATCCGCAATCTGGTGCAGAAGCGCTGCGTCAACTTCGCCAACGGCGCCTTCGCCAAGAAGTGGCACGACGTCACCCTGCGCTGCGGCAAGGAGGCCGATGTGGTGGCCGTCGACTGGGGCCAGCCGGTCACCGCGGAGGTGGTGGATCAGGCCCTGGCCACCGGCAAATACGACGCCATGACGCTGATCCACAACGAAACCTCCACCGGCGTGATGAGCCCCTTGGCGGAGATCGCCGCGGTGATGCGCCGCTATGCCGATGTCTCCTTCATTGTCGACACCGTTTCCTCGATGAGCGCCGTTCCCCTCGATCTCGACTCCCTGGGAACCGATGTCTGCCTGGCGGGGGTTCAGAAGGCTTTCGGGCTGCCGCCGGGGCTGGCCGTCTTCGCCGTTTCCGACAAGGCCCTGGAGAAGGCCGCGGCGACGCCGGGGCGGGGTTACTACTTCGATTTTGTCGAATTCGCCAAGATGGATGAAAAACACAACACCCCCAGCACCCCCTGCCTGAGCCAGATCTTCGCCCTTGACCATCAGCTCGACAAGATGTTCGCCGAGGGGCTGGAAAACCGCTACCGGCGCCATCTGAGGATGGCCGAGGCGACCCGCCGGTGGGTTGTCGACCAGGGTTTCACCCTGTTTCCCGATCCGGGCTGCTGTTCGGTGACCCTGACCTGTGCCCGCAACGACGGCCGCACCGATCTCGAACTGCTCAAGAAGCTGGCCGGGGACAAGGGCTACGCCATCGACAACGGCTACGGCAAGATCAAGAACGAGGCCTTCCGCATCGCCCACATGGGGGATTTCACGATGGCGGATATGGAGGAGCTGTTCGGGCTGCTGGAGGGGCTGCTGCCGCGGGTGAGGAAGTAGGGGAGGGATGTCGCCGGACAAGGCGAAACCAAAGGCGTCAATTCAGCACTGCGTTGCTATCGACCGCCAGCCAATTTCTACCTACCTGCTTCTGCCTCGGGGCTCCGCCCCGCGCCCCGGCTTCCTTTTTGCGCGCCCAAAAAGGAAGCGAAAAAGGGCGCCCCATTGACTGGCCCGCCCAACATCGGCGGGTGCCCTCCATGCCGCCGCCGTTTCGGGGAGCGGCAAAAACTCCCTTTGGTCAGACAGTTTGCCGCTCTATGAAATGATCCCGAACCGGCGGCGGCATTCCGGCTGCGTCAAAAAGGGGGGTGAAAAAACAAAAGTTCAAAAGCAAAGGGTCAAAAGATTTTTATCCCTATTTTTCCCCTCGCCGGAGGGGCGATTTCTTTGGCGGGGAATTCGAGCGCAAACTGTCTGAGGCGTTTTCCAGCCGAGTTTTTGCGCTCGCCGCCAAAAAAATTGTCCCGGAGGGGACCCTTCAGGGCGAGGGGAAACGGGGCCGGTTTCTTTTGCCTCCTTTTCTTTATCGGCATAAAGAAAAGGAGGTCGCCATCAAGACGAAACCAAAGGCTGAAAACCGGTTGAAAGCTGCTACCGGCTGATGGCTGGGGTCTTCAAAAATTCGCATTGGGCTTAGTCCCGGAAGCGTTTCAGCAGATCCCCGTAGGCGTCGATGCGGCGGTCGCGGAGGAAAGGCCAGATTCGCCGGGTTGCCTCCGCCTTGGCGAAATCCACTGTCGTCACCAGGATCTGTTCCTCCCTGCCGCCCCGTGTCAGGAAGGCCCCCTGGGCATCGGCGACGAAACTGTGCCCCCAGAAATCAATCCCGTAATCCTTTTCCGTCGGATGGGCTTCGAAGCCGACCCGGTTGACGCTGACCACCGGCAGGCCGTTGGCGACGGCGTGGGAACGCTGGATGGTGAGCCACGCCTCGAGCTGGTTTTTGCGGTCCGTTTCCTCTTCCCTGGGGTCGAAGCCGATGGCCGTCGGATAGATGAGCAGGTCGGCCCCGGCCAGGGCCATGAGGCGGGCCGCCTCGGGAAACCACTGGTCCCAGCAGACCAGAACCCCGAGGGAACCGACGGCGGTTTTTACCGGCATGAAGCCGAGGTCGCCGGGGGTGAAATAGAATTTTTCGTAATAGCCGGGATCGTCGGGGATATGCATCTTGCGGTACTTCCCGGCGATGGCGCCGTCCTTGTCGATGACCACGGCCGTATTGTGGCAGAGGCCGGGGGCGCGCCGCTCGAAGAGGGAGAGCACGAGGACGATGCCGCACCTCTGGGCCAGGCGGCCGAAAAAGTCCGTGGACGGGCCGGGTATCGCCTCGGCCAGGTCGAAACGGGTGGTCTCCTCGGTCTGGCAGAAGTAGGGGGAATTGTGCAGCTCGGGCAGAATCGCCAGCTGGGCGCCACGGGACGCCGCTTCCTCCACAGCGGCGGCGCAGTGACGCCGGTTGGTCTCGATGGCGTCGCCGAAACCGAGCTGCAGGGCGGCCAGGGTCAACTTTTTCATATCAGCACCCCCTTCGGCAGATCCATGGTGGCGCAGTGCAGCGAACCGCCCTGGCGGATGAGCTCCCGGCAATCGACGCCGATGATCTCCCGGTCCGGAAAGGTATCCCGCAATCTCTCCACGGCGACGGCATCCATCGGGTCGTCATAGGCCGGCACCAGAACGGCGCGGTTGATGATCAGAAAGTTGGCGTAGCCGGCGGCCAGGCGCCGCCCGTCCTCATCGTATCGGGGCGCGGGGATCGGCAGGGGCACCAGCCGGTAGGGCCTTGCCTCCTCGGTGCGGAAATCGGCAAGCTCCTCCGCCATTTTTTTCAGCTCCGGAAAGTGCTCGTCCGCTTCGTCTTCGCAGCTGCTGAAGGCGATGGTATCCGGGGAGCAGAAACGGGCCAGGATGTCGACATGACCGTCGGTGTCGTCCCCGGCCAGATAACCGTGGCGCAGCCACAGGAATCTTTTGATTCCCAGCAATGTCGCCAGTTTTTCCTCCAGTTCCGTTTTCCCCAGATAAGGGTTGCGGTTGGGATGGAGCAGACAGCGCTCCGTGGTGAGCAGGCTTCCCCGGCCATCGCTGTCGATGCCGCCCCCCTCCAGCACCAGGCCCGGGCGGATGACGGCGCGGGTGGTGAAAAGCCCGCACCGGCTCAGGGCCTCGGTGGCCCGGTTGTCGTTATAGGCGGGAAACTTTCCACCCCAGCCGGTGAATTCGAAATCGATCAGAAAGGGCCGGCCGTCACAAAAAGCGGTGACCGGGCCGAAATCCCTGACCCAGGTATCGTCGGTGCCAATCTCCAGGCAGAAGAGCCCCGAACGGGGAATGTGGAACTGCTCCATCTCTTGCCGCAGTCGGCCAAGATCGGGGGCGATCAGCAGCACCTTTTCAAAGGGGAGGATGCGGCGGATGATGTCAGCGCAGGTTTTTTGCGCCGCGGTCAGGCGCGGCCGCCAGTCGGTCCCCTGGTGGGGCCAGGCGAGAAGAACGGCGTCCTGTTCCTCCCATTCGGCCGGTAAGCGAACAGCCATATCACTAACTCCCGAAGCGATGGGGAATCGGCCGGCGGTGTCCGGCTCGGCAGCGCTGTTTAAAACCCAGCTCGTCCCCCCGTAAACCTGTTTGTCTAAGCGGACAAAGCCGAGTATATTCTCTCCTGAAGCCATTTTCATCTTTTTTCTTTATGTTTTCTGAGTACATATCTTGCATCGGAATCCTGCCATGAATATCTGGTCCTGGCTTTGTACCGTGCGCCGCGTCGGGCTGCGCACCGAGGTTCTTCTCAACCTGGCCATTCTGCTGGCCGCGATCCTCTTTTTTTCCTGCCTGCTGTGGGTCCGCTTCATGGAGAAAACCCTGCTTTCCCAGCGGGTTTCCCTGGCCGAGGAAACCGTGCGTCTGATCCTTCCGCCGCCGCCCCCAGGGGGGCGGCTCGGCGACGGCCTTCAGCAAAGGCTGCGCAGCCTGCAGAATCAAGGCAGCGTTGCCGCCTGGGCCGTCTATGACCGGAATTTCCTGCGCGTGGCGGATCACAACGGACACATCATGACACCCGTGGCCGAGGCGGATCTGCGGGGCGGGGTTCTGGCCGGCGGCCCGCGGATCGATGTGGATTACCCTCCCTTTTCCAGTCTGTTTTTCCCCTGGACAAAAACGGAAGAGATAAAACCCCTGCGGGTGGTGGCCCCCATCCCGGCCAGTTCCCCTTTTTCCCAGGGGGTGCTGGTGGTCGATTTTGCCCTTCGGGACATTCCCGCCAGGATTGGGGCGGAGACGGCCGGTTACCTGGTCTATGCCCTGCCCACGGCGCTGATCATCATCGGCTTCGGCGTCATCCTTTTGGGGAAAAACGTCGTCCGGCCCCTGGAAACCCTGAACGCCGACACCCGCCGCGTCGCCGGCGGAGACTTGGAATACCGGGTGGCGGCGGAGGGACCGAAGGAGTTTGTTTCCCTGGCCGCCTCCTTCAACGCCATGATCGCCTCCCTGCGGGAAAAACGGACGGAGACGCAAGGGTACATCCGCGAACTGGAGGCTGCCAATCTTAACCTCAGGGAGACCCGGGAGGAACTGATTCAGGCGGCCAAGATGGCCTCCATAGGCCACCTGACCGCCGGCATGGCCCACGAATTGGGCAATCCTCTGGCGGCGGTGCAGGGTTATCTGGAGATTTTGGGAAGTGAGGCCGGCGACGAGGCGCAGCGGGAGATCGCCGATCGGGCGCTGACGGAGATCGGCCGCATCAATCATCTGGTTCGCGATCTCCTCGATTACACATCCCCCCACAAACAGGAGTCCGCCGATTGTTTCGATCCCGCAGCCGCGGTGCGCGAGGCAAAAAGCATGCTCCTCCATCGGGGCGGTGGCGCCATCGCCATTGATGACCGCCTGCCCCGATCCCTGCCGGCGGTTTTAATGCCCCGCCACCAGCTGGTCCAGGTGTTCGTCAATCTGCTGATGAACGCCCGCGACGCTGCCGCCGCCTGTCCCCAGAAACCGATCCTGCTCGCCGGGGAGGAGGATGGCGGAAACATCCGCCTGACGGTTGCCGATCAGGGCGAGGGAATCCCCGAGGAGAACCTGACCCATATTTTCGAACCCTTCTTCACCACCAAGGAAACCGGGAAGGGCCGCGGCCTGGGGCTGGCCGTCTGCCGCCGCATCATCCATGAGGCGGGCGGGCGGATCGAGGTGGATTCCAGGCCGGGTCAGGGAACCACCTTCTGCGTTTTCCTCAGAAAAGCCATGGGAGCAAGCAATGAGATTTGAAACCCTGCTGATCGTCGACGACGAAGCGGCCATGCGCCATATGCTGCGGCTCCTTCTCGAGAAACGGGGCTATCGGATCGTCGAGGCCGCCGACGGCGGGGAAGCCCTGCTCGCCGTGGCCCGGTCGGCCCCCGACGCCGTCCTCTGCGATATCCGCATGCCCGGCCGCGACGGTCTTTGCTTCCTGCGCGAGGTGCGCCGGGAGCATCCCCAGCTGACCGTGGTCATGATGAGCGCCTACGGCACCGTCGACACCGCCATCGAGTGCCTCAAGGAGGGGGCTTACGACTACGTTTCCAAGCCCTTCAAGACCGACGAGGTGCTTCTGTGCCTTCGCAAAGCGGAGGAACGTATCGGCCTGCAGAGGGAAAACCTGCTCCTCAAGCGCAAGCTCGGGGAGCGGGAGGAGGCGGGATTCATCGGTGACAGCGCGGCGGCCAAAAAGGTCCGCGAACTTGTCGGGCAGGTGGCCGATGCCTCCTTCCCGGTGCTGGTGACCGGCGAGACCGGCACCGGCAAGGAAGTGACGGCGCGGGCCCTGCATCGGGCGGGGCGCTGGCGGGACGGCCCCTTCGTCACCGTCAACTGCGGGGCCATTTCCTCCGGCCTCATCGAGAGTGAGCTTTTCGGCCACGCCAAGGGCGCCTTCACCGGCGCCGATCGCGCCCGGGAAGGGCTTTTCGCCGCCGCCGACGGCGGCATCCTTTTCCTGGACGAAATCGGCGAGTTGCCCCTCGACCTGCAGCCGAAACTGCTGCGTGTGCTTCAGGAAGGGGAGGTGCGGCCCGTCGGCGCGACGAAGCTCTCGAAAGTCCATGTCCGCGTGGTCGCCGCCACCGCCCGGGATCTGCGCGCCGAGACGCAACTGGGGCGGTTCCGGGAGGATCTCTTCTATCGCCTCAACGTTGTCGAAATCCACATCCCCCCCTTGCGGGAGAGACCGGAGGACATCCCCCTGCTGGTCGATCATTTCCTGCGCCGCCTCGCTCAGCAGGAAGGACGCCGTCCGCCCCGCCTCGCCGGCGATGCGGTGGCCGCCCTGCAGAGCCGTTCCTGGCCCGGCAATGTCCGGGAACTG
>Ga0123328_1001241_pt1 | contig 25350 bp, 20 predicted proteins | sample BioC12SIPDNA_2_FD_89702 | JGI IMG/M metagenome (GOLD analysis project Ga0123328, IMG submission 89702) | Anaerobic biogas reactor microbial communites from Washington, USA - Biogas_R1_A C12 SIP DNA | ecosystem: Engineered > Bioreactor > Anaerobic > Unclassified | place: Washington, USA...
CCGCAACAGCGCCAGGTACTCGCCGTACTGCCGTCGCCATCGGTCGCCGCCCTTGTCGGAGAAGACGATCGAGGCGTTGGCCTCGACAATCTTGCCATTCTCGCGCGCCGCGGCGGCGAACTCGTCGTGCATCGATTGCGGAACGATGGAGAAGTCCGCCAGCCACGGGAACGGCACCATCTCGCCGTTGGCCTTGGTGTACTTGTCGCGCCACCACCACGGGTGGGCAATGATCGTCACGCTGGGATGCTCGGCCAGGAACATGTTCTGCCGATGGTAATCGCGGACCATGGCCTCGGGCTTCATCTCGGCTCCGAGCGGCCAATGAGTGCCGGCGATCACGTACTGAATGCCCAGCCGTTGGACCACCTCGTCGGGCAGCACCAGGTCGAGTTGCCCGGGCGGCCCGCCGGGAAACCAGCCCCAGATGTTCCCCTCGCTGCGCGTCCGCTGGATGTCCCAGTCGCGCAGGACGCTGGCCTCGACGGCGAAGGCGACGTGGTCCTTCTCGGGCAGGGCGTCGTACTCGCGGCGCGCCGCCTCCAGGTCCGCGATGTTCTGCTCGGTGAAAATGTGATCCGTGACGCCCCACCGGGTCACCTCGGTCGCGGCAATCCGCTCGGCCAGCCGGGCCAGCGCCGCGTCCTTGTTGCCGCACGGCGAATTGCGCGTGTGCACGTGCCAATCATTGCGAATCTGCATCGGTCCTCTCCATGACTCCCCCCAGCGCGACGCCCGGAGCCGCGAGCGCCCGACCCATCCTATCCCGACTCCCGCCGCCAATCAAGCGCACCGGGCTGACCTCGACAGCCTGAGGCCCAGGACCGCCCACTCCAACGAACGACCGCCACGCACGCTGGCGAACGACCGCCGCACATGCCGGAATCTTTGGGCACACCCCCCGAGAACGGTCGTGCCGCATTTCTGTTGGCTCCGTTTGAAATCGGACGTATAGTCTCCGGCCTGAAAGGCGACCGATTCGTCATTACCAAAGGAGGTAGGGCCATGCCTGCACTGGATATGCCGTTGGACAAACTCAGGGTCTACCAGGGAACCAACCCGAGACCGTCGGACTTCGACGCCTTCTGGGACCGCTCGCTGGCCGAGGTCTCGCAGCTCGATCCGAAGGTGGAACTGCGCGACGCGGAGTTCCAGATGCCCGTGGCCGAGTGCAAGCACCTGTTCTGGACGGGCATGGGCGGCGCGCGGGTTCACGCGAAGCTCCTGCGGCCGAAGCACGCGAAGGGGTCGCGTCCGGCGGTGCTGATGTTCCACGGTTACAGCGGCTCCTCGGGCGACTGGTCCGACAAGCTCAACTACGTGGCCCTCGGGTACACCGTGGCGGCCATGGACTGCCGCGGGCAGGCCGGCCTCAGCGAGGACGTCGGCGGCACCACCGGCAACACCTATCGCGGCCAGATCATCCGCGGGCTGAACGACGGGCCCGAGAAGCTCTACTACCGCCAGGTGTATCTGGACACGGTGCAACTGGCGCACATCGTCATGGGCCTGGACGGCGTGGACCCGACGCGCGTGGGCGTCGCCGGAGGCAGCCAGGGCGGCGGACTGACGCTGGCCTGTGCCGCCCTGGAGCCGCGCATCAAGAAGGCCGCCCCGACCTTCCCGTTCCTGAGCGACTATCGCCGTGTCTGGGACATCGACCTGACCAAGAACGCCTACTGGGAACTCACGTATTACTTCAAGTGCTTCGATCCGCTGCACGAACGCGAGGACGAGATCTTCACGCGGCTCGGCTACATCGACGTGCATCACCTGGCCCCGCGCATCCGGGCCGAGGTGTTCATGGGCGTGTCGCTCCAGGACCAGACGTGCCCGCCGTCCACCCAGTTCGCCGCGTACAACCGGATCGCGTCACCAAAGTCCATGGCCCTGTACCACGACTTCGGCCACGAGGGCCTGACCGGCCACGGCGACCGCGTGTTCCAGTTCATGAGCGGGCTGTAGAGATCGAGAGGACGCCGTTGTTAACCCCTCTCCCTTGAGGGGAGAGGGTGGCCCGCAGGGCCGGGTGAGGGTGGCGAGCGGAGAAGACGTGACGAATTCGGAGGGGTTGCCCCATTCGACCCTCGCCGCCCCTCGCTCAAAGCTCGGGGCACCTCTCCCTGCACGCAGGGCGAGGGGTTACAGGAGCGTGCTTCGCACGCGCGTTGACTGAGAGAACGCGTGGGTCCGGTGGACCCACCCTACGGCTGTCAGGGCATCGACCGGTCCGTCACGATCAAATACCACAGGGTCCCCGGATCGCCGGGCAGGCGGATCGTCCAGGCGCCTCCCTCGGCGCGTTCGGCGGCCCATTCCTTCACCGACGTCCCCGTGCCGTCCAGGGCATGCAGCCGATAGCCTTCGATGGCGGCGGCCTGGCTCTCCAGGCGGATGGTCGCGCGCACCGGCTCGATCCGCGTCGGCGCTTTGCCCCAGCGGTCGCCGACGCTCGTGCGGGCCTCGTTCCATTGCTGATCGGTGTTCTCCATCCGCGCGCAGGCCGTGACCAGCATGCGCCCGGACATTTCCAGCGGCTGCCCGTCCAGCGACGACACCGTGACGGCGGCAAAGTCCGGGCCGTCGATCTCGACCGTCACCGGCCCGAGTCGCTGCGGCCTGCCGCGGGAGGACCCCACCACGGCCACGCTCCGCGCGCCGCGGGCCGTGTAGAGGCCGGTGCGCGGCCCGGCGGCCGTCCAGCGCAGCACGTCGCCGGCGGTGGTCATCGACCACGGCCCCCTCTCGGGCGACAGCGGCGGCAGACGGAACTCGTTGCCCGGCTGCACCAGGTGCGTGTCGGACGAGCCGGCCATGTCAAACATCGCGACGCTGTAGCGGCCGAAGAAGATCGCCTCGGGCGTCGCGCCGGCCGCATCCAGCACGCGGTCGGACCACACGCCGTACCGACCGGCGAGCCGCAGCATCCGCTCCGGCGACAGGGCCGTAACCACCGACACGGGCAACTCCGGAATGTCGCCGCGGCGGAACATCAGCGCCCCGGCCGCCATCTGGGCCATCTTCACGGGGTTGCCGGCGATGTCGAAGAAGCCGCGCACGTAGTCATTATCCCAGTCGGCGCCGTGACGGTAGGCGAACAGGAAGACGCCGTCCCAGTCCTGCGCGGCGGCGAACGACGCGATCATCGGCACGCCCTCGGCCTGGTACTCGCTCGGGGCGCTGTGGTTGTACTCGGTGACGGTGAACGGCCGCGCCGCCGAACGGTTGTCCGGGTACATCACCCGGTGCCGCGCCAGGGTGACCAGCGTGGACCGCTGCGGCTCGTCGGCCATCGGCGTGTTGCCGATCACCCAGTCGCGCTCGTCCCACGGGCGGTTTGGAAAATGCGGGTGCTGCCAGTAGGCGTGACTGTCGACGAAGTCCAGGTGCGATTGCACCCAGTCGCCCGGAGCCGTCCAGCCCGCGGTGCCCGTCACGGCCGCCTTCACGCCGAGTTCCTTGATCAGGTGCTGGCGCATCCCCGTGAAGTACCGCAGGTCGAGGTCCGTCAGGAACGCGGCCCAGTCGCGCCGGCGGCCCTCTGCGGCCAGGTCGTCCGGGCGGACCATGGCGACGTTCCGCTTGGTCAGCGTCTCGCGCTCGCCCAGGCCCGTGCGCCCGCCGGGCGTCAGGGAAATCTCGGCCAGGTCCACCGCACCCGTCGCCTGCCCCACGGACACCGAGAGCCGCGCGTTGTCGCAATCGGCCGTGGCCTCGAACCCGAGCTCCACGGGCCGCCATGTGTCGGTCAGCGTCACCTGCTCGCTCAGGCCGAGCGTTTCCCACGGGGCGTCGTGCTGCTGCGCCACGACGTGAATGCTGCGGGACGCGTCCGCGCGGGCCAGCATCCGCACGCTGTAGAAGCGGCCCTTGCGGATCGTCAGTCCCGGCTGCATGAACTGGAGGTGCCAGGCCGTGTCGGTGACCGCCTGGACGTTGAGGCGCACGGCGTGCGGCTGGCCGGCCTGTCGCTCGACGGGTTCCGCGGTCATGCGCGCCGCATCGAGCACGCCGAGGCGCCAGTGCGCCTCGATCACGTCGCGCGTGAGGTCCGCGCCGCCGGCGAGCATCTCGGGCCCGCGCGGCAGTTCGCCGACGGCCCAGGCCTCGCGCAGGGCATTGTCGCTGTCGTACCGGTCGCACAGCCAGGCGTTCCACAGGTCCCCCAGCAGCCGCTCGTACCGCGGCGAGAATCCGTTGCGGCCGTACGCCGACAGCGCCAGCAGCGCCGAGTTCTCGTTCGACAGCTCCACGAGCGCCACCACCGGGTCCTCGGCGTAGGTGAGCTTCGTGTAGGCGTTTCTGTGGCCGAGCAGATCGCGGGCGTACCGTTTCTGGAGCTCGATCAGCTCCGGGTCGAACAGGCACACGATCTTGCCGAATTCGGTGAGTTCCTCGGGCTTCACGGCGGCGCCGGTGCGCGAGAAGTCGCGCGAGACGTGCAGGTTGATGTTCGCGTAGACGCCCTCGCGTTTCAGCGCGGCCAGCAGATAGTCCAGCCGGTCGAGCGCCTCGGGCTCGAGGCCGCTGAAGTCCTTCTTCCAGAGGCCGGTGGGCCAGGCGTGGTGGTCCATGTGGTGGAAGCGGACGCAGTTGACGCCGAAGGCCGCCAGACGCGCCGCCAGGCGGTCGGCGGCTTCGTGCGACGGAAAACACGCGCCGAAGCAGAGGTTCACGCCCCAGAATCGCACGCGCTGTCCGTCGGCGACGAAATGGCCGCCCTCGACGGTGACGCGCGGCAAGGCGTCGCCGCGAGGCCCGTCGAACACGCGGCGAAGGTCCGGCTCGGCCGGCACGCCCTGCGGCGGCAGGACGAACGGCACGAATCCTCCCGCCGCAGCCGCCGGGGACGAGGTCTCCTTGCCCCGGGCGGCAGCGTCGTCGCCCTGGCCCAGGGCCGCACTGGCCATCACCCCGCACACCAACGCCACGACGCACATCGGCAGACACTCGGACATGACGGTCTCTCCAGGACGGGCCACCTGCGCAGCGGTCGGTCCTTGCGGCGAGACCTTCGCCCCCGCGACGCCCCGGAGACGTGGTCACGGCAAGTCGAAAATCTTCCCGGGGTTCAGCACGCCGTTGGGGTCCAGAGCCCGTTTGACCGCTCGCAGCATGTCAATATACTCCGCCGAGACGAACAAGGGCATGTGTTTTTTCCGCTTGTGCCCGATGCCGTGCTCGCCGGAGATGCGGCCGCCGAGCGACGCCGTGAGGCGATACAGCTCGTCGAGCACCTTCGGCAGCGTCTCGTTCCATTGCTGGAGCGACCAGTCGGGGTTCTTCACGAGCCGCGTGTGAATGTTCCCGTCGCCGGCGTGGCCGTACGACGGAATGGCGATGCCGTACTTGGCCGACAGCTCGCCCATGCCCTTGACCAGCGCGGGAATGGCCGCGATCGGCACCACGAGGTCCTCGTTGGCCTGGTGCGGCGAGATGACCGAAAACGCCTCGGCGATGTTGCGGCGGATGTTCCAGACGCGCTCGCTCGTGGTATGGTTGTCGGCGACGTAGACCTCGACGGCCCCGGCCGCCATGCACTGCTCGCCCAGGGCCTCGTACTCGCGCTCGACCTGTCCTTCGTCGGCCCCGTCCACGGTGATCAGCAGCATGGCTCCCGCACGGCCATAGTCCAGCGACTCGTTGAGGTACCGGCACGACGCCTGCATCGACGCGCAGTCCATGAACTCGATGGCCGTGGGCGTGATGCCGCTTCGGACCATGATCATCGGCACCGCCGCAATCGCCTCGTCAATCGACCCGAACAGGCACAGCAGGTCCACGCTCGTCTTCGGCCGCGGGATCAGCTTCAGCACGATCTTCGTGAAGATGCCCAGCGTGCCCTCGCTGCCGAGCATGAGCTGGATCATGCTGTACCCGGTCACGTCCTTCAGGAGCTTGCCGCCGAGTTCGATGATCTCGCCCGTCGGCGTGACGATCTCCAGCCCCAGGACGTAGCGGCTCGTGACGCCGTACTTGACGGCCTTGCCGCCGCCGGCGTTCTCGGCCACGTTGCCGCCGATGGAGCACGTCTCGAGGCTCATCGGGTAGCCGGCGTAGAACAGGCCCGTGTCGCCCAGCCGCTCGTTGATCTCGGCCGTGACCACGCCCGGCTCGACCACGACCACCATGTTCGCCGGGTCGATCTCCAGGATGCGGTTCATGCGGTCGCACAGGAGGACCACGCCGCCGTGAATCGGCACCGCGCCGCCCGACAGGCCGCTGCCGGCCCCGCGCGGTGTGACGGGAAAGTGCTCCCGGTTGGCCAGCCGCATGATCGCTGCAATCTGCTCGGCCGTCTGCGGCCGCACCACCGCCTCGGGCATGTGGGCGTAGTGCCGGTCGGGAATCTCGTCGTGAGAGTAGGGTTCGAGCCTATCTTCATCGCCGAAAACGACATACGCATCGCCCACGATCCGTCGCAGTTCGGCGACGAGGGCGTCGGTCAACGGTGTGTACGCAGGCATGCTCATCCAGGGAACCTCCCGTTCCACCAAAAAACACAACCCAGAGCGAAGCATTATACCTGTTTCGCCGCCCTCGTCCATCCCCATCGGCAAGGTTTTCCCGCGGGGACGGCGCAGGACCGGACGGCGCGGCGATCTCGTCCGTGCGGCGCCGAGAAGGCTCAGTACGTCCACATAAGGTACATGCCGGGCTCGACGGCCCTGACCCTTTCAATGCCCATGTTGTTGGCCTCGGGAGGCGGCACGTCTGTCGGACCGATCACCAGACAGCAGTGGCCCATGCCACGGTAGGTGAAGACCACCTCGTTCTTGGCCTTCTCAGCAGAGACAATGTACCATCCGATGCGTTGGACGGCCGGCGGCGCGCTGCTGACGGAAACGGTCCCGGAGGTCGGCACCGTGGCGGCCCATGCTCTGATGACCTCCGCATCGACATTACTGCGGCACCACTCCGCCACGCCGTCTTCGTACGTCCATTGCCGCAGCCAGCACCCCCCGACCAACAGGAACAACAGGGCGGCTGCCATCGCGCCACGTGTCGCGTTCTGTCGCCAAGGGCACCGGCGTCGCTGCACGATCGCGCGCAAGGCGAAGACAAGCACCAGGGTCCCCAACCCTGCCAAACCTCCGAAGATCCACAGAGACTCGTACAAGTCATTCTCTACGGGGTACGACTGGTATAGGCCAAGCCAGTAATTGACGAAGCCGAGATGGAAAAGCAGCATGACCACGCTCAGTCCCACGGTCACGGCCCAATCGAGCCGGGCCGAGGGACGCTTCATAACAGGCGTTGCGGCTTGCGGCGGACGACCGACGGGGTGGGTCTCGATGTTCATCGCGTCCTGCCTCCGATTCCTTCGGCGCTGCCGCCGCTCAACGGTGCTCGGCAACCACGCCGAGCGGCCATGGCGTCCGCTCCACGGTCGGGTCTGTGGCCCGATCTGCATGCCACCCCTCGCGGCGGACTGCACCGGCGATTGTACCCGCAGCGGATTTCGCAGGCAACGGGCTTGACAGGGCCTCGTGAAACCGTCATGATACCGCCCGACATGGGGGATATCCTCCGCGCGACTGGCGAGATGGGACGTGGAACCGACCACGGGGGAGCGCGGCAGGAGAGATGAAGCCGATCGCCTGGGCTGCACCGCACGACGGGGCGCCGGGCGTTTTCTGTTCAGTGGCCGCGCCCGCCGGCGTCGGTGCCAACTCTGGAACCGACGGGCGAAAGGACACACCATGGAAACGAAACTGAAGTACGGCTGCAATCCGCACCAGGGCCAGTCCCGGCTCATCGTGCCCGGCGATCCGCCGCCGCTGGAAATGCTCAACGGCACGCCGGGGTACATCAACCTGCTCGACGCGATCGGCGCCTGGCAACTGGTCCGTGAGCTGCGACTGGCCACCGGGAAACCCGGCGCCGCCAGCTTCAAGCACGTCAGCCCGGCCGGGGCGGCCATCGCGCGGCCCCTGGACGAGGCGTTTCTGAAGAGCCAGTTCCTGGACCGGGAGGACCTGTCGCCCGTGGCGACGGCCTATGTCCGTGCCCGCGGCGGCGACCGCCTGTGCAGTTTCGGCGACGTGGCGGCCGTGAGCGACACGGTCGATGCGTCGCTGGCCCGCGTCCTGGCCCGCGAGGTCTGCGACCTGATCATCGCCCCCGGCTACGACGCCGACGCCCTGGAGATTCTCAAGAACAAGCGCGGCGGGAAGTTCCTCATCCTGCGGATCGACCCCGATTACGAGCCGCCGGCGGTCGAGAGCCGCCAGTTGTTCGGCTTCACCCTCGAGCAGCAGCGCAACGACGCCCGGATCGCCACCGGGATGTTCAAGAAGCCGGTCACGCCGGGGGCCAAGGTGCCCGACGACGTGGCCGAAACGCTCGCCGTGGCCACGATCACGCTGAAGTACACGCAGTCGAACTCCGTGTGCCTGGCGTACCAGGGCCAGGTGATCGGCAACGGCGCCGGGCAGCAGTCGCGCGTCCACTGCATGCGGCTGGCGTGCTCGAAGGCCGACAAGTGGTTCATGCAGCAGCACCCGAAGGTGCTCGGCCTGAAGTTCAAGGAGGGTCTGATGAAGGCCGAGAAGGCCAACGTCGTGGACCAGTACCTGATCTGGGACGAGCTGAGCGAGCCGGAAGAGCGGTTCATGCTGAGTCAGTTGACGGCCCGCCCCGAGCCGCTGACGCGCAAGGAACGAACCGACTGGATTGCGAAATTCGACGACGTGTGCGTCAGTTCGGACGCGTTTTTCCCGTTCCGCGATTCGATCGACCGCGCCAGCCGCAGCCACGTCAAGTACGTCGCTCATCCGGGCGGATCGCTGCGCGACGAATCGGTCACCGAGGCTGCCCACGAGTACGGCATGATCATGATTCACACGGGCGTCCGGTGTTTTCTCCATTAGTGAAGAGCTGTCACTGCAAATCCCCCCAGCAGCGACAGATTCTTCTTTGTAACGTGGCCCCGCTCGTGGCGGGGCCACGCTTTTTTCGGTTTCGTGGGGTTTCCGGAAGGCGCCGCACCAACCCTCCCTGCTTGCACGGAGAGGCGCCCCGAGCGTTCAGCGAGAGGCGGTGAGGATCGAATGCCGCACACCCTTCCGCCGTGTTCCCCGCAGGGGCCTACAAATCCGGCCGCCGTTGCCTCGTGCGCACCCGGGCCTGCTCCCGCCGCCACTTCTCGATCTCGGCATGGTGGCCGCTCAGTAGAATGTCCGGCACGGCCATCCCGCGGAACTCCGGTGGACGCGTGTACTGCGGATATTCCAGGTACCCGTCGCTGAACGACTCGTCGTGCGGCGAAGTCTCGTCGCCCAGCACGCCCGGCACCAGCCGCACCACCGCATCCGTCACGACCATCGCCGGCACTTCGCCGCCCGAGAGCACATAGTCGCCGATCGACAGTTCCATGTCGCAGAACGCCCGGATGCGCTCGTCGAAACCCTCGTAATGGCCGCACACCAGGATCAGCCGATCCGCCCGCTCGGCAAAGGCGTGGGCCTGCCGCTGATGGAACACCTCGCCCTGCGGTGTCATCAGCACGATCGGCCCCCGACGACGGTCCCGCTCCACCACCGCCTCGATGCAGTCCACCACCGGCTGCACCTTCATCACCATCCCCGGCCCGCCGCCGTACGGCGTGTCGTCCACCTTCTGGTGGCGGTCGCGGCTGAAGTCGCGAATGTCCGTCAGGCAAATGTCCACCAGACCCTTTTCCTGCGCGATCCGGATCATGCTCTCGCCGACGAACCCCTCGAACATCTCCGGGAACAGCGTCAGTATGTCGATTCGCAGCGGCATCGTTCGCCCTCTCGCCACGCGGCCCCGAAGGACCCGCCGACAAAAAGAAACCGCGACCACGGGTCTCCGGGTCGCGGCAACAACCTCACTGTACGCTCGCGCGGCCTGACTCCGGCCTACGCCTGCGGCTTCGCGGCCGGCTTCAGCAGACCGGCCTTCTTCAGGAACGACCGGACCGTGTCGCTCGGCTGCGCGCCAACGCTCAACCAGTACTGAATGCGCTCGGCGTTCAGCTTCACCTTCTGGTCCTCGCTCCCGTGAGGATCGTACGACCCCAGTTCCTCGATCACGCGGCCGTCGCGGGCCGCACGGCCGTCCACCGCGTTGATCCGGTAATACGGCCGATTCGTCCGACCGAAACGCTTCATTCTGATCTTGACCGCCAAGGCACTCCTCCGTCTCTTATCGGCGTTTTTGACCCTGAAACACCCCGCTGCCCGACGCCGCATGCACTGTGCCCGACGCCTCCCGCAGCAGGGAACAGGGAATCCTACCAGACCCCACCTGCCCTTTCAAGCAAATTCGTCCGCCATTCCCCCAAGCAGGCGATGCCCAAAGAGTCCGGCATGTGCGGCTGTCGTTCGCCAGAGCACACGCGACGGTCGTTGTTGGAGGCGTAGGCGTAGGTCGGATCAACAGACCCGACGGATGCGTCGCGCCGTACCCGCTCCGGGGTGCCGGATCTGTTGACTCGACCTACGCACTGAGGCCCGAAGGGTCGACGAGAGTGTAGCCGGGGGCGGAGGCTCGACGGCCGTTTCGTCGAGCCGCAGCCTCCGGTGACGGTCTTCCATAAGAACCCAAGCCCCAGAGGGGCGCAACCTGTTCTGTGGCCCAACAGGTCGCGCCCTTTCAGGGCTCAAAGGAGAGGTGGGGCTCGGGCCACGGGGCCCTCCCCGCTCACTCCAGCTGATTCAGATCGTCTTCGCCCACGTACTTGTACGTTCCGCCGTTGTCCCTGGCAATCTCCTTCAGCATCGGTTCGCCGTTGGAGTAGATGAAGCAAATCGTGTGGACCTTGACGCGTTTGTCGGCGTTGAGTCGCGCAACGAGCCCGACGATCTTCTGGTCGAATTCGCCGTCAGTCAGCAGGTAGATCGTGTCCGGGCGGAGGCGAAAGGCTTCCTTCAGCGCCCCCTCGGGATCGGTCTGGCCGATCGGCACGATGTTGTCGATGAACTCGTACGCTCGTTCTTTGTTCGCTGTGACGCCCGTGAGAAGACGGCCGCCGGCTATGGTCTTCGCGGGGCCGCTGGAGAAGAAGATCGGGAGGAACTGATCCGTCGGCCGCAACATCCCGATGGACCGCTTCAACTCGTGTTTGACGAACATGATGCTGTCGGTCATCGAGCCACTGCGGTCAATCACGTACACAACCTTCGAGCCCGTCGCGGCAACGCCGAAGAACTGCATTTCGGCCGGTTCCGCCGTGGCCGCGGCGCCCACGTCCTCCTGCGCGGCCTCCTTCGGGAAGGGGTCGTTGTCCAGAGAGAAGATCCAGCCGCCGACGGGGTCCTGCATGTACGACAGTTCAAGCACCACACTCTCCCCGGCGGCGTTCGAGAGCGTCACCGTCACCTTGCCCGAGCGGCTGTCGCTCCTCCTCGACGTTGCGGCATCGAGTTCGGCGACGCGGCCGAGGACGTCATGGGCCTGGCGACCGTAGGTCGTGAAGACGTGCTGCATCACGGCCTCGCTCAGGGCCGGGTCGGATGCGACCGCGCCGCTCTGGGACCAGCTGCGGCAATCCTCGCCGTAGGGATAGTCCTGGGGAGACACGCTCGGGCCAGAAACTACGTGAGCGGACGGCATGGGCATAGGGCCTGCGACGCGAGCCGAACTGCGTGCGTAGAAGAGGAACGCCACCAGGGCCGCAACGCCCAGCAACACCACCAGCCCCAGGCAGCCGAGGCCACCCAGAAGCAGCCACCAGCCGGTCTTGCTGGATTTCTGCGGTGGCTGCCCAGGCAATCCCGCCGCCCCCGGCATGGCCGCACCGCCGCCCGGCCCCGTCATGAAGTTCTGATCGTTCATGGGCCCACCCTTTCTCTGAAGATTTCCGGTCACGGCGCCGGGGCGCCCGGCTCCTCAGTGTCGTCCGCCTCATCCACCATGATAGCTTGCTCCTTGCGCTGCTCCCACTGCTCATTCGTCCAGGTCGCGAGGTCATTCTTGCCCCAGACAAACAGCCCCAGCAGCGCCAGCGCCAGAAGCAGCAGCAGCACGAGGCACCCGATGCCGACGATCAGGCACCCCCGCTTGCGGCGCGAGCGGACCGGCTTTGGCTGCGCCGGCGTGGGCCCCTGCCCGGCCGCGGGAGGTGCGGGACGAAGCGTGTCGGTCATGGCGAGTGCTCCTTTCGTGCGGCCCTACAGCCGCGAAACGATCATCTGGTGCAGCAGCGGCACCATGATCTCGTGGTGCCCGGTGAGGGCGTAGCCGCGGCGACTCGGGCGTTCCAGCACGTTGACGCGCGGGCGATAGTGCAGAATCTGGTCGAAGTTGGCGGTCACGATCTCCGACAGGTCGTGGCCGAGGTTGACGGCCACCGTGTAGGCCTTCAGGAACACCTCGGGCAGGACGACGGCCGAGCCGACATTGAGCCACACGCCGCGCGTCATGTCGCTGACGACGGCGCAGACTTTGCGGAAATCCAGGAGGCTGGCCGCGCCGATGGCGCCGCCGGGGGCGTCCGGGTGCATGTGGACCGTGTCGGTGCCCACGGCCACGTGGACGGTGGCCACGGCGTCGAGGCGGCTGGCCGCGGCCAGGACCGATGCGGCGGCGTTGGGGAATTCGTCCTCGTCCTCGTTAATCAGGTCGCCGACGGCGCGGCCCAGGCCGCGGTGGCGGCCGAGCATGGCGGCGTCGTTCATGTGGGCCGGCGTTTCCTCGACCATGCCGAACGAGCCGTCCGTCAGGCCGGCCTTCACGTCCTCGCTGGTCTCGCCGTGCATGGCGATTTCCAGATCGTGAATCGCTCCCGCGCCGTTCAGGGCCACCGCCGTCACGATGCCGCGATCGATCAGGTCGATCACCAGCGGCGCCAGACCCACCTTGATCACGTGGGCCCCCATGGCCATGACGACCGGGCAGTCGGCCTCGTGCGCCGCCACGATCGCGTCGGCCAGTTCGTTCATCGCCCGCGTCACCGGCGTTCGCGGCAACGAGGCCACGAAGTCGCTCACGGTCGCCCCCTGCGGCGGCACGCGGCCGAACGAGTCCAGCGTCACCAGGTGCTTGCGATCGGCGATGCCGATCATCTTCAGGCCCGACAGGTCCAGCGGCTCATAGTCCTTATGGTTCTTCACGCTTTTGGTCTCCCTGTTCGGCGGCCCCGACCAGCGGCCGCAGCAACGCATCCAGCGCCTGGTCGCCCTCGGCCAGCACCATGTCCACCTCGACGGCGGCCAGGGGCAGACCCGCGGGCCAATGCTCGCGCAGCTCCTGGGCGGCCGCCTTCGTGAAATCCTTCGTCGTCGTGACAATCCACTCGGCCGCGGCGGCCCGCGCCGCTTCGGCAATGGCCGCCGCGTCCGCGGCCGTGTAGGCGTGGTGATCGTCGAAGTCCCGCCGCCCTGCCGCCACGGCCCCAAGGTCCGCCAGCGTCCGGTGAAACGCCTCGGGGTTGCCCAGGCCGCAGAAAGCGAAGCACGGCCGCCCGCGGATCGACTCCAGCGGCGCCGACGTCCCGTCTGCTACGAGCAACCGCGTCGGCCGATGCACAGCATGGAGCACCGCCGCCCCCGGGCGCAGGTGCGCCCGCACGCGGCGCTCCACGTCGGCCAGCCCCTCGGGCGCCGCCTGGTCGCACCGCGTCAGGACGACCGCCCCGGCCCGCCGCAGGGCCGACACCGGTTCGCGCAGCAGTCCACGCGGCAGGCAGTAGCCGTAGCCGAACGGCTGCGTGGCGTCCACCGTCACCAGGTCCAGGTTCCGCCACAGGCGAAGGTGCTGAAACCCGTCGTCCAGAACGGCGACGTCGTGCGGCTCGGAGCGGATCGCCCGGGCCAGTGCAACGTAGCGGTCGCGGGCCTCGATCTGCCGCACCGACGCCGGCAGCAGCCGCCGCAGGTCCGACGTCTCGTCGCCGGCGTCTTGTCCGGCGGCTCGCCTGTAGCCGCGACTGACGATGACGGGCCGATGACCCAGGGCCGCCAGCCGCCGCGCCACCAGGGCCACCAGCGGCGTCTTGCCCGTGCCACCGACCGTGAGGTTGCCGACGCTGATCACCGGGATGGCGACACGTCGCGCCGCCAGGCGGTAGTAGCCGCGACGGGCCGCCATGACCGCCCGATACAGCAGCGACGCGGCCCGAAGCAGTCCGCGCAGCACGTCGGCCCCGGCGCCGCGACGGCGGCCGGAGACCAGCGCCAGGTACCTCGCCACTGCTTGAGAATCGGCCATAGACACGAGTATAAACTCTGGCGGCGGCCGGTAAACGAAAAAGGGGCGTCCGGCATTCTCGGGGGCCCCTCCCGCGCGGTGGGGTTTCAGTGGACGTGGGGCCGCAGGGCGGCCGATGTTAAGAAGCGTGACGCCATGAACGGACTGGTTGCCTGGATTTTCGCCGAGTACGCGCTGCTGGCCATGGTGGTGCCGGGGCTGACGATGCTTCGCCGCACGGTCCGCGGGAAGCTGGCATTGGCCGTGGGGCTGCCGGCGGCGGCATCGTTGCCGCTGGTGGCGGCGGCACGGCTCCAGGTGTTGCTGTTCCTGGGTACGCCGGGCGAGGCCGTCGCGTTCGTGGTGGCTGCGCAGGCGCTGGCCCTGGGGTTCGCCGCGGCGCTGTGCGGGGCGTCGGCGCTTCTGTCGCGGCGGTGGCCGGTGGGCGGTCCGGCGGCGGTGACCGTGGCGGCGCTGCTGGTGCTGGCGTCGCCGGCCTGGGGCGACGTGGTGCTGCTGGTGCGGAGCGAGCCGGTGATGCTGGCCGGCCAGAAATGGCTCGTGGCGGCCAATCCGCTGTTCAGCGTCTCGGAGGCCGGCGGGTTCGACTGGACCCATGCGGCGGCCATGTACAACCTGAGCACGCGGATCGGAGAAGACCTGACCTACGCGCCGGTGTCGTGGCGTGTGCTGGCGGCGGTCTATGGCGGCGCGGGGCTGGCGATGGCCGTGCTGTCGGCCCTGGTGCGGCAGAAAGGCCGCCCGGCGGAGTATCTGCTCAGCCCGGGCGAACGGCTCTGACGGACCCGAGAGCCGCATTTCGGCATCAAGACATTCGGCATCAAGACACTAGCGGGCCCGAGGGGGCTTTGCTATAGTGACGCCCGTTCGGCGGCGCGTCGCCGCCGGTCGCCCTTGGGAGGCCACCGTACCGGCCGTGAGCAGCAAAGCCCGATACCTCTTCGTCCAGTACGTGACGGTGGTCCGAGTGCCCTTGGCGGCGGTGGCCGCGGTGCTCCTGCACGTCGCCCATCCGGGCTCGGCGGCCGCCACGGCCGTCGTCGGCCTCCTGATCCTGAGCGAACTGACCGACATTCTCGACGGGCTGCTCGCCCGCCGGCTGAACGTGTCGAGCCGGTTCGGCTCGCTGTTCGACCCCTATTGCGACTCCACGTCGCGACTGATCATCTTCTTCGGCCTGGCCTCGGCGGAGATCTGCCCCCTGTGGCTCCTGTTGCTGCTGGCCCTGCGCGACATCTCGGTCGCCTACATCCGCATCATGTGCATCCTGAGCGGCAAACCCGTGGCCGCCCGCCTGAGCGGCAAGACCAAGGCCTGGGTCCAGGGCCTCGGGGCGATTCTGCTGGCGGCGATCTTCGCGTGGGCCGACCTGGAGCCGGGCATGATGCGGCTGACGAACTTCGATGTGCCGGCGGTCGGCTGGGCGCTGAAGGCGATTATCCTGATGATCGCCGGCGTCACGCTGTGGAGCCTGCTGGACTACTTCGCGGCGGCGCGCAGCTCCCCGTCGCCGACGGGCGGCGCGACGCCCCCGGCCGCCTGACGGCCAAAGCCTGTCGCTGCCACGGTGCGGAGCGACGCGATGCCACTGACGCGGACCCTGAACACGTCCACCCGAACGCATCTGGCCGTTGCCGCTGGCGCCCTGGCCGTAACCGCCGCCTTCTTCCTTGCCCGGGGTGCACCACCGAGCGAGGACTTCCTGACAGCCGTTCGAAACGCCGACGTCGCGCAGGTGAAGCGGTATCTTCGCTGGGGCCCTGAGGCTGCTGCCTCTCCAAGCCGCATGCTGCCTCTGCACACGGCGTGCCACTGCACAACCACCCGCCGGGTGGAGGTGGTCAGACTCCTGCTGGATGCCGGCGCCAACGCGAATGCCAGGAACGAATATGGCATGACGCCACTCCACTGGGCTGTTGCACAGAGCGAGGACAGCGATAGCAGCGAGAGCCTGGTAGCCGTGTTGCTGGAGCACGGGGCAGAAGCCAATGCCCAGGACAACGAGGGGCGGACACCTCTGCACGGAGCCTATGAGGCGTCGGTCGCGCGGCTGCTGGTCGCCGCCGGGGCACAGGTGGATGCGCGCGATGGGGCAGGACGCACGCGCCTTCTGGCGGCGGTGCCTTACGAGGAAACCGAGTTCTGCCAGACGCTCGTGGACCTCGGGGCCGATCCGCTCGCCCGCGACAACCAAGGCAACACGGCGTTCCACCACTTCAACATTTGCTGCAGGGAGGACAACTTGGGCGTCGTGTTCACCTGGAACGACGACGTGGCCATCTTCCTCGCGAAGTGCGGCCTCGACATCAATGCCCGCAACCAGGACGGCGACACGCTGCTGCACATGGCTGTCTGCGGCAACCTGGACGAGATGACGCCATTCGAGGACCTGACGGACCGCGGCGAGTGGGTCAAACATCCGGGCTGGCTTTCGCGAATGCTCGCCCTCGGGGCGGACATCGGCCTGAAGGACTGCAGGGGCAACACGCCACTGCATCTGGTCGCGAGTAATCCGGAGGCTGATGCCGATGATGTTCGCTTCCTCGCCGAGCGGGGCGCACGAGTCGATGCGACGAACGACCGCGGGGAGACGGCATTGCATGCGGCCATGACGCAAAGAGGTCTGGATGTGGCGGAGTCCCTGGTGGCCCTGGGGGCCAACATCAAGGCCCGCGCCATGGACGGCAGCACGCCGCTGCACGTCGCCGCGGGAAACAAAAGGATGTCCTCCACCGAACTCGGCCGCTTGATCGCCCTGGGCGCTGATCCGGCTGCCAGGGATGCAGCGGGCCGGCTGCCGTTTCACCGCTATGTTTCGGCCGCGGGCTGTCGCGTGGACCAACTCATCACGTCGGCGATCCGCCTGGCCGAAGACCCCCACCTGGACGCCTACGCGCGCGGCACATGGGCCAAGGTGTGGATACCGGAGTGGGATGAGCGGGCGGATATGAGCGATTTCGTGCGGTGCATCAAGATACGCGAATGCCTGGCACGGCACCCCGAGATCGTGACGGCTCGGGATGTTGCCGGGTGGTCTGCGCTTCACTGGGCCGTGATGTGCGGCGACGACCGGCTCACGATGGCGCTGCTGGGCGCAGAGGCCGACGTAAACGCCGTGGAGCCAGGCGGCGGCATGACGCCGCTGATGGCCGCGGCGAAGCACTGCACCGGTCTGTTTCCCGGATCATGGCGCCTGCTGCTTGGCTACGGAGCCGATGTCAACCGGCAGTGCCGCGATGGGCGGGCGGCGCTGCACTTCGTCGTTGCCGCTTGCGAATCGGCGGATGAGCAGCAATTCATCAAGGTGCTTCTGGAGCGCGGCGCCAAGGTGAACGCGCCCGATGCCTCCGGCGACACGCCGCTGCACATTGCCGTCCGGAACAAAGCCCACGAGGACGTGGTGCGTCAGTTGCTGGAGGCCGGGGCCGACGTTCATGCAAGAAACGCCAAGGGCCAGACGCCGCTGGACATGGTCGATGCACGAGTCGTTGAGCATTTGGGGGGGCTCTTCGGTTTCGTCGGCGGTGACAGCGGCATGGCGAAACTGCTGCGTACGTACGTCCCGAAGCCGTGAGGATGGCGGGGGTGGGTGACAGGCGTGTGTCGCCGGCGGCGCAGAAAAAATGGCGGCCGGAACGTCCTCGGACAGTACCCCCCTGGGCTGCCCATCGAACCGGCCACCATTGAGTACTGCCGCTTCGCGTGGACCCGCGATGAAGCGAGAAGCATACACACCCCACGGGCGGAAGTAAAGTATGAAAATGCAGATATCCGGGCCATCCTTGGGCCTATAGCTCCCGTTGTCTGCGTCGGGACGCCGGCAGGGCGGCGCAACTGCATGAGGTTGCCGGGGTTGTGTCACGTGCGGCCATATGTCGGCGCGTTGTGCGGCGGGATTTTTTCTGGCCGCGTGGCGCGTGCCTGCAACCCTGATGCGGCTTCCGCGCTCCCGGACGGATGTCTGTCACATTTGTGGGCACGTGTGCCACACTTTGGAGCGACGGCCTGGTGCCATGCCTGCCCCGTCAGGCATGCCGTATGGCTTGAACTCTCCGCGTGGCGGCTCCTCGACGGTGCTCGGGAACGGCGTCACGCAGTTGCCCTGCCGGGGCCTCACGTTGACAGGGCCAGCGCGCAGGGCTATAGTGCGGCCGGCGAAGTCACAGGGAAAGGACTCTCTCGGCATGGGCGACGGCGGCAAGGACACCACGCGGGACAAGGCGGCGACGGACGGCCGGGGCGTTTCGGCGGCAGAGGCCGAGGCGGCCGCAGGCGACGGACCGCTGGCGGGGCGGCGGATGCTGATTGCCGACGACGAGCCGACCATTCTCGAGAGTCTCCGCTCGATCCTGACCGGCCTGGGGGCGACCGTGGACCTGGCCCGCGACGGGCGGCAGGCCGTCGAGATGGCCTTGGCCACGCCGTACGACCTGGTCCTCTCGGACATCCGCATGCCGTACAAGAACGGGTACGAGGTGTTCCGCGACATCCGGGCCGCGCAGCCCCGGACGGCGGTGATCCTGATGACGGCCTTCGGCTACGACCCGTCGCATGCGATCGTCCGTGCCAGCGAGGACGGCCTGCGGGCGGTGCTGCTGAAACCGTTCAAGATGCGGGCCCTGTTCGACCAGATCAACCAGGCCCTCGGCACGGAGCTGCGAATGCCGGCCGGTGGCCCTGGTCTCCAGAGGTAGGATAAGGGCCCCGGACGTGCGCGGGGCCGTGGCGGTACAGGTGTGTCGCCACCTCAGGCCGGGCGAGCGGCCACGGATCGGTCGGCGAGGGCTTCCCGAAGAATCGTCCACGCCTGGTCTTCGGTGTCGGCGTGAATCAGCCGCTGCCGGGTGGTTTCGTCGCTCATGGCGCGGGCCAAGGCGGCCAGGATCTGGACCTGGAGGTTGGCGGCCTGGGCCGGCGTCAGAATCAGAAACGCCAGGTGCACGGGCAGACCGTCCGGGGCGTTCCACTCCAGGCCGCCGTCGGAGCGGCCGAAGACCACCAGCGGCCGCCGCAGACCCGCCATGCGTGCGTGGGGCACGGCGATCTCGTGGCCGATGGCGGTGCCGGCCGTGTCTTCGCGGGCCTGTGCAGCGGTTCGGATGCTTTCGGCCGGCGGCATGCCGTCCAGTGCCGCGGCCGCCTCTGCCAGCCGCGAGAGCATCTCGTTGCGTGTGGCGGCGTTCACATCGAGGCGGATCGCGCGGCGGTCGAACAGTTCGATCACATTGATCTGCCGTCGCCGGCGCACCGACCAGGCGATCCACGGACCCAACAGCAGCGACGACACAATCGCTGCGAAGATGATGGCCACGAAGACCGGCAGCGTGATCAGGCCGAACTGCCAGGCGATCAGGCCGATGACCATCTCCATGCTGCCGCCGGGCGTGTGGGCGACGGCGATGGTCACACGATCCTCGGGCGACAGCGCCGTCATCCGCGCGCCGACCCAGGCGCCGAGGTAGCGGCCGCCGATGCCGACGACCGTCAGCACAGCCACCGGCAACAGGTCGAACCCGGAGATAAAATCGATCCGCAGGCCGATGGTGGCGAAGAACACCGGGACGAAGACGGCGTGCACCATCTGGTTGATGACGTGGCGCGTGCGTTCGCTGAGGGCCGCCGAGCCGCCCGCCATGATGCCCGCCAGGAAGAAACCGAACAGGGCATGGATGCCGAGCCACTGCGTGGCGGCGCCGGCGAGCAGCCCGACGCAACAGACGAACGTCAGGACGAGGCCGGCGTCGCCCTGGCGGCTGTCGCGAGCCCGGACGATCCCGCGAGAGACGATGCGCCGGCCGATCGTCATGCACGCGGCCGCGAACAGCACCGTCCCGCCGATCGTCGTCCCCACGTGGCCCCATCCCGGATCGCCGCCGGAGGCGAACCCGAGGAGAATCGTGAAGATCGCCCATCCGATGATGTCGTTGATCGTCAGCGCGCTGACGGCCAGCAGACCCAGGTCGCTCTTGAGCAGGTCCAGGTCGTGCAGCACTTTCACCGTCATCGGCAAGGCACTGACCGTGCTGACGGTGTCGATGAACAGGGCGAAGACCAGCCGCTGGCTCGGGTCTCCCAGGTACCGGTCCGGCAGCAGCCACGCGGGAACAAACGCGATCGCCATCGGCAGAACGATGTCGCTGATGGAGATCTTCAGGCTGTCGCTGCGCTGTCGCCACACGACGGAGACGTCCACTTCGAGGCCGGCGCTGAGCAGCAGCAGAAACAGCCCCACCCACGCCACGGTGTCGAGCATGCTGATCTGTACGGCATCGACGGGGAAAAGCCACCCCTGAACCGCCGGGGCCAGTCGGCCCAGCAGGGTCGGCCCGAGCAGAACGCCGGCGACGATCTCGCCCAGCAACGGGGGCTGCCCCGCGCGGCGGCACAGGTGGCCCAGACCGCGCGCCAGCCCGAGGAGCAGCAGCATCTGGATCAGAAACATCAGCAGATGGTGTTCCTGAATGACATGCATCGCTTCGGGCATCGAAGGCTCCTCGCGCTGTGGGCGGCCTGGTGGTCGAACCGACAGTGCGATGATAGGGCCTCAACGGCGCCGTGTCGAGTCGGTTCCGCGGCCGCAGCCCGGACGAGGCTTCCGCGGCGACGCGCCTTCTCAGCGGGCCAGTGCGTTGGCGGCAACGAGGATGGCCGCCGAGACGATGCCGGCCAGGAGGTCGTCGGCCATGATGCCCCAGCCGTGCGGCAGGCGCTCGGCCTGGCGGATCGGCGGCGGCTTGAGAATGTCGAAGAAGCGGAACAGCGCGAAGGCCGTGGCGACGTTGATCCACAGGGGCCACGTCCCGGCCAGCGCCGCATGGGCCCCCAGGCACGCGACCGTCTGCCCGACGGCCTCGTCCAGGACGAACGCCTTGGGATCCTTCTCGCCGAAGGCGCGCAGGGACGTGCTCCCGGCCCAGACGCCGACGAAGAACGCCGCCCCGGCTGCCACGGCCCACGGCCACCACGCCGACCCCAGCGCGTAGCTCAGGCCCACCAGCGCCGCCGCCGCCAGCGCCGCCACGGTCCCCGGCGCGAACGGAAACAGCCCGACGTAGAAAAACGATCCCAGGAAACGTTTCATGGTGCGCGGCAGTATAGCACCGCCGGGGAAGGCCACGCAAGACGCTCTGTGGGAGCCCACGCTCGGGGAGAGCGGCGTCACCCCTCGTCGGCGAGTGTGGCCAGCGTGCGTTCGTACTGCCGCAGCAGGTGGTCGGCCGGGAGGCCCATGTCAATGTGCGACCAGGGCAGAGGCTCGTCCGGCTCGCGGCCGCGCTGGTACTCGGCCGCATCGAGCCCGACTTGGCGCAGGGCCGCCGTCCAGCGGCTGAAGTCGAACGTCTCGTTCCAGGCGTCCAGCGTCGCCCCGGCCCGATAGGCCGCCTCGATGACGTCGCCCATGCGCCGGTCCGCGCGGCTCAGGACGCCTTCCAGCAGCGAACGCTCCACGTGGTGGAACTTCACGCTCAGGTACCGGTGGGGCTGCGCCAGCTCGCGCAGCCGCGCGCGGGCCGACTGAATGTACGCTTCGTCGGCCATCGGTGCCCACTGAAGCGGCGTGTGCGGCCGCGGGATGAACGTCGAGACCGCCACGTTGATCCGGGCCGGCCCCTTGGCGAACTCTTCCCGCAGATGCGCCAGACGCACCGACAACGCGATGATGCCGTCGATGTCCTCCGGCCGCTCGCCGGGCAGGCCCACCATGAAATAGAGCTTCAGCAGGTTCCACCCGCGGCGGAATGCCTCGCGGGCCCCGTCCACCAGGTGCTGCTCGTCCACGTCCTTGGCGATGGCCCGCCGCAGACGCTCCGTGGCCGCTTCGGGCACCAGCGTCAGGCCCGATTTGCGGCCCTGCGACAGCAGCCCCGGCAACGTCGCCAGTTGCTCGTTCGTCCGCAGGCTCGGCAACGCCAGCGACACGTTCTGCTTGCGGAACTCGCCGTCCAGCAGCCGCAGAATCTCGTGCAGTTGCGGATGGTCCGACGAACTGAGGCTGAGGAGGCTGATCTCCTCGTACCCCGTGGCCGCGATGCCGCGGCGGGCGATGTCGAGAATCCGCTCGGGCGACCGCAGGCGGAGCTTGCCCTTGGTGTGCCCGGCCTCGCAGAATCGGCATCGCCGCGGGCACCCGCGCATGATCTCGATCGTGAGCCGCTCGTGAACGCCCTCGCCGAACGGGACCACCGGTCGCACGGGCGACGGCGCCGCATCGAGGTCGGCGACGTGGGCGGCCGTGATCCGTTCGGGCAGCCCGTCGCGCGTGCGGCGCAGGGCGACGAAGCGTCCATCGGGGCCGTACTCCGGCTCGTAGAACGCCGGCGCGTAGAGGCACGGCAGCGCCGACGCGAGTCGGGCGATCCGTTCCTGCCGCGGCAGGTCGGGCTCGTCTCGCTTCAGCGCCTCGAACGCGTCGAGAACGGCCGGCAGCGCCTCCTCCGCGTCGCCGATCAGGTACAGGTCGATGAACGCCGCCATGGGCTCCGGGTTGTTGGGCCCCGGGCCGCCGGCCAGTACAAGCGGGTCCGCCTCGGTCCGCTCGGACGCGCGCAGCGGCACGCCGGCCAGTTCCAGCAGATTGAGCGTCGAGGTGTAGAGCAACTCGTATTGCAGGCTGATGCCCAGGAGGTCGAAGCGGCGCACCGGGCGACGCAGTTGCCACGACCACAGCGGCACGGAGGCGGCCCTCATGCGGTCCTGGGCGTCGGGCCACGGCAGAAACGTTCGGTCGCACAGCGTGCCCGGCCGGTCGTTGAGCATCTCGTGCAGGATCGCCGACCCGTGGTGCGACACGCCAATGGCGTACGTGTCGGGAAACGCCAGACAGAACCGCACGCTCGCGGCGTCCCACGCGATGCGCGGCGCGGCATTGACCTCGCCGCCAATGTACTGGCTCGGCTTGGTGACAAACGGCAGAATGTCGCGCGACACCGCCTCGCCCAGGTCCGTCCGATGGTTCACGTTGGCCCTTTCCCGACTCGCCAATGCACCCTGGCGCCGTCCGACGACGGCACAAGCACAGTACGTTACCACACGAACGCCCGCAAGGCAATCGACGGCGCCACGATTCGCCGCCGATTGCATTGGCCGGCGCGCGGCGGTATCATGGCGGTCACACGACATGGGCAACGGCGCGTGGGACAATCTCGATCTGTCGGGCGACGAGCGCAGCGGCACGCTGCTGCCGGTGAAGGTCGTGCCGGGGGCCTCGCGCGACCGTGTGGCGGGCCTGCTGGGCCGGCGGCTGAAGGTCACCGTGAGCCGCCCGGCCGAGAAGGGCGCGGCCAACCGCGGCGTCGCCGAGTTGCTGGCCCGGGTGCTCGGCCTGAAGCCGCGCGACCTGGAGCTTGTGTCCGGTCCGACGAATCCGGAGAAGGTGTTTCGCGTGGCGTCGCTGCCGCCGCAGGAAGTCCGGCGCCGACTATCGAGTCTGTGAGTCCGATGGAACCTCAACCTTCGCAGCTCTCGGCCACGCTGGTGACCGCCTCGCATCCGTTGACGCCGGGCGGCCTCGGAGAGATGGTGCGCCTGGCGGCGCCGGCCGTGGCGGCCTTCATGACCAACGTCGGCATGGTCTTCGCCGACACGATCATGGTGGCCGGCGTCGGCCGCGGCGCCGTCGGCGCCGTCACCACGGCCGCCATCTTCTTCCACGCCGTCTCGGCCTTCTGCTTCGGTGTCGTCTCGGCCGTCGTCACGTTCACCAGCCAGAGCCTCAGCCGCGGCGACCCCCAGGACGGCGCCCGCTACGCCTGGCAGGGCGTCTACCTGGCCCTGGCGATGGGCCTCGTAGGGTTCGCCGCCGTGCCCGCCCTGCCCTGGCTCTTCGCCCTCCTGGGCCACGACGCCGACACCCAGGCCATGGAAGTCGCCTACACCCACTACCGCGCCCAGTCGCTTGCCGTGCTCCTGGTGACGGCGTCGCTGAACAGTTTCTTCCAGGGCCTCGGCCGCACCAAGCTCATCTTCGCCATCACGGTCGTCGCCAACGCCTGCAACGTCGCGCTGAACTGGCTGCTGATTTTCGGTGTCGGCCCGTTTCCGCGAATGGGCGTCGCCGGGGCGGGACTGGCCACACTGTTGGCCAACGTCGTCTCGATGATGCTCTTCGCGATACCCTTCCTGACGGGCCGCGCGGCCCGCGAGTGCCGCACGCGGCACGCCTGGCGTGTCAGCTGGCAGCGCATCAAGGGCCTGCTCCGCATCGGCGTGCCGACCTCGTGGCAATGGTCGCTCGATGTCCTGGCGTGGGCTCTGTGGCACGCGTGGCTCGTGGGGCGCCTCGGCACGATCGCCCTGGACGCCAACGCCGTCGTCATGGAACTGACGCAGATGGCCTGGTTCCCGATGCTCGGCGTGGGCCACGCCGCCGCCACCCTCACAGGCTTCTACCTCGGACGCCGTCAGACCGACGCCGCACGACGCGCCGGCCGCAGCGGCGTCATTCTGGCCACCCTCTACATGAGCGTCCTCTCGGTCGTCATGTTCGTCTTCGCCGAACGGTTCGTCGGATTCTTCCTCATCCTCCAGACGGGCGACGGCGCCGGCGCCGACACGCTGCCGCAGGTCGTCGCCCTCGGCGCCACCGCCATGCGCATCGCCGCCGTGTGGCAGATCTTCGACGGCACGTGCATCGCCCTCATGGGCACCCTGCGCGGCGGAGGCGACACCCTCTGGCCCGCCGTCGTCCAGCAACTGCTCACCTGGGGCCTCTTCCTCCCGCTGGCCTGGATCCTCTGTTTCAAGGTCGGCCTCGGCATGCCCGGCGCCTGGGTCGCCGGCGTCGTTCACCTGGCCCTTCTCAGCGCCGTCATGTTCTACCGCTACCGCGGCGACGCCTGGACACGGAAGAACATCTTCCGCGACAGAACCGACCTCGGCGCAGCCTGACGCGATCCGCTGTTGTACAACATGGCCCGCCAGCCAGGGGCAGGATGCCCCTGGGACTCACGGGCAAGATGCCCGTGCCACGGTACGACAACGACCATGCCTGACGGGGCGAGCCTGTCCGACAATTCGTTGCGTGGTTGGTTGTTGCTGGGTGCCATGCCTGCCCCGTCAGGCATGAGCGAATTTCCTTGCCCTTCCGCGTGGCTGCAAGCAGCCACCCTACGCCTGATCTGTCGTAATGCCCTGTCCTACAGCGCGTTGCGCATGCCGAATTGTCGGACAGGCTCG
>Ga0123328_1001246_pt1 | contig 25315 bp, 15 predicted proteins | sample BioC12SIPDNA_2_FD_89702 | JGI IMG/M metagenome (GOLD analysis project Ga0123328, IMG submission 89702) | Anaerobic biogas reactor microbial communites from Washington, USA - Biogas_R1_A C12 SIP DNA | ecosystem: Engineered > Bioreactor > Anaerobic > Unclassified | place: Washington, USA...
GCGTTGACTGAGAGAACGCGTGGGTCCGGGGGACCCACCCTACGCGCTCAAGGCGTTCGGCATGCCTGACGGGGCAGGCATGGCACCGGGCGCTCCGCGCTGCGGAGCAGCCACCGTACGGTTGATCCGAGCTACGCGCTCGGGTCGGTCTCCGGGTCGTGGGCGGAGGGTTCGAGTGGCAGGCCGTGGGCCGACCGGAAGAGGACGGCGACCAGGTGGCACCAGACGGCCAGCGGCGCCAGGTACACGGTCTGGTCGATGATAGCCTTCTGGAATTGCCACGGCAGCTCCATGAAGCGGCCCAGGGCGAGGCCGGGGTCCGCGTACGTCCGGAGGCGGGCAAACACCATGTCGGCGACGATGTCGGAGAGCATGAAGAGGGCGGCGCCGATGGCGGCGACGGCGACCATGCGTCGGGGTTGGCCGCGGAGGATGCGCCAGTTCTGGCGGAGTCCGTCGAGCAGCGTGGGCTGGGTCGCCTGGAGGATGGCCGGACCGGCCAGCATGGTCAGGAGCATGCGTCCGAAGGTGACGGCAACGGCGGCCACCACCCAGGCCAGGAGCAGGACGACCAGAGGCGGCATGCCGGCGCCGCCGGAGAGCGCCACGGCGGGCATCCACAGGGCGTAGGCTGCCGCCTGAGCGGCCGAGAGCGCGGCCAACAGGCAGGCCAGTCGCAGGAGACTGCCGCGCCACGGTCGCTGCAACGGGGCACTCAGGTCGCTCCAGGCCGGTCCGGCGTGATCGAAGCTTCGGATGATCGACCATTTGTAGGCTTCGAGGATGAGGATGCCGGGCACGATGGGCAGACCGAAGTAGAGTGCATTGAGAGCCGCGCTCGCGGCGGACAAGGCGTGCGGGCCGAGTGCGTGGAAGGTGACCACGAAGGCGTCCAGCAACGGCGTTTTGGCGCATCCGAGAGCACCATCGACGGCGGCGGTGACGGCGGCGACGCCCAGGGCGGTGGCCAGGACGCGTCGCTTGTTGAGCCACAACTGGCCGAAGGCGGCCTTGGCCAACTGGACGACGGTGTACTCGCGTCCCGGTCCGGGGCCGGCGGTAGCGCCATCGTGACCGATGGGGCAGGGTGCCATGCCTGCCCCGTCAGGCATGGGCAAGTTTCCTTGCCCTTCCGCGTGGCTGCTCCTCGACAGGCTCGGAACCTGACGGCAAGCAGCCACCCTACCGGTGAGGGGGACGCACGATGAGGCCGCACCGGATTCGCAGCAACCTGATGTTCGACCCTCACCGCCCCTCGCTGTCGCTCGGGGCACCTCTCCCTGCACGCAGGGCGAGGGGTTAGAGGAGCGTGCTTCGCACGCGTGATGACGGGGGCCGCGTGGGTCCGGGGGACCCACCCTACGCGCTGGTAGATCGCGCGGGTCCGGGGGATCCGCGCTGCTCCCTGGGTGGCCGGTGTCGTCGTTGTGCGGCGTCACGGGGCGCCTCCCTGGGGCGGACGGTCGTCGGGCGCGTCCGGGCGATAGGGATTGGGCTCGTCGAACGGCAGCGGCCCTTCGACCTCGGGCGGCAACTCGATGGGCGGTGTCGAGTCGCCGGGCCAGGCGTCCACGGGCTGGGCGACGGGGGGCGAGGAGGGGGCGGGCGGCGTGTCCGTCCCGGGGGCCGCACCGAATGGGCCCGGGGCGCCCGGTTGCGGCTCGGCCAGGGTGTAGCCGCAGACGCTTCGGAAGAATGCCGCCTTCAGGAAGAAGCCGAACACGGTGACCCAGATCATCAGGGGAATGGCGAGAAGCACACCCAGGCCGATCAACAAGACGCCCAGCGGCACGTTCTTGCTCCCGGCGAGGACCATGATGCCGCCGATGACCAGGGGCGACAGGAGCAGCAGGATCAGGAGCCCGAGACCGACAGGGGTGAAGAAGGTGGCGAGAAACTGGCCGGGGCGGTTTGCCAGGATTCGCAGATTGGTCTTGATGCAATCGACCGGCTTCGGGGCGGCCACGGTGAAGACCAGCAGCGGCGCGAGGAAGAAGACGATTTGCAGCAACAGGTCGTACGTGGACTGTCCGATCTGGAGGACGGCGCGGGTCATCTCGAAGTGCCACGAGCCGAAGCCGCCCCCGCCGCTTCGGCCGCCGGTCATGGGACTCAGGGCGGCCATGCCGAGGACGGCGATCGTGACGATGATGGGGATGAGTTGCAGGCCCGCCTGGATGAGGCCGATGACGGCGAGGCTGTTGAATCGCGTGCGGAAACCGAGGAACAGATCGTTGAACCTGGGCGCGCGGCCATCGTAGGTCAGGACGACCGACCACGACAGTCCGGCCATGAGCGGCACGACGACCAGGGCATTCAGCGCCAGAGGCCCGATGACCACGAGACAACTGATGATGCAACTGGCCGCGATGAAGCAGAGTCCGATCACGAGCAGATACAGGGCCAGGGTCATCCCGTACTTTTTGTGAGTGGTCCAGGCGCGGCGGAAGATGTCGCCGAAGGTGACCTCTTCGCCCACGCGGGAGGTCAGGTCCGAGGGGATCATGGTCATGTGATTTCTCCTGTCCGGTTAAGGTGGATCATCGGTTGGCGCTCCAAGGCGGCGCGCCGGGGTTCGGATCGTCTTGCGACGGCGGGTCGGCCGTCGGAATGTCTGGTTCGGGCGTCCGCGGCGTCGCGTCGTCGACGGGGAGCGCCTTGAGGACGGTGGTTGGCGCCGGGGGCGTCGGGTTGTTGGCGTCGGTCGGTTCGTCGTCGGGCCAGTCGTCGGGCGACCACCGGGGCGGCAGTATGTGGGCGACGGGGCGGCCCGCCCGGAAGGGCATCACGGGCAGGGGCGGCGGGGCGGGTGGCGGTTCGAGGGGCAGGCCGTGAATCGATCTGAACAGCGCCGTGACGAGGAAGAAGTAATACAGGCTGAGGAGCCAGTCGGCGATCATGAAGGGGAAGGCGACGCATCCGACGACGGGCGAACCCTGGGCTATGGTGTTGAGCAACAATTGCGGCGTGCTGAGAACGAGGGAGGCGGCGACATAGAGCCCCACGACGGCCACGACGCGTTGCCACTGGAGCCGCAGGACGCGGAGGTGGTCCCTGACGGCCTGGGCGAACGAGGGGGCTGGGCTGTGGAGGATGAAGAGGCCGATCAGGAGGGTGACCGCCTGAAGAGCGCCCGTGACCAGGTCGCCGCCGGCGACGAGCAGGAGTCCCAGGCCGGCATGGCCCGCGGAGCCGCCGAGCCACGGAATGCCTTTGCCCTGAGCGAGAAACGAGAAGACGAATTGTCCGACGGTCAGAATCATGGCCACGACGGAGAACAGGGCCGCATAGCGGATCATCGGCCACCGCCAGGGGGAGACGAAGCCTCGGAGGATGACGCTCCAGGAGATGGGGTGACCGTCGTAGGTTTTCAGGATCGCCCAGCGAAGGCCTTCGTGGAAAACCGTGGTCAGCATCTGGAAGAGCCACAGCGCCGGCGTGCCGAAGACGACGACGGCCAGGATGATGGCGTTGCCCTCGTCCATGTCGGCGCCGGTGGTGAGGATCTGGTAGCAGATCATGCCGAAGACCAGGGCAACCAATCCGATGCCGATGACCATGGCGATGGTGACCAGCCCGACGAGCAGGCTGTACCCGGTGGCGGACGAGAAACTGGCGGTGAAGCGTGCCCAGGCCAGTTGCATGATCTGTGAGAATCGGTATTCGGCGCCTGGGCCGGGTGTGGCGGCGGGGTCGGGCATGCCATAGACCTGGGTCATCGGGGCGTCTCCTCGGATGGGGGCTCAGCGGCGTGGTTGTCGTCGGGCCAGTCGTCGGGCGACCAGCGGGCCGGCCGCACGTCGTCGACGGGGAGCGCCTTCAGGACGGGCATGATGGGCGTTGTCGCCGGGGCGTCGGGTCGTTCGAGGGTGTATCCTGCGGCGGTGCGGAAGAGGGCGGCCTTGAGGAAGGTGAAGGCGACGTATCCGGCGCCCCAGAGGAGGGCGGCGAACAGAGCCGCGGCGGCGGTGATGAGCATGATGACGGCCGGAGCGGCCGAACTAACGCCTGGGCCGGCGGAGGCGGTTTTGGCGAGTGCGGCGAAGCCTGCGGCCATGACGGCCGACGCCAGGACGGCCAGGACGACGGCGGCGACACCGGGCAGGGCGTAGACGAAGAGGAACTGTCTGGGCCGGTTCCGCAGGACGCGCCAGTTGCAGCGGACGCAGTCGCGCCAGGTGAGGTCGGGGTTGGTGAAGGCAAACAGCGGCGCGAGGAAGAACGCGGCGTGAATGACGTAGGCGAGGACAGCCGGGAGAAGGATCAGACCGAGGATGACGGCGAGGGGACCGAAGGACGCCATGCCGCCTGGGCCGAAGGATCCGCCGCTTCGGACGAGGATGATCACGCCGAGGACGATCGACAGGACGGCGGGGATGGCGGCTGCGGCGGTCTCGACCAGGGCCAAGAGCAGGAGGGTGGTGTAGCGGGTGCGGAACGGGAAGAAGAGGTCGTCGGCCCGCATGCGACGGTCGTCGAAGGTGCAGACGGCGGACCAGCCGTAGCCGGCCATGATGTGGATGCCTGCCAGGACGTAGACGACGGCGAACAGGGCCGGGCCGAAGATCGGGCCGAAGCAAGAGCATCCAAGCGTCACGACGCCCACGGGCAGCCAGACGATGAGGCCGACCAGGAGCATGCAGCCGACGGCGGGCCAGAAGTTGCGGCGGCAGGCGCGCAGGGCCTCGCGGACGAGTTGCCGCGTGGTGTAGTCCTGGCCGACGCGAAGCGTGAGATCGGAAGGCAGGTGCGACACGCGAATGTCCCTCGGTCGAAAGCTCGGCGGTGCTGCGAATACAGGAATCTGCGTCACATCGAAAGGCAAGCCACCCAATGATGGACCATGATAGGACGGCGCGGCACAGGAATCAAACCGATTTCGGGCGGGGGGGGTCTCTGGCGTTGGACCCTCACCGCCCCGAGCGGCGCTCGGGGCACCCCTGCCTGCAAGCAGGGCGAGGGGTGGAGGAGCGTGCTTCGCACGCGCGTTGACGGGGACCGCGTGGCTGCAAGCAGCCACCCTACGCGCTGCGGGGCGTTCGGCGCGTGGGTCCGGGGGACCCACCCTACGCGCTGGCGTTCGGCATGCCTGACGGGGCAGGCATGGCACCGGCGCGCTTCGGACGGGGCGTTCATCGCGGACGCGTGGGTCCGGGGGACCCACCCTACGCGCTTGACGCTACCCGGGCGGCGTGGGCGGTTGACGCGGCGGGGGGGCGGGGGGGTATAATGGGCGGCATATGAGACGATCGCGTCATAAGACGGTGCAGGCGGTGTCGGCGACGGTGCGTCGCTGTGGACTGATTCCGGACGGAAGCCGGGTGTTGGCGGCTGTGAGCGGGGGTCCGGACAGCGTGGCGTTGGGGTCGATTCTTCTGGAACTGTCGGGATCGAGGGGTGGTGCAGGGCCGCAGGGGCCGGCCGGACCGGGGGCGCGACGTGCGAGTGGGCGTGCCGCGGGGGGGCGTGGTCGGTTCGAGGTGGTGCTGGGTCATCTGAACCACGGTCTTCGTCGGACGGCGGGTCGGGACGAGGCGTTTGTGCGGGAGTTGGCTCGGCAGTGGGGCGTGGGGGTGGTGGTGGAGCGGGCGGACGTGGCGTCGGAGGCGTCGCGTCGGGGGCAGGGGGTGGAGGAGGCGGCGCGGAGCGTTCGGTATGAGTTTCTGCGTCGTGCGGCGGAACAGTGCGGGGCGGACCGTGTGGCGCTGGGCCACCATCGGGACGACCAGAGCGAGACGGTGCTGATGAATTTTCTTCGCGGCAGCGGGGTCCGGGGTCTGTCGGGGATGCCGTTGGAGCGTCCGATTGCGCCGGACAGCGGCATTGTGGTGATCCGTCCGCTGCTGGAGGTGACGCGGGAGGAGGTGATGGCGTACCTGTCGTCGCGCGGCCTGGAGAGTATGGAGGACGAGACGAACCGGAGCATGGCGATGGTGCGTAACCGCGTGCGGCACAAGCTGTTGCCGTTGCTGGAGCGGGATTACGCGCCGGGTCTGGGGTCGCGTTTGGCGTCGTTGGCGTCGCAGATGGGTCGGCTTCAGCGTCACGTGGCGTCGGAGGCGGCGTTGGCGTGGGACGAGGCGGTCTGGTCGGCGACGTCTCGTTCGGTGGAGTTTCGGATCGAGGTGCTGCGCGGGTGCGGTCCGGTGGTGTGCGGGGAGCTGATACTGGCGGCGTTGGAGCATCTGGGGGCTGGGCGTCGGGGGATCGGGTGGGAGCATCTGGAGTCGCTGTGGCGTACGGTGAGCGGGGCCGTCGGGGGGCAGCGTCTGGAGTTGCCGGAGGGTGTGGTGGGGAGGCGTCGGGGCGGGCGATTGCGTCTGTCGCGTGGGGTGTCGGGGGGCTCGCAACGGGGTTGCCACTACTGATATGGGGGTCGCTGTGTGTGGGCGTGGTGGTTGAGGGCCTTGCTTGGCATCGTCCGGAAGTTTTGGCTTGACGGTCAGTTGCGCCGGGTGATAGACTCGCAAGTCGCTTGAGTCGGCGCCGGTCGGCAGCACACGAGCGGGAGAGGGGTGCTGCGCCTTTCCGGGCTGCGCGTCGACGTGAATGAATGCAGACAGGGGGCTCGCCGGGTCGCTGGCACGGCGGCGTTGCGATCGAGTCGACGGAGGACTTCCATGGCGATATCGAAGGCATGCTGGGGCATTGACGTCGGTCAGTGCGCGTTGAAGGCGATCAAGCTGCGCCAGAGCGGCGGCCAGGTGGAAGCGGTCTCGTTCGACGTGATCGAGCACGCGAAGATTCTGAGCCAGCCGGACGCCGACGAGGAGCAGTTGATCCGCAACGCGTTGGACAAGTTCCTGTCGCGGAACGACGTTCGCAGCGACCAGGTGGTGGTGGGGGTGCCGGGTCAGGCGAGTTTCAGCCGGTTCATCAAGCTGCCTCCGGTGGAGCTGCGGAAGGTGCCGGAGATCGTTCAGTACGAAGCGCGTCAGCAGATCCCGTTCAATCTGGAAGACGTGATCTGGGATTACCAGACGATGACGATGCCGGGCGGGGGCACGGCGGAGATCGAGGTGGGGATCTTCGCGATGAAGCGTGACATCGTTCAGGACTACGTGAACGATTTTACGCAGGTGAAGATCGTTCCGGACGTGGTCCAGATGGCGCCGGTGGCGTTGTACAACTTCCTTCAGTACGACCGCAAGGAAGGGTCGGGGGCGACGCTGCTGATCGACGTGGGTGCGGAGAACACGAGCCTGGTGATCGGCGACGGGTACCGTGTGTGGATCCGGAACTTCCCGCTGGGGGGCAACAACTTCACTCAGGCGCTGGTGAAATCGTTCAAGCTGACGTTTGCGAAGGCGGAGAACCTGAAGCGTCACGCGGGGGACAGCAAGCACGCCAAGGAAGTGTTCCAGGCGATGCGTCCGGTGTTTTCGGACATGCTGACGGAGGTGCAGCGGAGCATCGGGTTCTACACGAGCCTGCACCGGGACAGCCGGATCGACCGGGTGCTGGCGATGGGCAGCTCGTTCCACCTTCCGGGGTTGCAGAAGTACCTGTCGCAGAACCTCGGGGTCGAGGTGGCGAAGGTGGAGCAGTTCAACGCTCTGACGGGGGACTCGGTGCTGGGGGCGCCGGTGTTCAAGGAGAACGTGCTGAGCTTCGGGGTGGCCTACGGCCTGGCGTTGCAGGGTCTGGGTCTGGGCTCGATCAACACGAGCCTGTTGCCTCCGGAGATACTGAAAGAGAAGGAACTGAAGCGGAAGCGTCCGTTTGTGTTTGCGGCGGCGGCGGCGGTGGTGGCGGGCTTTGCGTTGCTGGCGGCGGGTTCGTTCGGGTCGCTGCGTGCGACGACGCCGTCGGACGACTGGAGCATCGGCCATCCGGACAACGCCAAGGGCGGGGTGCTGCCGAAGGTGGCGGATTTTGTGGACGCCAACTCGAAGCTGGTGTCGGAGAGCCAGGCGGCGGCGGCAGAGCTGAAGGCCAAACAGGCGGAACTGGCGAAGTACCTGGATGTGGAGCAGTACCGGGACATCTGGTACCAGGTGCTCGGGGCCATCTGGACGGCCACGACGCAGTCGCCGCAGTACGAGCCGTATCGGGAGTTCAATCCGGATTCGCCGGCGGTTCCGTGGGAGCAGCTCCAGGTGGTGGAGCTGACGAAGGTGTGGACGCGGTTCGACTATGCGACGCCTGCGGCGGACCCGGCGAGCCCGGCGGCGCCGGTGTCGGATGCGGACAAGGTGCCGATCATGATCGTGCATCTTCAGGGGACGGCGCCGCGTCAGCCCGGGGAGCTGTCGGCGTCGGTGGTGGAGCAGCGTGTGAAGAACCGGTTGGCGTCGCTGGAGATCGGCAACGGGGGCGTGCTTCAGGGGTACAAGCCGGTGTCGATCATCGAGGAATACCGCAACGCACCGGATTACCCGTATGAGAAGGAGGATCCGGCGTTGAAGCTGTCGGATCCGATGGCTGCCGCGGCGGCGGCGAGCCGCACGGGCAAGGAGCCCGAGGGTCCGCAGGCGAAGCGTCCGTGGCGAGGCCGTGACGTGTGGTTCCACGTTCGTTACTACATCAACCTGAAGCAGCTGAACAAAGAGGTGGGGTACCAGGAGCCGACGACGGGGGTGTCGCCGGACGGCATGAGCATGCCTCCGGAGCTGCCACCGCCGGGCTATCAGTGAGCGTCTGGGGGGCCGCGGGTCGAGGTTGAGCGGGACGAGCTTTCGGCAGGACGTATCCAGGAGACATCCTCATGGAGTTCATTAAGCGGCAGATGTGGCTGGTGGTGACGTTGGGTGTCATCGTGGTGCTGAGCGTTCCGTCGCTGGTGCTGTGGTTCAGCAACCGCAGCAAGAGCGACGCTCGGATCAAGGTGTACAAGACGAGCCGCGACAAGGTGAGCAAGATCGACCAGGTGGTGAACCGGGAGTCGGTGGAGTACGTGAAGGAGGCGGCGGCCTACCGTCAGCAGGAGCGTGAGGAGATACTGAAGTCTCAGCGCAAGCCGCTGAGCTGGCCGCTGCTGGTGCCCGGTGTGCTGCCGAACTATCCTGGCGACACGCGGGTGTACGAGTTCAAGAACAAGTACAACCTTCAGATGAAGGAGTTCGCTCGCGTTCTTGGTGCGGTGAGCGACAGGGAGCTGCCGACGGTGGGGATGTCGGGGCCGATGCTGTACAAGGAGGAGGCGTTTTTCAAGGCCCAGTGGATACGCGAGCCGACGATCAACCAGAATCAGCAGACGGTGATCGAACAGCTTCGGGAGTCGCAGGACGACATTTACATTCAGGAAGACATCGTTCAGGCGATCAAGCGGACGAACGATCTGTATTTCCAGGCTCAGGGGATTTCGCCGGAAATGCGGACGATCGCGAAGGCGGTGGTCAAGGAACTGCACCAGATCGGGATCGGGCGTGCGTACGACCGTCTGCCGGAGATCAATTCGCCGCGTGCCGACGCGCCGGTGTACCAGGGGGGGCGTCGGGACCGGGTGCTGGCGGACCGTCCGGGGGCGTTCACGGGATTCGGCGGCTCGGGGACCGAGCAGGTGACGGAGACGGAGAAGCGGGCGGAAACGCTGACGGGTCACGCGACGAACAACAACGGGGAGAAGTACAAGGTGATGCCGTTCCGGCTGGTGGTGATCGCCGACGCGGGGAACTACCACGAGTTGTTGCGTCAGTTGTCGGGGACTCGGTCGTTTTTCGTGGTGGAGAGCGTTCGTGTGGACCTGATTCCGGAGACCGACAGCGCGTACAAGAACTACGGGCTGACGATCTCGGACTCGGTGCCGTCGCGTTTGATGACGTACGGGCCGCGGCCGCTGGCCCAGGTGACGGTGGTGGGCGAGAGCCTGATCTTCTACGGGACGGGTCGTCCGACGCTGCCGGCGGAACAGTCGGCGGGGTCGACGGGGTCGGGGGCCTGAGGAGCCGAGAGTCGCCGGTCGTGGTGGTGTGTCGGCCGGCGGATGCGGCGGTGAGGTGAACTTCAATCTGCGCGCCGGGGTTCCGCGAGGGTTCCGCGGCCGGAAGCAGCGACGGACCGGAGGACGAAGCGATGGCCATGAAAATCGATCAGGACGCCGTGTTCAAGTACGCCGACAAGGTGTTCCTGGCCCTGGCGGGGGCCTTCCTGATCTTCGCGATCGTGATGTTGGTCGTGGGCGGCAAGAAGCCAGAGGTGGCCTACGACTCGGTGGCCGACGCGCTGGACCGTGCGAAGGCGAAACAGTCGCAGGCGCACGTGGACCAGTACCTGGTGGGCGTGAAGGATCAGGCGTCGCTGCCGGAGGAGCAGCGGGCGGTGGTGGCTCTGGTCCAGACGACGCCTTATTTCCGCAAGGAGTTGCCGGGCGAGATCGCCCGCTACCCGGAGATCGCGGACCGTTCGTTCCTGCCGGAGGTGGATTACTCGACGGACTTCCTGCGGAAGCACGACGCGCTGCCGCAGCAGTGGGTGAGCGCCGAGGACCGTCGCGTGCCGCAGAAGGCGCCGATCATGGGCAAGGGCGAGGTGCGCGAGCCGTATCGCATTCCGCCGCTGGAGGACAAGGACGGTCGTCCGAAGCGCATCGCGCCGACGGAGCTGAAGGTGGTATCGGACAAGGGGTACGTGGGCACCGGCCGCGAGAGGGACGGCGACCTGGGGACGGATTACTTCTATAACTCGGGTCAGTTCAAGCTGGACATCAGCCAGCAGGTGGCGTGGATTCGGGAGCACGCCAAAGGGCTGGCGATCAACGACGTGGTCTTTACGGGCGTGGAGGTGCAGCGTCGCGACGTGCAGTCGGACGGCAGCTACGGCCCGTGGAAGGACATCAAGCCGGCGGACGTGGAGACGGTGAAGAAAGAGGTGCTGATTCCTCTGCGGCCGAATCCGGAAGATCTGGATCCGAAGGTGCTGGATGCGGACGAGCGTCGTCGCCGTGCGGTGATCGACGCGGTGACGCGTCGGATGCGTGCGGTGTGGCAGAAACGTCAGGCGGACATTCTTCGGCCTCCGTTCTACGCGATGACGGGCAAGGAGTGGCTCCAGCCGTATGAGATTCTGAACTACGACGTGGACGCGGGGGCGTCGGGGCCGGCGACGGGCGGCGCGGCGGAGGGGGGTGCGACGGAGACGGGGTTCCTGGATCTGGACAAATTGGCGGCATCGGACGGGACGACGAAGCCGACGAAGAAGATCGAAGTGGAGGGCTGGTTTAACGACGTGCTGGCCAAGGACGACCTGGGCCGCACGTTCCAGTACCGGGTTCGGGTGAAGATGTTCAACCCGCTGTTCGGGGCTCCGGCGGACCAGGCGGTGGCGGACGAGCGTTTCGTGATCGAGGTGCCGTGCCGGTGGAGCGAGCCGAGCGCGGCGGTGACGGCGGATTCGCCGGTGCGGTTCTTCTTCAACAGCCGGGCGCAGATGGCCGGGAGCGATCCGAAGGCGAGCGTGGACATGTTCCGGTGGATTCACGGGAAATGGTACCAGGCGAAGGCGGTGCAGTTCGAGATCGGTTCGCCGATCGCGTTCAGCCGGGTGTACGACATCGAGGTGCCGGACAAGCGTGGCTGGGTGGTGGCGGGTCGTGCGCGGGTGGATTTCGTGGCGCCGGCGACGGTGGTGGACGTGGCGGAGGCGACGACGATCTACAGCGGGCGGGAGCAGCGCGTCAGCAAACTGGTCTACAGCATGGACGGGGACGACGGGCGTCTGTACTCGCGGATCGACATGGAAGACCGTGACCGCAAGGGTCAGTTCGAGAAGGACCGGAAGGCGGAGGAGGATCAGTTGAAGACGGTTCGCCGCCGCACGATCCGCGACACGCGTGGTCCGGTGGGGGACGAGGAGCCGCCGCCGGAGGAGATGCCGGAACCGATACCGCCGGAGGAGCCGCCGCCAGGGTGGGGACAGCGGTGAGGCGTTGGCGAGGCTCGGCCGTGAGGGTCGACCGGCGTGGGGCCGGCGACGGGGATTTCCGTGCTAAGTCTGGGTTTTTTCTTGCCTTTAGGATGGCCGGCTGTAGACTGGCCCGGTCTGATTGCGGGACACGGCGGCCGTAGGGAGTGCGGCCGGGAGGCTCGGTTGTCCCGGTTATCAGTAGTAAGAGGACGGATAGCGTGTAGCCCGACTGGCTTGCGGCATTCATAATTACCATACCCGAAGAATCGGGCGACACGTGAGGGATAAGGGTCGTTTGTGCCAGGTGTCTGGGAGGCCGCCGCTCGTCGGCACACGGTTGCCGCGACGGCCTTGCCTAAGGAGGTCCAATGTTGAAGCGCTCATTGACGTTCGTGTCCATCCTGACGACGTTGACGCTGGCTCTCGGCGTTGCCGTCGCACTGGCCCAGGAGCTTTCCGACAAGGAACATCTCGACAAGGGCATCGAGCTGTTCAATAACAAGAAGTACGCCGAGGCGCTCGATCACCTGAAGGAGGTCGACGCCTCGAAGCTGTCCCGGTTCGACCAGGACAAGCCGGCGCTGTACATTCAGCGTGCCGGGGAGGCCCAGGCGAAGCAGCAGGAAGCGCTGGGTCTGATGCAGACCGGGCGCCTGAGCCTTCGGAACAAGCAGTACGCCGAGGCGCTGGCCACGTTCGACAAGGCGCATGCCAATACGCAGTATCTGGGCGCCGCGGATGCCAAGACGCTCGAGAGCCTGATCATCCTCGCCAAGAGGGGTCAGGAAGAGAGCGGCGAGCAGCCCGTGACGGCCCCGGCGGCGGAACCGGCGGCGACGGCCGAGCCCGTGGCCCCCGCAACGCCGGCGCAGCCGGTCGTCGAGGGCAACGGGACGAATCCGGTCGTCACCCCCACCCCCGATGTCGTCACGCCTGTTGTCAATGCGTCGGAATCGGCGGGTGCGATGCAGCCGGCGGTTGAGACGGCCTCGGAGCCTGCGGCAGCGCCGGCGACGGCGCCTGCGGCCGAGCCGGTGTTGAGCGAGATGGTGCCCGCGCCGTCGGTGACGGCCACCGAGAGCCAGCCGGCGACGGTGGTGACGTCGGAGCCGGCGGCGACGCCCGTGGCGGTTCCGGCCGCACCGGTGACGGACATGGACGCGGTCCGCCGTCAGGCGATAGCCGCCCGCGTGGAGGCCGAGTTGGCCGCCGCGAAGCAGGCGATGGACGATCAGAACTGGACCCGCGCGGCGATGGCGTACACGAACGCCCTGTCGCTGGATCCGAACAACGCCGCGGCACAGGCCGGCAAGGCCAAGGCCGACGGCATGATGGGTCTGGGTCCGAAGTCGCTGCTGGCGAAGGAGAGCGACTGGATCACGGTGCAGATCCAGGAGACTGAGGCGAAGGTTCGTACGGAGCTGAATCGGGCGAAGGCGGCGCAGGCCGAGGCTCGCGAGCCGGCGGATTACGCCGCGGCGATCGATCACCTGCGTCAGGCGCAGACGTTCATCAAGGGCAACCGGTACCTGAGCCCGACGATGCGCGAGGACATGACCGAGGAAGTGATGGTGCTGTGGGCGGCGATCGAGCAGGCGAAGGCGGACCGCGTGGCCGAGATCGACCGCGAGCGGGACGTTCAGATTGCCGACCGCATCCGCGAGCGTGAAGATCGCGACCAGAAGAACCGCGACCGTCAGATTCAGAGCCTGTGGACGACGGCGCGGCAGTACAGCGACGTTCGGGAGTACCAGAAGGCGGCGGACGTGCTGGACCAGCTCCTGGTGATCGATGCGCAGAACGAGCGAGCGCGGCGGTTCCGCGACGACTGCATGTACTGGGCCGGGATGGACCAGGCGATCAACATCCGCGTGAACCGGAATGTCGAGACGGCCAAGGCGCTGAAGGACACGGAGAAGTCGGCCACGCCGTGGACCGACATCTATCGGTACATGGACGCCCGGGAGTGGGCGGACCTGACGCGGCGTCGTGCGGCGATGGTCGCCAGCAGCCAGGGCGACAGCGAAGAGGCGAACGAGACGCGTCGTCGGATGTCGCAGAAGGGGCTGATCAACGGCGTGGACTGGTCGATTCACTTGAACATGACCGAGAGCACGCTGGAAAACGTGCTGAACTTCATCCGTGAGGTCGCCCGCGCCAAGCCGCGCGAGATCAACATTCTGGTCGATACTCGCGGCATCGAGGACGCCGGCGGCGACCTTCAGAAGACGATGACGCTGGACCAGAAGGACATCTCAATCGAGCAGGCGTTGAAGATGGTCCTGGGCAGCGACCTGGGCTATGCGATCCAGGACGACGGGACGGTGGTGATTAGCGCCCTGGACAAGCTGAACGAGAACCTTCCTGTGCGGACGTATTTCGTGCAGGACCTGATTACGCCGATTCCGGACTTTGGTCGCACGGTGCCGCGTATGCAGTTGAGCGAGGCGCTGGAAGGGGCCGAGGGCGGCGGCGGTGGCGGCATCTTCGGCGACGACGACGACGACGATGACGAGACGCCCGGGACGGAAGTGCTTCAGCAGCTGATCGAGCGGACCGTTCGGTCGACGGAGCCGTGGGAGAGCCTCGGCGGCCGCGCGACGATCGAGTTCTACGAGAAGAGCGGCTTGATGATCGTCAGCCAGACGGCCGAAGGGCATCGCAAGCTGAGCGACCTGCTGGAATCGCTCCGTCGCGAGCGGGCCATCATGGTGTCGATCGAGGCGCGGTTCCTGACCGTCAGCGACTCGTTCCTGAACGACGTGACGTTCGACTTCGACGTGGCGTTCCTGCACAACATCCACAGCCACTGGCGGCAGAGCCCGCTGGCGACGGACAACCCGGAGACGCTGCCGGGCGGTAGCACGCTGAACAACCTGCCCGGCCTGATCGACCTGGCGACCGGCCTGCCGACGACGGCCGCGGCGCAGAGCCGGCCGCTGACGCTGAACTCGACCAGTTCCAACGGCATGGGCGTGAACCGTCTGATGCCGGGGCTCCAGTCGATGAACGCGCCGTTCGCCAACTTCCTGGCGAACGAGGGCGGCATGGCCCTGTCGGGCGTGTTCCTGGACGAGGTGCAGGTGGGCTTCCTGATCCGGGCCATCCAGGCCGACATCCGCTCGACGACGCTGTTCGCGCCGCGGCTGACGCTGTGGAACGGTCAGCGGGCGTGGATCGCCGACGGTACGCGGTTCGGCTTCGTGGGCGACCTGGAGCCGGTCGTGGCCGAAGCGGCCGTGGCGTGGGATCCGACGATCGAGTACATCACGGCCGGTTCGCTGCTGGACGTGAAGGCGACCGTGAGCGCCGACCGCCGGTACGTGCATCTGGACCTGCGTCCGCAGGTGACCCAGACGCCGGCGTTCCGTCTGGTGCCGATCTCGGCTGCCGCGTCAGGCATGGGTATCGCCTCGGCCGTCATCGAAGTGCCGACGGTTCGCATCACCGAGATGCAGACCAGCGTGAGCGTTCCCGACGGCGGCACGCTGCTGATCGGTGGTCTGAAGATGTTCGAGGAGCACGACGTGGAGTCGGGCGTGCCGATCTTCAGCAAGATTCCGGCGCTGAAGCGTCTGTTCACGAACCGCGGTCTCCAGCGCGGCCACCAGAACATGCTGATCCTGGTGAAGCCGACGATCATCATCCAGAGCGAGGAAGAGGCCAAGCTCGGTACCGACGAGTGGGATAGCTGACCGGGCGGCGCGAGCGGTTCAGGTCGCAACGAGTGCAATGAGAAGGAGTCGGTCCCGCGCGGGGCCGACTCCTTTGTTTCAGCGCGCGGTATGCGGGGAGGGTCGAACGGCGGAGTCCGCGTGGGTCCGGGGGACCCACCCTACGCCTTCATGGCCACGCCCCTCGACGGGCTCGGGGTCTACGACAAGCGTGGCCATGCCACCCCGGTGTTATTCCGCGCGTCACCCTCACCCTGCCCTTCGGGCCACCCTCTCCCCTCAAGGGAGAGGGGTTGACGAGCCCTCCCCCTTCCAGGGGGAGGTGCCCCGAGCGCAGCCGAGGGGCGGTGAGGGTCGGACGTCGGAAGGCCATGGGTTCGCACGTGGCATGCGACGGTTGCCGGGGCGTCAGGGTTTCGGCGCGAAGGTCAGGCGTTCTCCGTCGGTGTCGGCGCGGACGGTGCTCTCGGGCGGGAACTCGCCGGCCAGGACTTTCTGGGCCAGGGGGTTCTCGACGAGTTGCTGGATGGCGCGCTTGAGCGGCCGGGCGCCGTAGGCCGGGTCGTAGCCGAACTGGCCGATGAGCTTGCGGGCGGCCGGGGTGATCTCGAGTTTCAGATTCTGGTCGGCCAGTCGCCGGGCGAGCAAGTTCAGTTGCAGGTCCACGATGGCGGCGAGTTGGTCGGCCGAGAGGTTGTGGAAGAGGATGACCTCGTCGATGCGGTTGAGGAACTCGGGTCGCAGGGTGTTGCGCAGGAGGTCTTTGACCTTGGCTTCGACTTCCCAGGCCGGGGCGCGGGCGTCGGCCATCTGCTGGATGACCTGGCTGCCGAGGTTGCTGGTCATGATGACGACGGTGTTCTTGAAGTCCACGGTGCGACCGTGTCCGTCGGTGAGGCGTCCGTCGTCGAGAATCTGGAGCAGGATGTTGAAGACGTCGGGGTGGGCCTTCTCGATTTCGTCGAGGAGGATGACGGCGTAGGGGCGGCGGCGGACGGACTCGGTCAGGCGGCCGCCCTCTTCGTAGCCGACGTAGCCGGGCGGGGCCCCGATGAGCCGCGCGACGCTGTGCCGCTCCATGTACTCGCTCATGTCCACGCGGACGAGGGCGTCCTCGTCGTCGAAGAGGAACTCGGCGAGGGCCTTGGAGAGCTCGGTTTTGCCGACGCCGGTGGGGCCGAGGAACAGGAACGAGCCGATGGGGCGCCGGGGGTCCTGGAGCCCTGCGCGGCTGCGGCGCACGGCGTTGGCCACGGCAGCGACGGCCTCGTCCTGGCCGATCACGCGGCTGTGCAGGCGGTCTTCCATTTTCAGCAGCTTCGCGCGGTCGCCCTCCATCATCTTCGACACCGGGATGCCCGTCCAGCGGGCGACGACCTCGGCGATGTCCTCGGCCTCGACCTGCTCGCGGAGCATCGAGCCGCTCTGTCGGGCGGCCTCGACCTCGCGCTCGGTGTCCTTCAAGCTCTTCTCGAGCGACGGGATGTCGCCGTAGGTGAGCCGCGCGGCGGCTTCGAGGCGTCCTTCGCGCTGGGCCGTCTCGGCCTGGAGGCGGGTCTGTTCGATCTGCTCGCGCAGGGAGCTTTCGCGCTGGTGGAGGGCTTTCTCCTGTTCCCATCGGGCGGTCAGCGCGCGTTCGTTCTCCTGAAGGTCGGCCAGGCGGCGCTCGAGGTCGGCCAGGCGTTTGCGGCTGGCGTCGTCGGTCTCCTTGCGGAGGGCCTCGCGCTCCATCTCCAGTTGCAGCCGCTGGCGTCGCAGGACGTCGAGTTCGGCCGGCATGCTGTCGTTCTCGATGCGCAGGCGGCTGGCGGCTTCGTCCATGAGGTCGATGGCCTTGTCGGGCAGGAAGCGGCCGGTGATGTAGCGGTGGCTGAGCGTGGCGGCGGCCACCAGGGCGCTGTCGGTGATGCGGACGCGGTGGTAGACCTCGTAGCGTTCCTTGAGGCCGCGCAGGATGCCGATGGTGTCCTCGACCGTGGGTTCGCCGATGGTGACGGGCTGGAAGCGTCGCTCGAGGGCGGCGTCCTTCTCGATGTGCTCGCGGTACTCGTCGAGGGTGGTGGCGCCGACGCAGCGGAGCTCGCCGCGCGCCAGCGCGGGCTTAAGCAGGTTCGAGGCGTCCACGGCGCCTTCGGCGGCGCCGGCGCCGACCACGGTGTGAAGCTCGTCGATGAAGAGGACGATCTGTCCGCTGGATTCGGTGACCTCGCGGATGACGGCCTTGAGGCGGTCCTCGAACTCGCCGCGGAACTTGGCTCCGGCCAGCAGGGCGCCCATGTCCAGGGCCACCACGCGCTTGTCCTTGAGGCTCGACGGCACGTCGCCGGCGACGATCCGCTGCGCGAGGCCCTCGACGATGGCCGTCTTGCCGACGCCGGGTTCACCGATCAGCACGGGGTTGTTCTTCGTGCGGCGCGACAGTACCTGGATGACCGCGCGGACCTCGTCGTCGCGGCCGATCACGGGATCGAGCTTGCCGCGGCGGGCCAGGTCCACGAGGTCGCGGCTGTAGCGCTGGAGGGCCTGGTACTTGTCCTCCGGGTTCTGGTCGGTGACGCGCTGGCCGCCGCGCATTTCCTTCAGCGCCTTCAGGACGGCGTCGCGATCGACGGCGCTGAGGCGCAGCACCTCGCGGACCGGCGACTTCGGGTCGGTCATGGCCAGCAGCAGGTGCTCGGTGGAAACGAACTCGTCCTTGAGGGCGTCGGCTTCTTTCTGGGCTGCGCCGAGGAGCCGCGCGAGGTCGCCGGACATGCCGACGTCGCCGCCGGACTGTTGCGGCAGTCGGGCGAGCTCGGCCTCGACGAGCTGCGCGAGGTGTCGGGCGTTGCCGCCGGCCTTCGAGGCAAGCGAGCGGACGATGCCGGTCTCGTCGGCCAGGAGGACGCCGAGCAGATGCAGCGGCACGATCTCGGGGTTGCCACGGCGGGTGGCCTCCTGGTGAGCGGCGGCAAGGGCTTCCTGGGCCCGGACGGTGTATCGGTTCAGTTGCATGAGCGTGTCCTCCGTTCAGACAATGTCCAACCCTCACCCTGTGTTCGCCGCAGGGGCGGCTAGCCCTCTCCCTGCAAGCAGGGAGAGGTGCCCCGAGCACGGTCGAGGGGCGGTGAGGGTCGCACGCCAGTGTCCGCGTGGGTCCGGTGGACCCACCCTACGGCTGCCTCCGGTCTTCTCTTCATGGCCAGGCCGCGCGTGTTCGGCGCGTAGGAAAGGGGCGCGTCCCAACGTTGTGAGCCGCGCCCCTTCGTTCGTTTGCTTCCGGCGATCGAATACTTCCAGCGATCGAACGTTCGCGGCCGGGTCAGTCCTTGACTTTGAAGTCGGCGTCGATGACCTCGTCGTCACCGCCGGCTTTGTCGGCGCCGCCGGAGGACGGCTCGGGCCGCACGTGCGGGCCGCCGGCCTGCGGGCCGCCGGGTCCGGCCTGATGTCCGGCGCCGGCGCCTGCGGCGGCCTGCTGCTCGTAGAGCACCTTGGCGATCGCGTGGCCGGCCTGGTTGAGCTTCTCCACGGCGGCATCGATCTTGGCGACGTCGTCGCCCTGTGCGGCGTCGCGGACTTCCTTGATGGCCGCCTCGATGGCCTTCCTGTCGCTGTCAGAGACCTTGTCGCCGTGCTCCTTCAGGGTCTTCTCCATCTGGTAGGCCGTGGCGTCGGCCTGGTTCTTCTTGTCCACCAGTTCGCGCTGGCGTTTGTCCTCTTCGGCGTGTGCCTCGGCGTCGCGCCGCATCTTCTCGATCTCGGCCTCGTCGAGGCCGCTGGAGCTCTTGATCTCGATGGACTGTTCCTTGCCGGTGCCGAGGTCCTTGGCCTTGACGTTGAGGATGCCGTTGGCGTCGATGTTGAACGTGACCTCGATCTGCGGCATGCCGCGCGGCGCCGGGGGAATGTCCGCCAGGTCGAATCGGCCGAGGGTGCGGTTGTCGCGTGCGAACTGCCGCTCGCCCTGGAGCACGTGGATCGACACGGCGGGCTGATTGTCGGAGGCGGTCGAGAAGACTTCCTTCTTGGAGGTCGGGATCGTGGTGTTGCGTTCGATGAGGCGCGTCATGACGCCGCCGAGGGTCTCGATGCCGAGGCTCAGCGGGGTGACGTCCAGGAGGAGGACGTCCTTGACCTCGCCGGTGAGGACGCCGCCCTGGATGGCCGCGCCGACGGCGACGACCTCGTCGGGATTGACGCCGCGATGCGGTTCCTTCTGGAAGAGGTCTTTGACGATCTCCTGGACCTTGGGCATGCGGGTGGAGCCGCCGACGAGGACGACTTCGTCGATGTCGCCCGGCTTCATCTTGGCGTCTTCCATGCACCGCTGGCACGGTCCGCGCAGGCGGTCGAGGATGGGCTCGGCCAGTTGTTCCAGTTTCGCCCGCGTCAGATTCATCGTGAGGTGCTTCGGGCCCGAGGCGTCGGCGGTGATGAACGGCAGGTTGATGTCGGTCTGGGCGTTGCTCGACAGCTCGCACTTGGCCTTCTCGGCGGCCTCGCGCAGACGCTGAAGGGCCATCGGGTCCTTGCGCAGGTCGATGTTGTGTTCCTTCTTGAACTCGTCGGCGATGTAGTCGATGACGACCTGGTCGATGTTGTCGCCGCCGAGGTGCGTGTCACCGTTGGTGGCCACGACCTCGACGACGTTGTCGCCGACCTCGAGGATCGAGATGTCGAAGGTGCCGCCGCCGAAGTCGAAGACGGCGATCTTCTCGTTGCTCTTGCGTTCCAGGCCGTAGGCCAGGCTGGCGGCCGTGGGCTCGTTGATGATGCGTTCGACCTTGAGGCCGGCGATGGTGCCGGCGTCCTTGGTGGCCTGGCGCTGGGCGTCGTTGAAGTAAGCCGGCACGGTGATGACGGCGCGGTCCACCTTCTCGCCGAGGTAGGTCTCGGCCGTGCGCTTCAGGTCCTGGAGGATGATGGCCGAGACCTCGGGCGGGGTGAACCGCTCTTTGCCGTCGAGGACCTCGACCTTGACGGGCTCGCCGGCCTCGCCGACGACCTTGTACGGAACCATCTTCTCTTCCTCGCCGACTTCGTTGTGGCGTCGGCCCATGAAGCGCTTGATGGAGAAGACCGTGTTCCGCGGGTTGGTGACGGCCTGTCGCTTGGCGATCTGGCCGACGAGGCGTTCGCCTTTCTCGGTGAATCCGACGACCGAGGGCGTGAGGCGGCCTCCCTGGGCGTTGGCGATGACGACGGGCTTGTCGCCCTCCATCACCGCGACGACGCTGTTGGTCGTTCCGAGATCGATACCGATGATTTTGGACATCCCCGAATCTCCTTTCCGTGGTGAGCCTTGGTTGCCGACGGCCATCGGCCGTCCCTCGCGTCGGGCTCGACAAAGCTACCCCAGAGGAAGTTGCAAACGCCATGCCAGAGGTTGCGGGGCCGGCCCGTGGGCGCTGTAACTGGTTGTGGCGCAATCAGCTACGGTTTTTGCGGCGTGTGTTTTGCGTGTTGGCATAGCATCGGGGCGGCGAAATCCTGCCAAAATGGCAGCCGCGGTGGGTCGTCTGCCGCCACAGGCGCGCTGGCGCGTGGCGACGACGTGGGCGGGCAGCGTTCGACTCTCGCCGCCCGCCTGGGGCGGTCGCATCTCGCAGCCATCAGGCCGAAGGGTGAACGGCGCGTTTCCGCAGCGACTTCCTGTGCGCTGCGGGCCATGGTCTCCTCTCGGCGGGGGCAGCGGTCGGCGGCCGTCGTCCGTTGTCTCTTGCCCCGGACTCGCGGTGCGACTATGATGCTCGCGGCACGGGGGGACAGGGCGGTCGCCCGAGGTCGGCCGCGGCACACAGGAGGCGCAACGAGCTGTGAAGATTCAGCGTGCATTGATCAGCGTGTCGGACAAGACGGGTGTGGCGAAGTTCGCGCAGGCCCTGGCGGCCCGCGGGGCGGAGATTCTCTCGACCGGCGGCACGGCCCAGTTGCTCGTGCAGAACGGTGTGCCGGTGACGGAGGTGAGCCACTACACGGGCCAGCCGGAGATACTGGACGGCCGCGTGAAGACGCTGCATCCGAGAATTCATGGCGGCGTGCTGGCCGTGCGGGACAATCCGGAGCATTGCCGCGCGATAGAGGAATTGGGCATTCTGCCGATCGACCTGGTGTGCGCGAATCTGTACCCGTTCGAGGCGACGGTGCGGCGGCTGGATTGCACACTGGAAGAGGCCGTCGAGCGGATCGACATTGGCGGCGTGACGATGCTTCGCGCTGCGGCGAAGAACCACCGATTCGTGACCGTGGCGTGTCACCCGTCGCACTATGACCGGATTGTGGCCGACATGGACGCCCACGACGGGCAGACGTCGGAGACGCTGCGGGCCGAGTTGGCGCTGGACGTGTTCAAACGGACGTCCGCGTACGATGCCGCCGTGGCGAAGTACCTGGCGGCGCGCCATCCGGCGCTGAAGGCGTAGGGGGGGCGACCCCTCTCCCTTGAGGGGAGAGGGTGGCCCGCCAGCGCTGGGTGAGGGTGACGCACGGAGAGAACACGACGAATTCGGGGCGGCTCACGAGCCGCCCCTACGGTGAATATGGCGGGAGGTTGGCCCCGCTCGTCCCTCACCGCCCCTCGCTGGCGCTCGGGGCACCTCCCCCTGGAAGGGGGAGGGGTTGTGGTCGGGTGAGGGCGGCATGGTCACGCTAGCGTGGCTGCCCCTCGACGGTGCTCGGGAACTGCGTCGAGCAGCCACCCTACGGGGTTTCCGGCGTCGCCCCTACGGTTGGGGAAGTGAGTTTGGAGGAAATGAGAGAGTCATGGAATTCTGGGACTGTAACAGTTGTTTCGGGTTGCCGTCGAAGCCGTCGCAGAGTCCGGCGACGTGCGAGACGGTGGATGACCTGACGGCGCAGCTCGACCGCGCGGGGATCGTACGGTCCATCTCCTGGCACGTGGCGCAGCACGACGTGGCGCCGACCATCGGCAACCGGATGCTCGCCGAGGCCATCCGCGGCAAGGACCAGCTTCTGGGCTGCTGGACGGTCCTGCCGCCGCAGACCGGCGAAATGCCGGTGGACCAGCTCCTGGCGGACATGAAGTCGCATCGGATCGTGGCGTTGCGGGCGTTTCCGGTGGCGCACCGGTATCTGCTCAACGGCGCCACGATGGGCCCGCTGCTGGACGAGATGGTCGCGCGGCGCATTCCGCTGCTGTACTCCACGCGGCGGCTACCGGCGAGCTACTCCGGCCAGCAGGCGTGGCAGGACCTGTACAACCTGATGGCCGAGTGTCCCGAGCTGACGCTCATCGTGGTGGACCACGGCTCGTGGGGCTGCGACCGGTACTTCCGACCGCTGCTGGACCTGTACGAGCGGGTCTTCGTGGACACGTCGATGTACTACATCGACGGCGGCATCGAGGACGTGGTCGCCCGGTACGGCCCGGGACGGATTGTCTACGGCAGCGGCTTGCCGGAGCGGTACCCCGGCGGCATGATGATGGCCATTGGCCACGCGCAGATCGACGACGAGGCCAAGGCGGCGATTGCCGGCGGCACGTTGCGGCAGCTGATCGAGGAGGTGACGCTATGATCGCCGACAGTCCCCTGGTCAAGGCGTTCTGGGAGCACGGGCGGCTGGACGAGTGCCCGGTCATCGACATGCACGGGCACATGGGCCCGTGGCCGGCCATCTATTTCCCGCGGCCCGAGCCCGAGCAGATGCTGGTGTCGATGGACCAGGCGGGCGTGCGGCGTCTGGTGTTCTCGTCGCACGAGGCCCTGTTCAGCGCCGCCACGGGCAACGACTACACGGCGCGCGTCGTCCGGCGGTGGCCCGACCGCTTCAGCGGCCTGATGGTCATCAACGGTAACTACATGGACATCGTCGAGCGCGACATGGCGCGGTTCGACGCGATGCGCGACGCCTTCATCGGGTTGAAGTTTCTGGCGGCCTACCACAACGTCGCCCTGGACGATCCGCGGTACGACAAGGTCTGGGCCTTTGCCGCGGAGCGCAAGCTCCTGGTCACCTGCCACACCTGGGGCCACGGCAACATGAACGGTCCCGCCCAGGTCCGGGCCGTGGCCGAACGGTTCCCCGAGGTGCGGCTCTCGATGGCCCACTCGTGCTACGGCATGTGGGAAGAGGCGGCCCAGCTGGCGCGCGACTTCCCGCACGTCTACTGCGACCTGACGGCCGTGTTCGAGTGCCGCGGCGCGCTGGAACTGTTCTGCGAGCGCGGCATCAGCCGCAGGATGCTCTTCGGCACGGACCTGCCGTGGTTCTCGCCGTTGCAGGGGATCGGCTCGGTCCTGTCGGCCGACATCACCGACGACGACCGCCGCAACATTCTTCACCGCAACGCCGAGTCGCTGCTGGCGCCGCTGCTGGCGGCGGGGCGGTAGGGACAGCGCGCCGGCGCCGGGTGCATTGGTGTTCTGGGGAAGCAGGGGCAGGATGCCCCTGCCACTCACGGGCAAGATGCCCGTGCCACGATACGGCCCCAAAGCGTTGATGCCCCCGCAGGCGCCATGACACTTGCGAAAGGACGAATCATGAAACTGGGGATTCAGAGCGTCTGCACGGCCGACCTGGAGATCGACGGCCTGATGACACTGGCCAAGACGATCGGGCTGGACGGCGTGGAGCTGGCCGCGGGGTACCTGGGCCGCTTCCGCAAGGAACCCGACGGGCCCGAGTGGCACATCTCGACGGCGGACACGGTGGCCTCGGCGGAGAAGGCCGCCATGCTGGCTCGGGCCGCCGGTGTGGAAATCTTCGCGTTTGCCTCGCGGTGCGACGTGCAGGAGCTGGAGAAGTTCGAAAGCCTGTGCCGCGCGGCGGCGGCCATCGGATGCCCGAACGTGCGGATCGGCTGCGGCCGGTACGATGCGGCGCTGGGATACTGGGCGTCGATGAAACGGTCGCGCGAGCAATTGGCGGCGGCCATCGAGGTGGGGCGGCGGCACCGCGTCCGCCCGGTCGTCGAGCTGCACGACAACACCATGGCCGACGGCGTCCTGGCGTCGTACGAGCTGGTCCGCGACTTCAGCCCGCGCGACATCGGCATCATCTTCGACGTCGGCAACGCCAAGCTGTTCGGCTACCAGCCCTGGCCGCAGGCGTTCGACATCCTGTACGAGTACGTGAGCCACGTGCACGCCAAGGACATGGCCTGGGCTCGCGAGGGCGACAAGGTCAACATCGTCTTCACCGGCCCCGGCGAAGGGTTCGTCGAGTGGCCCGAGGTGATGAAGCAGTTGAAGCAGCGGCAGTACGAGGGTTACGTGTCGATCGAGGACTATCGCGGCGGCTGGTGCGCCAAGAATCCGGAGTGGCCGGCCGAACGCAAGGCCCGCCAGTGGAAGGCGTTCCTCGAGCGACTGATGGAGACGTGCTGAGGACTCCGAGCAACCGTAGGGTGGCTGCTTGCAGCCACGCGGGAATCGCAGGGAGCCTGTAGGGTGGGTCGAACAACCCCTCGCCCTGCTTGCAGGGAGAGGTGCCCCGAGCACCGTCGAGGGGCGGTGAGGGTCGAACGCCAGGGGACCGTAGGGTGGGTCCCCCGGACCCACGCGGACGTTCGTCAACCGTTGCGTGCGCCGCACGCACATTGAAGAAGGAATCGAGCCATGTCGTCACTCGCCGAATCGCTGTACGCCGAGATCGAGAAGATTCAGGCCATTGACATTCACAGCCACGTGCGGCCACTGAAGCCCAGTGCCGCCGGCCTGCGCGAGTTGCTCGGATACCATTACTACACCGAACTGGCGTTCTCGTGCGGCCTGGAGAAGGACCAGATGGCCGTCTCGCTGTCGGACGAGGCGATGGTCACGGCTCTGGTCGCGCGCATGGCCGACTTCGACAAC